>Ga0081540_1000125_pt1 | contig 81285 bp, 74 predicted proteins | sample TabmetS2T1R1_FD_71024 | JGI IMG/M metagenome (GOLD analysis project Ga0081540, IMG submission 71024) | Tabebuia heterophylla rhizosphere microbial communities from the University of Puerto Rico - S2T1R1 | ecosystem: Host-associated > Plants > Roots > Rhizosphere ...
AACTCACGGAGCACGTTATGACGATCAAACGGCGTGCCAACGGCCGAAGCGAAGACCAGATCATGATCCTGCCAGAGCACCCCGGCTAGCAGGCGGTCTTCGGCCTGGCGAGGGTGATGCTCACGGAGCGCCCGGACGGCCACCCGCGGCAGCGACAGCACGCGCCGGCTCTTCGGCGTCTTGATATCTGCAGCGGCCCGCACTACGCGATACACCGCGACCGTGCCAGCGCCAAATTCGACCTCGTTCCACCGGAGCGCTCGGAGCTCCTCGATCCTCAGCCCGGTCGTCACCGAGAGCACGACGTAGGCGTAGAGGCGTGAATCGGCAGCTGCGCGCAGCAGGTCTTGAGCTTGGTCGAGGTTCAGGCTCTTGGACGGCCGACCCGACCTCCCGGCAGGAGCCTTGATCAAAGCGGCCACGTTCCGGCCGGCCAGATCCAGGACCTCGGCATGCCGGATAGCCCGCTCCAAGCAGAGACGGGTGATCTGAAGACTACGGGTGGATAGCCGCGCGGCCAGTGCGTCCAGGGTTTCCTGGACGTCCCCGGCCGTCAGCTCCCTGAGCTTGACCTCACCGGGTTGCTCTCTGAGCGCCTTGACCGTGTCCCGGTACAGCCCTTGGTGCGGTCGGACCGGCCGCTCAGCCCGTTGGCCAGCCAGTCGTCCAGCGCATCGCCGACCGTGTAGGTCGCGCGGGTCCGGACGCCGCTGTCCAGGTCGCGGCGCAGGTCCCGGAGCTTGGTCCTGACCTCCGTCTTCGTCCGGCCAGTCACCTTCCGGCGGACACGCTTGCCGCCCTTGTAACCAAGGGAGACGGCGGCCACCCAGTAGTGGCTGGCCTGGTCGTAGTAGACCGAGTCTTCGCCGTGGCCGCGTCGCGGCCGGGATTCAGCCACGTCTCGACGATACCCGTTTGGCTCTTTGACCCGGACCGCTCACAGTCTTTCTACCTGCGTAAACCTGGTGGGCGCAACTGGGTTCGAACCAGTGACCCCTCGCTTGTAAGACGCAGTTCTACCGTCGCGGGACGTCGCCTGGCGTGGTCTGAAGGGTCAGCTATCTGGACTAACCGTCGCTGTATATCGCCCTGCGTCGTCTAGTGTCTGCCTCCGTTGGCTCCCCATTTGGCTCCCCGGATTTCGGTTAGCCTCGCTAATCAACTGCGCCGCATCCGGGATGAGATTGCACGCCGATCACCGCTCGCGACTGTTACGGCACCCTGTGACTGCATGCCGCCCGTGACGTGGCCGCCATCGTCGCTTCAGCCGGACGGTAGCTCAAGGCGGGGCCAACCCTGGATCTCGAATGGGTTCGAGCGACGGCGCGACGCGATCAGCGATGGTGTCGCGTTCCTCCTCCCGGCAAGGCACACTGGAGTCGTGACCGCTGACCAGCTGGAGATGATCTCCACCGACCCAGCGGTGATGCACGGCCAAGCCGTGATCGCCGGGATACGCGTGCCGGTCAGCGTGATCTTGGACTGCCTGGCCGCCGGCATGACGGCCGAGGAGATCACCACCGAAATCCCACGGTCACCGTGGCGGGCGTACGCGCGGCCACCGCCTACGGCGCCGCACTTGCGCGCGAGGAACTGCTCCCATTGCCGCAGTCACGCTGACATACGACCCTGATGAACCGTCTGGCGCTAACCTTGAGACCATGGTGATCACCCTGGGCGTCGATGTTGACGAGCGACGTCTGTCAGAAATTTGCGACCGGTACGGGATCGCCGAGCTCCAGATCTTCGGCTCGCAGGCGCGCGGGACCTCTGGGCCTGATAGCGACATCGATGTTCTGTACACACTGCGCCCTGGACGGCGGCTGGGCTGGGAGATCGAGGAACTCGCTGACGAACTCACTGACTTGTTCGGCCATAGGGTAGATCTGGTGTCACTGCGCGCCCTGCATCCGATGCTGAGACCGTCAGTCCTGGCCGAGGCTCGGCCTGTCTATGCAGCGTGACGTCCTCCTGCTCACCGAGATGATTGATGCCGCCGAGCAGGCCCACTGGCTGACTGCCGACATCACCGTCAGCCAGCTGGAAGCCGATCGCCAGCGCCGCGACGCCTTGCTATGGAACTTCACTGTGCTCGGTGAGGCTGCCGGGCAGCTCTCCACTGACGTGAAAGACAAATTCCCGGACCTGCCCTGGCAACAGCCGATCCGGCTACGGAACCGGATAGTTCACGGCTACTGGTCCATCGACCTGGAAGTCCTCCACACCACAGCCACCGAGCAACTACCCGCATTTACAGCCAACTTGCGCACCGTTCTGAGCAGCGTCACCGACAACGCCTGACCCGTTGCCGCGACTCAGAAACAGCACAGAAAGTGGGCGCAACTGGGTTCGAACCAGTGACCCCTCGCTTGTAAGGCGAGTGCTCTACCACTGAGCTATGCGCCCTGGCGTTCCGGGCGCCGTATGGACACCGCGAACGGAGCTAGCGTACCGGTTCCGGGGCCTTCGGCCGTATAGGGATGGACGGCGCGTTCGCCAGCCCAGGCGATCTGGCCGGCCGGGCGGGCAAGGACCTCGGCCCGTTCGGGATAAATGTCCCGCGCCTCGCCGCCCGGGGATGCGGTCGGGGACGGCTAGAATTGCTGACATCCGCGCCCGCGTCCCGGAGGTCCAGTCATGACGGCGACTGCGCCCACGACCGCTCCCGCTCAGGGTACCGAGGAGATCCAGGACGCCGGTCATGTCGACGTCCTCATCGTCGGCGCCGGGGTTTCGGGCATCGGTGCGGCGTACCACCTGCGAGATCAGTTCCCCGACCGGACCTTTGTCATCCTGGACACCCAGGACGACCGGGGCGGAACCTGGTGGACCCACCGGTACCCGGGGGTGCGCTCGGATAGTGACCTGTTCACCTACGGTTACCGGTTCAAGCCGTGGCGCGGCCCGTCGATCGCGGCGGGCGAGGAGATCCTCGCCTACCTCGACGAGGTCATTGACGAGTACGGCCTCGACCAGTACATCCGCTACCAGCACCGGGTCACCTCGGCCAGCTGGTCCACCGAGGACCGCCGGTGGACCGTCGAGGTCACCCGGGGCGACACCGGGCAGCGGCTGAGGTTCACCACCGGCTTCCTGTGGATGTGCCAGGGCTACTACAACCACGCCAAGCCCTACCGCCCCGAGTGGAACGGCACGGACCGCTTCCAGGGGCTGGTCGTGCACCCCCAGCGGTGGCCCGAGGACCTCGACCTATCCGGCCAGCGCGTCGTCGTGATCGGCTCCGGCGCGACGGCCGCGACGCTGATCCCCGCGATAGCCGGGGAGGCGCAGCATGTGACGATGCTGCAGCGCTCCCCCACCTACTTCTTCGCCCCGCCCACGACGCACGAGCTCGCGGCGATGCTGGCCCCGCTGGACCTGCCCGAAGAGTGGACGCACGAGATCATGCGCCGCCAGTACGTCACCCAGTATGACTGGCTGGCCCGGATGTCGTTCGAGGCACCCGACGAGCTGCACGCGTTCCTGATCGAGTCCATGCGCCCGCTGCTGCCCGAGGGATTCGACATCGGCAAGCATCTCACCCCCCGCTACCGCCCGTGGCAGCAGCGCCTGGCCGTGGTCCCGGACGGCGACCTGTTCGCGGCGTTGCGCGAGGGGAAGGCCTCGATCGTCACCGACACCATCGAGACGTTCACCGAGCACGGGATAAGGGTCAGCTCCGGCGAGGAGATCCCCGCCGACGTCGTCGTCACCGCCACCGGCTTCAACATGTCGGTCCTCGGTGACGTCGCGTTCACCGTCGACGGCGAGCCGGTCGACTTCACCAAACGAGTCACCTGGCGCGGCATCATGATCAACGGCCTGCCGAACATGGCGTACGTCTTCGGCTACTTCCGGCACAGCTGGACGTTGCGCGTGGACCTGGTCTGCGACCTGGTGGGCCGCCTGCTGGCCAGCATGCAGGACAAGGGGGCCACGATGGTGGTGCCCACGCTGCGGCCCGAGGACGAGGACATGCCGTTGCGACCGTTCGCCGACCCGGAGAACTTCAACGCCGGCTACGTCATGCGCTCACAGCACATCCTGTTCAAGCAGGGCGATCGCGAGCCGTGGATCCACATGCTGGAGCACGAGCAGGAGCGTGAGATCCTGCCCAAGGCGGACCTCGACGACGGGACGCTCGTCTACCGCTGAGCCCGGCAGCTGAGTCCGGCAGCGCCCCGGCGAGACGCTGCCGTCAGCGCCCTCCGGCGAGCAGTGCGACTCCCTCGGCGGCGATCCGGTCGACCTCTGCGCCGATATCGCCGAACTCCTGCCCGGCCATCGACCCGGCCTCTACCCGGGCCGCGATGCCCTGGGCGATAACCGCCGACTTGAAGTGGGCCAGCGCGACCCACCTCGGCAGGCTGGACAGATCGGCGCCGGTCCGCGTGGCGTAGCGTTCGGCCAGGTAGGCGCGAGACGGGAAGCCGGGCTGCATGGTCGGCGCCGGCGTCAGCGCCGGCCGCGCGTCAGCTGGCTCGCGCCAGTAGAACAGGAACAGGCCGAGGTCGGCGAGCGGCTCCCCCAGGGTGGACAGTTCCCAGTCCAGCACGGCCTGCACCGTCGGCGGCATCTTCTTGCCCAGCAGGGTGTTGTCGATCCGGAAGTCCCCGTGCACGATCGCTCCCCCGGGCCCCCGGGGCGGTTCGGTCCGCAGCAGGCGGGCGAGTTCGTCGACCGCTGGGACCTCGCGGCTCTTGGACCGCTCCCACTGGTCGCTCCACCGGCGCACCTGCCGCTCCCCCAGGCCCGAGGGCCGGCCGTAACCGGACAGGCCGATCGCGTCCGGGTCGATGGCGTGCAGGTCGGCCAGCGTGTCGATCAGGACGTCGGCGACGGCGCACCGCTCCCCGGCCGACTCCGCCCAGCCGTCCGGCAGGGCGCCGCGGATAACGTACCCGTCGACCTTCTCCATCACGTAGAAGGGCACGCCGATCAGGTCGCCGCCGTCCTCGAACAGGATGGCCGCCACCGGCACGGGGGTGCCGGCCAGTGCCCGCTGCACCCGGGCCTCCCGGCCCATGTCGTGCGCCCGCGGCAGCAGCGGCCCGTCCGGCGGCCTGCGCAGCACCGCCTCGCCGGCGTCACTGCTCAGCTCGAACGTCAGGTTCGACTTGCCGCCGGAGACAAGGGAGGCCTCCAGCCGTTCCCAGCCGGGGTCGCCCAGCGCCCGCGCGAGCGCGGGGCCGACCAGGTCGAGCCGGGTCAGGTTCTCGTACATCGCGCCCTTCCTGCAGGTGCCCTTGCCCAGACCTTAGCGGTATGAATGGGCCATGAACGACACCGACGCCCGGCGGCGGAACCACTGGGTCAGCCACATCGCACGGCAGGCGCACGAAAAGCCCGGCGGGGTCTACCTCCGCTTCGACGGAGGCTCGGTCACCTGGGCGCAGATCCACGAGCGGGTCAGCGGGCTGGCGGCGGCGCTGCGGGAGCGCGGGGTCAGGGCCGGGCACCGGGTGGCGATCATGATGACCAACCGCCCCGAGTTCCTCGAGACGATGTTCGCCGCCAACGCCGTCGGCGCGATCGTCGTCCCGGTCAACTTCCGGCTCGCCCCGGACGAGATCGCCTACATCCTCACCGATTCCGGGGCGTCGCTGCTGGTCGTGGACGAAGCCACGGCCGCCGCGGCGGCGAGCGCGCGGGCCGCGTGCGCGCATGAGATCGGCTTCGTGTCGACTGGCCATGCCGAGGGCGCCGACCCGTACCTCCCGGCGGGTTCCGGTCCGGCGGGATCCGGTCCGGCGGGATCCGGTCCGGCGGGATCCGGTCCGGCGGGATCCGGTCCGGCGGGATCCGGTCCGGTGGAGCCGCCCGCGGTCGACGTACCCGAGGACAGCCCGGCCCTGATCATGTACACCTCCGGCACCACTGGGCGCCCCAAAGGTGCTGTGCTGACCCACCAGAACCTCATGTGCCAGTCGCTCACGCTCATCCGGGTCTGGCGGCTGTTCGCCGACGAGGAGGTGAACCTGTGCGCGTCGCCGCTGTTCCACATCGCCTCCATCGGCGCGATCGCGCCGATGGTGCTGATCGGCGGGACCACGGTCCTGCTGCCCAGCGGCGGGTTCAGCAGTACGGCAACCTTGGAATTGATGGAAGCCGAACGGGTGACCAGCGTGTTTCTCGTGCCGGCTCAATGGCAACTGCTGTGCGACGACGCGTCGCTGGCCAGCCGCGATCTTTCGGCGCTGAAGACGATGTCGTGGGGCGCCGCCCCGGCCACCACGACCCTGCTCACCCGGATGGCCGAGGCCTTTCCCGGCGTCACTAACGTGGCCGTGTTCGGCCAGACCGAGATGTCGCCGGTCACCTGCGCGCTGTCCGGCGAGGACGCGGTGCGGAAGATCGGTTCGGTGGGCAAGCCGGTGAGCATCGTGGCGGCGCGGATCGTGGACGACGACATGAAGGACGTGCCGCCCGGCGAGGTGGGTGAGATCGTCTACCGCGGCCCATCGGCGCGCCCCACGAGCGCTGGGGCGAGACCCCGGTGGCCGTCGCCGCGCTCGTCCCGGGCGCGTCGCTGACGCTGGACGAACTGCGCGAGTGGGGCACCACCCGTCTGGCCCGTTACAAGCTGCCGACCGTCCTGCACGTCACGGGCGCGCTGCCGCGCAACGCCAGCGGCAAGGTCTTGAAGACGGCCCTGCGGCAGGAGTACCGCTGAGTCGCTACGCGAGCTTCCCGCGCTAGCTTCCCGCGCAAGCCCGGTCCGGGACGCCCGGATTAACCACGGCAATGTGACTCTGTGGTGGTCCTGACCACGGCGATGTCACATCGCCGTGGTTGGGCGACCTGAGCCGGTGGTGCTGTTGTGATGAGGGAGCCTGCTGGGCTTGCTAGCGTTACTCGTCGAGGGCGTAGGAACCGGTCTGCACCGGGCCAGCGGGCTGGTAGGTGGCGATGACGACGCCGGTGCTGGTCGTGCTGGCGCTGACGAGTCGCAGGGCGGCGGCCGTCGCGCCGTCGCGGAACAGCTTCTTGCCGGTGCCCAGGTGGACGGGGAAGTAGAGCAGGCGGTACTCGTCGACGAGGTCGTTGTCGATGAGGGTGTGAGCGAGCGCGCCACTGCCGTGGACCTGCAGTTCGTCGCCGGGGAGTTCCTTGAGCTTGGCCACTTCGGCCACGACGTCGCCGCCGAGCAGCGAGGAGTTGTGCCAGTCCGCCGACGTCAGCGTGCGCGAGGCGACGTACTTCGGCAGCGCGTTGAGCTTGCCGGCGACCGGGTCGGCGGGGTCGGTGACGCGCGGCCAGTGGCCAGCGAAGATCTGGTAGGTCCTGCGGCCGAGCAGGAACGCGCTGGCGTGCTCGAACCAGCCGCTCACGGCCACGCCGAAGTCCTGGTCGCCGTACGGGAACGACCAGCCGCCGTACGGGAAGTTGCCGTCGCGGTCCTCATCGGGACCGCCGGGCGCCTGCAGGACGCCGTCGAGGGTCAGGAAGGTGTGCAGGGTCAGCCGCATGCTGATTCTCCTTTGCAAATCCGCCGGGTTGTGTTACCGGCTCAGACGACTCGGGTCGGCCAGAATCATCGACTGTGATCGGGAGCGCCACGGCGCGTCTCCGCCTTGCGGGCCACGCCGATGATCCGCGGGGCGACCGGTGAGAAGGCCGCGGACGGCGGGAAGCGGAAACCGCGGCAGCGCTCGAGGGTGAAGACGCGGCCGATAGCCGACTGCGTGCGGCGCTCGGCGTGGCAGCCGCCCATCAGGCGCGGCCAGATGAGGTCGGCGGCCCGCTGGTAGCGGGCGAAGATAGCGTCACGGCTGCGCACGTGCTCGTAGAAGCGCAGCTGGCCGCCGGGACGCAGGACGCGGCGGAATTCGGCCAGCGCCGCCTGGGCGTCGGGTACCGAGCACAGCAGCCCGGAGACGACGACCGCGTCGAACTCCCCGTCGGCGGCGGGCAGGTCGCCGGCGGTGCCGTCGACCACCCGGATCGGGACGGACGCGTCCGCGGCCGCCTCGGCCGCACGGTCACGCAGGTACGGCTCCGGCTCGACCGCCACGACCTCCCGCACGGTCCGGGGGTAGCGCGGGAAGTTCAGCCCGTTGCCCGCGCCGACCTCGATGACCCGGCCGGACAGCCCGCTGAGCAGTTCCTGCCGGAGCTCACGGTTGCCCCGCTCCTCCCGGCGGGCCGCGAACCGGTTGAAGTACCGGGCGAAGAGCGGGTTCCTCACGAGGGGTTTCTTCACACGCGCCATGCCTTGATAACAATCGCCATGACCGGGACGATAGCTCGCACGATGGATGAGCATGTCGTGATCGTCGGCGCGGGCCCGGCGGCCTGGCGGCGGCCTGGGCGATCCGCCGGGCCGGCCATGACGTGCTCGTGGTCGAGCAGGCCGACGCGGTAGCCGCGTCCTGGCGCGGCCGCCACGACCACCCTCGGCTGAACACTCACCGGGCGTTCTCGCATCAGCCGGGTGCGCGTATCCCACGCCGCTGCGGCCCGTACCCTGCCCGCGATGACTACGTGGCCTACCTGCAGGAATACTCCGCGGGAATGCGGCTGCGGCTGGGCACACAGGTGCACAGGATCGACCGAACGGACCAGGGCTGGGAGCTGGCGCTGGACCGCGGGAGCCTCACCGCGGCGCACGTGGTGATCGCCACCGGGCCCCGGTGACCAGCGCGATCTTCCCCGCGAGCGAGAACGGTCGAGAATGCTCATGCCCTCTGCTATAGCTCGTGAGCCCGGTCACGCAGGACGTTCTTCTGGATTTTTCCGGTGGACGTCTTGGGCAGCTCACAGAACTCGAAGCGCTTGGGGACCTTGTACCGGGCCAGCCGATCCCGCGCGTACTCGGTCAGCGCGCCGGCGTCGACATCGTCCTTCCTGAGGGCGACAAAGGCGACCGGCACCTCACCCCAGCGCTCGTGCGGCATGCCGACGACGGCGCTCTCCACGACCGAGGGGTGGCTGTCGAGGACCTGCTCGACCTCCACCGAGGCGATGTTCTCTCCCCCGGAGATGATGATGTCCTTGCTCCGGTCCCGGATCTCGACGTAGCCGTCGGGGTGCATGACGGCCAGGTCACCGGTCAGGAAGCACCCGTCGCGGGTGACCTCCCGTGTCGCCTCGTCGTCACGGTAGTAGCCGAGCATGACGTTGTTTCCGCTGACCGCGATCTCGCCGATCGTCTCGCCGTCGGACGGCACGTCCCGGCCGTGATCGTCGAGGACCCGCAGCGGGCGGGCGATGATGTTGGGTGCTCCCTGCCGGGCGCGCAGCATGGCCTGCCGGTCTGGCTCGAGGTCGTCCCACTCCGGCTGCCATTCGTTGATGGCCAGCGGGCCGTAGGTCTCGGTAAGCCCGTACAGGTGGGTGACGGCGAGGCGCAGCTTGCCCAGGCGCGCCAGCAGGGTGGCCGACGGCGGCGCGCCACCGGTGTCCACGTGCACCTCGTGATCCAGCGGTCCGGCGGCGTCGTCCTCGGCGATCATGGTGAGCACCGTGGGCGCGGCGCTGAAGTGGGTGATTCCCTCGGTGCGCAGCAGCCGCCAGATCTCGGCCGGGTCGACGGCGCGCAGGCAGACATGGGTGCCGCCGGCCGCGGTGACGGCCCAGGTGAAGCACCAGCCGTTGCAGTGGAACATCGGCAGCGTCCACAGGTACCTGGTGCCAGGGCCCAGGCGGGCGTGGTACGCCATGGCCGTGGCCTGCAGGTACGCGCCCCGGTGGTGGTACATCACGCCCTTGGGCCGCCCGGTCGTCCCGCTGGTGTAGTTGATGGCCAGGAGCTGGCGCTCGTCGATCTGGCCGGCTACCGCCCCGGCCGGATCGGCATCCGCGAGCCACGCCTCATAGTCGTCGCCGGGCCCGCCGGCGATGACCAGGGGCAGGTCCAGCTCGTCGGCCAGGCGGCGGCCGAGGTCGGCGAATTCATGGGTTGCCACCAGCAGCGACGCGCCTGAGTGCCGGATGATCTCCGCCATCTCCGCGGGTGACAGCCGGATGTTGACCGAGACCAGCGCGGCTCCGCGCATCGGTACGGCGTGATGCATTTCCAGCATCACGTGGCTGTTGGTGCACAGGGCCGCCACCCGGTCCTCGTGCCCCACTCCCCTCGCGGCCAGCGCGCCGGTGAGGCGCCGGCACCGGTCGGACATCTCCCGGTAGGTGAAGGTGCGCTCCCCGTCGACGACGGCGATCCGGTCGGCAAAGACCGCAGCGGAACGATCGAGGAAGGATGCGGGCGTCAGCGGGGCGAACGTGAACTCTGCCATCCAACCGCCCTTTCCCGCCCCCGGCTTGTTATGCACGGGAACGTCCACAGCGGAAAAACCTCGCCAATCTGACCGGCCAGGAACATAACCGGCGCATTTCGGGTACGGCAGCAGGTACGACCTAGGTCATGCACCGGGTCCCCGCCGCACGACAGGACAAGGCAACACGCCGGCGAACGCGCCCGGCCTGGAGGTAACAACGTGAAACCGTTCGTGGTCAACCGGCATGGCCGCCTGGTGTTCCCGGCCAACTTCCTTGGCGAGCTGGACTTCTCGGTGCTGGAGTCGCTGGACCAGTTCACCGCCGTGATCGGGCGGGACTTCGAGGCGAAGGCGCCGACCGGGACCGACATCTTGTCCCGGGTCGAGGCCGGAAGCTACACCGGGCGATTCGAGCTGCTCCGCGACCTTGGCCAGAACCTGTTCTGGGTCAACCGGTACGCGATCACCATGTTCGACAAGCGGCCGACGCGCTGGCGCGACCTGCCCAAGCACCGGGACGACGTGTTCCTGCCGGTGCTGACGCCGTGGGAAGACAGCGGGCGGAAGGTGGCCGCGGTCGAGACCGCCTTCCGGGCCATGCCGGCCAGCTGGGACGACGACGCCGAGAACCGGATCTTCGACCTGCTGTTCGGCGTGTTCAGCACCAAGCTGCACCACGCCACCGAGCTGCCCGCGATCAAGCCGACGGTGGCGGAGTTCACCAGCCGGCCGGACGCGCTGACGTTCGTGATGCCAGAGCACGACCCCGACTACCCGGTGTTCAGCCTCGACGACATCATCGACGCGCACGAGGACGTGCCCGAGCTCGAGGCGCTGATGCGCTGGTCCATGGTGCTGCACAACCAGTACCCGTGGGATCGTGCGCGCACCGAGCTGCGCGGGCCGGGCCAGATCGGCGACGACGACTTCGTGGTGGCGTTCATTCCCCGCAACCGCGACGCGATGGCCTTCATCGACCGGGTCCGGCGCTCGTCGGGCGGCGGGCGCAAGCCGGCCACCCTGGGCAGCCAGAACGGGCCGCCCGAAGCCGTGGCGCCGGTGACGCCCTATCCCCCGGTCCGGGTGCGGGAGGCGTTCCGGGTCCAGCCGAAGCTGGAGTCCCTGGCCGTCGTGCGCGGCGAGCACGTCTGCGGCAACGACGACGTGATCAGGAACGCGAGCTTCTCGTGGTCGCCGATGAGCGCCGCGGAGATCAGCGCCAAGACCGGGATCAACCAGCGCCGCTACACGAGCCGCGAGCCGGAGCAGCTGGCGCTGCCCGCGGTCCGGGCCGCACTGGCCAAGGCGGGCCGCTCCCCTGAGGAGATCGGCGCCGTGCTGGTCAGCACGTGCACGAGCAACCGGCTGATCCCGTCGATCGGCTGCTGGCTGTCCGGCGAGCTCGGCTTGCAGCAGACCCACGCCTCGGCCGACCTGATCGCCGCCTGCGCCGGGCTGCCCTACGGCATGTCCGAGGCCATCCGGCAGCTGCAGGAGGTCGGCCGGCCGGTGCTGCTGGTCTGCGTGGAGAAGTTCTCCGACAAGATCGGCAGCGTCCGCACCTCGCGGATGATCTTCGGCGACGGCGCCGCGGCCATGGTCATCGGGCCGGCCCCCGAGGGCGACCCGGGCGACGTGGAGGTCGTGCAGACCTACGCCAGCGGACCGCACACCGAGGTCAACTCGATCATCTGGCCGAACTCGGACTTCGACAACGACATCACCGTGTACGGCCCGGAGGTAAAATCGCTGGTCCAGCGCTATCTGGTGCAGATGCTGGACGAGCTCGGCCAGCTGCCCGATCCCGACGACGCCGGGCGCACCCTGCTGGAAGGCATCGAGCTGATCGTCCCGCACCAGGCCAACAAGACGATGATCCTCAGCCTGGCCGGCAAGGCCGGGCTGTCAGATGATCAGCTGTACTTTAACGTAGACCGGATGGGAAACGTGTCAGCCGCGAGCATTCCGATCGCCCTGTACGACGCCGTCCGCGACGGCGCGATAACCCGCCGGATGAGGATCTTCGCGCCCGGCTTCGGGGCCGGCGCGGTCGGCGGCTACGCCGTCATGCAGTTCGACCCGGCCATCGTGGCGGACGAGGTGGTGCTCGACGTCCTCCAGGACACGGCCACGCCGCCGCCGACGGCCGGCGGCACCAGTGACGACATGCGCGCGGCATTCGGCGGCTGAGGCGATGAGCCCGTCCGGTTTCGCCTTCCAGCGCGTCGCGATCGTCAACCGGGGCGAGCCTGCCATGCGGCTGATCAACGCCGTCCGGGAGTGGAACGCCGAGGGACGCCCCGCGCTCCGGGTCATCGCCGTGTACACCGCCGCCGACCGGCACGCGACGTTCGTCCGCGAGGCCGACGAGTCCGTGCTGATCGGCCCGGCCGAGGCGGACGCCGCCTTCGAAGGGAGCCCCTACCTGGACTACGCCGAGCTGGAGCGCGCGCTGCGCTCCTGCCGGGCGGACGCGGTCTGGCCCGGCTGGGGGTTCGTCTCGGAGAAGGCCGAGTTCGCCGAGCTGTGCGACCGGCTCGGGATCATCTTCATCGGCCCGTCGGCCGAGGTGATGCGGCGGCTTGGCGACAAGATCGAGTCCAAGCTCCTGGCGGAGCGGGCCGAGGTGCCGCTCGCGCCGTGGAGCGGAGGCCCGGTCGCGGACCTGGCCGCTGCCCGCGAGGCGGCCGAATCCATCGGCTACCCGCTGATGGTCAAGGCGACCGCGGGCGGCGGCGGCCGCGGCATCCGCATGGTCCGCGCGCCCGAGGACCTCGAGGAGGCGTTCGAGCGGGCTGGCTCGGAGGCGTCGAAGACGGCCGGTGACGCCACGGTGTTCCTGGAGCGGGCCATCCGCGGCGGCCGGCATGTCGAGGTGCAGGTCGTCGCCGACGCCGAGGGCGCGGTGTGGACGCTGGGGGTGCGGGACTGCAGCGTGCAGCGGCGGAACCAGAAGGTCATCGAGGAGTCGGCCTCGACCGCGCTGGACGCGGAGCAGGACAAGCTGCTGCGCGGGCACGCCGCCGAACTCGCCCGGGCGGCCGGCTACTGCAACGCCGGAACGGTGGAGTTCCTCTACGAACCCGGCCAGAAGCTGCTGACGTTCCTCGAGGTCAACACCCGGCTGCAGGTCGAGCACCCGGTCACCGAGGCCTGCACCGGCACCGACATCGTCAAGCTGCAACTGCACATCGCCGCGGGCGGCACGCTGGCGCAGATCGCCCCGGCCGAGCCGCAGGCGCGCGGGCACGCCATCGAGGCCCGGCTCACCGCCGAGGACCCCGAGCGCGACTTCGCGCCCGCCCCCGGCCTGATCGAGCACCTGGCCCTGCCGGCCGGCCCCGGCATCAGGGTCGACACCGGGGTGGCGCCGGGCGACACCATCCCGCCGCAGTTCGACTCGATGATCGCCAAGGTGATCGCGTGGGGCCAGGACCGCGCCGAGGCCCGGGCCCGGCTCTCCCGCGCGATCCGGCAGACCAGCACGGTCATCCAGGGCGGGACGACCAGCAAGGCGTTCCTGCTCGACCTGCTCGACCGGCCCGAGTTCGTCCGCGGCGAGATCGACACGACCTGGCTGGACACGATGATGGCGGAGGGCTACGCGCCGCCGCTGCGGGTCGACGTGGCCCTGCTGGCCACCGCCTTCGAGGCCTACGAGGCGCACGAGCGGCGCCAGCAGGACCGGCTGTTCACCTCGGCCGAGCGCGGGCGTCCCGAGGTCGGGCACGAGACCCGGCACCAGGTCGACGTCCGGGTGGGCGGCGAGGCCTACAAGCTCGGGGTGTCCCGGTGTCGCCCGGTGCGGTACCACGTCGATCTCGACGGCCGTTCGGTCGAAGTCGACGTCGACCGGGCCGGCCGGTTCGAGATCCGGCTGGCGGTCGGCGGCCAGACCTTCGACGTGCTCTCGGTGGCGCAGGGCCCGGACTACCTGGTCGAGGTGGACGGCGCGGTGCACCGGATCTCCGGCGGCGAGGCCGGCCTGGTCCGCGCCCCGGCCCCGGCCATGGTGGTGGCCGTCTCGGTCGCGGCCGGGGACGAGGTCGCCGAGGGCGACGTGGTGGCCGTGGTGGAGAGCATGAAGCTGGAGACCTCGCTGCGCGCCCCGGCCTCCGGCCGGGTCGCCGAGGTGTTCGCCGACGTCAACACGCAGGTGGAGAGCGGCGCCAAGCTGCTGCGGATCGAGCTTGCCGCGGATGAAGGCGCGGAGACGGATTCGGCGCGGGAAGACGAATCAAGGGCAGAAAGGGTCCGGGCCGACCTGGGCGCGCTGGACGGGGAGGCCGCGGCCGATGAGGATCCGGCGGCCACGGCGGCGGACGCGCTGGTGGCGCTGCGGAGCATGATGCTCGGCTTCGACGTCGACGAGGCCGAGGCGAGGCGGCAGCTGCAGCGGCTGGCCGCGGCGCGGGCCGAGCTGCCCGCCGACGACCCCCGGCTGCTGGCCGGCGAGGCCAGGATCCTGCAGATCTTCGCCGACGTGTCGGCGCTGTGGCGGAGCCGCCGGGTACCGGGCGAGTCGCAGGCCGACGACGAGGCCGCGGTCGACGCCGAGGCCGCCCGGAACCCGCAGGAGTACATGCACGCCTACCTGCGCTCCCGGGACGCCGACGCGGAGGGCCTGCCGGAGTCGTTCCGGATCAAGCTGCGCCGCACCCTGGCCCACTACGGGGTCGACGGCCTCGAGCCGTCGCCCGGCCTGGACCCGGCGCTGTACCGGATCTTCCTCGCCCGCCGCCGGGCGGCCGCGTACGTGCCGGTCGTGTCCGAGCTGCTGCAGTGGCGGCTGGACCACCCCGGATCGCTGCCCGATGACGGACGGGACGACTACCGACGGACGATCGACCAGCTGGTCTCGGCCACTCAGGTGCGGTATCCCGGCGTCGGCGACCTGGCCCGGCAGGTCCGCTACCGCTGCTTCGACGCGCCGCTGATCGCCGCCGAGCGGGCCAAAGGCCAGCAGCAGGTGCGCGCCGAGCTCGACCGGCTCTCACCGGACCCCGCCGCCAGGGCAGCCCAGATCGACGCCATGGTCGCCTCGGGCGAGCCGATCCTCGGCGTCTTCACCGAGCGGCACCACCCGGTCATGCTCGAGGTGATGACGCGGCGCTACTACCGGATCAGGTCGTTGCGGAACGTCCAGGTCACCGAGCGGAGCGGCCGCCCGCTGGTGACCGCGGAGTACACCCACGACGGGCACGAGTACCTGATCGTCGCGACCGTGGCCGACGGCGCGGAGAGCGCGGCAGCGACCGACCTGCCGCAGCTGATCCAGGCGATTCCGGCCGGCCGGACCGTGATCGTCGACCTGTACGTCACCTCCCAGACGCCCGAGGAGAACGGCAGCGGTGCCCCCGACGCCCGGGCCGACCGGATCCGCGGCAAACTGGGGCCCATCCCGCCGGGCGTCGACCGCGTCGCGGTCGCCGTGCGCAGGCCGGACGGGGAAGGGGGCGGCTGGCCCGACTGGTTTACCTTCCGCGGCGGGCCGGACGGGCAGGCGGTGGAGGACCGGACCCAGCGCGGCTGGCACCCATTGGTAGCCGAACGGCTGGGCGTGTGGCGGTTCACCGGGTTCGAGCTCACCCGGCTGCCCGCGGCCAGGGACGTGCACCTGTTCCGCATCAGGGGCCGCGAGGTGCCTGACGACCAGCGGCTCGTCGTCCTGGCCGACGTGCGCGAGCTCACCATCGTCCGGGACGACGCCGGGCGGATCACCGGCCTGCCGCAGCTCGAGCGCATCCTGGACGCCTGCCTGGACAGCCTGCGCTCGGCCCGGTCCGCCGACCGGGAGCTGGCCCGGCTGGACTGGAACCGCATCAAGCTGTACGTGTGGCCGACCGTGGAGGCGCCGCTGGCCGAGCTGGGCCCGGTCATCCGGTCGCTAGCGGGGCGCACCGAGGCGCTGGGCCTGGAGCAGGTGATGGTGCAGTTCCGCGACGCGGACTCGCGGGAGCGGATGCTGCGGATGTCCCGCCCGCCGGGCGCCGGGCTGACGCTGCAGGTAACGGACCCGCCGCCCGGGCCGCTGCGCGAGCTGACCCCCTACACGCAGAAGGTGATCCGGGCCCGCCGCCGCGGCACCGTGTACCCGTACGAGCTCATCCCGCTGATCATCCGCTCGCCGGATCCAGGCGGCGCGGACGGCGAGTTCACCGAGTACGACCTGGACGAGGGCGGCGCCCCGGTGCCGGTGGACCGGGCGCCGGGTTCGAACGCGGCGAACCTGGTGCTCGGCGTGGTCCGCACGCCGACGAAGCGGTACCCCGAGGGGATGTGCCGGGTGGTGTTGCTCGGCGACCCGACGCAGGCGCTGGGCGCGCTGTCCGAGCCGGAATGCCGCCGCGTGCTCGCCGCCATCGATCTGGCCCGTCAGCTGCACGCCCCGGTGGAGTGGTACGCCATCTCGGCCGGAGCGAAGATCTCGATGGACTCCGGCACCGAGACCATGGACTGGATCTCCCGGGCCCTGCGAGGAATCGTCGAGTTCACCCAGGCCGGCGGCGAGATCAACGTCGTGGTAACCGGCATCAACGTGGGCGCCCAGCCGTACTGGAACGCCGAGGCGACGATGCTCATGCACACCAGCGGCGTGCTGATCATGACGCCGGACTCGGCCATGGTGCTGACCGGGAAGCAATCGCTGGACTACTCGGGCGGGGTCTCGGCCGAGGACAACTTCGGCATCGGCGGCTACGACCGGATCATGGGGCCGAACGGCGAGGCCCAGTACTGGGCGCCCGACCTGTCCAGCGCGGTCGACGTGCTGCTCGCGCACTACGAACACGCCTACGTGGCGGGCGGCGAGCGGTTCCCCCGGCCGGCCCCGACGACCGACCCCGACGACCGGGACATCTCCTCCTCGCCGCACGACGGCCCGGAGTTCGCCGCGCTCGGCGAGATCTTCGACCCGGAGATCAACCCGGAGCGCAAGAAGCCCTTTGACATGCGCTCGCTGCTGACCGGGGTGATGGACGCCGACCACCAGCCGCTGGAACGCTGGGCCGACATGGCCGAAGCCGCCTCGGTGCTGGTGCTCGACGCACACCTGGGCGGGCAACCGGTCGCGCTGATCGGCTTCGAGTCGAAGCCGCTGACCCGGCACGGGTTCTGGCCGGTCGACGGCCCGTCACATTTCACGGCCGGCACGCTGTTCCCCCGCTCGTCCAAGAAGACAGCGCGGGCGATCAACGCGGCCAGCGGGAACCGGCCGCTGGTGATCCTGGCCAACCTGTCCGGGTTCGACGGCTCGCCCGAGTCGCTGCGCCAGCTTCAGCTGGAGTACGGCGCGGAAATCGGCCGCGCGGTCGTCAACTTCGACGGCCCGATCGTATTCTGCGTGGTCTCCCGCTACCACGGCGGGGCGTTCGTGGTGTTCTCCGGCACGCTCAACGACAACATGGAGATCGCCGCGGTCGAGGGCTCCTACGCCTCGGTGATCGGCGGCGCGCCCGCCGCCGCGGTGGTGTTCGCCGCCGAGGTCAGGAAGCGTACCGAGGCCGATCCCCGGGTGGCCGACCTGCAGTCCGCGATCGCCGAGGCCACCGAGAGCGGCGCGCACGACGAGGCGGCCGCGCTGCGGGCCAAGCTGGCGTCGGCCCGGCCGGCCGTGCACGCCGACAAGCTGGGACAGCTCGCCGACGAGTTCGACCGGGCGCACAGCATCGAGCGGGCCCGCGAGGTGGGTTCGGTGCAGGCCATCGTCCCGGCGGCGCGGCTGCGGCCCTATCTCATCGACGCGGTCCGGCGCGGAATGGAGCGGACGCTGGCGGCTCGCCGCGACGGCGGATGACCTCGCATCCGTTCGGCACCGGATGGCGGTTCGGGCCGGCGCCGGCCGGCAGCGACCAGCCGGAGTTCGACGACAGCGGGTTCGCGGAGGTGACGCTGCCGCACACGGTGGTCCCGCTGTCCTGGCGGGACTGGGATCCGTCGGCCTGGGAGCGGGTGTGGACGTACCGCAAGCGCTTCGACGCGCCGCCCGGCGCTGAGCACGGGCGGGTATTCCTCGACTTCGCCGCGGCCATGACACGGGCCACGGTGACGCTGAACGGTGTCGAAGTGGCGGATCACCTTGGCGGCTACCTGCCGTTCTCCGTCGAGGTCGGCAGCCTGCTAAGGGCTCGCGGGAACGTGCTGGCCGTTCGGCTCAATTCGACCTTCAACCTCAACGTGCCGCCGGACCGGCCGGCTCCGGAGCCCGCCACCTCGGTGGACTACTGGCAGCCGGGCGGGATCTACCGCGACGTGCGGCTGCGGGTGGTGCCGCAGGCGTTCCTGGCCGACGTGTTCGCCAAGCCGGTCAGCGTCCTGGATCCCGCCGCCCGGCGGGTCGTGGTCCAGGTGACGGTGGACGCGGCGGCCGCGCTCGCGGCCCCGGCTCACGTCGCGGTCCGGCTCCTCGGTGACGGCGGGGAGATCGCCGCGGCGCGGGTACCCGTCGCGATCGCCGGGCCGGGCCAGGTGACGGTGACCGCGACGCTGTCCGGTCTCGAGGGCGTCAGGCTGTGGGATATCGACGACCCGGCGCTGTACACGGTGGCGGCGTCGCTGGTGGCCGGCGGCGAGCCGGTGCACGAGCACCGGGTGCGGACCGGGTTCCGCGAGGCCAGGTTCGCCCTCGACGGGTTCTACCTGAACGGCCGCCGGGTCAAGCTGTTCGGCGCCGACCGGCACCAGTTCTTCCCGTTCGCCGGAGGGGCCATGCCCGCCCGGGTGCAGGCCAGGGACGTCGAGATCATGCGGCGCGAGCTGAACTGCAACATGGTGCGCTGCGCGCACTACCCGCAGGCCGAGGCCTTCTACGACGCCTGCGACGAGCTCGGGCTGCTGGCCTGGGAAGAGGCTCCAGGGTGGGGCTACCTCGGCGATGACGCCTGGAAGGCGCTGGCCTACCGCGACATCGGGGAGATGATCGTCCGCGACCGCAACCATCCGTCGATCATCATCTGGGGTGCCCGGCTCAACGAGACCCGCAACGACACCGCGTTCTACACCAGCACCAACGAGCTCGCGCACGCCCTGGACGACTCGCGGCCGACGGCCGGGGCAATGGCGGGCCTGCGCCTGACCAAGGATTACCAGCAGGACGTGTTCGCTGAGGACGACTACTCCGCGGTGAAGGGCCCGGACGGCGTGAAGGAGCCCGTGCTGCAGCCGCCGGAGACCGGGGTGGGCAGGCCGTACATGGTCAGCGAGGCGGTCGGCACCCTGTCCGGGCCCGCCCTCTACTACCGCCGCACCGATCCCCAGGCCATCCAGCAGGGGCAGGCGACGGCGCACGGGCGGGTGCACGACCTCGCTGCCTCCGACGACCGGTATTGCGGGCTGCTCGCCTGGACCGCCTTCGACTACCCGTCCGGCTGCGGCAACCAGTACCGAGGCGTGAAGTTCACCGGCGTGGTCGACCTATTCCGGATCCCCAAGCCCGGTGCCGCCATCTACCAGGCGCAGGCCGACCCGCGGGTCAGGCCGGTGATCGCGCCGGCGTTCTACTGGGACTTCGGCCCTTCCTCTGCGGTGAACGTCCTGCCCGCCGCGATGATCTGCGCCAACCTGGACCGGCTCGAACTGTTCGTCGGCGGCGAGCACTTCGCCACCGTGCGGCCCGACATCGAGGGGTATCCGCACCTCGGTTACCCGCCGTCGTTCGCCGACTTCCGCGCGGTGGACGGCTCGTCCCGGCCCGAGCTGCGCATCGACGGCTACCTCGGTACCGGCAAGGTCGCGTCGCGGTCCTTTGCCGCGGACCCCTCCGGCGACGTGCTCGCGCTGGCCGCCGACGATGCCGAGATCGACGGCGACGGCGCGGACGCCACCCGGCTGGAGTTCCGCGCGGTCGACGGCTACGGCGCACCCCGCCCCTACGTGGGAGGCCAGGTCGGCTTCGCCGTCGAGGGACCCGGGGTACTGGTCGGCGACAACCCGTTCGACTTCGCCGCCGCGGGTGGCGCCGGGGCCGTCTGGCTACGCTCCCGGCCCGGCGCGCGGGGCACCGTCACCGTCCGGGCCAGCCACCCGGACCTAGGCGACGCGGTCACGTGCATCCGGGTCCGCTGACAAGCCGCGCGACACGCCCGAGCTGGCGATGACGTCGATAACGATGGTTAAACCGGCTGGCTGACGGCAAGATGGGTTATCGTCCGAGCAGGTCAGACGCCGCTCTCATCAAGGAGGCAATATGGCGGGCAAGTTCGTGCTCAAGAAGTCATCCAACGGCAAGTACCACTTCAACTTGGTAGCCAGCAATGGTCAGGTCATCGCGACCAGTGAAATGTACGAGCGCAAGGCGTCTGCGCTGAACGGGATCGAGTCGGTCCAGAAGAACGCCCCGGGTGCCGAGGTCGACGACCAGACCGGCGACTAACCAGCGACGGCATGAAATCCCGGTTCGAGTGCGTTCGAACGCCATGGAACCGGGATTTCAGTGCGTTGGCGGCCGGGAAGCGGCGGAATTTCCGCTGACCGGATGATCTTGTTATTGCGGGAATGAGCCGCAGGCTGGACGCTGCCGCGGGGAGAGGAAGCTGTGGCCGCGCGGATCAGCCAGAAGGTAGCGGTCGGCACCGTCTTCGTCGCCGCGATGTTCATGAGCATCCTGGACGCGACGATCGTCAACGTCGCGCTGCCGACCATCGGCCGTGACTTCGGGGTAAGCGCCACCGCGGTGGACGGCATCGCGATCGCCTTCCTGGTGAGCCTGGCGGTCACCATCCCGGCGTCCGGGTGGCTCGGCGACAAATACGGCGGCAAGCGGGTGCTGCTCGCCGCGATCGCGCTGTTCACCGCCGCCTCCGCGCTGTGCGGGCTGGCATCCAGCCTCGGCGAGCTGGTCGTGTTCCGGATCCTGCAGGGCGCGGCCGGCGGCATGCTCGCCCCGGTCGGGATGGCGATGCTGTACCGGGTGTTCCCGCCGGACGAGCGGATCAAGGCCGCGGCGATCCTCACCGTGCCCACCACGTTTGCCCCCGCGCTCGGCCCGGTCCTCGGCGGCCTGTTCGTCACCGAGCTGTCCTGGCGCTGGGTGTTCTACGTCAACCTGCCGATCGGCGCGGCCGCGTTCGCCTTCGGAGCGATCTTCCTGCGCCAGTCCGCCCAGGACGAGCCCGGCCGCTTCGACCTGGCCGGCTTCCTGCTTTCCGGGTTCGGGCTCGGGCTGCTGATGTACGGCGTATCCGAAGGACCCGACCGGGGCTGGCATGACGCGCAGGTCCTGACGACGATCGCCGCCGGGGCCGTGCTGCTGGCCGCGATGGTGGTCGTCGAGCTGCGGTCGCGGGCGCCCATCGTGGACCTGCGGCTGCTGGGGAACCGCCTGTTCCGCGCGGGCAACGGGGTCATGGTCCTCGCCTCGGTCGCGTTCCTGGGCACGCTGTACGCCATCTCGCTGTACTACCAGGATGGCCGCGGCCTGAGCGCGCTCGGCTCGGGGCTGAGCACGTTTCCCGAGGCGTTCGGCGTCATGGCCGGCGCGCAGCTGGCCAGCCGGGTGCTGTACCCGCGGCTCGGGCCGCGCCGCCACATCACCCTGGGTTTGGCTGGGACGGCGGCGTCGATCGCCCTGCTGGCCCTGATGGGACCGCAGACCAGCCTGTGGTGGGCGAGGCTGCTCATGCTCACCCTGGGCCTGTTCATGGCCCAGGTGTTCGTCCCGGTCCAGGCGGCCTCCTTCGCCACCATCAGCCCGGCGGCGACCGGCCGGGCCTCCACGATGTTCAATGCGGTCCGGCAACTCGGCGGGGCGGTCGGCGTGGCCGTGCTGACCACCGTCATCGTGCTCATCGGACCGGTTCACGTGGTGGCCGGGCACGAGGTGGCCAACCTCACCGCCTACCGCATCGCGTTCCTGATCGCCGCCGCGATCTGCCTGTGCGGCGTGGCGTGGTCGCTGTCCATCCACGACGCCGACGCCGCCAGCACCATCCCCCGGCGAGGCGGCCGCGAAAAAGATGAGCCGAGTCCGGCACCCGCCTCGGCCACCTGAAGGAGCCGCTACGGGTCGCCTGCGCCGGAGATGGCGGCGCGGTGCGCCTGCGGTCCGCCGGCCAGGCGCTCGGCAGACCAGGCACGACGGTAATACAGGTGCACGTCGTGCTCCCAGTTCAGGCCGTTCCCGCCGAACAGGTGAACGGCGGATTCGGTCACGGCGCGGAAGGCCTCGCCCGCCCGCAGCGCGGCGGCGTGAGCCGCCTTCGGAGCCTCGGGGCTGCCGCTCGCGGCCGCGAGGGCAGCGTACCTGGCGGCCGCGGAGACCTCCTGAAAGGCCGCGAGAATGCCGACGCACGCCTGCGCGACGGCCTGGAAGGCATCGATCGTCTGCCCGAACTGCTCGCGGTCCTCGGCGTAGGCGATGGCCTTATCCAGGCACCATCCGATGCCGCCGGCAGCCTCGGCCGCGGTAGCGATCAGGAAGTCCCGTTCGGCCCGTTCCAGGGCTGCGGTCGCGACCTCGCCCTCCACGATCAGCCGCGCCGGGGCCTCGTCGAAGGCGGTGACGCTGACCCGGCGGGTCAGGTCCAGCCCCAGCTGGCCGGAGACGGTACACCCCAGTGACCTGGGATCCACCAGGAACAGCGCGGGTGCGGACTCGGTCACAGCCGGCACCACGACGACGTCGGCCGCGTGGGCGGCCAGGACGTACCACCGGTGGCCGTAGAGCCGCCAGCCCCCGGGCGCTCGTTCGGCCCGGACGCTGTCCGAGCCGAACACCCAGTGACCGCCCTCACCGGCGGCCGCGACCGTCGCGATCACCGATCCGTCGGCCAGCAGCGGCAGCCACCGCTCCCGGGCCGCCCGGTCGCCGGTCGCGAACAGCATGCCGCCGGCCAGCGCCGTGGCCAGGACCGGGCCCGGGTACAGGACACGGCCGAGTTCGCTGTGCACCACGCTCGCCTCGACCTGGGACAGGCCGCGACCGCCGAACTCCCGCGGGATGGTCAGCCCGGTCAGGCCGAACTCGCTGGCCAGGCGGGCGTGCAGCTCGGGGCTGTACCCGGTGCGGGTCTCCAGCGCGGCCCGCAGCGCGGCAGCCGGAAGCTGGCCGGCCAGGAACCCGCGCAGGGTCTCCTGCAGGGCCTGCTGGTCCTCGTTGAGAGGCAGGGTGTCGCTGCTGGTCATGGCTGCTCCTAGCCGCTTCATGCTAGCGGACGAAAGCAGCTCATTCAGGGCAATCCCGGGTTGGTGCTTACTTGCTACTCGTGCTTACTTGACGGCGCTGCCCGGCCAGTTGATGTTCGACAGCAGCTCCGGGTGCGAGCCGGTGAACGCGCCGGCCGCGGTGGTGTTGCCGCGCAGCTGGTACTCCAGCCAGGCGGTGGCGTAGCCGAAGAAGCCACCGGGGTTCCCGCCGTCCGCGGTGTCCTGGATCGAGGTGTGGTCGGCCAGCTTGCCGTCGGAGGTGAGGATGATGCCGAGCGCGGCGTGCACCGAGGTGCTGTTGAAGTACGCCTTCTCGGTGGCCGGGCTGGCGATGATCGAGTCCCAGACGCCGTAGGTGGAGGCGAAGAAGACCGGCTGGGTCAGCGCGGCCGGGTTCGCCGTGCAGTCGGCGGCGGTCGGGCAGTCGGGGTTGGAGCCGGCCCAGATCGCGTTCGGCAGCGAGAACGTCATGACGGCCTTGATCAGGGCCGGGTCCTTGGTGGCGGCCTGCACCGCGCCGCCGGCGCCCTGCGACGTGCCGACCGAGGCGACCTCGCCGGTGTTCAGGTGGCCGTGGTAGACGCTGGTCGCGACGCCGTTCTGGGCGACCAGGTAGTGCGCGGCGGCGTCGATCTCGTTGCCGCTGCCCGTGTTGGGCAGGGTCGAGGCGATGACGGTGAAACCGTACGAGGCGAGGTGGCTGAGGAAGTCCGACACCTTGTCCGGGCTCGCGCCGGTCCCGTTGCCCCAGGTCACGATCGGGCTCGTGAAGCCGAGCGCAGAGTAGTCGCTGGGCCGGAACACGTCGTAGATCACCGTGCCGGACCCGTCGGTGACCGTTCCCGTGGTGGTCGCGTAGGGCCCTGGCGACGCGAACGCGGCCTGGACCGGGTAGAGCGTGATGGGCTGACGGGCGGCCCCGGTCAGCGAGGCCGTCAGCGCGGCCATGAGCGCGGCGGCGGCCAGCGCCGCCACGACGCGCGGCCTGCGCGACGCCGCTCTGCGGCGGACGCGGATAGCAAGTGCGGTCATGGTGTTCCCCCTGTTTCATTCACCTGACATCGATCCAGAGGGTTCGGCCGGGTGCCTGATACACCAGGCCTGTAGCCTCCTGTCATGTCCGCTGATCTGCACGCCCTCGTGGCGCTGATGCCGTTCGCCGGGCAGCACCGGGGCCGGACCACGGTGACCGCCCAGACGAACGTGTACGACGCCGGGGAACGGCTCGTCGCCCAGACCACCCAGGTCCAGGCCGTCAGGTAATTCAGGCCATCAGGCGGGCGGCTGTTCCAGGCGGCTGGCCAGCAGCTGGGCGAGGTGGGTGCCGCTGACCCCGGCGAGCTGGCCGAGCTGGGTGCGGCAGGAGAACCCGTCGGCCAGCACGACCGCGCCGGGGGCCGAACGGACGGCGGGCAGCAGCGCCGTCTCGGCCACGTCGTTGGAAATGTCGTAGTGGCCGCGCTCCACACCGAAGTTGCCGGCCAGGCCGCAGCAGCCGCCCACCGCGGTGACCTCGGCACCGGCCCGGGCCAGCAGCGCCGAGTCGGCGTGCCATCCCATCACGGCGTGGTGGTGGCAGTGCGGCTGGGCCACCGCACGCACGCCGCCGAGATCGGGTGGCTCCCAGTCGCCGGTGCCGGTCAGCAGCTCGGCCAGCGTGCGGCTGGCGGCCTTGGCCTGGGCGGCGCGCGGGTCGTCCGGCAGCAGCTCGGTGATCTCGCCGCGCAGCACGGCCGTGCACGAGGGCTCGAGGCCCACCACCGGGACGCCATCGCCCAGCGCCGGGCCCAGAGCCCGCAGGCTACGCCGCAGCTGCCGGCGGGCGCCGTCGAGCTGACCGGTCGAGATCCAGGTCAGGCCGCAGCAGACGGGTTCGGCCGTGATCTGCACCGCGTATCCGGCCGCCTCGAGCACCCGCACGGCGGCCCGGCCGACCTCGGGGGTGAAGTAGTCGGTGAACGTGTCCACCCACAGCAGGACCGGCTTCCCTTCCCGCATCGCGGGCCGGGCGGCGAACCAGGCCCGGAAGGTCGGCGCGGCGAATCGCGGCAGCGTCCGCCTGGTGTCGATCCCGCCCAGCCGCTTGGCCAGCCCGGCCAGGCCGGGGGCGCGCAGCGCGGCGTTGGCCAGCCCGGGCGCGCGCGAAGCCAGCCGGGCCCAGCGGGGCAGCCAGCCCAGCGAGTAGTGGGCCGGCGGGCGCGGCCGGCGCCGGTACCGCTGGTACAGCACCTCGGCCTTGTAGGTGGCCATGTCCACCCCGGCCGGGCAGTCGGACGAGCAGCCCTTGCAGGACAGGCACAGGTCCAGCGACTCGGCCAGCTCCGCCGCCCCGAAGCCGTGCACCAGGCTGCCGTTGGCGAGCTCCTGCAGCACCCGTGCGCGGCCGCGGGTGGAATCCTTCTCGTCCCTGGTAGCCAGCCAGGACGGGCACATGACCCCCCCGCTACCGGTGGTGTCGGCCCGGCACTTGCCCACCCCGACACAGCGGTGCACCGCGGCAGACAGGTCGCCGCCGTCGTGGGAGTAGGCGAAGCCGAGTCCGCGGGCCAGCGGCCGGGCCTGCGGCACGCGCAGGCCCGCGTCCAGCGGCACCGGGTCGACGAGCACGCCGGGGTTGAGCGCGTTGCCCGGGTCGAAGATGGCCTTGACCGCCGCCATGACCTCGATGGCTTCGGCCGAGTACATGGCGGGCAGCAGCTCGCTGCGGGCCCGGCCGTCGCCGTGCTCACCCGACATCGAGCCGCCGTACGTGCCCGCCAGCTGCGCCGCGGCGACCACGAACCGGCGGTAGCGGCCCGGCGCGGTCGAGAACGGGAAGTCGATGCGGATGTGCACGCAGCCGTCGCCGAAGTGGCCGTAGCTCAGTCCGTCCAGGCCGTGCTCGGTCATGAGCGCGGCGAAGTCACGCAGGTACGCGCCCAGCTGCCGGGGCGGGACGGCGGCGTCCTCCCAGCCGGGCCAGGCCGGCGCGTCGGCCGGGGTACGGCTGCCCAGGCCCGCCCCGTCCTCGCGGACGCGCCACAGCGCCCGCGCCGGGGCGCCGGTGACCACCAGGGAGTCCAGGCAGCCCGCGTCGGCGATGAGCCGGGCGGCCGCGGCCCGCGCCTCGGCCTCGGAGTCCCCCGCCGTCTCGGCGAACAGCCAGGCCTGCCCGCGCGGCAGGGCCGGGACGGCCGCGTCGCCCCGGCGGGCGCGGAACACGCCCACCAGCCGCGCGTCCATCCCCTCCAGCGCGACCGGCCGGTGTGGCAGCAGCCCGGGCACCGCGTCCGCGGACTCGGGCATGCCGGGGTAGCCGAGCACCGCCAGCGCGACCGCCTTCGGCGACGGGACCAGCGCCACGGTCGCGCCGGTGATCATGGCGAGGGTGCCCTCGGTGCCGGCCAGGAACTTCGCCAGGTCGGCGCCGTTCTCCGGCAGCAGGTGCTCCAGGGAGTAGCCGGACACCTGCCGGGTGAACCGGCCGAACTCGGTGCGGATCACGCCGAGGTGCGCGCCCACCAGGGCATCCAGCGCGGCGCCGATGGGTCCAGCGGCACCCAGGCCGTTCGGGCCGAACCGCCGTGCGGTCAGCCGTTCCCCCGCGGCGGTCAGCACGTCCAGGCTCAGCACGTTGTCCGCGGTGCGGCCGTACCGCAGCGCGCGCGAGCCGCAGGCGTTGTTGCCGATCGAGCCGCCGATGCTCGCCCGCGAATGCGTGGAGGGGTCCGGGCCGAAGCGCAGCCCATGCCGGGCCGCGGCCGCGGTGATGTCGTCCAGGATCGCGCCGGGCTCGACGACCGCGGTCCGCGCCGCGGGATCGACCGACAAGACCCGGTTCAGGTGCTTCGAGAAATCGAGCACGACGCCGGATCCGACAGCGTTTCCGGCGATGGAGGTCCCGGCCCCCCGGCTGGTGACCGGCACGCCGACCCGCCGGGCGACGTCCAGTGCGGCGGCCGCCTCGTCGACGTGCCGGGGGAAGACCACCACGCTCGGCACGACCCGGTAGTTCGACGCGTCGGCGGAGTACTCGGCCCGGCGCCGGGCCGAGTCGTCGACCCCGGTCAGCCCGGCACCGCGCAGCGCCGCGGCCAGGTCACGCGGTGCTACGGCGATGGCCGTAGCGGGATCCGGCCGGACTATGGTCATGCTCCCGGATGCTATCCGCCCACCGGAACCAGCGAACGGACCTGCTTGCCGACGGCATTCAGGGGCCGTGCCGTTTCCCGGGGCCGGGCCGGCCGCAGCGTGATGTGGATGTCGAGGCCATCCGGGGAGTGACCGACGGCGGCGTCGGGCCAGTGGCTGAGGATCATGGCGAGCACCCGCCGGTTACCCGGCAGCACGTCCATGGCCAGCGCGGTCACGCCGCGCGCCTGGGCCCGGGCGATCAGCGCGCGCATCAGCAGCGCGCCGACACCGCGGCGCTGCCAGGCATCGGCGACCACGACCCCGACGTCGGTGATCCGGCTGGCGTCCGGGCAAATCCGCTCGGGCAGGTCGGCGGCCATGGCGTGCCCGACGATGACGCCGTCGGCGATGGCGACGATGGCATCGACGTTGGCCGGGCGGCCGGACAGCAGGTCGAGCAGACCGTGGGTGGGCCGGACCGGGGCGAAGAACCTGCGATAGCGGCTCTCCACGGACAGCGCGGCGAAGAAATCACAGAGTGCGGCCTGTTCGGCCGGGTCGACCGGGCGTATTGCGGCGGTGGCGCGGTCGGAATTATCAGCCCTGGCTCCGCCGCCCCCGGGGGTAACCTGGGTTCCTTCCATGAACCCAGCATGACCCGGAATTGCTGAGTCTGTCAACTAGACTTAGCATACGGTCATGGCACGACCATGGATACTGGATTACGACTCGGCCAACTGCGCCATCGGCGCGACCGTGGGGATCCTCGGTGAGCGGCCGACCTTCCTGGTGCTGCGCGAGGCGTTCAACGGCGTGCGCCGCTTCGACGACATGCAGCGGCGCACCGGAATGCCGCGCCAGGTGCTCAGCCAGCGCCTGGCCCGGCTGGTGGACGAGGGCCTGCTGCGCAAGGTCCCGTACCGGGAGAGCGGCCAGCGCCCGCGTTCGGAGTACCGGCTCACCGAGAAGGGCCTCGACCTGTATCCCGTGATGGTCGCGATGATGGAGTGGGGCGACAAGTACGCGGTGGGCTCACCCGGCCCGCAGGTCCTGCTGCGCCACCGCGACTGCGGCGAGCCGGTGCGGCTGCAGATCGCGTGCGAAGCCGGGCACGTGCTCGAGTCCGCGCGCGAGGTCACCCCGGAGCCGGGTCCCGGCGCCCGCAAGATCGCCTGACGGCGGTCGGTGCTGCCATCAAAGGTGCGCACCGGGACCTGCAGCCATCAGGCTGGAGGTGAAGCCGCGCTCCCTATCCCCAGCCTGCCGACCCAGAAAATGTCGGTGCCGAGCCGTACTATGTGCCTACGGCCCGGCGAGGCGACAAATCCCGGGGCGGCAACCCAGACTGGCTACCCGAATCGGGTGAAGGTGAGACGAGCCTACAAGTTCCGCGCCTATCCGACGCAGCCCCAGCAGGGGCGTGCGGTGCGGCTGCTGGCTGATCACTGCGACCTGTACAACGCCGCGCTCGAAGAACGGCGCCAGGCGTGGGTGATGCGCCACGTCAGTGTCTCCTACGGGATGCAGTCGGCCCAGCTGAAGGAGATACGCCGGACCGACCCAGACGGGCAGGGCCGGCATTCGTTCACCGCCCAGCAGCAGACCCTGCGCAGGCTGGACACCGTCTTCAGGATGTTCTACGAACGTGCAAGAGCTGGGGGGATAAAGCCCGGCTACCCGAGGTTCAAACCGTACAGCCGGTTCGATCAGGTGCGGTTCGTCAACCGTGATGGCGCGCGCTGGACCCCGGCGGCCGGTAGTGGCTGGGCGCGGGCATACTTCCAGGCGGCCGGGTCAGTAAAGGTTCGCCAGCACCGTAAGATCACCGGGACGGTGACGGCGCTCCAGCTCAAGCGCGAGGGCCGCCGCTGGTATGTCATTGTCATCGCCGAGACCGATCCGGTTCCGCTGCCGACGGCTGGTCGTGAGGTCGGTGTAGACGTGGGCGTGGCCCGCTTCCTGACCACCAGTGACGGCGAGGTCGTCGCCAACCCGCGGATCCTTACCGCTTCGGCAGAGGCGATCGCGGACCTGCAACGCCGCAAGGCCCGGGCCGAGCCAGGGTCGGGGAACCGCCGACGCCTCCGCCGCGCCCTGGCGAAGGAGTGGCGGAAGGTCCGCCATCGGCGCCGCGATTTCCACCACAAGACCGCGCGGGCCCTGATCGATGAGTGTGACGTGATCGCACTTGAGGCCCTGAACACCGCGGGCATGACCAGGCGGCCCGCCACGAAGCCTGACCCCGAGCACTCCGGAGCATTCCTGCCCAACCGGGCAGCGGCCAAGGCCGGGCTGAACAAGAGCATCCTCGACGCTGCCTGGTCGCAGTTCGCGGGCATCCTCGCAAGCAAAGCGGAAGAAGCTGGCAGGCGAGTTGTGCTCGTGGATCCGGCCGGGACGAGCATCACCTGCCACCAATGCGGGCGAAGATGCGCGCGCCCACAGCAGAAGAGCGTCATCTGTCCCATACACGGCGAGATGGATGCCGACGTCAACGGGGCCAGGAACATCTACACCAGGGCCGGGCTGGGCTCTGGTCAGACCGCTGATGCTGCCTGAGAAGCTGCCGCCTTCGGGCGGCAGAGCAGTCACGCTGTTTCCCACCTCCCTGGTCGGGAGCTACCCGCAACCGGACTGGCTGATCGACCGGGCCCGGCTGGCCGGCCGGTTCCCGCCGCGGGTCCGGGCCCGGGAGCTATGGCGGGTCGATCCCGCCTACCTGGAGCAGGCGCAGGACGACGCCACGCTGCTCGCCATCCGCGCCCAGGAGCAGGCGGGCCTGGACATCCTCACCGACGGCGAGGAACGGCGGGAGAGCTACTCCAACCGGTTCGCGACCGCGCTGGACGGCGTGGACATCGACAACCCCGGCACCGCGCTCGACCGCAGCGGCCACCCGAACCCGGTCCCCCGCGTGACCGGCCCGATCCGGCGGCGGCACCCGGTCGAGGTGGAGGACCTGAAGTTCCTGCGCGCGCACACCAGCCGGAGTCCGGTAGCCGTCAAGATCACCGTGCCGGGGCCGTTCACCATGTCGCAGCAGGCCCAGGACGACTACTACGGCAACCCCGAGTCCCTGGCCCTGGGGTACGCCGAGGCGGTCGGCGAGGAGGTCAGGGACCTGTTCGCGGCGGGCGCCGACATCGTCCAGCTGGACGAGCCCTACCTGCAGGCACGTCCCGAGCCGGCCAGGCAGTTCGGGGTGAAGGTCATCAACCGGGCGCTGGAGGAAGCGGCCGGGACCACCGCGGTGCACCTGTGCTTCGGTTACGCCGCCATCATCCACGAGCGCCCTGCCGGTTACTCGTTCCTGCCCGAGCTGGCCGGCTGCCGGGCCGACCAGATCTCCATCGAGACCGCGCAGTCCGGCTTGGACTGCTCGGTGCTGGCCACGCTGGACGGCAAGACCATCATCCTGGGCGTGCTCGACCTGAACGACATGACCGTCGAGTCCCCGGAGACGGTGCTGGCCCGGGTCGAGCGGGCGCTGCCCCACGTACCGGCCGAGCGCATCGTGCTCGCCCCGGACTGCGGCATGAAGTACCTGCCGCGCGACGTCGCGTTCGGCAAGCTCACGGCGATGACGGAGGCGGCCGGCCGACTGCGGTCCGGGTCGGGTTCCTAGCCGAAGATCCATCCCTGGGGCTCCAGCCTCAGCCGGGAATTCACCCTGGAGCAGGCCGACGCCGTCGTGGCCCAGCTACGCAACGGCTGATCCGCGCGCCCAGACCCGCAGCGGCCCCAGGACCGTGAACCCGGCCTGCCGGGCCTCGGCCAGGTCCTCGCCACGTTCGTAGCCGACGATCGGCAGGCCAGGCCGGAGCTCGGCCACGGCCCGCACCATGCCCTCCCATAGCGGTCCGTTGGCGATCCCGGATTTGAACACGTTCGAAATTCCGGTTACCCCGCCCGCGGTAAAGGCGATCGCCCCGCCGACCTGGACGCCGTCCCGGCGGCAGGCCAGGACGACGCAATCCGGGTCATCCAGCAGCGCGGGCTGGAAGAGCCCGATGACATCGCCGCCGCCGGTCCAGGCGGCCTCCCACCGGACCAGGTCGTCCGGGTCGGTGACAACATCCCAGCTCGGTTCGTCTCCGCCCGCCGGCGTCGGCACGGCGATCCACGTGGCGTCGAAGAGCGGCGTCAGCCCGCGGGGCGCCAGGTCGAGCCGGGCAAAGCTGTCCTTGACCGAGTACGGCCGGGACGGGTCCTGGCCGTCTGTCGCCTCGGCCGCGGTGACGTCCGGGCTCAGCGTGATCGCGTTCGGGTAGAACGGAAGGACATGGCCGGCGCTGACCCACAGCCGGCCGGTGAACTCACCGGGGTAGCCGTGGGAGCGGCAGACGGCGTCGCACCAGCGGGCGTTGTTGATGACAGCGACGCGCAGCAGCGCGTCAGCTCCCATCCCGGCCCGTTCGGGAGAAATGTGTCTGCGGGCGGTCCAGGCGCTCGCCGTCGAGGTAGATGTCGACCATCTCGTTGTAGAAGGCGACCAGCCCGGCGATCGGCAGCAGCTGCCGGGTCGGGAAGTCGTACGCCCAGGCCAGGTCCTTGTGCACTGTTTCATGCGCTGGGCCGCCGGCCAGAACCGACCAGTAGCCGCTGGTCATCCCCTTGTAGGGGCAGGACGTCACGGTGTCGCTCGGGACCAGGTGCTCGAAGCGGACGTCGGTCCGGTTGAGGTAGTACCGCACCGGCAGGCCGGTCTCGAACACCATCACCGGTGAGGCCGAGTCGGCCAGCACCATTCCGTCGAGCTCGACGCGCACCCGGCGGTTCGAGCGCAGCGCGTCGACCCGCGTGTACGGGTCCCGAGGGTGCACGAACACCTGCTCGTCCTCCTCGAACCAGGCGTCGAGCGCGGCCCACTCGAAGCGGACGGTGCCCTTCAGGCCCTCGATCGCCGAATCGGTGATCAGCCGGGCCGCCCGCGGCCGGTGGGTCTCGCCGGACCCTTCAACCCGCAGCCCGTGCAGTTCGGCCAGGCCGCACCCGGTCTGCTGGGTGTGTCCCTCGGCGACGAGCAGGTCGCGGCGGACGTCGTCCAGCGGAATGTAGTACTGCGGGTAGTGCGGCCACTCCCAGACGTACAGGGCCCGGGTGGTGTCGAGCACCTTCTCGGCGCCGAGGTAGGCCCGGATGCGGCGCGGCACCGGCGCGACGTGGTTCACCGGGACGATCGAGGCGGGATAGTCCATGCTGCCCACCTTACGGGGGCCTTAACGATTTGAACGCGTTCAGCTTTCTGTTCTGCCAGCTATATGGGGTAGCGGGTGGGTTCGGTGGTGTACTGCCGTCCGGTCGGGGTGGTCCAGCGGAACGTCCCGTCAGGAAGCTGGTCTACCTTCCACCGGGGGTCCTGCTTGAGGCGATGGTCACCCCGACATTTGGGGCCGCCGTTGCACAGGCACGTCCGTCCGCCCGTCTCGTACGGAACGTTGTGCTCGAAATCAGCGCGGCTGGAAGGTCTTCGGCACCAGGGCCCCGTGCAGGTCGCATACCGGACCTGGGTCAGGTGCCGCAGTTTGACCCCGGGGTCGTGGCCCGTGGCCCGGAACCGGTGATCGCACGGCCCGGTATCGATCGGATCGAGGGTCACCAGCAGATCCGGACCGCCGCCAGGGACGCGCAGCCGCCAGGCCCCTTCTTCGGGGGTGAACGCGAATCCCGGGCCGTCCCGGGTGCCGGGTCCGGCGCGTTTGCGGTGACGTTTGGGTTCGGGCCGGGCGCAGCCATGGCCGACGGCGTGTCCCTGCCCGTCGGTCACGGTGACGCACCATGTCGTCTTCGGGTTGGCTGCGGCCGCGTTCGCCAGGTCCCGGGCCAGCCACGGGTCGACGGGCCCGATCCCGGGGATCTCACCCGGCCGGTCGGCCAGGCCGGTCACGGTGACTAGCGGCACCATCAAGGTAACCCGTCCGGCGAATCCGCCTGGCCCAGCCGCGCCTGGATGGCCGGGCCGGGAGTCCACGCCGAGCAGCAGGTCCAGCAGGGCCCGCGCGCGGATCTCGTCCGTGCCGCCGTCCAGCCCCGCCTTCTTCAGCTCACCGGCCCACCAGCCAATCCGCTGCTCCACCGCGAACACCTCATCCGGCGGCAGCTCCCGCCCGGCCAGGGCGGCGTTCCCGGAGTCCTCGCCCCAGCGCTCCACCCGCGCGAACTTCGCCGCGACCTGCCGCCGCTTCCTGGCCTTCTTCGGCGCGACTTCCATGACCGCCCGGGCGATCGCAGCGCGCAACCCGCCCGGCGTCAGCCGCCCGGCCCGGTCCAGGACCAGCTGCTCGGCCGCCCGAGCCTCGGCCGGGCCCAAGACGGACGTGGCGCGGGCGATGATCGCCGCCTTGGACTGGCGCAGGATTCCGTCGCAGAAAGCCGCTTTGGTGCCGGGCAGCTTCACCTCCAGGTCATGGGCCAGGCTCAGCATCGCGTCGGCGGCCGGGCGGGACTCGGCCAGCACCCCGGCCACCTCTGCGGTGATGGACTCATCCCAGGACTCCGGCATCCGCGCCGGGCCCGCCAGCGGACAGCCCGGGCGGGGACGGCGGCGGATGAACTCGGCGACCGCCGCCAGCTTGCGGGCGGCCACATAGGCTTCGACCCGGTCCCAGGCCGCGATCGCGCCGGCCACCTCATCGTCGCAGGCACCGTCGTAGCGGTCGTCGTCTCCGGCCGCCTCGGCGGCGAACCCGGCCAGCGCCCCGCACCCGGGCATCACATCCAGCGCCATCCCGGCCGCGAACCCGGCGGCACGGCTCCGGAATTCCCCGGGCTGCCGCTCCGCCGACCCGGGCTGGCCCGGGCCCCGCCGGCCGTCCGCGACCGGCGTCCCGCCCGGCAGGCCCCGCCGCGCCGCCCGCGCGGCCAGCGCCGCCTCCTCCGCGGTGATCTCCCGGCACTCGGCGATGATCGCGTCCAGGTCCGCATCCCACGGCGCGGCGTCGTCCGGTTCCTCCTCATCCGGACCCAGCTGGTTCTCCACCGACTCGCACCAGGCCAGCCAGTCCTCCACCTGGCCGGGATCATCGTCCCGCCCAGGCTCCGGAGGAACCGGCTGCTGGAGCATATGCACCGCCCGTTCGGTTAAAATGATCTTGATTTGATTTGATAAGAAAATAATAGCGAAAAATAGCCTATGAAGCAACGAATAAGCTCCTGCGGCATGTCGCGTCGCGGAATACCGGCCTGAGCCGAATTGCAGTCCAATTTGCGTAATAATGACCGTTTTGTGAACCGCGAAGCTGCTACGGGCGTTCACCACCCCATCCACGATCGCCGACCTCGACGGGGGCTCTTCGGCCGCATGCGCTGAGGGACATTCCTGTTACGTCCGTATTTCCCCGTCTGCCGCGAGCTGCCATCCTGAGGGCGAGGACCGGCCTCAGTGGCGAGGAGGATGAGAATGACAGACATTCACGGGACGTGCGATGAGCGGTTCGAGGCGGTGCGCGGCGCGCTGGCCAAGAACCTGGACTCGGGCGAGGAACTCGGCGCGTCGATCGTGGTGGACATCGACGGCGACAACGTCGTCGACATGTGGGGCGGCTTCCGCGACGAGGCCAGGACAGTCCCGTGGGACGAGCACACCATCACCAACGTCTGGTCCTCCACCAAGACGGTGACCAGCCTGGCCGCGCTGATGCTGGTCGACCGGGGCGAGCTGGACGTGGACCAGCCGGTCGCGAAGTACTGGCCCGAGTTCGGCGCCAACGGCAAGCAGGATGTGCTGGTCCGGCACGTCATGTCGCACGCCTCCGGGGTGTCCGGGCTGGACCAGCCCGCTCCGGTCGAGGTCCTCTACGACTGGGAGCAGGCCACCTCCCGGATGGCGGCCCAGGCGCCCTGGTGGGAGCCGGGCACCGCGTCCGGCTACCACGCGCTCAACTACGGGCACCTCGTGGGCGAGATAGTAAGACGGATCAGCGGCAAGCCCCTCAAGCAGTTCGTCGCCGAGGAGATCGCCGGGCCGCTGGGCGCGGACTTCCAGATCGGCGCGGCGGAAAGCGACTGGGACCGGATCGCCCCCGTGGTCCCGCCGCCGCCGGAGCCGATCGACCTGGAGGCTCTGGGCATGGACAGCCCGGCGGTCAAGACGTTCACCGGGCCGGTCCCGGTCGCCGACTACGCCAACACGCCGGAGTGGCGGCGGGCCGACATCGGCGCCGCCAACGGGCACGGGAACGCCAGGTCCGTGGCGAGGGTCATGTCGGTGGTGGCCCGCGGCGGCGAGGTCGACGGGGTCCGCCTGCTCGGCCCGGAAACCATCGACGTGATCTTCCGCGAGCAGCTCAACGGCGTCGACCTGGTGCTGGGCGTCCCGCTGCGCTTCGGCATCGGCTACGGGCTGCCGCTGGCCGAGGCCGTGGCCTATATCCCGGACGAGAAGATCTGCTTCTGGGGTGGCTGGGGCGGCTCGCTCATCATCATGGACCTCGGCCGCCGGATGACGGTCTCCTACATGATGAACAAGATGGGAGCCGGCGTCGTCGGCTCCGACCGGAGCGGCGCCTACGTCACGGCGATCTATGACGCGATCACGTCGTAAGGCGCCGTAACGCCTGCGTCGGAGAACGTTGCGTGCGCCCCGTCCGGACAGGCATTCGGCCCGGCACCCGAACGGGGTACCGGGCCGAATGCTGGCTGATCGCTAACTAAGGGCCAGGAACGCCAGTCCGTGGGGCGTGCCGAGACCGGTTACGTTGTCGTACCCGGGTGCGGTGTGGATGGCCAGGCCCTGGAAGTCGAACGTCCGCACCGACGTGACGGTTCCATCGGCGTCACCGACTCCGTTGACATAGTCGACCCGGACTACGCCGCCCGTCACGTGCCGCACGTCGTCGATCGCCCTCGTGCGGGAGGTGAACTGGTAGAGCAACGGGTTGACGAAGCCGTGATCAAAGTGATCCAGCTGGTTGGCCACTGCCATCAGCCCGGAGAACAGCGGGGCGGACAGGCTGGTGCCGCCGATCCGGAACTGATCGTAGTGGACGCCCTCCGGGAAGGTCTGCGTCTCACCGATCAGGAATCCGGTGTTCGGGTCGCCGTCCATCGAGATGTCAGGGACGACGCGGCCCCTGTGTTTGCCGTGCTGGTTCTGCGCCGCAAGCGAGTCCGGGACGACGCCTTGCTGGTAGGCCGGCTCGGCGAACAGCCGGCTGGTGCCGCCACCCGACCCGTACAGGAAGGCCGCCGGACCCCAGGCGCCGTCGCTGAGCGTGCTCTTGGTCGTCTCCCAGCCGGTCTCGACCACGCGCTGGCCGTTCTTGCCGATGCCGAGGCTGGTGCCGCCGACGGCGGTCACCCACGGGTCCGACGCCGAGAAGTCAGGCTCGGGCCGCCCGACGTTGGCCACCTCGTCGCCGCTGTCGCCGGAGGAGAAGTTGATGGTGATCCCCTCGAGCACACCCTGGATCGCGATCTGGTTGAAGGCCCGGATCTCAGCCGGCGGGATGCCGTCCTCGCCCAGGCTGCCGTAGGAGTTCGAGATGACGTCGGCAAGCCGGCCGGCCACGACGTAGTTCAGCGCCTGGTCCAGCGAGGCGTCCAGGCAGTCCGACGCGCCGACGTACAGGATGTGCGCACCCGGGGCCATCGCGTGCACGGCTTCGACGTCGAGCGTCTGCTCGCCGTACCATCCGGCCGCGTCGCACTGGTCCGGCGGCTCGAGCGCGGTGTTCGTCGGGAAGACGAACTGGGAGTACTGCGAGCGCTGCAGCGGGTGATCTGGGTCATTCCTGGCCGCGTACTCCTGCGCGTCGTCGAACAGCGTCGGGGACGCGAACGCGTCGAGGATCGCGACCGTCTGGCCTCGCCCGCTGACGCCCCTGTCCACCGTGCCGGCGATGCCGTACACCGAACGGAGCTGGCCAGGCACGTAACCGCAGGGAGCGTAGGGCAGCTGCTGGCCGTTGTACGCGGGATCGGTGGTGTCGATCTTCTCGCCGTAGTAGGCACCGCACGGCGGGGCGTTACGGAAGCCGTCCGGCGGCGGGACGACGGCAGGCGCGGCGGCGGCCCTGCTGTTCAGCGGCTTCGCCAGCGCCTGGTTCAGGCCGTTCACCGAGGTGACCGACGACAGGATCGACGACGGCAGGCTCAGGTTGGCGTCGACCGCGCGCCGGTGCTGTCCCTTGACCGAGTAGACGTTCAGGTGCACCGCGAATGCGTGCTGGATCTGCGTCGCGGTCCCGCTGGCCTGGATGTAGGCATTGTTCGAAGCCGTCGCGCCGACCGTGAACCCGGCCGAGCTGAGCCAGTGCCGCACCGAACTGACCGTCGCGTCGGTCGCGGCGTACCGCGCGCGCACCTGCGCCGGGCTCAGGTAGTGACCGTAGGAGCTGCTGGTCGGATCGGACACGGACGTGGCGAGGGCTTCGGCCCCGGCCATGTCGCGCATCTTGAGGTAGACGCTGAACCCGATACGGCTGTCGGCTGCGGTTGCCGCGACCTTGTTGCCTGGCGTTGCCCACGTCGGGTGAGAGTTCGGCAGCGAAGCCGCGTCGGCCGCGCCGGCCGCTGCGGGCACGGCCACACTGAGGCCGATGGCAGCGGCGGTGCAGCTCAACAGAGCCAGCATTCTACGCACGGAAAACCTCCCTTGCAGAAGCTACGGAGACCCCGATCGGTACTGTCGCCGCCAGCCCGGCCGTCATGGCGACGGCCGCGGACGATCCCATACCAGGTCCCCCTAACTCACGGATGACGAGCTAATACGCAAACGGATGTAGCAAACTCCACAACAACGAACTCGTCAAGTGCAGCCACCAGAGCGATGCGCGTTCGAGACCCGCGGCATCCGGTCAAACCGGCATGCGTTCCTGTCCGCGGGCCGGCTGACCCCTGGCCCGCGCCTGGCTGAGGCCGGGTAACCGGTCGCTCAGCCGCGGATGTCAGCGAGGCGGGCGACCCACGGCGAAGGTGCAGATAATGTTGACATGTGTTGTGTGGTGTGCGGTGACAGTCACCGGAAGCGGCCGCGAGCAAGGCCCGGAAACGTGATAACGGCCCGGCGGCAGCTGCACCGAGAAGACCCCCGAGTTCGGTACCCGAACCGTCACCGGCGGGTGTCCGACGGCGGTAAAGGCCACGGAGCCCGGCATTGGCCGCTGGCCCGGCGACCCGCCGCCATGGCTCAGCAGCCGACCCGTTACCTGACCTGTGGCCGGCTCGTTCCCGGCGCACCCGGCTAGCAGCAGCACTGCCAGCATGGCCGCAGGGGCATGTATGAGGTTCATCGCTCTCCCTTGGAGGACGCCAGCACTTGGACGCGCCAGCGGCCGCCCGAGGTTCCTCACGCCACGTGATCCGGTCCGCGGTACGTCAACGACCGGGCCCATCCGGGCCGAGGAGTCTGCGCAGCGCGGCCAGCACGTCGTGCACGGCGCCGCGGGCGGTGATCTCCGGGTCGCCGAGCGACAGCGGGATGCCCATGCCGTCGGCGGCGGCCACGGCGAGCACGGCGACCGTGTCCGGGTCGTGCCGGCTACCGAAGACCCCCTGCTCGATGCCGCGCCGGACCACGCTCGCCACCAGCCCGCGCCAGGCGGTGTTGTCGCGCAGCGCGTCGGCGCGCATCTCGGCGTCGCGCAGGCCGAAATGCCAGGATTCGATCCACAGCCGTCCGCCGCCGGGCGCATCCGGGGCGTATCCGGTCAGCGACGTGGTGAGGATCTTCTCCAGCTGGTCCCACGGGTCGTCCAGGCCGGCCACTTCGGCTTCCAGCGCCGCGATCTCCGCGCTGGACGCGTGCCGGAACGCCGCCACCAGCAGGTCCTCGCGCGAGCCGAAGTAGTACTGCAGGGTGCTGACCGGGACGCCGCTTTCGGCCGCCACGTCGGCGAAGCGGGTGGCGTCGGCGCCCCGGTCCGCGATCACCCGGCAGGCGGCCTCGAGCACCGCGATCTTCCGGCGCCCGGCCCGGCGGCCTGGCCCGCGGCCCCGTGAGGGTACCGCGGGCTCGAGAGGCGCTGAGGTCACAGCGTGGCACTCCTTTCGTCCCGAACGGGCGTGGTGATCCCCTTCGCGAAGTACCGGGGCAGGAACCGGGCGGTAACCACCATGACGATCGCGCCCACGACGAGGGAACCAGCACCGATCAGGAAGATACCCCCGATTCCGCCGAAGCTGGAGTAACTGCTGACGGCGGGCCAGTAGGACTTGACCGACAGGACGAACGCGCCGAGCAGGGCCGTGGCGCCGATCATCGGCAGGATCCCCTTGGTCACCAGGTCCCGGACGCTGCGCAGCAGCGAGCGGCGGAAGAACCAGACGCAGGCGAAGCCGGTCAGCCCGTAGTAGAAGGCGATCAGCAGCCCGACCGACGCGGCCGAGTCGGCTAGCACGTTCTTCGAGGCGGCGGTCAGCAGCACGTAGAACAGGGCCGAGATCGCGCCCATGACCAGCGTCGCCGTGGTCGGCGTGCGGAACCGCGGGTGCATCCGGGCGAACCAGCGGGGGATCGCGCCGTGCGCCGACATGGCCAGGACCGCGCCGATGAGCGGCAGGAAGTACCGCCCGGCGATCTGCGCCAGGCTGGCCATCACAGGCCGAGCGTCGCGGCCATGCTGTACGCGGGCGCGGTCGAGGAGACCATATTTCTGTACAGGTTTGAGATACGAAGTTTTCGGCGGGCGCAGGGCGCGGGGGCGGGCGGTGTGCGGCCTAGGCCTGGTCGTGCCGCTTGTCGGCGCCGTGCCCGTGGTTGCCCAGGCCGTGCCCGTGGTTGCCCAGGCCGTGACCGTTGCCCGGCCGTCCGCCCGGCTCGCCGGCGCCGGGGCCCCGCGCCACCGCGAGCACGCCGAGCAGCGCGGCCAGCGGGACGGCTACGGCGATGAAGTCGGAGGAGGTGAAATTGCCCAGCGCGCTCAGCGCGCCGGCGAACCCGACGATCAGCACCGCCACCACGATCAGCCCCCAGCCGTGCAGGAACAGCCGCAGCGAGAACGGCGGCGTGGGCTCCGCTACCTCGGGCACCGCGGTGATGGTCTTGGTCGCGCGTCGTTCGGTCAGGCCCTCGCGCACCCGGGCGATGAGGGTCAAGTCGCCCGGCTGCTCGGCGATCAGCAGCAGGTCACCGGGATGACCCGGGTCGGGCCCGTGCGACACCGCACCGCCGCCGCCGACCGCCCACGAGACCACCTGGTGCGGGCCGCCGGTCTGGACGCGGTACCTGGCCTGCTCGCCGGCCACCACCTCGTCGGGACCGTCGATAACCTCGGGCGGCACCTTGGCCGCGGGTTTGGCCCGTGACGCTCCCTCCTTCGCCGCGGCAGCGCCCCCCTCGACCTCCGGGGTGCTCTCCTTGGCCGTGACGTTTCCGCTGCTGACCGGAAACTGGCGCCGGGCCAGCAGCTCCGCCAGCCGGATCTGGCGCGCGTTCACGCTCCAGGCCATGGCCACCACCACGGCGGCCACCGCCGCCGCGCCCAGCCCGAACCAGGCGGCTACGGCGGGATGGCTGGCGCCCTGGGCGAGGGATTCGAACATGTCATCTATTAAAACATACGATCGAACGGTCCGGGAACCCGTTCGATACATTCGAACCGAACGGGCGCCGGCTCCAGCCCCGGCAACCGCCCTGCCCGCCCCGGGCCGGACGACGGGCCGCTGCTAGCCGTTGTTCTTGGGGCTGACAGAGCTCAGCGCGTCGTCCAGCATCCCGGGGAACGTGTCTGGGTACTTGGCCAGCAGGTAGGTCACGACGCCGAGGAGATCGGCGTTGCTGAGCGCCTGGACCCGGGCGATCCGCAGCTCGGCTTCGGTCTTGCTGGTATCGGTTTCGGAATCGGTCATGCCTCCCCGCTACCCCGCCCGACCAGGAACATCCCGCCCTACGCCGGCACAATAGATCAAACCAGTTTGATCAATCAAGGCCGGCCTGGTCGTCCGGGTTGATTCCGGCACCTGGGTACGGGTTTATGGTGCTGACGTGAGAGCGGGAGAGGCCGCGCGGCGGGCCGGCGTCAACGCCGCGACCCTGCGCTACTACGAACGCCGCGGACTGCTGCCCGAGCCAGCCCGCACGCCGAGCGGCCACCGGCACTACGACGAGGACGCGGTGCGCTTCCTCCGCGCGATCAAGGAGGCGCAGGCGATCGGCTTCACCCTGGCCGAGATCGAGGAGTACCTGCGCGTCGCCCGTCGCGGGCCCGCCTCGGCGGCGCTGCGGACCCGGGCCGCGGCGAAGATCGACGAGATAGACGCCCGCATCGCCCGCCTGCGCCGGATGCGGGACGAGCTCGCGCGGATCGTCGGCTGCGCGTGCGAGTCGCTGGACCACTGCACCTGCGGCGCGGCGTACCTGGCCCGGCGCGGCCGCGCGGCGCCGGCGTGCCCGTCGCCGCTGCACGTCACCAACGGCGACAGCGCCGGGAACACGCTGCGCCAGACCGCGCTGGGCGGCGCGGTGCTGCCCTGGCAGGACGTGCTGCACGAAGGGCCGGTGCCGGCCGGGCCGCGGCACGAGCTGCTCCAGGCCCGCGCGGCGTTCCTCTCCGCGTGCGGCTGGGGGAGCAGGCGGTCGATCCTGGCTTCGCTGGAGGACAGGGACCGGCAGCTGGTCCAGGCGCTGAAGGACGGGCAGCAGGTCGTGCTGTGGTTCGAGCACGACCTGTACGACCAGCTCCAGCTGATAGACGCGCTGGCGCTGGCCGCGCCCGAGACCCCTGACACCCCGGAGCTCATCGTGGTGGGCTCGTTTCCCGGTCGGCCCGGCTTCCGCGGCCTCGGCGAGCTGACGGCGGACGAGCTCGAGACGCTCTGGCCGGCCCGGGTTCCCGCCAGCCAGGACACGCTGGCCGCCGCCGTCTCGGCCTGGGCCGCCCTGCGCCACCCCGACCCGTCCGCGCTCGCCGCGGTCGCCCGGGCGGACCTGCCCGGGCTGCCGTTCCTGCGGCCCGCGCTGCTCCGGCTGCTCGAGGAGCTGCCAAGCCCGGGCGACGGCCTGTCCGGCACCGAACGGCGGGCGTTGCAGGCCATCGCCAACGGCGCGGCCACGCCGGCCGCCACCTTCCTGGCCGAACAGGACCTGGAACCGGCGCCGTTCCTCGGCGACGCGTGGTTCTTCCGCGCGCTCACCGGCCTGGGTACCGGCCCGGACCGGCTGGTCGAGACGCAGGCCGGCGATCCGCTGCCACCTCCCCCGCCGCTGGGCGATCCCCGCGCCTTCGCCCGGCTGCCGCTCCGGCTGACCGACACGGGCCAGCGGGTCCTGAACGGCCGGGCCGACCGGGTCGCGCTGCTCGGCCTGGACCGCTGGCTGGGCGGCACGCACCTCACCCCGGCCGCGGCCTGGCGCTGGGACCCCGACGCCCGGCTCCTCGCCCGGCCCGCCTGAGCGGATCCCGGTGTATCAGGACCGGTGTATCAGGACCGGCCAGCGCTGCCTCTGGCATGACAGGAACATGCTGCAGGCAAGGCAGGTGCATACCCATGACCCAAGCGTCCCTGGCCGGAGCGGTGCCCGCCCCGGCCCGCAAGGCGGATCAGGAACGGGCTCCGGTCCAGAAGCCGGCTTCGAGCGTCGACATGGCCAGGATCAGGTACGGAGCCGGGCTGATCGTGGCGGCGTTCGCCCTGCTGGGAATCGTGTTCGGCGTCGCCGTATCGGATTTCAGCACGGCCTCGGACGTGACCGCCGTGGTCGGTTCGGTGACGACGGTCGTCGGGACGATCATCGGCGCGTTCTTCGGCGTGCAGGCCGGGGCGGCCGGCAAGGAAGCGGCGGAGGCCAGCCGGACCAAGGCCGAGGCCGGCCGGGCCCAGGCCGAGAACGCCGCGCGCGTGGCCCTGGCCCATCTGGATCCCGCCGCCGCCACCGAGGTCATGAAGCTGCTCTGACCCGCCCGGATCCGGTCACGGCACGAGCGCGAGCACCTCGGCCGCGGCGGCCGGGATACCGCTGACGTAAACCGGCGGCGCCAGCGTGTGCGAGTCGGCCGCGACGATCGTGACGTCGGACAGGGCGATGGCCAGGTCCGCCGGGTCGCCGGCCAGCTTGTCCCGGACCGCGGCGGTGGCCCGGGCCAATGCGGCGGCTGGGGCCCCGGCGTGGTGCCCCACCACCAGGTGCAAGTCGTTGTCCACGTCGGCCGGCTTCGTGTGATAGCGGTGCAGCACCCCGGCCGCATTCATCTCACGCCGCAGCTCATCCACCGGTCGGCCTGCCCCGTTCAGCGAGTCGGCCGGCCATCCCACCAGCACGAACGCTTCGCCTTGCACGGAGAAGGACCGTTCGGCCAAATGCTGGCCACGGCTGGTGAACGGGACCGGCTGCCCCGGCCGGAACCCGCCGATCCTGACCCGCAGCGGCGCCGCGAAGCGCCGGGCCAGGATGTCCATCACCCGCGGCAGGTCCATCTCGCGCCGTTCGCCCGCGTGCTCGAGCAGGTACTCGTTGACGATCGTGCCGCCCGCGCGCACCCCGTTGAGCGCGATCAGCGTGGCGTGCACCTGGTCCAGCGTGTACGGGCGGAAGTCGCGGCCGACGTGCTCGGCGATCAGCGCCTGCACCCCGGCCAGGAGCTCGCGCAGCCGGTCTGTTTTCGGCCCGTAGAAGGCCACGGCCGAGATGAAGCGGCTTTCCATCGCCCTCATCCTGCCATCCCCGTGGCCGAGTACGTTGGGGACATGAAGTTCGGGCTCATGTACAACACCGGTTTCCTCGGCACCGATCCGGACCAGATCATCGCGGTGGCCCGGCACGCAGAGCAGTGCGGCTTCGAGTCTTTCTACTTCGCCGAGCACATCGCGCTGTACCCGGGCGCGAGCCTCGGGCCGGTCACCTTCCCGGCGTCCACGCCGGTGGCCGATCCGCTCGAGTGCCTGGCCTTCGTCGCGGCGGCCACGAGGAGCATCCTGCTCGGCACCGGCGTCCTGCTGCTGCCCTACCACCAGCCGGTGGTGCTGGCCAAGCGGCTGGCCACGCTGGATGTGCTGTCCAAGGGCCGGATGCGGCTGTTCAGCGTGGGCGTGGGGGCCCTGCCCGGCGAGGCCATGGCGGGCGGCGTCGACTTCACCACCCGCGGCCGCCGTGCGGACGAGGCCATCGACGTGCTGCGGCTGCTCTGGGACGGGGACGAGAACGGGGTCAGCTACGACGGGGAATTCTTCTCCTTCACCGACCTGTGCAGCTTCCCCAAGCCGCTGGCCCGGCTGCCCATCCACGTCGGGGGCTCCAGCCCGGCGGCCGCCCGCCGCGCGGGCCTGCGCGGCGATGGCTACTTCCCCGGCGGCGGGCTCACCGAGGCCGAACGCGCCGCCCAGCTCGACCTGATGCGCGAGACCGCCCGGACTGCGGGCCGGGACCCGGCGGCGCTGGAGTACACCCGCTGGGGAGCCATCGACATGACCGCCGACGACGTGGCCGCCCACGCCGCGAACGGGGTTACCCGCCTGGTCGTGGGCCCGGCCTCGACCGAGGAGTCCGAGCAGAAAGACCAGATCTCCGCCTTCGCCGCCCGCCTGATCCCCTAGCCTTCCACGGCGCGGGCCACGGTCGCCCGGGCCTGCTGCCGTAGCTGGCCGAGGCTGTCCCCGGGGCGCCCGGCCAGCACCCGCAGCCCGGCCGAGGCCTGGGTGATCTCGCCGGCCTCCTCGGCCGCCCGCTGGACCGCTTCCGTGGTGGCCGCGGACAGCACCACCAGGCTGGCGGCGGTCTCCTTGACCAGATCGGTCACCTCGGAAACCGGCAGGTCGGCGGCCAGATGGTGGACCAGCCAGCGGTCTTCGCGCAGGCACGCCGTTGCCATCAGGGCCGGCAGCCCGTGCCGTTCCCCGGGCGGCGTGGTCACCACCGCGATGCCACGCGGGCGGCCCTGCGGCTGGTGGGTGCGGGCGGCGATGAGCCGTTCGCAGATGGCGCTGGCCCGGTGCTCGGCCCCGATCGACACCGCGCCGGAGGCCCAGTCGTCGCCGACGCGCTGCAGCGCGGGCGCGATGATCCGCTCGCACAGGTCGGTCAGCGGCACGCCGCGCGCGAGCCGGGCGAAGACGTGCCGCGCCATGGTCTCGTCGCCGGACATGATGGCCGCGTGCAGCCGGTCGGCCTGGGCCACCCAGTCGCGCACCCTGATCTGCGGCCGCGGCGCGGTACCCGACGCGCGGCGCGCCGCGAGGGCGCTGACGTCAGCCTCGCTGACCTCGTAGCCGCGGCCGGTCTTCCTGGCCGGGAGGACTCCCTGGCGCACCCACGCGTAGGCGGTCTGGTAGTGCACCCCGAGCATCTCGGCGGCGTCGCGTAGCTGCATGCGTGTCTTTCGTACTCGAGTCTTTCAGGGTTTAGTGTAATTTAGCATTTATTAGTGCACCACTGCGTCGGCTTGCACCTGTGAGCGCGGCCGACGCCGAGCGAGGAGGGAGCTGGGAAACACGATGGGGCTCACGTACTCCAGTGTGATAGATGCCGACCGTGACGAGGTGTTCTCCTGGCACACGCGGCCCGGAGCGATCACCAGGCTGATCCCACCATGGCAGCCGGTCCGGGTGCTCCGCGAGGCGGGGTCGCTCCGCGACGGCCGCGCGGTCCTCACCCTGCCCGGCGGGCTGCGCTGGGTCGCCGCCCACCAGCCGGACCGCTACGACCCGCCGAACGCCTTTGCCGACGAGCTCACCTCCCTGCCCCTGCCCTGGCGGCACACGCACCAGTTCAGCCCGTCCGGCGAGGGCGCCACGCTGGTAACCGACGTGATCGAGACCCCGCTGCCCGCCCGGATGCTGCGGTCCGCGGTCGTCTACCGGCACCGGCAGCTCGCCGCCGACCTGGCCGCACTGGCCCGGGCCCGCGATATCCGGCCAGATCCCGGCCCGCTGACGGTGGCGGTCACCGGCTCCAGCGGCCTGATCGGCACCGCGCTGACCGCGCTGCTGACCACCAGCGGGCACCGGGTCGTCCCGCTGGTGCGCCGGCTGCCCCGGGCCGGGGAGCGCTACTGGCGGCCGGAGGACCCGGCCGCGGAACTGCTGGACGGGGTCGACGCCGTGATCCACCTGGCCGGGGCGTCGATCGGCGGCCGGTTCACCGCCGAGCGCAAGCACGAGATCCGGACCAGCCGGATCCTGCCGACCCGCAGGCTGGCCGAGCTGGCCGCCGCCACCGACGGCCTCAGGGCGTTCGTCTCCGCGTCGGCCATCGGCATCTACGGCCCGGACCGCGGCGACGAGGTCCTGACCGAGGCCAGCCCGCGCGGCGACGGGTTCCTGGCCGACGTGGTGGCCGGCTGGGAGGACGCCACCACCCCGGCCGCCGCGGCGGGCGTTCGCACGGTCCAGGTCAGGACCGGCATCGTGCAGACCCCGCGCGGCGGCATGCTGCGGCTGCTCAGCCCGCTGTTCGAGGCCGGGCTCGGCGGCCGGCTCGGCGACGGCAAGCAGTGGCTGGCCTGGATCGCCCTGGACGACCTGCTCGACATCTACCGGCGGGCGGTGCTGGATGAGGCGCTGTCCGGCCCGGTCAACGCGGTCGCGCCGGAGCCGGTGCGGAACGCGGACTACACCCGGGCGCTGGCCGCCGTGCTGCGCCGCCCCGCGGTGCTGCCGGTGCCGGGATTCGGCCCCCGGCTGCTGCTCGGCGACGAAGGCGCCAGGGAAGTCGCCCAGGCCAGCCAGTACGTCCTGCCCGAGCGGCTGACCGCAGCGGGACACCGGTTCCGCCAGCCGGAGCTCACCGGTGCGCTGCGGCACCTGTTCGGCCGCGACGGCACATGACCGGGCGCAGGATCGCCGTCGTCGGCGGCGGCGTGAGCGGGATCACGGCCGGCTACGTGCTGTCGCGGACCGATCATGTGACGCTGTTCGAGGCGGACGACCGCCTCGGCGGCCACGCCGACACCCACCCGACCGGCGTCGATACCGGCTTCATCGTCTACAACGAGCGCACCTATCCCCTGCTCACCCGGCTGTTCGCCGAACTCGGGGTGGCCACCCAGCCGTCCCAGATGAGCATGTCGGTCCGGTGCGCCGGGTGCGGCCTGCAGTACGCGGGCCAGCGCGGCCTGCCCGGCCTGGCCGCCGGCCTGCCCCGGGGCCGGGGCCGCTACGTGCGCATGCTGGCCGAGGTGCCCAGGTTCCACCGCGCCGCCCGCCGGGCCCTCGGTGACCACGACGGCCAGGTCCTCGCCGATTTTCTCCGAACGGGCGGGTTCTCTCGCTACTTCACCGCGCATTTCGCCCTCCCCCTGGTCGCCGCGGTGTGGTCCTGCCCGACCGGGACGGCGCTGCGCTATCCGGCCCGGTACCTGTTCGCGTTCCTGGCCCATCACGGGATGCTGTCGGTGTCGGGGTCGCCGCCGTGGCGGACCGTGACCGGCGGGTCCCGCCGCTACGTCGAGCAGGCCGCCAAGCGGCTGGACGACGTCCGGCTGTCCACGCCGGTCCGCGCGGTGCGCCGCTACCCAGAGCACGCCGAGGTGCGCGACGCGGACGGCCAGGCGCACCGCTTCGACGCCGTGGTCGTCGCTACCCACCCGGACCAGGCGCTGCGCCTGCTCGACCCGCCCACCGACGCCGAACGCGACGTGCTCGGCGCCTTCACCTACACCCAGAACCCCGCCCTGCTGCACACCGACGCCACCGTGCTGCCCCGCCGCCCGGCCGTCCGGGCGTCGTGGAACTACGAGCTCAGCGGGTGCGAGCCGGACCGGGCGGCACCGCGGATCAGTTACCACATGAACCGGCTGCAGAACCTGGCCGGCCGCGAGGACTACATCGTCACGCTGGGCGGTCCCGGGGCCCCCGTCGACCCGGACCGGGTCGTCGACCGGATGGAGTACGCGCATCCGGCGTACACGTCGGCCTCGGTCGCGGCGCAGCGCCGCCTGCCCGGGCTGAACACGCACGTCACCGCGTTCGCCGGCGCCTACCACGGCTGGGGGTTCCATGAGGACGGCTGCCGGTCCGGCGCCGCAGCGGCCCGGTGCCTCGGAGGCACCTGGTGAGCACGCTGTACGAGTGCGAGATCCGCCACGCGCGCAGCGCCCCGCTGCGCAACGTGTTCCGCTACCGCGGCTACCTGTGGCTGGTCGACGTGGATCACCTGCCTCGCATCCCGCTGCTGGCCGTCTTCCGCGGCCGCGATCACCTCGGCGACCCGCGCCGCGGCATCCGGGAGAACCTCGACCGCTTCCTGGCCGCGAACGGCATCGGCCGGCCCCGCACGATCACGATGCTGACCCAGGCCCGCGCATTGGGTTACGTGTTCAACCCGCTCACCGTGTACTGGTGTCACCGGCCCGACTGCGTGGTGGCCGAGGTGCACAACACCTACGGCCAGCGGCACGCCTACCTCCTGCACCCCGACGGCCGGGGCCGGGCCCGGGTGCCGAAGCAGTTCTACGTCTCGCCGTTCTACCCCGTTGACGGCAACTACCGGATGAGCCTGCCCGAGCCGGGCGCCAGCCCGGACGACAGGCTCGCGCTGAGCGTGCGGCTCGACCGCCCGGACGGGCACTCGTTCGCCGCCAGCGTGCGCGGCCGGGCCGTCCCGGCCACCGCGCGGGCGCGGCTGCGGACGGCCGCGCGCTACCCGTGGTCCACGGCCGCGGTCAGCGCGCGGATCCGCGTCCAGGGCATGCGGCTGTACCTGCGCGGGCTGCCGGTGATCCCGCGGCCTGCGCACCAGTCCCAGGAGGGGGTCCAGTGACCAGCACCATTGCTCATCCGCCGTGGACGATCGACGCAGGCCGATGGCCCGACGTGGCGGTGGCGGCGGGCCCGCCCGGCCGCGCGGCCGTGGCCCGCGTCCTGTTCGGCACGGCGATCGTCCGGCTGCCGGTGCGGGTCCGCCTGCCGGACGGGAGCCTGCACGGCGGCGGGGGAGCGGGCACCCCGGTCATGCACCTGCACCGGCCCCGGGAGTTCTTCCGCCGGCTCGGCGCCTGCGGCCTGATCGGGTTCGGCGAGTCCTACATGGCGGGGGAGTGGGACAGCCCCGACCTGACCGGGCTGCTCACCGTGTTCGCCGCGCACGCCGCCGAGCTCGTCCCGCCCGGGCTGCAGCGGCTGCGCCGGCTGGCCGTCCGCCGCCATCCGCCGGACGACCTGCAGACGATCCCGGGCGCGCGGCGCAACATCGGCCGCCACTACGACCTGTCCAACGACCTGTTCGCGCTGTTCCTCGACGAGACCATGACCTACTCCTCGGCCTTGTTCGCCATCGGCCCGGACGGCGCGCCCGCCGCCGGGGACCTCGCGGAAGCACAGCGCCGCAAGATCGACCGGCTCCTTGACCGGGCCGGGGTGGGGCCGGGCTGCCGTCTGCTCGAGGTCGGCACCGGCTGGGGCGAGCTGGCCATCCGGGCCGCCCGCCGCGGCGCCACCGTGCGCACGATCACGATCTCCCGGCAGCAGCAGGCGCTCGCCGCCCGCCGGGTCGCCGAGGCCGGGCTGGCGGGCCAGGTCAGCGTGGAGCTGCGCGACTACCGCGACGTCGACGGCCGGTTCGACGCGATCTGCTCGGTCGAGATGCTCGAGGCGGTCGGCGAGCGCTACTGGGACGCCTACTTCGCCGCCCTCGACCGGTACCTGGCCCCGGGCGGGCGGATCGGGCTGCAGACGATCACGATGGCGCACGACCGGATGCTGGCCACCCGGCACACCTACACCTGGATCCAGAAGTACATCTTTCCCGGCGGGCTGCTCCCGTCCGTCACCGCGATCGAGGGCAGCCTGGCCCGCACCACGCTGCGGATGACCGGGCGCGAGGACTTCGGCGACTGTTACGCCGAGACGCTGCGGATCTGGCGGGAACGGTTCGGCGCGCGGGCCGACGAGGTCGCCCGGCTCGGCTTCGACGAGGTGTTCAACCGGATGTGGACCTTCTACCTGTGCTACTCCGAGGCCGGCTTCCGGGCCGGGTACATCGACGTCAGCCAGCTCACCCTGGCCCGGACCTCGCCATGAGCGCCCCCAAGGGCGCCGCCGAGGTCATCGCCGCCCTGCTCGCCCAGGCCGGCCTGGACCTGCCGGTCCGGCTGCGCGCCTGGGACGGCAGCGAGGCCGGGGCCCTTGAACCCTTGGAGGGCCCGGTGCTGGTGGCCAGGTCCCCGCGGGCGCTGCAGCGGATCCTGTGGCGGCCGGGCGAGCTCGGCCTGGCCCGCGCCTACGTCAGCGGTGACCTCGACGTCGAGGGCGACCTGACCGAAGGGCTGCGACGGGTGCACGCGGGCGCTCCCCGCCCCGGCCCGTTCGGCCTATCTCGTCTGGTAAAGACGGGTCCGGCCGCGGTCGCCGCGGCGGTCCGCCTCGGCCTGCTCGCCCCGCCCCCCGGACCTCCCCGCGGCGAGCTCAGGGTCCGCGGCCGCCGGCACAGCCGGGCCCGCGACCAGGCGGTGATCGCCGGCCACTACGACGTGCCGTCCGCGTTCTACCAGCTCATCCTGGACCCGAGCATGGCCTACTCGTGCGCGTACTGGGACCCGCGGGCCGTGGACCTGGCCGCGGCGCAGCGGGCCAAGCTGGAGCTGATCGGCCGCAAGCTCGCGCTGGCGCCGGGCCAGGCGCTGCTCGACGTGGGCTGCGGCTGGGGCGCGCTGACCATCCACGCCGCCCGCGCCCGGGTCCGGGTGACCGGTGTCACCTTGTCCCGGGAGCAGGGCGGCTACGTCCAGCGGCGCGCCCGCGGCCTCGGCCTGAACCTAGACGTCAGGATCCAGGACTACCGCGACCCGCTGGACGGGCCTTACGACGCGATCGCCTCGGTGGAGATGGGCGAGCACGTCGGCGCGGCCCGGTATCCGGCCTTCTGCGCCGCGCTCTACGGAAGGCTCCGGCCGGGCGGCCGGCTGCTGATCCAGCAGATGTCCCGGACCACCCGCCGCGGCGGCGGCCCGTTCATCGAGTCCTACATCGCCCCCGACATGGACATGCGCCCGGTGGGGGAGACGATACGGCTGATCCAGGACGCCGGGTTCGAGGTCATCGGGGTCGAGGCGATGCGGGAGCACTACGCGCGCACGATCCGGGCCTGGCTGGAGAACTTCGAGGCTAACCTGCCCGCGATCACCACGATCCTGACCGCCGAACAGGTCCGCGTCTGGCGCCTCTACCTGGCCGGCGGCGCGCTGGCCTTCGAGCAGGGCCGGATGGGCGTGGACCAGATCCTCGCCGTCAAGCCGGAAAGGCCCCGCCGATGACCGCGCTCACCCTCCTCGCCACCCTGCTCACCACCGCCGCCGTGCTGCTTGTCCTGCAGGGCGTCACCTTCCTCGTGGCCCTCAGGGTCGGCAAGCACTCCGTGGTCGACACGGCCTGGGGCATCGGCATCGCCCTGGCCGCGCTGGCCGCGTTCCTCGTCTCCCTCGGCCACGGCGACCCGGCCCGCCGCGCCCTGCTCCTGGCCGCTTCGGTCCTGTGGGGCCTGCGGCTCGCCGCCTACGTGGGCTGGCGCAACCACGGCCAGCCGGAGGACCCGCGTTACGCGGACATGCTCCGCGGCAAGACGCACCTGTACGCGCTGCGCATGGTCTACCTGCTGCAGGCCGCGATCCTGTGGCTGGCCACGGTCCCGGTCCAGCTGGGCATGCTGGAGCGGTCGCCGGCCGGCCCCCTCGTCGTCATCGGCGTGCTCCTGTTCGCGGCCGGCTTCGCCTTCGAGAGCATCGGCGACTGGCAGCTGGCCCGGTTCAAGGCCAGCGCCGCGGAGGGTCAGATCTTGGACCGCGGGCTGTGGCGGTACACCAGGCACCCGAACTACTTCGGCGACTTCTGCATGTGGTGGGGCCTGTTCGCCATCAGCGCCGGCTCCTGGCGCGAGCTCCCGGCCCTGGCCGGCCCGCTGCTGATGACCTTCATCCTGACCCGCGGCACCGGCGCCAGGATGACCGACAGGCGGATGACCGCCTCTCGCCCGCAGTACGCCGACTACGTCGCCCGGACCAGCGGTTTCATCCCGCTGCCGCCTAAACGGGCGCCGAAACGGAATGCCGCAGCCGCAGCTCCGGGGGAAAGGGCCTGAGGAAGGTTTGCCCGGCCAGCCAGGGAAAGTCTCCGCCGCTCGCGTAGTGCGCGAGCAGCGCGACTGGCACGCTGAGCGGTTCCTCGCCGCGCCGGCAGGCCTCGATCCTGGCCACCAGGTCCAGCCGCCGGGGCCGGTCCAGCTGCCGCCCGATCCGGCTGTACGCGTGCTGCAGCGCGTTGGCGGTGCGGCCCGGAGTGGCCCGGCTGGCCAGCGCGGCCAGGAACAGGTCCCGGTACGCCGCCTCGGCCGGAACCTCTGCCGTCCCGGCCCGGGCCACGACCCGGCCCGCCGCCCGGTAGCGTGCCGGATCGTGCGCCAGCAGCTGCAGCTTGTGCCGGGCGTGGAAGGCCACCAGGTCCCCCGTGGACCACGGCCCGGAGAACAGCGACCGCAGCCGCGCCGTGGCGAAGATCCGCTCGCAGAACGCCTCGCGCAGCCCGGGGTCGTTCAGCCGCCCCTCGTCCTCGACGGCGAGCAGCGGGAACGCAGTCAGCACCCGGTCGGCGTACAGCCCGCGCCCGTCGTGGCGGACCGCGAGACCGTCCTCGCCGTACCGCGGGATGGCCCGGATGCCGCAGCTCGGCGACTTGGCCTTGAACACGTACCCGTCCAGCCCGGCGGCGGGCAGGGGCAGCGCCGCCATCGCCGCCGTGTGGTCGGCGGTGCCGCTCCGGTTAACCAGCCGTCCGTCCGCGGTCAGCCGGATCGGCTCGCGTGGCGTCCCCAGCCCGATGGAGACTTCCGGGCAGTACGGCACCCAGTCGACGTGGGGGCCGAGTTCGTCGGTGAGGAACCGGTAGCGTTTGTGCCCGCCGTTGAACCTGACCTCCTCGCCGAGCAGGCAGCTCGACACGCCCACCTGGGGCCTGACCTCCATAGGATCACCTTAAATGGACACCGCGATCGTGGTTTTCACCCGTGATCTCCGGCTGCACGACAACCCGGCGCTGCACCAGGCGTGTGCCCGGGCGCGGCAGGTGGTGCCGCTGTTCGTGGCCGACCCGGCCATCGCCGCGCCCCCGAACCGCGCCCGCTTCCTAACCGAATCCCTCGCCGACCTGCGCGCCTCCCTGCGCGAGCGCGGGGCCGACCTGATCCTGCGCCGGGGCGACCCGGCCGCCGAGGTGATCAGGCTGGCCGGCGCGGTGCACGCGACGGCGGTCTACATCGCCGACGACGTCTCGCACTACGCCACGGCCCGCCGCCTCAAGCTCGAGCGCGAATGCGCCCGGCACCGGATCGAGCTGACCCTGACCCCCGGGCTGACCGTGGTACCGCCCGGCGAGCTGACGCCGGCCGGCGGCGGCCACTACCGGGTCTTCACCCCGTACTGGCGCGCCTGGCGCGCCGTCGGCTGGCGGAAGCACTGCCCGGTCCCGCCGCACATCCCGCTGCCTCCGATCGAGACGATCGGCCGCCTCCCCGCCAAGGCGCCCGCCTCGCCGGGGCTGGCTCGTGGCGGGGAGAGCGCCGGCCGCAAGCAGTTCGTCAGCTGGCGGCAGCGCCTGCTGGCCGGCTACGGCGAGAACCACGACGACCTGGCCGGCGACGCGACCTCCCGGCTGTCCGCCTACCTCCGGTTCGGCTGCGTGTCACCGCTCGAGGTGGCGCTCGGCGCGCTGGAGCGGCCCGGCGGCGAGGAATATTGCCGCCAGCTCGCCTGGCGCGACTTCTTCTACCAGGTCACGGCCGCGTTCCCGGACATCGCCAGGAAGAGCTACCGTCCCGGCGCGGCCTGGCACGAGGACCGGCGCGCGCTGGACGCCTGGCGCGAGGGCCAGACCGGGATCCCGATCGTGGACGCCGGCCTGCGCCAGCTGGCCGCGGAGGGCTTCATGCACAACCGGGCCCGGATGGTCACCGCCTCGTTCCTCACCCGCAACCTCGGCATCGACTGGCGGCGCGGCCTGGCCCACTTCGACGCCCTGCTCGCCGACGGCGACGTGGCGAACAACGCGGGCAACTGGCAGTGGGTGGCCGGGACCGGTAACAACACCCGGCCCAGCCGGGTGATGAACCCGCTGCGCCAGGCCCAGCGGTTCGACCGGTCCGGCGAGTACGTCCGCCGCTACGTGCCGGAACTGGCTGGCCTCGACTCCGCCGTCATCCATACGCCGTGGAAACTCCCCCCGGCCCAGCGGGTCCGGATGGGTTATCCCGGCCCGCTGGTGGAGCTGGCCTGACCGCGTTCGTGCAGGCCCGGACATTCCTTACGAAATAAGGCGGGACCAATCCGGCGGGCCCGCGGCCTCGAATACGGGATCATGAGCAGGCCTGAGACACGTCAGTGGCAGCCCGAGCCGGAGGCCGCGCCGCCGGACCTCGCCGCGTTGCTGAGCCAGGTGGCGCGCGGCGACCACCGGGCGTTCGAGCTCGTCTACGCCGAACTCTCCGGCCCCGTCTACGGCGTGGTCCGGCAGGTGCTGCGCGACCCAGCTCAGTCCGAGGAGGTCGCGCAGGAGGTACTGCTCGATATCTGGCGGACGGCGTCCCGGTTCGATCCGGACCGGGGCAGCGCCGCCGCCTGGGCGCTGACGATCGCGCACCGCCGGGCGGTCGACCGGATCCGATCGGAGAACGCCTGCTCGCGCCGGGAACAGAAGGCCGCGGAGCCGGAGCCGGCCGAGGATGACGTGGTCGAGACGGTCGCGGCGACGCTGGAGTACCAGCGGGTGCACCGGTGCATGGACGGGCTGACCGGGCTGCAGCGCGAGTCGATCACGCTCGCCTACTACAGCGGATACTCCTACCCTCAGGTCGCGCAGCTGCTCGGGGTCGCGCTCGGCACGGTCAAGACCCGGATCAGGGACGGATTGATCAGGATGCGTGACTGCATGGGGGTGACCTGGTGAAGGTCATGCGCGACGACCTGCACGTACTCACCGGCGGCTACGTCCTGGACGCCATCAGCGACGCCGAGCGCGAGGAGTTCGAGCGCCACCTGCAGCACTGTCCCACCTGCGAGACCGAGGTCCGCGGCCTGCGCGAGACCGCGGCCAGGCTCGCCTTGGCCTGCGCCGTGACCCCGCCGGCCCGGATGGAGCGGCGGGTGCTGGCGGCCGCGTACCAGACCAGGCAGCTCCCGCCGCTGTCCGCCGACCGTCCCCGCCGGGCCCATCCCCGCCGCCGGGCCCTGCCCCGCCATCTGACCCTGCCTCCCCGCCGGGCCCGTCCCGGCCGGGCCCTTCCCCGCCGGCTGGCCGTCCTCGCCGCCGCGGCCAGCGTGGCCGCGGCCGTCGCGCTCGGGATCACCCAGCTGTCCGCCCAGCACCAGCTCGACCAGGCGCGCGCTACCGCGATCGCCCGGGTGGTCACCGCGCCCGACGCCCACGTCGAGACCGCACGGTCCAGCGCGGGAGGGAACGTCACCGTGGTCACCTCCGCGGCGTTGCGTGAGGCCGTGGTCAGCACCAGCGGGATGGCGTCCCTGCCGTCCAGCCGCGTCTACCAGGTGTGGGTGCTGAGCCCGTCCGGCGCCCGTTCGGCTGGCCTGATGCACGGCAGCTCCCTCCTAGCCGCGGTCCGGCCCGGCGACCGGATCGGCATCACGGTCGAGCCCGCAGGCGGCACGGCCCGCCCCACCACCACCCCCGTCGCGATCCTGCCCGTCTAGGCATGGCTCACGGGCCGCGCGGACCGCTTCCGTCACAGCCGCACCACTTCGTGCCGGAGTCATACTGCATGGCTGCCGCGCTCATGCAGTTCCAGCGACATGAACGCGGCATTCATGCAGCTCCGTGCGCGTGCCGCGAGATGCTCGCCACCGCCGACCTCGTAGCCGGGTACCGGCTTCCGCTATAACACCTCACGCTATATCGGCTTGCGGTATAGCGTGAGGCGGTATACCGTGGGCGGCGTGGCAGACAGACTGGACCGATGGGCCGATCCGCCCCTGCTGGTGCTGGCCAGCCTGGCCGACGAGCCCAGGCACGGCTACGCCATCACCCAGGACGTGGCGGAGACGATGGGCGTCCGGCTTAGCGCGGGCACCCTGTATGCGGTGATTGCCCGGCTGGAGGCGCGCGGCCTGATCGAGCCGCTCGAGTCGGACGATCGCCGCCGGCCGTACCGCATCACGATGGCCGGCGCCGAGGCGCTGGCCCAGCAGTCCGAGCGCATGAGCAAGGTCGCCTCGGTGGCCAGGGAACGGCTGAGCACGCGTCTCGGCTGGGCCGGAGCATGAGCTCGCCGCTGGCCCGGGCCGCCCTCGCCCTCTACCCGCCCTCCTGGCGGGCCCGCTACGGCGCCGAGGTCCTGGCGCTCCTCGACGACTCCGGCGGCGGTCCGGCCGCCGTCGCCAGCCTGGCCTGGCACGCGCTGCCCGCATGGCTCTACCCGCCCCGGCACCTGCACGACCGGCCGGCCCGGATGCGGGCCAGCCTGGCTACCGCGCTCATGTCCTGGTCCATGCTGACCGGCTTGGGCCTGGTCTTCGCCCAGCTCACCCAGTTGCAGGGCCTTGCCCCGGCGGCCCTCCCGCACATCCGCTGGGCCTATGCCGTCTTCGACGTCGCCCTGGCCACCTCGGCGCTGATCGCCGGCCTCGGCGGACTGCCGCTGTGGCTGCTGATGCTGCGCCGGGCCTGGCGCGAGCAGCGTACCCGCGACACGGTATACCTGCTGCTCCCGGTCATCGCTCCGGTCACCTACCTGGCCGGCCTGATCGTGACGGCCCGGCTGGCCGGCGGCGCGAGCGGGCTCAGCCAGGGCTGGTTCGGCGTGATGACGCTGGCCGGGTTCGCCGCAGTCGCCACCGCGGCAGCCGGACCCGGCCTGGCCTTGCGCAGGCTGCAGCCACGGGGGGCGGCCCTGCGCCTGGCCGCCACCGCAGCCGGGCTGGCGGCCGGGGTCATGGCGGTCGCCGCCGTGGCCATCGTGATCGCCGTGACCAGCCTGGACCTGTGGGCCCGGCAGTTCGTCGGCTATCACGACGGCACCCTGTCGGCCATCTACCTTGCGCTGGTCGTCGCCACCGCGGCCGTCACCACGGTGAGCGCCACGCGCGGCACCCGCGCCGCCCTGGCTCAGCCCTAGCCAGGCAAGTGGGCCCGGGCGAGGAAGCTGCACCTGACCGTCTGGTACAAGCTGTATGCCGAACGGTTGCCGGATCTCCGCCCCCGCGCCGCCGACTCCTCGCCCTGTGGCCGGCGCCCTGACTTCTGTCACGCCGGCCCGCCCGGCTTGGTCTCAGAGGGCATGAACCCTGCCCTTGCTAACCCTGCCCTCGCTCCGATCAGCAATGCGAAGACGATCCTGCTGACCACCTACAAGCGGGACGGAACGCCCGTCGCGACCCCGGTGAGCGTGGCCTTCGACGGCGGGCGGGCCTACTTCCGCTCCTACGATCAGGCCTGGAAGACCCGGCGCCTGCGGCGCAACCCGGCCGTTCAGGCGGCCCCCGCGACCCTGCGCGGCAAGCCCAGCGGCCCCGCAATCCGTGCCCGCGCCACCCTGCTCGACGGCGAGCAGGCCCGCCTCGCGGCCCGTGCCCTGGGCCGCCGGCACCGGATCCTTCAGGCCATCCTGGTGCCGGCCGCCCACCGCATGATGGGCTACCGCACCCTGCACTACGAACTCATCCCCGGGTAACCGGGGTCACCCCGGCCGGACCGGGGGACCGTGGCTGTGCAGCACCTTCGTCCTGTCCTTGTTCCACGCTGTGGTCGTCCCGTCGGGGTTCAGGACCAGGGTCCAGCCCCAGCGGTGAATCGCGATCTGGTGGTGGAACCAGCACAACAGCACGCAGTCCTTGACGGACGTGGGGCCGCCGTTGGCCTTGTGCTTCGTATGGTGTACCTCGCAGGCCGACGCGGGCTGGTCGCACCGCCCGGCCCACTGGCAGTGCTTATCGCGCAGCATCACGGCGTTGCGGATCCCCGCCGGAACCGTCTCGGCGTACCCGATGTCCAGCGGCAGGCTCGGCCCGCCCAGCCGCGCCCCCAGCTGCCGGCGCCGCAGGAACGACGCCAGCCCGCCCGGCCCGGACAGCAGGTCGACGGCCTTGCCGATCACGGCCTGCTCGAGCGCGGCCCAGGCCGCGTCCCGTGCGCCATCACGCTGCCGCGCGTCCAGTTCCACGCACAGCCGGACCAGGTCCCCCAGCGCGTCCACGTTGACGTCGCCGGTCACGATCGGGGCCATCGCCGCGTCGCACGCGATGCCCTCGGCGGCGTCGCCGTCGAGCCAGGCGCCGTCGTCGGCGCCGGTCTCGGACGCCGTGGCGCGGCGCGCGGCCCAGGCCGCGCGGACCTGCGCAGTCCACTGCTCCTGCAGCGCCGAGCTGCCGTCCAGCCGGAGCAGGTCGGCCAGCGAGATGTGCGCCCAGACCTTCACCGGCTGTCCGGCCCGCTCCGGGAGCATCCCGCTGGCGACCAGGCGGCGCATGGCTTCGGCGAGCGCGTCGTGGTAGCGCTGCTCCTGGGTCCGGTCATCTTCCGCGCCGGCCGGGGCGGACAGCGCGTCTAGCACGGCGGCCAGGGCCGCGGCGCATTCGGGGGTCAGGTCCCCGTTGAGAACGCCCGCGCCCTGGAACGTGGTCTCCAGCCGCACCCCGCGATCGGCGAATGCCCGGTCCGGGTCCTCATCGGGCAGCTCGGACCGGGCCCGTTCGTACATCTCCGCGAACAGCGCCGACAGGTCCGCCAGGCCCAGGCCGGCTGCGGCGGCCTTGACCAGCAGTTCGTCGGACTCCTCCCGGAACTTCTCCGGGAGCTTGTCCGTCCACTGGCAGATCGCCCGCCCGTAGGACTCCGACAGCTTCCCGGCCGCCAGCGCCGCCACCACCACCGGGTGCGTCCCGGCCCGCTTTGCCCAGGCAGTGTGCGAGGCGGCCGCGCCGCGGGTGATCTCGGTCCGATGCATCAGCCAGGCCCGCGCGCTGTAATCCGCATCCGCCGAGTAGCCCTGGCCCACGGTGAACGCGGACAAGAACGACGCTCGCGCCGCGGTGGCGATCGCATCGGTGCGCTCCAGGCCCCGCAGGCAGGCGGCCTGAGTCTCGGCGGCCAGCTGGGCGGCGTCCACAGAGGCCAGGTACCCCAGCGCGGCACGCGCCATCTCGATCGCCTCGCCGACGCTGGCGAAGCGCGGGGTTGTGGATGTGGTGCTCACCTAGGCTACCTCCTTCCCGACGCTCGTAATGCTGGTCCGGGCAGGTCTCTAGGATTTCAGTTCGATCCTATCGGCCGCCTGCGACATTTACCGGGACATCCACGCCGGATCGCCAGATAGGTACTAAAGAGTTCAAAGGGTGCCGCGGTGCTCCTGTGACACACGGGTCGCCAAATGCCGAGAACCAGTAACGGGCCGGGCTGCGTACTGATTCGCAGTTGCCATTAACCAGCCCTCAGGAGGAGTGCCATGTCGAAGTTCAAGGTTCGCGCCCTGCGTGCCGCCCTCGTTGTCCCGTTGCTCATGGGCAGTGCCCTGGTGGCCTCGGCCGGTCATGCCAGCGCCTCGGTCAACCCCGACAACGTAGACCGCCCGAAGATTTCCGCTGGCGACCGCGATTTCGGCAATAAGGACATCTTCGGCATCCTTAGCGGCGGCATTGTCAACTGGGATGAGACCGACTCGGGCACGAGAAGCATGTGTCCCAAGTTCACGCCGTGGGTCAGCGGCATCCTCTACGTCAACAACCTGGCCTGGCAGTCAACGCGGGTCGAGGTCGACTACCACGACTTCAGCCACAATGAGCTGCACACGTGGGACTCAGCCACCTTTACGCCGGTGGACAACAAGAAACACGAGTACGTCATCAGCGATGCCGTCTACGGCAGCGAAGATGTGGACCACATCATCATCAAGATCGACGCCTTCGAGAACGGATCGTGGAAGACGAAGGGTACGGCCGTCGAGTACCGCCCGGCGGACTGCACCAGCGACTTCCCGCCGATCTGACCAGGTTCCGCCTCGCCGCCGGAACGGACGTCCGGCCGGCGTCACAGCCCCAGGCCGGCGTCACAGCCCCAGGCCGGCGTCACAGCCCTAGGCCGGCGTCACAGCCCCAGGCCAGGCGGCACCGGCTCGCCGCGCTCCCCTATCTGCGCGGCGAGCCGGGACGGGCCGGTGATCACCAGGGCGCGGGCCGGCCCGGCCCTGCTGACCGTGAAGCCATGCGGCCGGTCGCGCGGCACGAAGACGAAGCTCCCCGCGCCGACGGTCCAGCGGTCCTCCCCGCAGAACACGTCGATCTCACCCCCGAGCAGGTAGAACATCTCGTCCTCGCCCGCGTGCACGTGCTCGTGCACCGAGAGCGCGGCCGGGTACACCGACTCGATCACGCCGAGCTGGCCGCACGTGTCCTCCCCGGAGGCCTTGATCACGGCGACCGAGCCGTGGAAGCCGTAGGCCGAACCCTCACCCGGCCCCAGCACGAACCCCGATGTCATGAGTCCTCCCGTTCCGAGCGTTCCGAGCGTTCCGGGCAGTGCGCTGCCACCGTCTCATTCTCGTCGCGGGCTGAACCCGCCGGCAAAACCTTACGTTTCCTGAATATGCAGGTAGCCAGGGCGGCACCGAAGGCAGCCGGAGAGAGCTACAGAACAGCGGAAAGCCAGCGGGCCAGCCGCCGGCTCTCCAGCCGCCGGCTCTCCAGCCGCCGGCTCTACCTGCCGACGATCGTGATCGCGAGCCTGGCCGCGTGGCTGAGCTACCGCGGCTGGACCGCCCTAGCCCAGACCGGGGTGTCCAGGTCCTTCGACGCCGGCCGGTACAATCTGGCCGGGCCCGTGGTGCTCGGCTTCGTGCTGACCGTCTGTGTGCTCGAGCAGGTCTTCCCGGCCCAGCGCCGCCCGCTGCTGGCCCGCGGGCACCTGCTCGACTTCTGCTACGCGGTGTTCTACGCCCTGCTCGTGATCCCGCTGATCGTCCTGCTCGGCGCGGGCTTCTCCGACCTGCTGGCCGACATGGCGCCGTGGCTGGTGCTGCCCCGGGTGACCGGGGTTCCCGGCTGGTGCTTCGTCGGGCTCGCGGTGCTCGGCATCGACGCGGTGGACTGGCTGACCCACCTGGCCAACCACCGGCTCACCGCGCTGTGGCGGCTGCACGCCGTGCACCACTCGCAGGAGGAACTGAGCATCCTGACCACGTACCGGGCGCATCCGCTGGTGCACGTCAGCTTCCTGTTCTCCGCGGTGCCGGTCCTCGCCGTGGCGGGCAACACCGTCACGCCCGCGGTGGTGCTGACCGCCTACGCCTGCCTGGGCGCGCTGCCGCACGCCAACGTGCGCTGGACCTACGGCAAGCTGGGCCGGATCCTCATCAGCCCCGCCTACCACCGCATCCACCACTCGGCTACCGGCCGGCTGGACATCAACCTGGGCACCGTCTTCGCGATCTGGGACGTGCTGTCCCGCCGGGCGGTCTTCCCGGCCCCGGACAAGGACAAGGACAAGGACAAGGACACGGTCATCGAGACCGGCCTGTCCGGGCGTCCCATCCCGGTCGAGCAGGCCGGCCCGCGACCACGCCTCGGCCGCACCATGCTCACCCAGCTAGCCGAACCCTTCATATCGACCAGGACGGAGACACGGTGACCACCATCCAGCGCACGCACCGGTCAACCCAGCCCAGCAAGGGCGGGATGATGTGGCTGCTCTACCTCGTGGACGCCGGGCTGCTCGTCACCTCCGGCCTGATCCACCTGCACCTGTGGGACATCGCCTACCGGAACGTCGGGACGCTCGACGTGCTGTTCCTGGTCCAGACGGCGCTGTGCATACTGGTCGCGCTGGCGCTACTGATCACCAGGAACCTGCTGGTCGTGCTGGGCGCCGCCGCGCTGATGGCCGGGACCATCGTCGGCTTCGTCCTGGCCAGGACCGTGGGGATATTCGGCTTCCACCTGACGTTCTCGTCCGGGCTGGCCTGGACCGTGCTGATCGTCGAGGGCGCGGGCGTGGTGCTGCTGCTGCTGACCGCCGCCCTCCTCTGGCAGCGGCGGTAGCACCGCGCCGACCCGGATGCCCGCTGGAGGATAATCCATCCCGTGGGCGAGGAACAGCATGAGCCTGGTCATGCGGTCCGGCAGGCGGCCCTCGCGGCGGGCTGGTCGCACCGCCATCGTGACGTGTCCGGCGGCTGGCTGCGGCCGACCGTGTTCGGTGCGGTCGACGGGCTGGTCACCAACACCTCGCTGATCGCCGGGCTCGGCGGCGGCGGGGTCTCGGGGCACACCGTGATCCTTACCGGGGTGGCCGCGCTGGTGGCCGGCGCGTTCTCCATGGGCACCGGGGAGTACGTCTCGGTGACCAACCAGAACGAGCTGGTGCACGCCGAGGTAGCTACCGAACGGACCATGCATGCTCGCTTCCCCGCCGCCGAGGAGGCCGAGCTGGCCGAGACCTTCGCCGGCTACGGCGCCGACCCGCAGACCGCGGCCCGGATGGCGGCCGCGGTATCCTCCGACCCCGACACCGCGCTGCGCGTGCACACCCGCGAGGAGCTCGGCGTCGACCCGTTCGAGCTGCCGTCGCCCCTGGTCGCGGGCTTCTCGTCGCTGATCGCGTTCTCCGCGGGGGCGCTCATCCCGCTGCTGCCCTACCTGGCGGGCCTGTCCAGCCTCGCCGCCGCGCTGGGCGTCGCCGCGGTGGCCCTGCTGACCGGCGGCATGGTGGTGGGCCGGCTCACCGGCCGCCCGGTGCTGGCCTCGGGCCTGCGCCAGCTCGCGCTGGGCGCGCTGGCGGTCGGCGTGACGTTCGCGGTGGGCAGCCTCATCGGCGGCGGCCACGCGGTCTGACCAGGGCGTCCCGGAATTTGTCGTTAACCGACTGAACCATCTCCCGATCTTGGACGTGTCCTTGTCGGAGGCACAAGTGACGGACAAGCAGGGGCGCGCCGCCGTGACCAGCCTGGTCACGGCCGGTTCCGTGCTGTTCGGTTCCGCTCTGCTCGCCGCGGGCTGCGCCAGCAGCGCGCCCCAGCCCCAGAGCCCCGTGTCTCAGGAGCTCACCGCGATGGCCGCCAGGTACATGGCCATCGCACGGCCGGCGAACCGCGAACTCGACCACGAGTTCGACGCCTTCGACGACCACGTCAAGGACGGCGACCTGGCCGCGGCGCGGGCCGACCTGCGCGCCGCCGTCGTCACCGAGCGCCGGTTCGACCCCCAGCTGATCGCGCTCTCGTTCCCGCCGCGGACCGAACCCTTCGTCCGCCTGCTCTACCGCGTCAACCAGGCGCGGGCCGAGCTGACCAGCACCGCGGCGGGTGCCACGTCGCTGCGCGAGCTGCGCGGGTACCAGCGGCGGCTGGATGCCGCCAACGAGCCGGTGGAAGACGCGGTCCGGGTCATCCGCGGTCAGCTCGGCCTGCCGCCGCCCGATACCAGCTGACCGCCCCAGCTGACCGCGGTTAACCCGCGGTGAACTGAAACGACCGATCGCACGTGATCCCTAACGGGAGATCACGAGCACTGTGAAGGGGAGATAATTCCGATGCGAAAGATATGGGGCGCCGCCGGCCTGGCCGCCTTCGCCCTGACCGTGTCCGCCTGCGCCAGCTCGGGCAGCAGCACGGCCACCACGGCCAACACACCCGCCGCGGGCGGCAACAGCAGCAGCAGCGCGCCGGCCGCGGCCGGCGGGAGCACCGTGAGCCAGAAGACCATCGGCAATCAGAAGGTGCTCGTCGACTCCAGCGGCAAGACCCTGTACTGGTTCGCCATCGACACCTCGAGCACCTCGAAGTGCTCGGGCCAGTGCCTGACCTTCTGGCCGCCCGTCACCGGCCCGGTCACGGCCGGCTCCGGCGTGACCGGCACGCTGGGCACCATCACCCGGTCCGACGGCACCAAGCAGGCGACCTATCTCGGCCACCCGCTCTACACCTTCGCCGGTGACACCGCCCCCGGGCAGAACAAGGGCAACGGCATTAACCAGGACGGCGGCCTGTGGTGGGAGATGACGGTCTCCGGTTCGACGCCCGCGCCGGCGGCGGGTGGGGGCTCCACCGCCACGCCCACCTCCGGCGGCGGCGGAGGCTACGGCTACTGATCTCGCGCTCACCGTCCGGGCGCGCAGTGTCCGAGGCGGGTGCGGCTTCGTGCCGCGCCCGCCGCGGGCACTTTTTGGTGCCGAACGGGCCTGGTTGCCCGCCCCGCCGCCCGCACCACGCAACTCCTTACCAGCCGCTTACGTAACTGCCGGCCCGCCCGCCGGGTGCCTGGAATGTGCGTATCACAGACACAAGGCAGCGGGATGGAGGACGTGATGCGTAACCGAGAATGGACGAGGGCGGCGACGGGCACCGCGCTGATCGCCGTGGCCCTGGCGGTCACCGCCTGCGGGATCGGCACAGGCACGTCGGCCGGCTCCGCCTACGGCAACCAGGCCACCCAGGCCCCGGCCGCGCCGGCGTCCCCCTCCTCCGCCGTGACCGCCGCCCTGAAGACCGAGACCACCCGGGCCGGCACGGTGCTGGCCAATGACCACGGCCTGACCCTGTACTACTACAGCGCGGACAAGCGGGGCAGCGGCACGTCGGTCTGCACCGGCGGCTGTGCTACCGCCTGGCCGCCGCTGGCCGCGCCGGTCAAGGCCCCGGCCGGCGTCCGCCTGCCCGGCCCGCTCGGGATGATCACCCGGCCGGGCGGCGTCCGGCAGGTCACGATCAACGGCTTCCCGGTCTACCTGTACGCGGGGGACAAGGCCCCGGGCCAGATCGCCGGCAACGGCATGGCGGGCTCCTGGCACGTGTTTCAGGTCCCCGCCACCACCGGCCGGGCCGCGGCCCTCAAGGTCTCGCACACCCGGGCCGGCCCGGTTCTGGCCAGCAGCCGCGGCCTGACCTTGTACTACTACTCCGCGGACAAGCCGCACAGCGGCAAGTCGGCCTGCGCCGGCACCTGTGCCACCGCCTGGCCGCCGCTGGCCGCGCCGGTCAGGGCCCCGGCCGGCGTCAACCTGCCGGGCAAGCTCGGCGTCATCACCCGGCCGAACGGCGTCAAGCAGGTCACCCTCAACGGCTATCCCCTGTACTGCTACGTCGGCGACAAGACCACTGGCCAGGTCGCAGGCAACGGCGTCGGAGGCGCCTGGCACGTCATCAAGATCAAGGCCTGACCGGGCCCGTGGGGTCCGTGGACCCGTGGCCCTGGGGCAGGCCCCGTGAACAGGTTCAGTGCACCGACAGGAACCGGCCCAGGCCCCGCCGGGTGGCCAGCACGATCAGCCGGTCGCCGGCCGTGAGCTCGTAGCCGCGCCGCGGTGACCAGTCGAGCGCGGCTACCCCGCTGGCCTGCAGCGCGAGCACCCGGGCCTGCCCGTCCTGCTCGGTGTCGGAGATGAGGCTGCCGGCCAGCCCGGCCTGGTCCGCCACCCTGATCTCGGCGATCAGCAGCACGTGCCGGCCGACGTCGATGGTGCGCAGCACCTGGTGCTCGAGCATCGCGGTGGCGAAGGCGGGGGCGGCCAGGTAAGGAACGCTCCGCGAGATCGTGTTGCCGGTTGTCTTCTCCAGCCGTTCGGCCAGGTCGTCGTCGGTCAGCCTGAGCACGATGCGCAGGTCGTCGCGGAGCGCCCGCGCGGTCAGCGCGGTCTCCAGGTTCACGATGTCCAGGCTGGTCACCGACACCAGCGCCAGGCAGGTGTCGAGGTGGGCGGCGCGCAGCGTCTGCTCGCGGAACGCGTCCCCGACCACCACCGGCAGTCCCATCTGCCGGGCCATCGGGATACCCGGGGCGTTCGGATTATTGTCGACGCACACCACGTCGAACCCGAGGTCGTGCAGCTGACCGGTCACGGCCGTGCCGACGTTGCCGAGCCCGACCACGATGATGTGCCCGCCGGCCGGCCGCGGCGCCCGGCGCACCGAACCGGTCAGCCGCGCGCCCACCACCAGCGCCGTGATCACCGGGATGAAGGCCATGCCGTCCACCGTCAGCATCACCTGCGCCACCTTCTCCGCCGCGGTGTCCTGCGGTCGGGTGAGCGCCGACCCGGTCAGGTCCATCAGGGTGAGGTACAGCGCGTCGGTGAGCCTGTACACCGTGGCCAGCAGGATGAAGCCGATCACGATCACCCCGAGCAGCGCCGCGAAGACCAGCCCGAACTTGCCTCCCGCCAGCCGCCGCAGCATCCCGCCGAAGGCCAGCACCGGGTTGCGCTGGCGGGCCAGCGGGTTACGCGGCGTCCCGTCCGCGACGGCCAGCACCAGGTCGGCCCGGTCCCGCAGGCCCTCGCCGGGCGGGAGCAGCCGCGGGTCGTCGTGGTCGTCGGTCAGGCCGCAGACCACGGCGCCGGGCGCCACGTCGTCCGGCCGGGCCACGTACAGGGTGCGCCGCTGTACCCGGACGTGGCTGGGGGCAGGCTGGTCCAGCGCCGCGGCCACGAACGACGGCGCCGACATGGCCGTGCCGGACAGCACCGTGCAGTCCGGGAACAGCATCCGGATATGGTCACCAAGACGCCCGTTGAAGATGGCCAGCACCAGCCGGAGCGCGGGGTTCAGCTCCTGCGCCCGCAGCCCGGCGTGCAGGTTGCCCACGTCGTCCTGCCAGACCACGGCCAGCGCGCGGGCCGACTGCACGTCCGCGTCGGTGAAGGCCTGGCTGGACAGTTCGGGATATTCCAGCACCCGGACCCGCGGCAGCGAGCTGATCTGCGGCCCGTGATGGTTTCGCCGGTCCGGCAGGATGACCGTCACGTGCTCGCCGTACCGCGACGTCAGTTCCTCCGTGATGCGGTACGACAGCGGCCCGTCACCGCAGACGATGAGATGGTCGCCTGGACGATCCGCGCGCCGGGGCTGCGCAGGCATGCGGCGATCATAATGGGAGCAGTCGTCGGAAAGGGGAAGCAGTGGCAGTCGTCGAGACCGTACGCGGCCCGGTCGACCTGGGCAACCTGGGCCAGACCCTGATGCACGAGCACATCTACGTGCTCTCCACCGAGCACGTGCAGAACTACGGCAACGACTGGTGGGACGAGGAGGCGATGGTCACCCGGGCCATCGACAAGCTCAACGCCGTGTACGCCAAGGGCATCCGCACGATCGTCGACCCCACGGTCTGGGGGCTGGGCCGCGACATCCCGCGGATGCAGCGGATCGCGGCTAAGACGCAGCTCAACATCATCGTGGCCACCGGTCTGTACGTCTACGAGGAACTTCCGCAGCAGTACGCCTACCGCGGGCCCGGCCTGCTCATCGACATCCCCGAGCCGATGGTCACCGACTTCTCCCGCGACATCACCGAGGGCATCGCCGGCACCGGGGTCAAGGCCGCCTTCCTCAAGTTCGCCCTGGAGACCCCGGAGCCCAGCCCCGGCATCGAGCGGATCGCCCGCGCCGTCGCCCGGACGCACGTCGAGACCGGCGCGCCCATCACCGTGCACACCTCGGGCCCGCACCAGACCGGCCGGTACGCGGTGCGGCTCTTCCGCGAGGAGGGCGTGGACCTGTCCAAGGTGGTGATCGGGCACGCGGGCGACAGCAACGACCTGGACTACCTCACCGAACTGGCCGACGCCGGGGTGCTGCTCGGCATGGACCGGTTCGGGCTGGACCTGTTCAACCCGACGGCCGAACGGATCAAGACGATCGTCGCCCTGGCGTCGCGGGGCTACGCCGCGAGCATGGTGCTCGCGCACGACGCGAACTGCTTCATCGACTACTTCGGCGCCGCGCACGACGCGGCCCGCGCCGCCGCCGCGCCGAACTGGCACTACGAGCACATCACCGACGATGTGCTGCCCGCCCTGCTGGCGGCGGGCGTCACCCAGGAGCAGATCGACACGATGATGGTGGAGAACCCGGTGCGCTACTTCACGCCGGCCAAGGGCGGTGCCGCATGAAGGACCACAGCGACCTGGGCGGCATGTTCGACATGACCGGCGTCGTCCGCGGCGAGGACGGCATCAAGCGGTACGAGGGCCTGCCCCGCAACCTGGTGCAGATGTTCCGCGCGGCAGTCGACGCGCAGGGCGCGGCCGAGGCCGTGGTGGAGACCGGCGGCGGCCCGCGGCTGAGCTACCGCTCGCTGTGGGACCGCGCCGCCCGGGTGGCCGGCGGCCTGCGCGGCCTCGGCGTCCAGCGCGGCGACCGGGTAGCGATCCGGCTGGGCAACGGCATCGACTGGGTGCTGGCCTTCCTCGGCGCGGTGCTGGCCGACGCGATCGTGGTGCCGGTCAACACCCGCTTCACCGAGGAGGAAGCGAACTACGTGGTAACCGACTCCGGCGCGGCGTACGTGTTCACGCCCGGAGCCGCGCTGCCCGACGGCGACGCGCTGGCCGTCGACGACGCCGAGCCGTCGGGCCCGGCCGCGATCTTCTACACCAGCGGCACCACCGGGTTCCCCAAGGGCGCGGTGACCAGCCACGAGAACTTCCTGTCCAACGCCGAGACCTGCCGCCGGGCTCTCTCCGTGGATCCCGCGGGCCTGCGCACCCTGATCTCGGTGCCGCTGTTCCACGTGACCGGCTGCAACAGCCAGCTGCTCGTGGCCCTGTACGTGGGCGGCACGGCGGTGATCATGCCCGTCTTCGAGGTCGCGGCGTTCCTGCGCGCGATCGAGGAGGAGGCGATCGACACCATGGTCACGGTGCCGGCCATCTACTGGCTGGCGATCAGCCAGCCGGCCTTCGCCGAGGTGGATATCTCGCGGGTGCGCTCGGTCTCCTACGGCGGGGCGCCGATCGCGCCCGACCTGGTGGCGCGGCTGGCCAAGGCGTTCCCGCAGGCGCGGCTGGGCAACGGGTTCGGCCTGACCGAGACCGCGAGCGTGTCCACGTTCCTGCCGCACGAGTTCGTCGCGCACGCCGACTCGGTCGGCTTCCCCGCCCCGGTGTGCGACGTCCGCCTCGACGCGGTGGCCCCGGACGGCACCGGCGAGCTGCTCATCCGCGGGCCGAACGTCGTCTCCGGCTACTGGAACAAGCCGGAGGCGACCGCCGATACGTTCGTGGACGGCTGGCTGCACAGCGGCGACGCGGCCCGGATCGACGAGGAGGGCCTGGTCTACCTGGTGGACCGGCTCAAGGACATGATCAACCGCGGCGGCGAGAACGTGTACTGCGTCGAGGTGGAGAACGCCCTGGCCGGCGCGCCCGGCGTGTACGAGGCAGCGGTCCTCGGCGTGCCCGACGAGATGATGGGGGAGAAGGTGGGCGCGGTCATCGTCCCGATGCCCGGGGTCACCCTCGACGTCCCGGCCGTGCTCGGCTACCTGGGCGAACACATCGCCGACTTCAAGGTCCCGCAGTATGTCGCGGTCAGCGGCACGCCGCTGCCGCGCAACCCGGGCGGCAAGCTGCTCAAGCGGCGGCTGCGCGAAGACGTCGATTGGGCCGCCGCCTTCCGCCGCTGACCGCAGGAGAGCCGCACGCTGCCGCGCCGCCCGTTCGGCGCTCACCGCTGTGACCTCGCGTCGCCCCGCCTACTGACCAGGACGTTCGCGCGGGTTATCGTGGCAGTGTGACCGCCACGTCGGAAGCCCAGCCGGGAACCCGGAGCGGTGGGATCGCGCCCGCGCAGACCCTGGCACGCCGACCGGAAGACAGTCGGCCAAAGGGCAAGGGCACCACCAAGATCAGCCTGACCGACCGCATCGTCTCGACCGCCGCCCGGTGGATCTACGAGGGCAGGCGGGTGGACATGCAAGGCCTGGCCGACGAACTCGGCGTGTCCCGGGTGACCCTGTTCCGGCGCGTCGGCAGCCGGGAGGAGCTGATCAGCCAGGCCCTGTGGCGGCTCACCGAGCGCATGCTGGAGATCGCTGTCGAGCGCTGGGAGGCCGAACGGCCCGAAGGCGAGCTGCACACTCCCGGCACCATCCGCCACATCAACGCGATGGTCGCCGGGTCCGCGGGCCTGCGCCGGCTGCTGGACGACGAGCCCGCCCTGACCATGCGCGTGCTCACCGACCCGCGCGGCCGGGTGCAGAGCGGGATCGTGGCCCTCAACGAGGAGCTGCTGCGCCGCGACATGGAAGAGTTCGGCCTGGTCACGATCATCGAGCCGAGCGCGCTTGCGTACGCGCTCGTCCGGCTGGGCGAGTCGTTCCTCTACGCGGACGTGCTCGCGGCCCGCAAGCCCGACGTCGCCACGGCCAACCGGCTGCAGCAGGCCATCATCGAGGGCATCCTGCCCTAGCAGGATGCCCTCGATGAACCCGGCCTAGACGGAGGAGGCCTGGAGCTTGGCCAGCTCCTCCTGCACCTTGGCCTCGTGCTCGGCCTCGTCCCGCTTGGCGTCGCGGGTCCGCCAGCGCCCGCGCAACAGCGGGATGCTGAGCAGGAAGAAGATGATGCCGCCGAAGCAGATCCAGTACCACGTCTTCCACTGGCCTGCCGTCCTGGCCGCGGCGTCCTGCACGGCCGCGCCGTGCGCCTTCAGGTAAGACAAGGCACTCGGCGGAACCTTGGACAGCGCGGTCAGCTGCGCCGAGTACGGGGCGATGGTGTTCAGCTGCGCCGAGTACGGGGCGATGGTCTTCAGGTCGTTCGCGTACGGGGCGACCTTCTGCAGGTCCGGCGCGACCGCGATCACGCCGTTGATGGCCGCCTTGTTCTGCGAGATGCTCGTCAGCATGGCGACGCCCTTGGCGCCGCCGCCGGCCGCGGCGATCGCCTGGGTCAGCAGCGGACCCGGGATCTTGGACGGGTCGCTGTAGGTGGCCAGCTTGGTGAACAGCGCCGGGTGGGCCTGGATCACCGCGAGCTGGGGCGCGAACTTCTGCGCGTTCGCGAGCTGGACGGAGTCGTTCTTCGCGATGGTCAGGACATCCGGCGGGATCTTCTGCGCGGAGGCCAGGACGTTCGGCGGGATCTTCTGGGCGGTCGCCACCACGTCGGGGTGCGCGCTGGCGAACGCGAGCTCGGTCTTGTACTGGGTCGCGTAGGCCTCCACCTGAGCCCCGTAGTTCACCAGCGGGGTGACCGTGTTGACCACCAGCGGGAGGCACAGGTACGCGAGGAAGACCACGATCCGGATGATCCAGCCCCAGATGGCCAGGCCTGTGGCGATGAGCGCCGGGTTGCGGGCCTCCACGGTCTCGGTGAAGCTGGCCATCCACGGCGTGTAGGCGATGCCCAGGCCGAGCGCCAGCAGGGCCAGCATGATCGCCAGCGAGTAGTAGCTGGGGTGGTGGCCCGCCTGCTCCAGGTAGATCACGGTCATCACCGCGGCCAGCACGCCGCCGATCACCATGAACGGCTTACGCACCCGGAACCGGTCGGAGATGATTCCGACCAGGATGACCGCGATGACGTTGAACCCCCAGTTCCAGTTGCCCAGCCCGTTGGCGTCCTTGACCGAGAAGCCGAACACGGTGGTCAGGTAGATCACGGCGAATGCGACCGCGGTGTAGTAGATCAGCAGCATGATCGACACGGCGATGGAGGAGACGATGACGTCGGTCTTGAGCAGCTGGCGGAACGGATGGCGCAGCGCCGCCTCGATGTCCTCGTCGGTCAGGCCCTTGGCCCTGGCCTCGATCAGCGCGCGGTCGCGCAGGGTCACCATCAGCTGATCGCGTAGCCGCGGGGACAGCTCCTTGAGCCCGACCAGCGCGATCACGAACACGACCAGGCCGGCGATGCCGCAGATGCGGTACTCGTGGGTCCAGAACCGGTCGTCGTTGACGATGGCGGGAACGGTGGCGCTGCCCACCACCGAGACGATCAGGCTGCCGATCACCGGCCCGCTGGTCCAGAAGCCCATGGCCGTGGCCCGGCCTACCTGCGGGGAGAAGTCCCTGATCAGGGCGGGGGTGGCGACCAGGCAGATGCCCTCAACGAAGCCGACCACCCAGCTCTCGATGGTGAATACCCACTTGTCGGTCGCGGCCGGCATGATGAACGCCACGAACACCGCGGTGAAGAACAAGCCGAACACGACCAGGTTGGCCCGGCCGAGCCGGTCGGTGATCCCGGCGAACAGCGAGCCGAACGCCCCGATCAGCGCACCGAAGGCCAGCGTCAGCACGAAGAACGTGAAGCTCATGTGCAGGTTGGCCAGGATCAGCGTGGAAACCGAGCCGCCGACGTAGAGCTCGTAGTACAGCGTGATCGTGGCGAGCACGGTGATGGCCAGGTACATCACCCTGGCCCTGGTTTCGGGATAGTTATCGAGCTGGCGCCTGAAAAGCCAATCGACCCATCCTGGTCGAGTGGAGACAGGCGGCGCGGCGGTCCCTGACATACGGTCACCCCTTGCCGTCGAGCGGTTAGGCCAGGCTGATGGTGACTTGACGGTAACCCCGCAGGAGGTAACAGATCAATAATTTGTTTCATACGTTTCCGCTAGATAGCCGGCGAGCAGCCGAAGCCGGCCGGGCCCTAAGCTCGTCACGTGCACACGGTCAGGACGGCGGTCCGGGTCGAGGGGGTGGTGCAGGGCGTCGGCTTCCGCCCGTTCGTCTACGCCCTCGCCACCGGCCTGGGGCTGACCGGGCTGGTCGGCAACGACCTCGACGGCGTGTTCGCCGAGGTCGAGGGGCCGGAAGCCGCGGTGGCCGAGTTCCTGCGCCGACTCGAGCGGGACGCGCCCCCGCTGGCCAGGATCGAGCGGGTCGCCGCGCGGGACGTCCCGCCGAGACATGAACCGGGATTCATCATCGCCGCCAGCGACAGCCAGACCGGGCTGCGCCGCACCCTGGTGTCGGCCGACACCGCGACCTGTGCGGACTGCCTGCGCGAGCTGGCCGACCCGGCCGACCGGCGCCACAAGTACCCGTTCATCAACTGCACCAACTGCGGCCCCCGGTTCACCATCGTCCGTGACGTGCCGTACGACCGGCCGCTGACCACGATGGCGCCGTTCGCGATGTGCGAGCGGTGCGCGGCCGAGTACCACGACCCCGCCGACCGCCGCTTCCACGCCCAGCCGACCTGCTGCCCGGCCTGCGGCCCCCGGCTGGCCTTGGACGACGGCAGCGAAGATCCCCTGCACGCGGCCGCCGAACTCCTCCGCCACGGCCGGATCCTCGCCGTCAAGGGCCTGGGCGGGTACCACCTGGCCGCCGACGCCGCCTGCGAGCAGGCGGTGGCCGCGCTGCGCCAGCGCAAGCACCGCGAGGACAAGCCGTTCGCGGTGATGGCCGCCGACCTGGCCGCGGCGGCGGAACTGGCCGAGGTCGACGCCGCGGCCGCGGCCCTGCTGACCAGCCCGGCCCGCCCGATCGTGTTGCTGCCCCGCAAGCCAGGCAGAGCCGTCGCGGCGGCCACCGCACCGGGCAACCGTCAGCTCGGCGTCATGTTGCCGTACTCGCCGCTGCACCACCTGCTACTCGAAGCCGTGGCCCGTCCGATCGTCCTGACCAGCGGAAACGTCTCCGACGAGCCGATCGTCTACCGCGACAGCGAGGCCAGGGTCACGCTGAAGGGCATCGCCGACGCGTTCCTGACCCACGACCGGGCCATCCACGTCAGGACCGACGACTCGGTGGCCCGGAGCTTCCGCGGCCGCCCGATGCTGCTCCGCCGCTCCCGCGGCTACGTGCCCGAGCCCCTCGCCGTCGCCACCGGGTTCCCGCGTCCCGTGCTGGCCTGCGGGGCCGAGCTGAAGAACACGTTCTGCCTGGCCCGGGGGCGCCACGCCTTTGTCTCGCAGCACATCGGGGACCTGGAGAACGCCGAGACGCTGCGCTCGTTCACCGAGGGCATCGAGCACTTCCGCCGGCTGTTCGACATCGACCCCCAGGTCGTGGCGTACGACCTGCACCCGGAGTACCTGTCCACCAAGTACGCGCTCGAGCTGGACCTGCCCGCCGAAGGCGTCCAGCACCACCACGCGCACATCGCCTCCTGCCTGGCCGACAACGGTGAGGCTGGCACGGTCATCGGGGTGGCCTTCGACGGGACCGGCTACGGCACCGACGGCACGATCTGGGGCGGTGAGTTCCTGGCCGCCGGCCTGACTGCCTTCGAGCGCGGCGGCCACCTCGCCCCGGTGCCCATGCCGGGCGGCGCGGCCGCCATCCGGCAGCCGTGGCGGATGGCCGCGGCCTACGTGAACGACCAGCCAACCGCACGGCGCCATCAAGACCACTGGCCCGCGGTGATAACAATGGCCGCCAAGGGCATCAACTCCCCGCTGACCTCCAGCGCGGGCCGCCTGTTCGACGCGGCCGCCGCGATCCTCGGCGTCCGCGACGCGATCAACTACGAGGGCCAGGCCGCGATCGAGCTCGAGCAGCTCGCCGATCCCAGTGAAACCCGGGAATACCCGGCCGCCGTCGTGGCCGGGGTCCCGTTCACGATCCGCGGGTCCGATCTCCTGCACGCCGTTATAGAGGACCGAACGGACGGCGTTCCCGCCCCCCTGATCGCCGCTCGCTTCCACCACGGCGTGGCCGCGCTGATCGAGGCGGGCTGCCTGCTCATGCGCGAGCGGTACGACCTGGGCACGGTCGCCCTGTCGGGCGGCGTGTTCCAGAACCTGCTGCTGCTCGACGCCACCGTGGCCCGGCTGGAGGCCCGCGGCTTCCGCGTCCTGCTGCACTCCCGCGTGCCGTGCAACGACGGCGGCATCAGCCTCGGCCAGGCCCTGGTGGTGGCCAGCAGAGTAGCCGCTAGCAGATCCTAGGGAGCGGATCACCCACCAGCAGGTCCACGATCCTCGTCCCGCCGAACGCCGTCTTCAGCTGCACGATCCCCGGCTGCTCCGCCCGGACGTGGCCGATGACCGCGGCCTGCTCGCCGAGCGGATGGGCGGCGAGCGCGGCCACCGCGCGGTCGGCGTCCTCGCCCGGCACCACCGCGACCAGCCGGCCCTCACACGCCACGTACATGGGGTCGATGCCGAGCAGCTCGGATGCGCCCCTTACCTCGGCTCGGACCGGGATGGCATCCTCGCTGACCAGCACGCCCACGTCGGCGGCCCTGGCGATCTCGTTCAGGATCGTGGCCACCCCGCCGCGGGTCGCGTCGCGCATGGCCCGGACCCCGGGCACCGCGTCCAGCAGGTCCGCCACCAGGCCGTTCAGCGGGGCCGTGTCGGAGCAGATGTCCGCCTCGATGTCCAGCTCGCCGCGGGCCAGCATGATCGTGATGCCGTGGTCGCCGATCGGACCGGACACGACGACGGCGTCGCCCGGCTGGGCCTGGGCCACGCCCAGGGTGCCGTCCCGTTCGACCACGCCGACCCCGGCGGTGTTGATGTAGCAGCCGTCGGCCTTGCCCTTCTGCACCACCTTGGTGTCGCCGGTGACCACGTGCACCCCGGCCCGTTCGGCCGCCGCCCGCATCGACTCGGTCACCCGCTGCAGGTCGGCGACACCGAAGCCTTCCTCCAGGATGAACCCGGCCGACAGGTACAGCGGCCTGGCCCCGGACACGGCCAGGTCGTTGACGGTGCCGTTGACGGCCAGGTCGCCGATGTCGCCGCCGGGGAAGAACAGCGGGGACACCACGTAGGAGTCGGTGGTGAGCGCGATCCGGGCGCCGCCCACGGCCAGCTGGGCGGCGTCCTCGAGCGGCTCGAGCAGCGGGTTGCGGAACGCGTCGAGGAAGACCGCCTCGATCAGGGTATGCGTCGCCTTGCCGCCGGCGCCGTGCGACATCGTGACGCGCTCTTCCCTGACCTTGGGGCGGCGCCGCCGCGCGCGGTCGATCCGGTCCAGCACCTGCTGTTCTCTGCTAGCAGGATCCCGGTCGGCCAGCGGCAGCTGGCGCCGTCCCTCGGCGGCGAGGCCCTCGGGCCCAAGCTCGGATTGGGCCAGGGCCTCGTCTATCCAGCTCTTGCTCATGAGCCGGCCACCCCGGCCTCGGCGACCCGGTTGCGGTTCATCCGGCCGAAGTTGTAGTACGCCGCGCAGGCCCCTTCGGGCGACACCATGCAGGTCCCGATCGGCGTCTCCGGCGTGCACGCGGTGCCGAACACCTTGCACTCCCACGGCTTGAGCACGCCCTTGAGCACCTCGCCGCACTGGCAGGCCTTGGGGTCGGCCACCCGCACCCCGGGCACCTGGAAGAGCAGTTCGGCGTCCATCGCGGCGTACTTCTCGTGCACCTTGAGCGCCGAGTGCGAGATGAAGCCGAGACCGCGCCACTCGAAGTAGGGCCGCAGCTCCATCGTCTCGCCGATGGCCTTCAGCGCCACCAGGTTGCCGTTCCACGGCACAACGCGCGCGTACTGGTTCTCGACCTCGGACCGGCCCTGGGACAGCTGCAGCATGAGCAGGTAGATGGACTGCAGGATGTCCAGCGGCTCGAAGCCGGCCACCACGACCGGCTTGCCGTACTGCTGCGCGATGAACTCGTACGGCCGGCACCCGATGACCGTGGACACGTGCCCCGGGCCGATGAAGCCGTCGAGCCGCAGGTCCGGCGAGTCGAGGATGGCCTTGATGGCGGGCACGATCGTGACGTGGTTGCAGAACACCGAGAAGTTCTCTATGCCTTCGGCCCTGGCCCGGATCATGGTCATCGCGGTGGACGGCGCGGTCGTCTCGAACCCGATCGCCATGAACACGACCTGCTTGCCCGGGTTCTGCCGGGCGATCTTCAGCGAGTCCAGCGGCGAGTACACCATCCGGATGTGAGTGCCCTCGGCGTTCGCGTCGAAGAACGAGCCGCCGCTGCCCGGTACCCGCATCATGTCGCCGAACGAGGTCATGATCACGTCCGGCTGCGAGGCCAGGTGGATCGCGTCGTCCACCCGCCCCATCGGGATCACGCAGACCGGGCAGCCGGGGCCGTGCACCAGGGTGATCGACTCGGGCAGGTAGTCCTCGAGGCCGTGCTTGTAGATCGTGTGGGTGTGCCCGCCGCACACCTCCATCAGCTTGTACTGGCGGCCCGGCTCGCACAGCGCCGCGATCTTCGCGGCCAGCGCGCGGGCCTTGTCGGCATCACGGAATTCGTCGACGAACCGCATCGTGCCCACGCTCCTTCTACTCGATCACGCCTTCTACTCGATCACGCCTTCTACTCGATCACCGATGCCTTCAGCGCCGCGAGCTCGTCCTCATAAGCCTGCCCGGTGCCCTCGAGGAACTGGATGGTCGCGGCCGCCTCCTGCTCGTCGATCTTGGACAGGGCGAAGCCGACGTGGATCAGCACCCATTCGCCGGGGGCCGGCGGGTCGTCGGAGAGCAGGCCGATGTTGACCATCCGCCGTACCCCGCTCACGTTCACCTTGGCCAGGTCCGGCTGTTCCGGGTGAAGCTCGATGACCTCACCGGGTATGCCCAGGCACATGTGACACCTCCTCCGCGGTCAGTTCCCATAGCACCTGGTAGATCGTGGTCTGCGCCTCCTGGATCCGGTGCACCGAGGACGACGGGACGACGAACAGGAAGTCGATGCTGTCCAGCTCGGCCATCGTGCCGCCGTCGTAGCCGGCCAGCCCGATGGTCAGCATGCCGCGCCGGCTCGCCTCGTCGAAGGCGCGCACCAGGTTGGCCGAGTTGCCGCTGGTGGACAGCCCGACCGCGATGTCGTTCCGGCCGCCGAACGCGGCCAGCTGCCGGGCGAACACCACCTCCACGCCGACGTCGTTGCACAGCGCGGTGACCACCGACGTGTCGTTGGCCAGGCCGAACGCGGGCAGCGGCGGAGCGCCGTTACCCGGATTCAGGAATAGCGTGGCGAGCTGCTGGGCGTCGGTGGCGCTGCCGCCGTTGCCGAAGGCGAACAGCCGCCCGCCCGCGCCGAACCTGGCCGCGGCCTGCCGCGCGCACCCGGCGATCCGCGCCCCGTCCCGTACGCCCACCGCGCGGCGCAGCTCGACGATCTCGGCCGCCTTGGCCACGGTTGACGCCCGCACCTGGTCGAGCACGGCGGACAGGTCGCTGGTGTCGGAGTACAGGAACGGATACAGCGATTCCATGGCGTCGCTCATGGCTGCGCTCCTACCACCGCGATGGCCTCCCGGGCGTGCACCAGGATCGTGTCGCCTACCCCGGCGCTCACCAGGGCCACGCTGACCGTCTCCTCGCCCGCGCCGGTGTCGACCAAGGCCATGGCGTCGTCCAGCAGCCGCACCACCGTGACCTCCACGGCCGTGTCCGAGCAGGTGATGCACACGTCACCGATGCACGCCGGCCGCCCGCCCACGCCGTCGGGCTCCACGTTCACGTCACCACCCCCGGGCCGAGCACGCCGGGCTGCTCGAAGAACACGTGCACCAGCTCCCACAGCACGTGGTAGAGGGTCACGTGCATCTCCTTGACCACGCGGGGATCGGAGGAGCCCGCCACCAGCACATAATCGGCCACCTTGCCGACCCGCTGGCCGCCGTCGCCGCCCGCCAGGGCCACGGTCAGCAGGCCGAGTTCCCTGGCCGTCTCGAGCCCCGCCACGACGCTGGGGCTGTCGCCGTCGGTCGCGATGCCGAGCGCGATGTCGTCTGGCCCGGCCACGTACCTGAGCTGGTGCGCGAATATCTCGGAGGTCCCGTCCCGTTCGGCGATCCCGGTGACGGTGGCCACGTCGGTGGTCAGTGAGATGGCGGGCAGCGCGCGCTTGCCCACGATGACCGGGTGGACGAACTCGACCGCGACGTGCTGAGCGTCGGTGCTCGCTCCGCCGGTGCCGAACACCACCAGCTTGCCGCCCCGGTGAAAGCGCACCGCCATGGCGTGGCAGGCCGCCGCGACCGTGTCGGCCTGGCCGGCCAGCTCGCTCGCGGGGCGGCTGCGCAGCTCGAACAGCCCGCGCGCCGCTGCGCCGGGATCAGCCTGCGCCCTATCGCCGGGCACTGGCTCGCTCACCGGTTGACACGCCCCCCTCGAGCTGTCATGACAGCACCGTAGGACACTTGTGTATGGGCGTCTAGTAGCCAACAGGACACTTCTGGTCAGGATCGGGTGTCAGTTCCCTCGCCCGATCCCGCACCGTCCGTACCGCGTCCGCCACCCGCCGCACTCACCCACCGTACGCCCCCACCACCCCTCGCCGCCCCAAACCCCCCGTCCCCCCGTCCCCCCGTCTCTTCATCTCTTCAACCGCCATCCACCATAACGTGATGATCATCGCAACGATAGGCAGTCCGAACAACATCGAACGCTGAGGGATAAGAAGCGTCGTGAAAACATTTCCCCATCGCAAAGGCACAACGCTGGAACCCAACGCCAAACCTGAGTCGCTGATCGTAAAAGTTTTTGGCAAATGCCAAAGAAAATCGAACAGGCTGTTTGATTGCGCTCCAAATTCACGGAAGAAATTGATGAAGCCCAATCCTCCATTGAACAGAAAGATTACGGGCGCCAGTCGCGCAGCCATCGTATTGTTGAAGATTTTCAGCGTGAGGATTTCGATCAGACGAACCAGCGCCAGCGCGAGCGCGATATTTTCAACAAAAAATGCGGAGCGCCAATCTGCGCCACATCGTATAAAGAAAGCGGTCAGATAATCTATCAGAAAAGGATAAGTGAACTTCATTCCCGCATAAATCGGAGTCTGCGGCGGCAGATTGTCGCCGTATGCGAAAGAGGTGATCGCGCTGAAATGAAAAGGCAGGTCTCCATAATTGTTGGCCGGGGCGGTGTGCAATCCATCGGGATAAAACATCACAACCCTAGCGAACAACCATACAAGCAAAGCCGTCCAGGTGATGTAATATGTTGCGCCTGCGAGACTGATCTCGAAATCGCGCAACGCCCCCACAATTTTGTCCCGACCGAAGATTCGAATCTGGATCCCAAGGCAGATTGCGACTATCGCAACTGTCAATCCGATGGAAATCGGGTTCAGTCCCAAGGCCAATCCGGTCAGAAACGCTATCCAGGAAAGACCGGCGAATCCGATCACTGCGCCAATCGCGATTCGGGTCGCAAGTTGTGTCTTTTCGACCAGGGGCAAGGTCAATATGGAGCCGTTCGCAATGGCTAAAATTGAAATGGAAATTATAAACAGAGTTTCCATAAAAATTTTTCAGGTGTCGTTAACTGAATCTCAATTAAATTAAATACCGTACTAGGCTATGGCTATGAATTAGATCATGATCGCCGTTGGCGGTCCCGATTATTCATTGTGTCGGAAAATACATTCAAATTGAATAAATTCGTATAAACTCTGAATCAGTCTGGAAAATAGCCCGGGCTTTTACGGACTGACATTCTTAAGCGCTCGCTTTAATGCGCGCACGCCCTTTGATATCTTTGGTAACTGAATAGCTGATAAGTTCCTTGCAACATCGGCGCAACATCGGTTTTTAGAGCGCATAACTTAGGAGAGAAATGGAAGCGAATCTTGAGTCAAACCGAGCAACAGCCGGATTCACGGTGAAGAAAGAAGCAGAAGCTAATCTCCCCACTGAATTTGGTAATTTTCGAATCGTAGGATTTCGCAGTGTGAACAGTGACGAAGAGTTCGTCGCGCTGGTCAAAGGCGAAATCAAAACAGACCGCAGTATACTCGTTAGAATTCATTCCCAGTGTTTAACAGGCGATGTTTTCCACTCATTGAAATGCGATTGCGGCCCACAGCTCAAACGAGCGATGGAAATGGTGCAGGCCGAAGGTAGTGGGATCATCGTTTACCAACAACAGGAAGGGCGCGGTATCGGGATCGTCAATAAGATCCGCGCTTACGCCTTGCAGGATGAAGGAGCCGACACCATCGAGGCGAACCTGCGTCTGGGTTTCGATATCGATCATCGAAGATACGATCAATGCGCCGAAGTAATCAAACTGCTCGGCGCCAGGCGTGTCCGGTTGATGTCGAACAACCCCGACAAACTTCGCGCTTCGCAGGATGCGGGCCTTGATGTTGTTGAACGCATCCCGCTCGAAATCAGACCGAAGGCGCAATCCTTCAAATATCTGGTTGCGAAGAAAGAGAAGATGGGACATCTGCTGAAATTGAACGGCGTCTACTGACCTGCTTCTTAAAGCCCCGTTATACAAAAATCGTGTTTGGGGATTTAGAGTCGATTTCATGTCGATTCGTAAATCCTCAATCCGCGATCGGTCTCAGTTCGACC
>Ga0081540_1000126_pt1 | contig 81203 bp, 70 predicted proteins | sample TabmetS2T1R1_FD_71024 | JGI IMG/M metagenome (GOLD analysis project Ga0081540, IMG submission 71024) | Tabebuia heterophylla rhizosphere microbial communities from the University of Puerto Rico - S2T1R1 | ecosystem: Host-associated > Plants > Roots > Rhizosphere ...
ACCCCTCTCAAAACCCGTTCGCTTCGCTCACTTTTGGAGTGTTTTGAGAGGGGTCACCCGACCCTCTGAGCGAAATCGTCGTCCCGAATTGAGAAGCGGGCAGGGCAGTGCCGGTGCCTTGCTCTAGGAGCTTGGGGCAGTCCTAGTTGCGGCGCTTGCGCTTTTTCGGGGGGCCGCCGGAGCCGTTGCCGTTCGGGGGCGGCTCCTCGACCGCGTCGACGTCAATTGCGTCGGGGTCTTTGGGTTCCATCTGGGCGGCCATTTTCTCGCCGGGGCTGGGCCAGGGGATCGCTTCGCCGGCTGCCCAGGCAGGTGGTCGGCCGCCGGGGATCCTGCCGATCAGAAGCAGGCCGAAGTAGAGGAAGAAGATCAGCGTGAACTGGACCAGGAGAAGCAGGGCGGCGACGCCCAGCGCCATGCCCAACGAGCCCCAGAAGCGCGATAGCAAGCCCGTTCTCATCGCCCAGAGGCAGCTGTAGAAGAGAGCGACGGCGAGGCCGAGGCGGCCGCCGAGGCCGAGGCCGGTGGCGAGGCCGCGGGTCGAGGCGTCGCTGAGCGCGTTTTCGGCTTCATCGTCTTCGACCTTGGTGTTGGCGCAGTCTTCGGCCGGCGATCTGCCTTCGTCCCACTTCTTGTTGAAGTCTTCGGCGCCTTCGTCGTTGAGATCTGATTTGCATTCGGTTTCGGCTTCCTTGGCGGTCAGCGTCGACTTTGCCTTGCCGGCTTCGAACTGGTCGGAGGCTTCGTTGGTGGCGGCGGCGTTGAAGACCGCCGAGGCGGCGAAGAAGAGCGGCGCGGCGATCACCAGGCCTACCAGCTGGTAGCGCATGCGGTCGCTGCGGGCGGCGGCGGCGCGGAAGAGGAAGTAGAGCGGCGCCGTCATCAGCAGGAAGCCGATCGCCTCCAGGACCGAGGAGAGGGTGACGTCGGAGCTGTGTTCGCCCGCCTTGCGCAGCAGCTCGGCTTCGCCTTCGCCGCTGACGCTGCTGATCACGATCGCGGCGGCGATGATCAGGATCACCGCGACGAAGGTCGCCACGCCCGTCGGCAGGAACCATTTCCCCTCCCAGGCGGTGATCTGGCTCCGGGTCCACCGTTTCACGCGCGCAGCCTATCCTCTATCGCCTTGAGCTCCGCCCCCCACACGCCGGTCGTCCCGCTCGAGGCGGGAGCCGGTCCCGAGAACCCGCCCTGCCCCGCCTGCGGCGAGCCGCTGTTCGGCTGGCTGGCCTCCCAGCCCGGCCTTGCCGGGCCGGTGAGCCGCTGCGAGAGCTGCGGGCTCGGGGTGGTCGGCGCCGACGCCGATCCCGAGGAGGCCCTGCGCGAGCTCGGCCGCCGCGGCGACGGCGACGCCCTGCGGATCGCCAACCGCGCCAGCTTCGGCTGCTCGCTCGGCAGCGCCGGCTGGGCCGGACTCGAGCCTGGGGCGCGCTACCTGTTCACGGCCGAGGCGGCGCGCCGCCTCGTCGCCCGCCGCGACCAGGTCGTGAAGTCGGCCCGCTGGGCGCCGGTCGCGAGCCTGGCGTCGACCTGGCAAACGCTGCTGAACAGCGTCACCTTCGGCCACAACGTCGCCCTCGGCGCCCTCGGCCGCGCCCGCCCGGCGCCGGCGCAGGAGCGCTGGAAGCGCCGCATCGACGCCCTCGCCAGCCTCGTCCTCGCGATCCCGGCAATGGTGATCGCGTTGCCGGTAGAGCTGTGCGGCGCCCCCTTCGGCCGCGGCGCGGTGCTCTCGCTGCGGTTAGAGCTTCTCTAACGCGGCCTGAGGGCACGGGGCCAAGCAGTTCAAGGACGCAGGAAGGCCGAATAGCAGCGCTATTCGGCCGACCGAGGACGCCGAAATGCGCCGGCCCCGCGCCCTCAGGCGAGGCCTTCGCGGGCCTCGCGGACGAGGGTTACAGCCTCGGGGAAGAGCACGCGGATCGCGTCGCGGACCTGCATTGCCTGTTCGTCGGCGGTTCCCTGCAGGTTGAGCCGGTTGATCGAGGCGACGGTCATCTCGACCGCGAGCTTGATCGCGTTGTCGGCCCAGGCGACCCGCTGGGAGGACTGCATCTGCTCCGAGAGCTCCTCCATACGGGCGCGGAACTCGTCGGGGTCGCCGAAAAGGTTGAAGGGGCTGCCCTCCATCGCCCTCCATGTAAGCAGACCGATGCGCTCGCCGGCACGGAGTCGACGCACCGTGCGCACCACCGGTGCGGGCTGCCGGCCTAGCTTCGGCCGGTGCAGGAAGAGCGGGGATCGGCGAGCGTCGAGCAGGCCGGGTTGGCGGCGCTCGTCGCGCTGCTGCTGATCGCGGCGATCGCCACCGTCTCGGCCGGGGGCGAGGTCGACGCCGGACGCGGCCTGGCCGGGGCGATCGGGCACCGCCTCGCCTGCGGGCCGCGGCTGCCGGACGCCTGCCGCCACCACCCGCTCGTCCCCGCATACGGCTGGCCGTTGGCGCGCCTCGCGCGAGCGCTCGCTCCTTCCCCGCTAGCGCTGAGCGGCCCGGATGGCCTGCCGCTCGTCCCGGTCGACTTCCGCCGTTGCCGCCGCGCCAGCTGCGCGGTCGCCGCCGGCCCGCGCCTGACCGCCTCCGGCCGACGCACCACCGCCTTCACCGAGCTGATCGACCGGCGCCGCTCGCAAGGCTGGGTCGAAGTCGTCTACTGGCTCTACCGGCCGACGCTCGGCTGGCAAGCGATCCGCCGCCGCGCCGGCGCGGCCGAGATCGCGGCCGCCGCCGAGACCGAGGTGCTCGACTCGCAGGACCCCGCCCTGGTCCCGCTCGAGACCCTCCCCGGCCGCAACCACTACGACTTCCCCGCCGACGAACTCCCTCCGTGGCAATGGCGCGTAGCGGGCCGCTACCCCGGCTGGTCGAGCTGAAGATCTAGGCCGCAGACGTCTCCGCGTGGTGGCGCGGAACGTAACGCGAGTGCAGCATCAAGACATTGCCGTCCGGATCGCGGAAGTGGGCCATGTGGCAAACGCCGGAGTCGAGGGTGTCGGCAGCGAACTCGATGCCGCGCGATTCGAGCTCGGCCCGCGCCGCTTCCACGTCGGCGACGTGGAGCGCGATCGGGTGCGAGTGCGGCGCGAACTTCATCCCGAACGCCTCCGATTCCATGATCGCGATCGTCAGCGACCCGGTCTCGAACTCGACCCCTGGTTTGGAGCCGTAGCGGATCGACTCCTCCAACCCAAGCGTCGTCCCGTAGAACTCGATTGCCCGCTCGAAGTCCTCGGTCGGCAGGGTGATGAAGTCAACGCCTTCGATTCTGGCCGCGCTCATGGACCCAGTCTAGGCCGCGCCGGGCCGCGCCGCCGCCTTCTGCTTCTCAGGGTCTTCGCGGTCGGCGTCTTCCTGCGCCTGCTTCATCAGCCCGCGCCAGTCGGTGGTGCGGAAGACGAGCAGGATCGCGGCGAAGCCGAGGACCACCGACCAGGCGGCCATCGCGATCTGGGTGCCGACCGAGAAGGAGAGGACGGCGGCCCGCGAGGGCCCCTTCAGGGTCGCGACCAGCAGCGCCTGTTGGGCGCCGGCCCCGCCGGGGGTGAACGGGACGATGTTGGCGATCGCCTGCACGCTCATCACCAGCATCACGTTGCCGACCGTGCCCGCGATCCCAAAAGCCTCGAGGAAGAACCAGAAGGCGGCGAAGCGGCAGAGCCAGCCGACCCCCTGCCAGGCGGCGACCTCGCGCAGGTAGCGGCGCGGCTGGGTGAGGATGACGACGCCCTGCTTGACCCGCTGCCAGAAGCGGCGGACGTGGCGGCCGAGCCAGATCGTGCCGACCACCAGCAGGATCAGGAGGGCGCCGGCGACGATCGCCAGCGTCTTCGGGTGATCGGCCCAGAAGGAGATCTCGAAGGCGGGCAGGTGCGGGATCTGCGGCAGCGGCGGCAGCAGGCCCTGGCTGATCGCGTAGAGGAGGACGAGGACGCCGACGCTGGTGTCGAAGACCGTCTGCACGAGGAACGACGAGGTCACCGCCGGATACGAGGAATCGGGGATTTGGCGTTTGACGAGGAAGACCTTGGTGACGTCGCCGGCATGGGCGGGAACGACCGCGTTGATCCCGGCGCCGGCCAGGTAGGCCGCTGCCAGCGGCAGGAAGGCGATCCGCTGCTGCGGGTAGGCCGCGCGCAGCACGTTGCGCCAGGCCCAGGCGCGGGCGAGCTGCATCGCGGCGAGGAAAAGCAGGGCGACACCGAACTCCGTCCAGTGGATTTCCGAGAGGTGGCGGAAGAATTCCGCCGCCGCGTTGAAGAAGCGATCGAAGCTGGATCCAAGGTCGGCGGTCGGCATCGCAGCTACACTAGCCCGCTCGTGCCGGACACCGACACGCATACGTTGCCGCCGCCAGCCACCCCGCACCCGACCGATGAGGCGATGTGCGCGCGTGCCCGCGAGCGCTTCACCGCGGACCGCAAGAGCCGCCTGCGCCGGCGCCGCAAGCGCCACGCGGCGATGCCGAACCTGATCATCATCGGCGGGCTCAAGTGCGGCACGACCAGCATCCACCACTACCTCGGCCTGCACCCCGATGTGCAAATGTCGAAGCCGAAGGAGCTCAACTTCTTCGTCGCCGAGATGAACTGGGATCTCGGCCTCGACTGGTACGCGAGCCGCTTCGACGCGCGCTCCCCGGTCCGCGGCGAGTCATCGCCCCACTACACGAACCTGCCCCGCTTCGACGACGTCGCCGAGCGGATCCGCGAGAACTGCCCCGGCGCGAGGCTGATCTACATGGTCCGCGACCCGATCAAGCGGATCCTCTCGCACTGGGTGCACGCGACCGGCGCCGGCTACGAGACCCGGGAGATGATCCCGACCCTCTCGCTGCCGGACACCCAGTACGTCAACCGCTCCAAGTACTGGATGCAGCTGCAGCCCTACCTGGAGCGCTTCGACCGCAGTCAGATCGAGATCATCACCCAGGAGGAGCTGCAGACCGAACGCGAGGCGACGATGCGCAAGGCGTTCGCCTTCGCCGGCGTCGACGAGAGCTTCCAGTCCGAGCAGTTCGACCGCGAGTGGGAGAAGTCGAGCGCCAAGCAGGGCGACAAATACCAGTTCATGGAGAAGCTGATCAAGCTACCGGGCTTCCGCTCCTTCGACCGCAACTTCGACCGCCTGCCGGAGTCGATGCGCTGGATCGTCGAGAAGGTCGTCCACGATCCCGAGAAGCCGCCGGCCGAGAAGCCGAAGCTCTCCGACGAGCTGTTCGAGACCCTGCGCGGCCGCTTCGGCGAGGACGTCGCCGAGCTGCAGAAATTCGCCGGCCGCGAGTTCGCCGGCTGGCACCACTACTCCTGAGCCCCATGCTGTTTGTAACCCAGAGGGTTACAAACAGCATGGGGGACGACGGCGAATGAGGCGGCTACTCCCCGATCCCGGTCCGACCTCCGTCGAGGAGCAGCTCGAGACCTACCGGCCCTGGGAGGAAGCTCCCGCCGAGCGGCCGCTGGTCGCCGTCAACTTCGCCGCCACCGTCGACGGCCGCGCCACGATCGGCGGCGTCTCCGGCCCGATCGGCTCCCCCACCGACACGGAAATGCTGGGACGGCTGCGGACCCGGTTCGACGCGGTGATGATCGGCGCCGGGACGATGCGCGCCGAGCGCTACGGACCGCTGCCGAACAGGCCCGAGCGGCGCGCGGAGCGCGAGCGGCTGGGTCTTTCGCCGGATCCCCTGCTGGTGGTCGTCAGCGGCCGGCTCGACCTGCCCTGGGACGCCTCGGCGTTCACCGCCGGCGAGGGCAAGGTGCTGATCTTCACGGCCTCCGAGGCCGAGCCGCCGGAGACGGCGACGCCGGTCGAGCTGATTCGCCACGACAGGTTCGTCGACATCGTCGAGGCCCTGCGCCAGCTGCGCGCCGACTTCGGGATCCAGGCCCTGATCTGTGAGGGCGGCCCCGGCCTCCACAACCAGCTCGAGGGCGCCGGCTTCGTCGACGACCTCTTCCTCACGATCGCACCGAAGCTGGCCGGCGGCGACGCACCGCGGATCATCGAGGGCGATCTACCCGGGGTCGCTGAGCTCGAGCTCGCCTGGCTGCTAGAGCAGGACAGCGAGCTCTACGCCCGCTACCACCGGCACTAGATCAGCTCTCGCTAATTGCGAAGACTTTTGCCCGGTCCGGCGGGGTCTTGCCGGGTGTTTCACACAGACATTCCTTTGTGCTGATAGCCCTCGCCTCGATGAGGATCCTCCTACGCATTCTGGTGCTCGTCGGCGTTGCCGCCGCCAGCCTCCTTTCAGCCTCAAGCGCCGCCGCCATCACTGGCGAACAGCTCGAAAATCTCACGCTGCGCGACGACCTGCAGCGCAACGATCCCCCAAGCGGCTTCTCCAGTAGTGGACCAGGCGCGGGAAAATGGTCCAAACCCGCCTACAAATACGTCTCGTCGATTGGCGGCGCTTACAACGCCGGTGGCAGGAACGGTTACGGATCGCCGTCCCTGGCGGCTTCCGCCTACTGGAACGCGCAGATCTTCAAAGACACAGGCAACGGCGTCGCGGTCAAGGCCACCCTGAGCGGCAACCTGGGCAATGGCGAATCCGTCGCGCTCCTCCTGAACCAGCCAAACCCGACGGCCGTAGAATCGTCCTACGAGTTACTCCTTACTGGAACTACGACGAACGGAATTGGAAACGCCTATTTCTACAAGGTGACGAGCGGAAGCTTTTCGCTGGTGAAAGAAGGCTTCGCCTACACGTCGAAAGGCACCGAATACGCCTTGGTCGAGAAGGGCGGCGAGGTGACCGCGTGGGGAACGCACGAAGGAGCTTGGTCCAACCCAGCCGGCTTTTACCTCAAAGACGACAGCCCCTTCAAAGAAGGCTATGCCGGGCTGGCGGTATTTGGAACGGGGCCGAGCCTCGACAACTTCTCGGCGGGATCGCTGCCGCCGGCGAAGCCGACGGTCAGTTCGAGCTCACCTTCCTCTCCCGGTGCAAACACGACTCCGAAAATCATCGGTACGGCTGAAGCGGAAACGACCGTGCGCCTCTACACCAACAACACTTGCAGCAGCGCAGTCGCCGCCAAAGGACCGGCCGCTGAATTCAACTCGTCGGGGCTCGAAGTCAGCGTCGCCAAAGAATCGACCACGACCTTCTATGCCCAGGTGACCAACACCAACGAATTGACCTCCTCCTGCTCGACCACCTCCGTCAAATACGTTCAGCACGACCCGCCGGCCGCGCCGACGCTCTCCTCGAGCAACCCGATCTCCCCGGCGAACAACAATTCTCCCCGCATCGCCGGCTCAGCCGCAGCGGAAACCACTGTCAAGCTCTACACGAACAGCAGTTGCACGAGCGCCGTCGCGGCCACCGGCACGGCCGCTGCCTTCGCTTCGACCGGGCTGGCGGTCAGCCTCTCCGACAACACGACGACCACCTTCTACGCGACCACTACCGATGGCGTGGGCGGCGTCTCCGCCTGCTCGACCAGCTCTCTCACCTACGAAGAGAAATCGACTGGCGTGCTGCTCGAATCCAGCTTCGAGGAAGGGCTGAAGGGCTGGAACACGTCAGGGGTCGGCGAAGCCACGCCGACCGTCATCGGCACCGACGCCCGCACCGGCACCCACTCCGCGGATTTCAAGCTCGAAGGTTCTCAGAACCGCTCCGAGCTGATCCTCGGCGGCAGCGGCACCGAAAGCGGCGCCGAAACCAAGAAGTTCAAAGAGGGCGAAGGCTTCTACTACTCCTTTTCGTTCAAGATCGTCAAAGAAAAAATGCTGTACGGCCATCCGGGCGCGCACAACCTGTTCATGCAGTTCAAGAGCGACGAGGTCCCGGCGACCGAAGAAGAACAGAAAGCGGGAAAGAACAGCCCGAGATTCGGTCTGCAACTCTGGAACGTGAAAAAAGAAGGAAAAGAATTCAAAGGACTGTGGACCGGAGGAAAAGGCCAGGAGATCGAAGGAAAAGGCGAACGCTTCCTGGCCGCGGTGAGCGAGGGCGAATGGCACGACATCGTGATGCGCATCGTCGCTTCGGAAAAAGGCGAAGGCCTCTACGAGCTCTACCTCGACGGCACCAAGATCGACGAACAGAAAAACGTCACGACGATGGTGCCGGAATCGAAAACGGCATACATCAAGAACGGCCTGTACCGCAACGGCGGGGAATTGACCGGCACCTCCGAGATCCTGATCGACAGCGCCAGGCTGGGCGAAACGCTGGCCTCGGTCGGCGGCCTCGGCCACCCCTGAGCTGCCGCTCGCCTAGAGTCCTCCCGACCAGTCGACAGGGAGGACGTTGATGGACTTCACCCCGAGCCCGGAGGTCGTGGCGCTGCGCGAGCGCGTCCTCGACTTCATGGACGAGCACATCTATCCCGCCGAGCGGGAGATCATGGAGGCGATGGACGCCGAGGTCGGCCCCGGCGTCCCCTATCCCGCCAACCTCGCGACAATCCGCGAGCGGGCGCGGGGAGAGGGGCTCTGGAACCTGTTCATGCCCGACGAGCGCTTCGGGCCGGGACTCGCGAACTGGGAGTACGGGCTGCTCTGCGAGGAGATGGGGCGCAGCCCGATCGCCGCCGCGATGGCCTTCAACTGCTCGGCGCCGGACACCGGCAACATGGAGATCCTCGCGGAGCACGGTACGCCCGAGCAGCGCGAGCGCTGGCTCGAGCCGCTGCTGGAGGGATCGATCCGCTCCTGCTTCTCGATGACCGAGCCCGAGGTCTCCGGCTCCGACCCGACCCTGCTGCAGACCCGGGCGGTGCTCGACGGCGTCGAGTGGGTGATCGACGGGCACAAGTGGTTCACCTCCGGCGCGGTCGGCGCCGAGCTGGCGATCGCGATGGTCGTCACCGATCCCGACGCCGGCCCCTTCAACCGTGCCTCGATGATCTGCGTGCCGACCGACGCCCCCGGCTTCAACCTCGTCCGCCCGATCTCGGTGATGGGCCACGACAAGGGTCCGGGCCACTGCGAGGTCCGCTACGAAGGCTGCCGCGTCCCGGCCGCCAACCTGCTCGGCGAGCGCGGCGGCGGCTTCGCGATCGCCCAGGACCGGCTCGGGCCGGGACGGATCCACCACTGCATGCGGGCGATCGGGACCGCCGAGCGCGCCCACGAGATGATGTGCCGGCGCGCCAACGAGCGCTCCGCCTTCGGTGGCCCGCTGGGCGACAAGCAGTTCGTCCAGGAGGCGATCGCCGCCTCGCGGATGGAGATCGACCAGGCTCGGCTGCTGACCCTCTACGCCGCCTGGAGGATGGACACCGAGGGCAAGCGCGCCGCCCGCCAGCAGATCTCGGCGATCAAGGTCGTCGCCGCCAACATGGTGATGGACGTGCTCGACCGCGCGATCCAGGTGCACGGCAGCCTCGGAATGACCGATGACACGCCGCTCGCCGCGCTCTGGCGCTTCAGCCGCGCCCTGCGCCTCGCCGACGGCCCCGACGAGGTCCACAAGATGGTCCTCGCCCGCCGCGAGCTCAACCGTTGGGCGAAGCGGGCGGAGGCGGAGGCCAGCGGGACGCTGACCTCCGCGCACGGGCCGCGGATGGTTTGACCGGCGGCCTCCTAGGGCTGGTCCTCGGCGAAGCCGCCGACGACGCATTTCGGACCGGCGGGGCGAAGCTCCTGAACAAGATAGGAGAGGTGGACAACGTCGCCGCTTTCGTCGGCGTAGACGAGGTCGCGCTGCTCGTTGGCCGACGAGACAACCTTCGGATTGTCGGCGATGTTGTAGTCGGTGTCTTCGGTATCGGTGCCGGTCCCATATGCCTGGATGGAAGCGTGGTCGCTGAGCGTGAAGGCCCGAAGCGTGACGTTCCCACCCGCGTCACAGGAGAACGTGACGCGGACGTGGCCGTTTCCGAACAGTTCTTGTTCTTCCACCGGGCCGGAGCTGCGGGCGGAGATCTTGGTCACGCTGACGCCATTGACCTTGCTCGCGACCGCCGCGGTGTTGGCGCTGCCCGCCGTCGCGGCGCTCGGCACCTGCGAGAGCGTCGACTCGTCGACCTTGGCGCCGTTGACGGCGTTGTCCTTGATCTTGGCAGGCGTCACCGCGTTGCTCTTGATTTTCGCTGCCGTCACAGCGTTCTTCTTCAGCTGCTTGGAGCCGACGCTGTTCTTGCCCAACTGAGAGGCGGCAAAGGCGGTTGCACCGCCGAGAACAAGGAAGACCGCGATCGTCGACATCACGTTTGCGTAACTGAGCTGGGCGCGTATCTACTTCAAGGATTCTCCTTAAGGCTGGGCAGTCCGGGGGCGATCTCCCCCGCTTTCACGACAACTACAGTGACCATTTCAGGCGCTCAGCCGTCTTGTCAACAGACGGCGATCGGATAGCTTGCGTTGCCATGTTCTGCCCTCGCTGCGGCACCGAGAACGATGCCGGGAACCGCTTCTGCGTCAGTTGCGGCTCGGATCTGGCCCAGGCCCCCACGGACGAGCCGGCGCCTTCCCTGCGCCAGCGGTTCCGCAACCTGGTCGGCACCAGCAGGCACGCCCGGCTGCTCAGCGCCGCCACGGCCGCCGCGATCGTCGTCGCCGTCATCGCCTTCGTGGCGCTGAAGCCAGACGAAAGCGGCGAGGAATCGGATCCTTACCTGCAGCGGCTCGACCGCTCCTGTGTCGCCGAAATAGAGCGGCTTTCGTCGTTGGAGACCGAAACGCTCGGTCAGCGGCCGCCGAATCTCGAGGAATTCGCCTCCGTCCTCGTCACGATCGTCGCCGAATGGCGTTCAAACCTGCGGCAAACGCCCCCGACGACGGTCGACGCCGAGGGTGTCAGGGCCCTCGAAGCGGCGCTGCTAAAGACCCTGATCGAATCGGGCAAGCTGGCCAGGCTCGCGCGCGAAGGAGCGGGAGCCGCCGCTATCGCCAGGCAATCGAACGCGGTCGATGAAGCGACCAAAAAGGTCAACGCGACGATCGCGGAACTAGGCCTCGAGGCGTGTGAGGAAGCCGAAGTGGCTCCCGTCGAATAACCGTCGGACAAATCCGTCTATCTAAGTTGCGTTCGTCCTGGGCGTGTGGTGGAATGCCAGCACCCGTAGCCTACGGGCGCCTTCGCTGGCGCCAGGAGAAAACATGAAAAGTCGTTACGTCGTACTGGGATTGAGCCTGGTTTTGGCGCTCGCATTGGCGGTCCCGGCCCTCGGTGGGCCCACCAACCCGATCGCCTCGATCTCCGCCAGCGCCCAGCAGACTGCAAACAAGGCACTGAAAAAGGCCAAAGCAGCGCAGAAAACGGCGAACGCGGCCCAGAGCACGGCCAATTCCGCGCAAGGCACGGCAAGCGATGCCCAGACTGCGGCGAACGCTGCGCAGAAAACCGCCAACACGGTCCAGACGGCGGTCAAAACCGCGCAGACGACCGCCAACGAAGCAAAAGGCGCTGCGACGGCTGCGCAAAATACCGCCAACGATGCGAAAAACGCCGCGACGGCCGCGCAAAATACCGCCAACAGCAAGCTCGGAAACACGGAAACGACCTTCGGCGAAGGCTCAGGTTCGACCACCTCTGACTCGAAGGCGGTATTCGCGTTCTGCCCGACGGGTCAGCAGATCACGGGCGGCGGCTTCGAAACGAGTGGTACCGGCTCAACCTCGGTGACGCCGACCTTCCTCAGCAGCTACGGAGACGCCTGGGTGGCAGTCGTCGAGCGCATCAACGGCCAGGCCTCGACCGCGTGGGGCATCCGGGCGATCGCGGTCTGCGCGGGACCGTAGGTCCGGGCGAAGACTTTCGGAGCGGCGGACACGCCCCTGGCTTGGGGCGTGTCCCCGCGCCGCGGCTCCCGGCCCACGCTGAGGCTTTGCGCTTCGCGGTTTTCCTGGTCGCAATCTCGGCCACGATCTTCCTTTGCTCTTGCGGCGGAGAGTCGAACGGTGACGACTCCCAGCCCAGGCTGGACAACGTCGGAAAGAGCACCGGCGAAGCGCCCGGCACCGTGGCCGTCGATGTCTTCTCGAGAAAAGCTGAAGGCATCTGCCGGCGAAGCCTCGCGGCAACCCGTGCGCTCGGTCGCAGGCTGCCGCAGATCCTCGACGGCTCATCGTTCGCCCAGGAAGCTGTTACCAGCGGGCTCGTCAAGCCCGGGGTCGCGATCCTCAGTACCGAGGCCGCGCGGTTGAGAGCATTGGGTACTCCCGAAGCGGACGCGCTTCAAACTTACGTGGGACTCTTCGAACCGATCGTCGAGCTGGGCCGCCAGCGACTGGACGCCGAGGCGGGGGAAATCGACCGTATGCACAGCCTGGAGCAGCTGATTGCCGGACTAGAGGACGAACAGAGCGCAATCGCACGACGCTCCGGACTGAAGGCCTGTGCCGTCAGCTTCAACCGCGCTCTGGCGCAGTCTGGCTGAGAGAGCGGTGGTAAGGGAGCCGGGCCGCGAAAAGGCAGCTCCAGCGCTGGCCTCACCGCGGTCCGGCCACCCCCAGTTCCCACTCTCGGAGGGAATCCGCGGAATCGCAGCGATCGCGGTCGTCGTCGTCCACAGCTGGATCTTCGCCGGCCGCTTCGGCGACGGCACGGGCATCGCCAACCGCCTGGTGGTCCGGCTCGACTCGATGGTGGCGATCTTCTTCCTCCTGTCGGCCTTCTTGCTCTACCGGCCGATGATCGCCCACCGCGCCGGCGGTCCTCCCTCGCCGCGGCCGATCGACTTCGCCCGCCGCCGCTTCTTGCGGATCTTCCCCGCCTACTGGGTCGCCCTCACCGTTCTCGCCATCTACCCCGGTGTCTCCGGCGTCTTCAGCAGCCACTGGTGGTCCTTCTACAGCCTCACCCAATACCTCGATCCGGCAACCGCAAGCGAAGGCTGCGAAGGGCCCGGATACAACTGCGGCCTGCTGCAGTCTTGGACGCTGACGGTCGAGCTCACCTTCTACGTGATGCTGCCGTTCTTTGCGGCGCTGACCGGGATCCTCGCCCGCCGGCTCAGCGTCCACAGGTGGATGCGCACCGAGCTGGGTCTGATCGTGGGGCTGGCGGTGATCTCCCTGGCCCTGAGCCTTCTGCCGCTCGGGCTGAAAGAGAAGCCGTGGTTCATCTACACCTTCGCCGCCCACTTCGACTGGCTCGGGATGGGCCTGGCGCTCGCCATCCTCTCCGTCGTCTATGGCCGCAGGGAAGAAGGGCTGCCGCGACCGCTCGCCTACGTCGCCGCCCACCCAGGGCTCTGCTGGGGTGGGGCGATAGGCCTCTATCTGATCTCGGTCTTCGCCTTCCAGCCTGTACCGCTGACCGTGGCCCCGTTCTCCAATCCAGAATTCCTCGGGATCCACCTGATCCAATGCGCGATCGCCGTGCTGATGGTCCTCCCCGTCGCCTTCGGCAATCCCAATCTCGGGTTGCCCCGCCGGATCCTCGCCAACCGTTACCTGCTCTGGCTCGGCTTGATCTCCTACGGCTTCTACCTCTGGCAGGTTACGATCGGCCTCAGGCTAGGCTACGGAGGAGGCGAAGGGTCCTATCTGACGGTACTGATCGGGACCGCGATTCTGACCATTCCCTTCGCCACGGCGAGCTACTATCTGATCGAGCGCCCGCTCATGCACTGGAAATCAAAGCCGTTCTCGGGAACCAAATGAGCGGCGGGCCGCGCTTCCCCTGGCTCGCGGTGCTGGCCGGACTGCTGGCGATGTTGTCGCTCGGCAGCTGCGCCGGATCCGATTCGGGCTCAGGGTCGACGCGATCCACGACCACGGGAGGAACTAGATCGGCCGCCGCAGCCAAGCCGCGCCCGGTAGAGAAGAAGACTGACTCCGGCTCGACCTCACCATCCCGGCCTCGGAAGGCGGCAAAAGAGCCCGGCAAGTCCGACGCCGGCGCAACCGCAAATGGCTCCCACGAGCCCAAGCAAGGGTCCTCGAAACCGGCGAGATCGAGACGGGAAGAAGCCTCATCGCCGCAGGGCGCAGAGCGCTGCCCGAACGGGGTCGACGCCCAAGTCTGCTCGGAAGTAAGTAAGGCACTGAAGGGAGGACAGAAGCAGTCGACCGCCGCGGCGGAAGGCAAGTGCCCACCAGCGATCGACGCCGCCACCTGCAAAGCGATTGCCGGAAGTGCCACGGAACCCTCCGCAATTGGGGAAGATACGCCAACCCAGTGCCCGCCGGCGCTTTCGGCGACTCAGTGCGCCGAACTCGCCAAGGCCTACGGCGAAGCGACCAGGTAGCTCAGCCGCCCTGTCCCTCGGCTTCCTCCGCCGCCACGGCCAGTCGGTCGACCATCTGGGCGAAGGCTTCGAGGTTGGCGTCGGCTTTCCCGTACGCGCCGGCGGCGTAGCGGGCGTAGACGCCCTCGAGGATGATCGCCAGCTTCCAGTATCCGAGGGCGAGGAAGAAGTCGAGCTCGGCGATGTCGCGGCCGCTCGCCTCCGCGTAGCGGTCCGTCAGCTCCTGCCGGGTCGGGAAGCCGGGCGCCAGGTTCGCCGGCATGCCGAGGGCGATCGTCTCGTCGCCGCGCTCGGGCCAGTAGGCCATCAGGGTGCCGACGTCGGCGAGAGGGTCACCGAGCGTGCACAGCTCCCAGTCGACGACCGCGGCGACCTCGCCCTGCGGGGTGAGGATCATGTTGTCGAGCCGGTAGTCGCCGTGGACGAGCGTCGCCGGGCCCTGCTCCGGGATCCGGGCGGCGAGGCGATCGTGAACGCGGTCGACCGTCGCCAGCTCCCGCGCCTTCGACTTCTCCCACTGGCCCTGCCAGCGCCGCAGCTGGCGGGCGACGTAGTCCTGCTTGCGGCCGAGCTCGCCGAGGCCGACCGCGTCGGGGTCGACGGCGTGGATCTGGGCCAGGGTGTCGGCGACGCGGAGGCCGATCGCGCGCCGATCGCCCTCGTCTGGGAAGGCCGCCTCGGCCTCCGCTCGACCGCGCAGGATCGGGCCGTCGACGAACTCCATCACGTAGAAGGGGGCGCCGGTCACCGCCTCGTCCTCGCAGAGGCCGACCAGCGGCGGCACCGGCACCTCGGTCGGCGCAAGTGCCGCCAGGACCCGGTGCTCACGGGCCATGTCGTGGGCCGACCCGAGCGTCTTGCCGAGCGGCGGCCGGCGCAGCGCCCAGCGCCTGCCGGCGGCGTCGCTGACCCGGTAGGTGAGGTTCGAGAGCCCGCCGGCGATGCGCTCGAAGCTGAGCGGCAGGGCGACATCGGCGCCGTACTCGTCGAACCAGGCCTCGACTGCGGCCTGGTTGATCCCATCCGGCAACGCCGCCCCAACGCCGTCCTCGCCGTGGCCTGTAGCCTCGTCGCCCATAGCGGAGAGAGAGTATTCCGGACCAAAGCGACGGCTGAGTCCGTCACTGGCCAACAGGCTGCGGATCGGCTTTGCGATCGGCTTCGCCCTGCTCACGGCGCTGGCCGTGATCGGCGTCGGCCGCTTCATCCAGAAGCGGCAGGACTTCGAGGACGCGATCGCCCGCTCCTACCAGGTCGAGATGGCGGCGCGGGTGAAAGTGGCGCAGGGGACGGGCGGCCTCGCTGCCCGCAGGGTGGTGCGGGAGCAGGCGACCCACCGCGAAGACCTCCGCGACCAGATCTCCAACGACACCCGCGACACCGCGATCCTCGTCGCCGCCGGCTTGATCGCCGGGCTGACCGGAGCGCTGCTGCTGTTCAGCGGCCTGCTCGCCTCGCTACGGCGCCCGCTCGAGGACCTGGTCGACGCCGCCGGCCGCCTCGCCGGCGGCGACCTCAGCACCCGGGTCGCGGTCGGCGGCCTCTCGGAGACCGCCACGCTCGGCGCCGCCTTCAACGAGATGGCCGGGCAGCTCGAGCTCGAGGCGAGCCAGCGCGAAATGCTCGACCGGCTCAAAGACGAGTTCGTCCTCACCGCCTCGCACGAGCTGCGCAGCCCGCTGACCTCGGTCCAGGGCTTCGCCGAGCTGCTGATGCTCGAGCGCGACACCCTGACCGCGAACCAGGTGGAGACGGTCCAGATCATCCTCGACAACTGCAACCACCTGGTCCGCCTGCTCAATGACCTGCTCGACCTCGCCCGCTCCGATGCCGGCCGGCTCTCGGTGCGGATGCGGCCGACCGAGCTGGCGCCGCTGATCGACGAGGTGGTGCGGACGATGCGGGCCCAGACCGACGGCTCCCAGCAGGTGCTGACCGAGGAGCTCGACCCGCAGCTGCCGACCGTCGAAGTGGAGGCGGACCGGATTCGCCAAATATTGGTGAACCTGATTACCAACGCTCATGAGTATTCACCGGAAGGAGCGAGTATCGAGGTCAAGGCACGGGTAATCGGTGACGACGTGGAAGTCAGCGTGACCGACGACGGACCGGGCATCCCCGAGACCCAGCTGGAACACATCTTCGAGCGCTTCGTCCGCGGCGACGCCGGCCTCACCCAGCGGGTCGGCGGCACCGGACTCGGGCTGGCGATCTCGAAGTCGCTGGTCGAGCTGCACGGAGGCACGATCGAAGCCGACTCGACCGTCGGCAGCGGCTCCAGCTTCCGCTTCCGGCTACCCTTGAAGGGACCGGCTCCAGTCGCGGAGGCAAGCTGATGAAAACGGTGCTGATCGCCGACGACTCGGAGACGATTCTGCTGCTGATGCGGACCCGGCTCGAGCTCGCCGGCTACATGGTCCAGACCGCCGCCGACGGGCAGGAGGTGACCGAACGGGTGCTCGAATCCGAGCCCGACCTGCTGCTGCTCGACGCGATGATGCCGCGCAAGTCGGGGATCGAAGCGCTGCGCGAGCTGCGCGCCGCCGGCTACGAGATGCCGGTGATGATCGTCAGCGCCCACCAGACCCCCGGCGACGCCGACGCCCCGACCGACCTCGAGATCGACGGCTTCATCACCAAGCCGATCGACTTCGAGCGGCTGCTGAGCGAGATCGCGACGCTGACCGGCGCCGAGGCCACCCAGGGCTAGGCCCGACGCCTAGCTCTTGGCGATCTCGAGCCGGATCTCCTTGCCCTTGAGCTTGGTCCCGTCGAGGAAGTCGACGGTCCGCTCGGCCTGATCCGGCGCCACCTCGACGAACGAGAAGCGGTGCAGGACGCGGACGTCGTGGACGTCGTCGTCGGCCAGCACGGCCCCCTCGCGCAGCGCCCAGCGCAGGTCCTCCTCGCTGATCCCGCTGCGCTCGCCGCGGTTGACGAAGAGCTTGACGGTCTCGCGCTTCGCGTCGGCGTCGCCGTCATCGCCGTCGACGGCAACCGCGGCTTCGGCGCCGTTTCCGGCCGGCTCCGGCTGCTCGACCTTTCGCCGCCGTTCGCTGCGCTCGCGGCGGCGCGGCGGCGGCGCGTGCTCGAGCCGCTCCTCCGGGGTTTCCCACTCGCCGATCTTGGTCTTGACGTCGCGCTCGATGCGGTCGATCTCGTCGCGCTGGTCGGGGGTGACGAAGGTGATCGCGCGGCCCGTCCTGCCGACCCGGCCGGTGCGGCCGATCCGGTGCACGTAGGTCTCCGAAGAGTTCGGCACGTCGTAGTTGATGACGTGGGTGACGTGCTCGACGTCGAGCCCGCGGGCGGCGATGTCGGTCGCCACCAGCAGCTTCACGCGGTGGTCCTTGAAGGAGATCATCACCCCGTCGCGCACCCCCTGGCTGAGGTCGCCGTGCAGCGCCTTCACGTCCAGGCCCTTGTCCTTCAACGTCTTCTCCAGCTTCGAGGCGCCGATTTTGGTGCGGGTGAAGATGATCGCCTGCTCGGGTTCTTCGGTCTTCAGCAGCTCGACCAGACGCGCCGCCTTCTCCTTCGCCGGTACCTCGACGAAGGCCTGGGAGATCTTGTCGACCGTCAGCTGCTTCGGCGTGATCTTGATCGTCACCGGGTCGTACATGTAGCCCTCGGCGAGCTTCTGGATCGGCGGCGGCATCGTCGCCGAGAAGAGCGCAGTCTGGCGGCCGCTCGGGCACATCCGCAGGATCTTCTCGACGTCCTCGATGAAGCCGAGGTCGAGCATCTCGTCGGCCTCGTCGAGGACGACGTAGCGCGCCGCGGTGAGGACCAGCGAACGGCGCGACATCAGGTCCTTCATCCGGCCGACGGTGGCGACGACGACGTGGGCGCCGGAGCGCAGCTGCGACTGCTGGGAGCGGATCGGGGCGCCGCCGAAGACGGCGACGATCTCGATGTCGAGGTGCTCGGCGAAGGTGCGCAGCGCCTGCGTCACCTGGATGCAGAGCTCCCGGGTCGGGGTGAGGACGATCGCCTGCACCTCGTCGTTGCCGGGATCGAGGTACTGCAACAGCGGCAGCCCAAAGGCGGCGGTCTTGCCGGTCCCGGTCTGCGCCTGGCCGATCACGTCGTGGCCGGCGAGCAGCTCCGGGATCGCCTGCTCCTGGATCGGCGTCGGCTCGTCGAAGCCGAGCTCGTCGAGGGCCTGCTGGATGTCGGGCGAGAGCCCGAGGTCTTTGAATGCGGTCATTGGGCCGCAGTCTCGCAGGGCAGGCCGTTAGGCTGCCGTCCGCATGTCGCTAACCGTGGTCGGCTCAATCGCTTTCGACGCAGTCAAGACCCCGTTCGGGGAGCGCGAGCGCATGCTCGGCGGCGCCGCCGTCCACTTCTCGCTCGCCGCCAGCTTCTTCACCGAGGTGCGGCCGGTCGGCCCGGTCGGCGACGACTTCGGCGCGGCCGAGTTCGAGGTGCTGGAGCGGCGCGGGATCATCACCGATGACGTCGAGCGGGTCGCCGGCGGCCGGTCCTTCTTCTGGCGCGGGCGCTACGAGTTCGACCTCAACGTCGCCCACACCGAGGACACCCAGCTCGGCGTCTTCGCCGAGTTCGAGCCGAAGCTCTCCGAGGCCTCACGCGAGGCCGACACCCTCTTCCTGGCCAACATCCAGCCCGATCTGCAGCGCCAGGTCCGGGCCCAGTGCGGAGCCAGCTTCAGCGGCCTCGACTCGATGAACCTCTGGATCGAAACCGCCCGCGACTCGCTGGTCGCGGCGATCGCCGAAGTCGACTGCCTGGTCGTCAACGACGCCGAGATCCGGATGCTGACCGGCGAGTCGAACCTCGCCCGCGCCGCCCGGGCGGTGATGGAGATGGGACCGCAGGCAGTGATCGCCAAGCAGGGAGAGTACGGGGCGGCGCTCTTCACCGAGGGCGGCTTCTTCGCCCTCCCCGGCTTCCCGCTCGACGACGTGCGCGATCCGACCGGCGCCGGCGACAGCTTCGCCGGCGGCTTCTTCGGCTACCTCGACGGCCACGGCGGCGAGCTCGACGACGCCTGCCTGCGGCGGGCGATGGGCTACGGCACGGTCCTCGCCAGCTTCAACGTCGAGGAGTTCGGCACCGAGCGCGTCTCGCGGCTGAGCCGCGAGGAGATCGACGAGCGCTTCGAGGCGCTTCGTCGGATGACCCAATTCGACGCCCTGCCCAGCGCTGCCGAATAGGGCGGACTGCGATACTTCGCAGACCCCCAAGCGCGAGCTTCGAAGGAGAGCGATGGCCACCGATCAGCAGACCCAGGACGTGACCCCGGAGGCCGCCGCGTCCGGCCCCCGCGAGTCGCTGACCGTCACCGACAACCGCACCGGCAAGACCTACGAGCTGCCGATCGAGGACCTGACCGTACGCGGCATGGACCTGCGCCAGATCAAGGTCGACGAGGACGAATTCGGCCTCCTGTCCTACGACCCGGCCTTCACCAACACGGCCTCCTGCCGTTCCTCGGTGACCTACATCGACGGCGACGCCGGGATCCTCGAACACCGCGGCTACTCGATCGCCCAGCTGTGCGAGAAGTCGACCTTCCTCGAGGTCGCCTACCTGCTGATCTTCGGCGAGCTGCCGACCGGCCCGCAGCTCGACCGCTGGGTCTTCGACATCACCCACCACACCTACGTGCACGAGGACCTGAAGCAGTTCTTCGAGGGCTTCCGCTACGACGCCCACCCGATGGGGATGGTGCTCGCCGGCGTCGGCGCCCTCTCGACCTTCTACCCGGACGCGAAGCAGATCGACGACCCAGAAGAGCGCTACATGTCGGCCGTGCGGCTGATCGCCAAGGTGCCGACCCTGGCCGCCTTCTCCTACCGGCACAACATGGGCTTCCCCTACGCCTACCCGGACAACGATCTCAACTACGCCGAGAACTTCCTCTCGATGATGTTCAAGAAAACGGAAGACCGGCACATCCCGAAGCAAGCCCTGTCGAAGGCGCTGGACATCCTCTTCATCCTCCACGCCGACCACGAACAGAACTGCTCGACCAACGCCGTCCGCGGCGTCGGCTCTTCCGGAGTGGATCCCTACTCGGCGGTCGCGGCCGGCGTCGCGGCCCTCTACGGGCCGCTGCACGGCGGCGCCAACGAGGCGGTGCTGCGGATGCTGCGGCGGATCGAGTCGCCGGACAACATCCCCGAGTTCCTCGAGCGGGTGAAGCAGCGCGAGGAGAAACTGATGGGCTTCGGCCACCGCGTCTACAAGAACTACGACCCGCGGGCGCGGATCATCCAGCAGCACATCGACGAGGTCTTCGAGGCGACCGAGTACAACCCGCTGGTCGAGATCGCCCGCGAGCTCGAGAAACGCGCGCTCGACGACGACTACTTCACCTCGCGCAAGCTCTACCCGAACGTCGACTTCTACTCGGGGATCATCTACGAGGCGATGGAGATCCCCACCAACATGTTCACCGTCCTCTTCACGATCCCCCGCACCGCCGGCTGGATCGCGCAGTGGATGGAGATGCAGGAAGACCCGGAGACCAAAATCGCCCGCCCGCGGCAGATCTACACCGGCGCCCGCGAGCTCGAGTACGTCGCCGTCGAGGACCGCGAGGGCCCGGAAAAAATCACCGGCCCGCCGGCGCGGCGCCCCAAACGCCCGCGGCGCGGCGCGTAACCCCCGGGAGAGGAGGCGCGACTATCGACTTAGTCAACCTCTGGTTGACAAAGTCGATAGGGAGCTCGCGAGGATCGCGCAGCGGCAGCATGGGGTGGTGACGGCAGCACAGCTTGGAGCGCTGGGGTTGAGCCGCGAGGCGGTGCGAAAGCGAGTGAGAGCGGGACGTCTGCACCGTCTGCACCGCGGGGTGTACGCGGTCGGGCATGCGGCGCCGAGCGAAATGCAGCGGTTCATGGCGGCGGTGCGTGCCTGTGGGGAGGGAGCGGCGCTGAGCCACGGGAGCGCGGCGGTGCTCTGGGGGTTCCTGAAACCGCTCGAAGGACCCGTGCACGTCACCTCGCCAAGTACGAGCGGGAAGCTTCGACGAGCGGGGATCGTGCTTCATAGATCTCCCTCTCTGAAGATGGGGGGAGAGACGAGCCATCGAGAGCGCATCCCGGTGACCTCGCCACGAAGAACGATCGAAGACCTCCCCGCGGTCCTTCCCTCCTACCTCGTCCGTCGCGCCAAGCGACAGGCGGAGTTCCTCAAATACGAGCTGCGCCTCCCAACCGATCGCTCCCGCTCCGATCTCGAGACCGACTTCCTCTCCTTCTGCCGCCGCCACTACCTGCCCCTCCCGGAAGTCAACGTCAAGGTCGGGCGCTGGGAAGTCGACTTCCTCTGGCCCACCCAGCGAGTAGTCGTCGAAACCGACTTCTTCGACTACCACCGCGGCTCCCAAGCCTTCGAGGACGACCACCAGCGCGAGCTCGACCTCCGCCGCTCCGGGTACACCGTCCGCCGCTACACCGGAGCCCAGATCGACGACTACCCAGCCGAGATAGTCGTCGAGCTGGGCGAAGTCCTTCGCGGCAAGCCCGTCCCTGGCCGCTAGGCGCACCCCCATCCGTCATACCCTGTCGCCGTGGCTCGTCCCAGGTGGAAGCTGACGGTACGCAACGGCTCCGAGGTCGAGCACGCCGACTTCGACGACCTCGACGAGGCGGTGGCGGCACTGCGCGGCAAGGCGATGGACATCCGCGCCGAAGGGCCGGCGCAGCAGGTGCGCTCGCTGCGGGACTTCGAGCCGAAGGACCAGGTGCGGGCACGGCTGCAGCTGAGCGGGCGCGGCTTCCTGCGCAGGCCGACCGCCGGCATCGATGTCCGCGGCGACGGTACCTTCGTCCCTTACCGTGGCGGCCTCGGCCGCGAGGAGCTCGACCCGAGCAGCCACGAGACGCCGTTCGAGCTCGTGCGCGAGACTCTTGCAGCAGATCACCGATGACTCCCGCCAGCTCGAGCACCGAGATCCCGAAGGGCAGTTACGCCGCCGGCGAGCGGATCAAGCTGCCGGCGCGCGCCGAGCCGCCCTTCACCGTCTTCATCAACGGCGTCGAGCAGAGCGCGGGCGAGGACTACTCGATCGAGGGCAGGGAGATCGTCTTCAGCCGGCCGATCGTCAAGGAGAAGATCGGCACCAGCCGCTGGCTGGCGATGTACCTGGGCCTGTGGGGGACCTACCGCAAGAACGAGACCGTCGACCTCGAGTTCCACCGCGACGGCAAGGTCCAGCTCCTCTCCGACCTGCCGATCGTCCCCTACCAGGAGAAGGAAAAGTGAACATCGGCTTCATCCTCCTCTCCGACCACAGCGAGGCGGTCAACGGCAAGCTCTACCTGACCGGCGGCGGCTGGAACGTCCTCCGCCTGCCCCAGCTCCCCCACGATTGGTCCTTCCACATCGGCCTCGGCATCGACGTCGCCTGGCACGAGACCAACAGCCCGCACGAGCTGGTGGTGACGATCCAGGACCCCGACGGTCAGGAACTCGGCGAGGGCCTGACCGCCAACTTCGAGACCGGCCGCCCGCCCGGCATGCCCCAGGGCCAGGAGCAGCGCCTGGTGATGTCGATCGCCGCCACCGCCAGCTTCTCCGCCGCCGGCCCCCACGCCGCCGTCGTCCAGGTCAACGGCGAGGAGCTCGGCCGCAGCCGCTTCTACCTGATGGAGGGCGGCAACGACGAGGCGGAGCTGGCGTAGCGCCGGCGCCCTACTTGAAGACGTAGAGCAGCAGGAAGGCGATGATCGCGTAGCTGACACCGGCGGCCTGGATGCCGCGGTCGCCGGCGACGATCTGGGCCATCGAGCGATCGTCGGAGCGGTCGTAGATCAGGTACAGGTAGCGGAAGATCCCGTAGATCACGGGCGGGATCGTCAGCATCATCCTGCTGCCGATCAGCGGTGAGTTGACGGTGTAGATCGCGTAGCTGATCACGGTGCCGGTGGTGACCAGGGAGACCATCTGGTCGAGGAAGGGCAGCGAGTAGTGCTCCAGCACCGGCCGGGTCGAGGTTCCCTCGTGCAGCTCGGACACGGCCTCCTGGCGGCGCTTGGTGAAGCCGAGGAAGGCGGCGAGCATGCCGGTGCAGAGGATCAGCCACTCGGAGGCGTGGGCGTCGACGGCGCTGGCGCCGGCGGCGACGCGGAGGATGAAGAGACCCGCCAGGGTCATCACGTCGATGATCACGATCTGCTTGAGGCCGAGGCTGTAGGCCATCTGGGCGACGCCGTAGCCGACCACCATCAGCCCGACCTGCCAGTTGACGAGGAAGGCGATGGCGATGGCGAGTGCGGCGAGCACGGGAGCGATCGTCTTCGCGGTCGACTCCGAGAGCTCGCCGGCGGCGAGGGGACGGAAGCGCTTCTTCGGGTGCTTGCGGTCGAGCTCGACGTCGATCAGGTCGTTGACGAAGTAGCCGGCGCTGGAGATCAGGCAGAAGGAGACGAAGGTGACGAAGGAGAGAAAGACGTCGTGGGGCTGGTTGAACTTGCCGGAGAACAGCAGGCCGGCGAAGACGAAGACGTTTTTGATCCACTCCTTCGGCCGCCCGGTCTTGATCGCCGCGCGCAGCGGCGAGCGGCGCGGGACGACCTCGCCGTTGGCGTCGACATTGCCGTGGGCGGGCTCGGGCTTGGCCGGCACGGTCGGTTGTTCGGAGGTGATCGTTTCCATCGCGAAAGCGGCCGGGGCGGGTACCACGGCCGCCTGCCCGGCATTTTCGGGTCGCGACAGGGTAGCGCCGCGGGCCGTCGCGCCCTCAGACCGGGTCGATCAGAACGCCCGGATTCATCATCGCCGCCGGGTCGAGCTCGGCCTTGGCGGCGCGCAGAGCGGCGGCGAAGGGGGCGGGGCGCTGACGGTCGTACCAGGGCCGGTGGTCGCGGCCGACGGCGTGGTGGTGGGTGATCGTGCCGCCGCCCTCGATCAGCGCCTCGGAGACCGCGGCCTTGACCTCGTCCCACTGCTCGACCTCGCCGCCGCGCACGGCCGGCGCCAGCACCGTGAAGTAGGGGGCGGGGCCGTCGGGATAGACGTGGGTGAAGCGGCAGCTGACCCGCGGCGCCCCCGGCCCCTCGGCGGCGACCCCGGAGGCCTCGGCGACCGCCCGCCGCGTCGTCTCCATCACGGTCGCGTGGAACTCCTCGAGCCGGTCCCAGGTGATCGCCGTCTCGAACGTCTCCGAAAGCACCCCGCAGGCCACGAACGTGTCCCTTAGGTACGGCGCCAGGAGAAACGCCCCCCGCCAACTCTCCACCGCCCCCTCCCCTTCGCCGAGTCCGTCCATATGCACGCTATGCGTGCTTTTCGACGGACTCGCGGTGCCGCCATGCGCTTGGGCTATCGCGACGGCCTCGTCGAGCGCCGCGTCCACGGGACCGTGCGCGGACTCGAAGCCGAGGATCAGGAGGTTGGCGCTACCGTCGCCGGCCCCGGTGAGCTCCGCCTCTGACGCATCGAGCAGCCGGCAGTTCGAGGGATGGAGACGGGCCTGTGCGATCTCTCGGACGGCATGCGCGGCATCCAGGAAGTCGACGAACCCGACGCCGGCCGAGGCCTTGAACTCGGGCCGCGGGCGGACCCGCACCCAGGCCTCGGAGATCGCGCCGAGGATCCCCTCGGAGCCGAGCAGCAGCCGGTCGGGAGACGGGCCGGCGCCCGAGCCCGGCAGCCGCCGGCTCCTCCACTCCCCCCGCGGCGTCAGCGCCCGCACCGACTCGACCAGGTCGTCGATGTGGGTCTCGAGGGTCGCGAAGTGGCCGCCGGCTCGGGTCGCGATCCAGCCGCCGAGCGTCGCGTACTCGAACGACTGCGGGAAGTGACGCAGGGTGAGGCCGTGCTCGCGCAACTGCTCTTCCAGGCGCGGCCCCGTAGCGCCGGCCTGGATCCGCGCCGCCAGCGAGATCGGGTCGACCTCGAGCACGCGGTCGAGCCGCCGCAGGTCCATCGTCACCACCGGGCGCTCGCCCAGCCGCGGCTCGACCCCGCCGACGACGCTGGTGCCGCCGCCGAACGGGATCACCGCCGCCCCCTCGGCCTCGGCCCAGCTCAGCACCGTCTCGATCTCCGACTCGTCGCGCGGGAAGGCGACCAGGTCCGGCGGATGCTCGAACTCGCCGCGGAAGCCGCGGACGACGTCGCGGTAGGCCTTGCCGAGCGCCCGCGAGACCCGCTCGTAGCGGTCGTCCGAGAAGAGGTCGCCGAACCCGTCCGGCGGCTTCAGCCGCGGCGCCCGCAGCTCGACGTCCTCGAGCGCGACCGGTTTCTCGACCTCGCCGCCGAACCCGAACCGCTCGCGAATCCCTTCCGCGGCCTCACGCAGCTGGGTCGCCGTCGGCGCCTGGTCCTCGTACCCCCACCCCCAGTGCTTCAGCCTCCGCTCCACCAGCGCAAGCTATCGCGCTGCTACCAGTGAACGCCTTTCATCAGGTGGGCAAAGGCCACCGCCTCGGTCGAGGGCGCCTTGTCGCGCGCCTCGTCGGTTTTGCCCTTCGCCGCCTGCGAGTCGGGGAACAGCTTGTAGGCGGTGTTGAGGATCGAGTCGCTCGCCTTCGGCGCCACCGCGTAGAGCAGCTCGCCGAAGTTGCCGAGTTTGGTCGCCACCTTCTTGGGTCTGTGGACCATCGCCTTGGCGATCATCTCCGCCGCCTCCTCGGGCGTGATCGCCGGGAACATGTCGTACATCCGGGTCGGGGCGATCATCGGCGTCCGCACCAGCGGCATGTTGATCGTCGTGATGTGGACCTTGTCGTCCTTCACCTCGGAGGCGATCACGCGGCTGAAGGCGTCGAGCGCCGCCTTCGAGGCGACGTAGGCGGAGAAGCGCGGCGGGTTGGTCTGCACCCCGATCGAGCTGATGTTGATGATCTGGCCCGATTTGCGGGCGCGCATCGCCGGCAGCAGCGAGAGGATCAGTCGCAGGGCGCCGAGGTAGTTGAGCTGGATCGTGCGCTCGAAGTCGTGGAAGCGGTCGTAGGAGAGGGCGACCGAGCGCCGGATCGAGCGGCCGGCGTTGTTGACGAGGATGTCGACGTGGCCGTGGTAGGCCAGCACCTCCTCCGCCATCCGCTCGACGTCCTCGACGTCGGAGAGGTCGCACTGGTGGATGTGGGCGGAGCCGCCGCCGGCGACGATCTCGGCTTTCGTCTCCTCGAGCTTGTCGACCGAGCGGGCGACCAGCAGCACGGTGGCGCCGGCGTCGGCGACCTTGACCGCGGTCGCTTTGCCGATCCCCGACGAGGCGCCGGTGATGAGGATGATCTTGCCCCGCACCGCGCCGGCCAGCGAGCGGTCCTTGAACAGGTCGGGGTCGAGGTTGCGCTCCCAGTAGTCCCAGATCCGCGCCGAGTAGCTCTCCAGCGGCGGCACCTCGATCCCCGAGCCCTCCAGCACCCGCTGCGTCGCGGTCGAGTCGAACCGGGTCGGGTAGTCGAGGTAGGTGAGAGTCTCCGGCGGCAGCCCGAGCTGGCCGATGCCCGCCTTGACCACACGCTTCGCCGGCGGCAGCAGGCCGAGGGCGCCGCGGATCGCGCCGGTCGCCGGCTCGGTCAGGTCGGAATCGATCCGGTAGGCCATCTGCGGCGCGTCCGCCGCCTTGGCGAAGAGGTTGACCACTTCGCCGGCCTTCTTCGGGTGCGGGTCGGTGAGGTGGAAGGCGCGCCCGTCGAGATCCGGCTGGTGGGCGATGTGGTCGATCGCGGCGGCGACGAAGTCGACCGGGACGATGTTGATCTCACCGCCTTCGATGCCGACCGTCGGCAGCCACGAGGGCAAGATGCGCCGCGCCCGCTGCAGCGCCTTGAAGAAGTAGTAGGGCCCGTCGATCTTGTCGATCTCACCGGTGCGCGAGTCGCCGACGACGATCCCCGGTCGGTAGACCCGCCAGGGACGAGCCGATTCGCGGACCAGGCGCTCGGACTCGTGCTTGGTGCGGAAGTAAGGGTTGTTGTCGAGCCGTTCGGCCTCCTCGAACATGTCCTCGCTCCAGACGCCCTTGTAGAGACCGGCGGCGGCGATTGAGCTAACCTGGTGGAAGCAGCCCGCCTCCAGCGCCCCGGCCAGCTCGAGGGCGTGGCGGGTGCCCTCGACGTTGGCGACCTCCTGGGTTTCGGCGTCGGCGGTGATGTCGTAGATCGCCGCCAGGTGGAAGAAGTGGTCGACGCCGCCCCGCATCTCGACCATGTCCTCCTCGGAGACGGCGAGGCCAGGCTGGGTCAGGTCGCCGGCGACGGGAACGATCCGCGCCCCGTCGGCACCGAGGCTGGTCCGCAGCTCCTCGAGCCGGCCGCGCGATCCGGCCCGCACCAGCGCGTAGATCGTGCCCTCGCGCTGGAGCAGTCTCTGGACGAGGTTCCTGCCGATGAATCCGGTGGCGCCGGTGACGAAATAGCTCATCGTCCATCAGGGTATCTCGGCGAGGGGGGCATGTCCCGAAATCCGGGTGCGCGACTGGCGAGCGCCGGACCGAGCGGGGCAAGGACGCAGGGGGACTGAATAGCACCGCTATTTGGTCCCCCGAGGACGCCGCACCGCGACGTGTCCGGCGCCGCCAGGCGTGTGCCGGGATTTCGGGACATGCCCCCAGCCCAGACGTTCTGTTTCATAGACTTAGGCGAAGAAATGCCAGAGACGGCCACCGTGCAGATAGCCATGCCCGAGATGGGCGAGTCGGTGACCGAGGGCATCGTTCTCGAGTGGCACGTCGCCGAGGGGGACTTCGTCAACGAGGGGGACACGGTGGTCGAGGTGTCGACTGACAAGGTCGACGCGGAGGTGCCGGCGCCGACCAGCGGGGTCATCACCAAGCTGGTTGCGCAGGTGGACGACGAAGTGGCTGTCGGCGCGCCGTTGGCTGAGATGGAGGCGGGGGACGGTGAGGGACCTAGCGGTGCGTCCGCGGGTCCTGACCCAGATGCCTCCCCCACGGTGCTCGGCAGCGAAGCTGCCTCCGCGCCGCGGGGGGCCCCCGCATCTGGGCCACCCGCGGGTGGCACCGCCGAAAACGGCGCCGACTCCGACGTCAAAGCAACGCCGGTCGCCCGGCGAGTAGCTGAGGCGAACGGCGTCGATCTGGGTTCGGTCAGCGGGACGGGCTTCGGGGCGAAGGTGACCAAGGGGGATGTCCTCGCTGCCGGTGATGGAGCTGGGCAAGGGAACGGAGCAGCTGCGGCTGCCGGCGAGGCCAAGCAGCTTCGGGGGCCGGCGGCGATGTTGGCGAAGGCAATGGACGAGAGCCGGGCGGTGCCGACGGCGACCTCGTTCCGGACGATCTCGGTCGACACGCTGGATGCGAAACGGAAGGCGATCAATGCGGTGCTGAAAGAGCGGGGGCTGAAGGTCTCCTTTACTCATTTGGTCGCCTGGGCGATCGTGCAGGCGGTCAAAGACTTCCCGGTGATGGTGCGCTCGTTCGAGGAGCGCGACGGCAAGCCCTACGCGATCGAGAACGGGCCGACCAACCTCGGCATCGCCGTCGACGTCGAGCGCAAGGACGGCTCCCACAGCCTGATGGTGCCGGCGATCAAGGGCTCACAGGACCTCGACTTCGCCGGTTTCCACTCCTACTACGAGGAGCTGATCGCGAAGACGCGCGAGAACAAGCTGACCGCCGACGACTTCCTCGGCACCAACATCTCGCTGACCAACCCGGGCGGGATCGGCACCGTCGCCTCGGTGCCGCGCCTGCTCGCCGGCCAGAGCGCGATCATCGCCACCGGCTCGATCGCCTACCCGCCGGAGTGGCTGCACGCCTCGCCGGAACGGATCAAGCAGCTCGGCGTCTCGAAAGTGATGACGCTGACCTCGACCTACGACCACCGGGTGATCCAGGGCGCCGAGTCGGGCGCCTTCCTGCGCCGGCTCGAGCAGCTGCTGCAGGGCGAGGACGGCTTCTACGAGTCGGTCGCCGCCGACCTTGGGATCGACGCCGGCGGCATCACCTCGGCCCACCCCGCCTCCGCCTCGCCGCTGCCGCTCAGCGCTCAGCCGCCGACGGCGGAACCGACCACCGCCCCCGGCGAGGTCGACGAGGAGCTGCTGCAGGCGGTCCAGGCGGCGACCTCGCTGCTCAAGGCCTACCGCACCCACGGCCACCTCGCCGCCCAGCTCGACCCGCTCGGCTCCGAGCCGCAGGGCGACCCGGCGCTGCAGCCGGAGAACGTCAACCTGACGCCGGAGCTGATGGGGCGGATCCCGGCCTCGATCCTGCGGATCGGCGTCCCCGGCGAAACGCTGCTCGAGGCGCTGCCGCGGATGCGCGCTGCCTACTGCGGCACGATCGGCTACCAGGTCGAGCACCTCTCCTCGCATCAACACCGGATCTGGCTGCGGGAAATGATCGAGACCGGCGCCCACCGCCAGCCGCTCACCGACGAGGAGAAACACCGCCTCCTGCACCGGCTGATCGACGTCTTCCAGTTCGAGCGCTTCCTCGAGAAGGCCTACCTGGGTCAGAAGATGTTCTCGATCGAGGGCCTCGACGTGATCGTGCCGATGCTCGACGAGCTGGTCACACTCTCCGCCCGCGCCGGCGCCGAAGAGGTCGTCTTCGGGATGGCCCACCGCGGCCGCCTCAGCGTCCTCGCCCACAACCTCGGCCGCCCGGTCGAATCGATCCTCGCCGAGTTCGAGGGCTCCAAGCAGCTCGGCGCGGTCAAAGCGGTGGCGGCGATCCCGCACGGCGGCACCGGCGACGTCAAGTACCACTACGGCCACCGCGGCACCTACGAAACCTCCAAAGGCGAGAAGGTCTCGGTCCGTCTCTACCCGAACCCGAGCCACCTCGAGTTCGTCGACCCGGTCGTCACCGGCGGTGCCCGCTACCTGCAGTCGCAGATCGACGGCTCCCAGCTGACCACCGACCCGAAACTGGCCGTCCCCGTCCTCCTCCACGGCGACGCCGCCTTCCCGGCCCAGGGCGTGGTCGCCGAGACCTTCAACCTGCAGGGGCTGCTCGGCTACAGCACCGGCGGCACCGTCCACCTGATCCAGAACAACCAGGTCGGCTTCACCACCGACCCCGAGGACTCGCGCTCGACGCCGTACGCGGCCGACATGGCGAAGGGCTTCAACGTCCCGATCGTCCACGTCAACGCTGACGACGTCGAGGCCTGCGTCGCGGCGATCCGCCTGGCGATGGCATACCGCGAGCGCTGGGGCCGCGACATCGTCATCGACGTGATCGGCTACCGCCGTTTCGGCCACAACGAGACCGACGAGCCCGCCTACACCCAGCCGGCGATGGCGGCGGCGATCAAGGCGCACCCGCCGGTCTCCGAGATCTACGCCGAGAAGCTGATAACCGAGGGCGCGGTCAGCGCCGAGGAGGTCGGCCGCGAGGCCGACCAGCGCCAGGAGGAGATGTCGGCGGCGCTGAAAGGCCTGCGCGAGAAGATGGAGGCGGGTGAATACGAGGACCCGACCGTCACCGGCGTCACCACCAGCACCGGCGAACTGCTCGACCGCAGCGCCAGCCCACCGGTCGACACCCGTGTCCCGGCCGAGCAGCTGCGCAGCCTCAACGCGGAGCTGCTGAAGACGCCGGAGGGATTCAACGTCCACCGCAAGCTGCGGCGCCCGCTCGGCAAACGCGTCGACGCGCTCGAGGGGGGCGGGATCGACTTCGGCCAGGCCGAGGCGCTCGCCTTCGGCTCGCTGCTGACCGAGGGCGTCCACATCCGACTCACCGGCCAGGACACCGAGCGCGGCACCTTCTCCCACCGGCACCTCGTCCTCCACGACGAGAACACCGGCCTCGAGTACACGCCGATCCAGAACCTGGCGGGCGCCACCGCCCCCTTCGAGCTCCACAACAGCCCGCTCTCGGAGGTCGCCTGCCTGGGCTTCGAGTACGGCTACTCGGCGGCGACGCCGAACTCGCTGGTCCTCTGGGAGGCCCAGTTCGGCGACTTCGCCAACGCCGCCCAGGTGATCATCGACAGCTTCATCGTCTCCGGCGAGGCGAAGTGGGGACAGACCAGCCGCCTGACGATGCTCCTGCCGCACGGCTACGAGGGCTCTGGCCCGGAGCACTCCAGCGCCCGGATCGAGCGCTTCCTCGCGCTCGGCGCCGAGGGCAACATCAGGATCGCCAACCCGACCACCGCCGCCCAGTACTTCCACCTGCTGCGCCGCCAGGCGCTGATCCGCAAGCCGCGGCCGCTGGTCGTCTTCACCCCCAAGGGGCTGCTGCGCCTCGACCGCGCCAGCGCCAGCCTCGAGCAGCTGACCGACGACGAGCTGCAGTTCATCCTCGACGACCCGAAGGCGGCCGAGCGCCGCGAGAAGGTCGAGCGGCTGATCCTCTGCACCGGCAAGGTCTACTACGACATCGACGGCTCCGAGCGCCGCGAGGCCGCCGAGAACGTCGCGATCGCCCGGGTCGAGGTTCTCTACCCGTTCGCCAAGGAGCAGCTCGAGGAAGTGATCGGCCGCTACCCGAACCTGAAGGAGATCGCCTGGGTCCAGGAGGAGCCGCGCAACATGGGCGCCTGGAAGGTGATGTCCCGCCGCTTCCCCGGCGTCCTCCCCGAGGGCGTCGACCTCACCTACATCGGCCGCCCCGGGCGCGCCAGCCCCGGCGAGGGCTACTCCGGCGCCCACGCGCTCGAGCAGGAGCGCATCGTCCTGACCGCGCTCACACCCGGCACCTGAAGATGGTCTAGCGGCCGATGGCGCGCCCGTTCGAGAAGCCCGTGCCAGGGCCCCTGTTCGTTTGGGTCAAGCGCTTCTCCTGGATCGAGCTGGCGATCTTCTCCGCCCTGATCCTGTTCTGGCTGCTGCCCGGTTACGACACCGAGACGATGGTGTTCGGTTGGGCGCACGGGCTCGGGTTCGTCGCCCTCTGCGTCGTCATCTGGATCGCCTGCGTGAGGCACGAGGCCCCTTACACCCTGCTCGCCGCAACCCTTACCCCGGTCGGCCCGGTCGGCAGTGTGATCGGGATCGAACTGATCGAGCGCAAAGGTTGGGGAATAGCCTCACCGGACGGTGACATTCGCGATCGGGCGCAAAGCGCGCCCGATCAAACCTAAAAGCGCTCGATTCGGCTTGACCGCGCGAAGTCCAGCCTGTATAGCTAATCGCTGACTGTTCCTCCGGGCAGTCCCGTCCAGGGGAACGGCCGCGTCGGCATCCCTCCCTGGCTACCGACGCGAAAAGGTGCAGTGAGGGTCGCGCGGACCCCCCTGCCTCCCGCGGCCCCGCTGCGCCTACCCTTTCAGCTTGCGCAGCACGGTCTGCAAGATACCGCCGTTTATAAAGTAAGTCACCTCGTTCGGGGTGTCGAGACGTACCGTTGCGGTGAACTCTTTGGTCAAGCCGTCTCCCCTATTGGCGGTAACAGTCAGGGTCTTCGCCCTGCCCTCCTCGAGATCACCGAAGTCGAAGGTCTCCTCACCGCTGAGCCCGAGCGACTCGACGCTCTCGCCGTCGGCGAACTGCAGCGGCAGCACCCCCATCCCGATCAGGTTGGAGCGATGGATGCGCTCGAAGCTCTCGGCGATCACCGCCCGCACCCCGAGCAGCTTGGTCCCCTTCGCCGCCCAGTCGCGCGAGGACCCGGAGCCGTACTCCTTGCCGGCGAGGACGATCAGCGGCACCCCTTCGTCGGCGTACCTGACCGCCGCGTCGTAGATCGGAATCTCGGCCGAGCCGTCGGGGAAGTGGCGGGTGTGGCCGCCGGCTCTCTCGACCAGCTGGTTGCGGAGGCGGATGTTGGCGAAGGTGCCGCGGATCATCACCTCGTGGTTGCCGCGGCGGGCGCCATAGGAGTTGAAGTCCCCGGGCTCGACCCCCTGATCGATCAGCCAGCGGCCGGCGGGGCTGTCTTTCTTGATCGCCCCGGCCGGCGAGATGTGGTCGGTGGTGATCGAGTCGCCGAGCACGGCCAGCGCCCGGGCGCCGGCGATCGGCTCGACCCCGGGCGGGTCCGCGGGCATCGCCTGGAAGAAGCTGGGCTGGCGGACATAGGTGGAATCGGGCCAGGTGTAGCGGTCGCCGCTCGGCACCTCGACCGCGTTCCAGGTCTCGTCGCCGGCGAAGACCTCGGCGTAGTTGCGCTCGAACATCTCGGCGGCGACGGAGTTGCCGACGACCTCCTTGATCTCGTTCGCGTCCGGCCAGATCTCGCGCAGGTAGACCGGCTCGCCGTCGGAGCCTTTGCCGAGCGGCTCGCTGGCGAGGTCGATGTCCATCCGGCCGGCGAGGGCGTAGGCGACGACCAGCGGCGGGCTGGCGAGGTAGTTCGCCTTCACGTCCTGGTTGATCCGGCCCTCGAAGTTGCGGTTGCCGGAGAGGACCGCGCAGACGGCGAGGTCCTTCTCGGCGATCGCCGCCGAGATCTCATCCGCCAGCGGTCCCGAGTTGCCGATGCAGGTCGTGCAGCCGTAGCCGACGAGGTTGAACTGGAGGGCGTCGAGGTACTCGGTGAGCCCGGCGTGCTCGAGGTAGTCGGTGACGACCGTCGAGCCCGGCGCCAGCGAGGTCTTGACCCAGGGCTTGCGCCCCAGCCCGCGCTTGACGGCGTTCCGGGCCAACAGGCCGGCGCCGACCATCACGCTCGGGTTGGAGGTGTTGGTGCAGCTGGTGATCGCCGCGATCACGACCCGGCCGTGGTCGAGCTCGAATTCCTCGCCGTCGGCCATGGTGACGCCGATCGCGTCGTCGGTCAGCGCAAGCTCGGCGGCGGCGACCGAGGTGCCGGTGAGGGCCGGGCGCGGTTTGTCGCGGTCGTCGCTGTGGTCCTCGGCGGTCGGGTCGGAGGCGGGGAAGGTCTCCTCCAACGCCTCGTCGAGGCCGTTGCCCATTTCCTCCGCCGCCTCCGGGTCGAGCTCCGCCATCGCCTCGAGGAAGGCCTCTTTCGACTCCGAGAGCGGCACCCGGTCCTGCGGCCGTTTTGGGCCGGCGATGCTGGGGACGACGTCGCCGAGGTCGAGCTCGAGCCGGTCGGAGAAGACCGGGTCGGGGGTCGACTCGTCGACGAACATGCCCTGCATGCGGGCGTAGGCATCGACCAGCTCGATCGTCTCGGTCGGGCGGCCGGTGAGGTCGAGGTAGCGCAGGGTCTCGGCGTCGACCGGGAAGATCGCGCAGGTCGAGCCGAACTCAGGCGACATGTTGCCGAGCGTGGCGCGGTCGGCGAGGCCGAGGGTGGCGAGGCCGCCGCCGTAGAACTCGACGAACTTGGAGACGACGCCGCGCTCGCGCAGCATCTCGGTCACGGTGAGGACGAGGTCGGTCGCCGTCGCCCCCTGCGGCAGCTCGCCGTCGAGCTTGAAGCCGACGACCTGCGGCAGCAGCATCGAGATCGGCTGCCCGAGCATCGCCGCCTCGGCCTCGATCCCGCCGACCCCCCAGCCGAGGACGCCGAGGCCGTTGACCATCGTCGTGTGCGAGTCGGTGCCGACCAGGGTGTCGGGGTAGGCCCCCAGGACGCCATTGTTGACCCGGCTGTAGACGACCTGGGCGAGGTGCTCGAGGTTGACCTGGTGGCAGATCCCGGTCGCCGGCGGCACGACGCTGAAGTTGTCGAAGGACTGCTGGCCCCACTTGAGGAACGAGTAGCGCTCGAGGTTGCGCTCGAAATCGCGCTCGGCGTTGAGGGCGAAGGCGCGCTCGTTGCCGAAGGCGTCGACCTGGACCGAGTGGTCGATCACCAGGTCGACGTCGACCAACGGGTTGATCGCCGCCGGGTCGCCGCCGATCTCCTCCATCGCGTCGCGCATCGCCGCCAGGTCGACGACGGCGGGAACGCCGGTGAAATCCTGCATCAGGACGCGGGCCGGCTGGAACGGGATCTCGACGCTCGGCTCCGCGTCCGCGTCCCAGCTGGCGATCGCCTCGACGTCGGCGGCGCTGACCGAGACGCCGTCCTCGAGCCGCAGCACGTTCTCGAGCAGGACCTTGACCGAGTAGGGGAGGCGGGCGACGTCGAAGCGCTCCTGCAGCGAGTCGAGGCGGAAGACCTCATACTCGCGCCCGCTCACCTCGAGGGTCGAACGGGCGCCGAAGGAATCTGTATGGCTCACGCCTCCATCCTACGAAGCGGTGAGCGTGAGACCCAACGTCACCACTTGCTTGGGGGATGGCCGTCAGCGATCGCTTTAGCCATCTTTTGACCGACTGAGCCGCTCTGAGCGCGAACGGAGATACCAGGGGCTGCCAGAGCGAAGTGGGACATCGCTCGGAGCTGCAGCGTCGCCGGGACGACCTCGGCCTTGTCGCGCTCGATCGCATTCACGGTGGCGGCGGCGACGCGCTCCGGCGTGGTCGTGCCCATGCCGGGCGGGGGCTTGACGCCGGCCTCGGCGAACATCCCCGCTTCGCGGACGAAGCCTGGGGAGACGAGAGAGGCCCCGACGCCCAGCGGGCCGAGGTCCATGCGCAGGCCGAGGGCAAAGCCGCGCAGTCCGAACTTGGTCGCGCTGTAGAGCGAGGTGCGGGGGCTGGCGACCTTGCCGTTGAGGGAGGAGATGAAGACCAGGTGGCCGGAGCCGTGCTCGACCATCGCTGGGTAGAGCGCCCGCGCCATCAGCATCGGCGCCTCGAGGTTGACGCGCAGCGCCCGCGTCACCTGGTCGGGCGTGAGCTCGCCCAGCAGGCCGCCGCCTTGCACACCGGCGTTAGCGACGAGGACGTCGACCGCGCCGGCCTCAGCGGCCAGTCGCTCGGCCGCGCCGGGCTCGGCCAGATCGGCGGGCAGGACACGGTGTCCGGACCCGGGCAGCTCAGCGGCGAGTGCTTCGAGCGCCTCCGGCTTGCGAGCGCTGAGCGAGAGGGTGGCGCCGCGACCGGCCAGGGCGATGGCTATGGCGCGGCCGAGGCCCCCGGTGGCGCCCGTCAGAAGTGCTTTGCGGCCGGCTAGATCCATCCAAAAGGCCAAACTAGCAGCCGCGCAGTCGCGAGGAAACGCCGCTCCCGGCAAGCGCTTTGGGCGAAATATTTGCGTTGTGTGAGCAAGGCGCTCAAAGATCGTCTAGACTGCCGCGAGTTCGCAGGACCCGAAACGCCGAGTCCCTGGCGCTCATCTAGCGCTCGGGGAACGGGGGAACCACGTTTTCGGGGCTAACCCACCGCTCCAGGTGGGGGCGCAGGCTCCTTACGCGCCAGCCCGACAGCTAACCCCGTAGGCCGACAAAGGAGATCGGTTTGCTGTTGCATAGCTTCAAGTCGAAGGCGGGTATCGCTTTGGCGATGGCCGTGGTCGCGATCGCGATGATCGCGCCGGGCAGCGCCGCCGCCAACTGCACCGGCGGCGGCCTCTCGCCCGCCGAAATCGACGTCTGCACCCCGACCCAGAAAGCCAGGCTGCTGCCGAACGGGATGCTGATCCCGCCGAAGAGCGCGCCGGCCCGGGTCAAGGCCGTGATCGCGGCCGCCAACAAGATCCGCTCCAAGCCCTATATCTACGGCGGCGGCCACGGGCGCTGGTGGGATGCCGGCTACGACTGCTCCGGCTCCGTCAGCTTCGCCCTCCACGGCGGCAAATTCCTCGAAAGCCCCCTCCCCTCCGGCTCGCTCGAAAGCTGGGGCCTGGAAGGCGAAGGCCGCTGGATCACCGTCTACGCCAACGGCGGCCACGCCTACGCCGTAATCGCCGGCGTGCGCCTCGATACCTCCGGCGATGAAGGCGGAGAAACCGGCCCGCGCTGGCACACGGAACTGCGCGACAACATCGGCTACGTCGCACGGCACCCCGCCGGCTTCTAGAGCCAAGGGTTCAGGCGCTCGCATTCGGGAGGAGCCGGTACCCCCTCCTCTCTCGCACGGCGTCGCCGGAGAGAACTGAGCTATCGCCTCCTGGAGCTCTGCTCCTTCTGCTCAGTTCGTTCGGAGGGGGTACCGGCTCCTCCCCCACGGAAAGCCTTCGTCCCTCGCAAGCTCTCGAGAAGGCGGCGGGTTGACGACCCCACCCCGAGATTGGAGGTGGTCCCGGAGGGCGCTTGGGCAAAAGCTGAACGGGACGGAGCTGGGCGAAGTTCCCCGCGGATTCGTTGGAGCGGGGTCGGGTGGGGTTCTGAACGTATGAGCAGGAGGAGGGGAGCTCCCAGAGGCGGCAGCTGGTGAGTATCCGGACGACGAGGAGCGAGTGAAGAGCCCCACCCGACCCCGCTCCCTCGCAGCCCCCCGTACTACACCCTGTCTAATTCGCCCCGTCCTCTTTGTCCTTGCTTTGTCGGCCACCTCGGATAACGTCACGGAGTCGTTAACGCGCCTCCTGACATCCGTCTCAGCGGTCTCACCAAGCAGTACGGCGGGGTGACCGCGGTTGCCGGAATTGACCTGCAAATCGAGCGTGGCGAGTTCTTCACGATGCTCGGTCCGTCGGGGTCGGGCAAGACCACGACCCTGCGGATGATTGCCGGCTTCGAGGACCCGACGGCGGGGACGATCGAGTTGGCCGGTGAGGACGTCAGCGGGGTGCCGCCGTACGACCGCGCGGTCAACACGGTCTTCCAGGACTACGCCCTGTTCCCGCACATGACCGTCGGCGAGAACGTCGCCTACGGGATGAAGGTGGCCAAGGTGGACAAGAGCGAGCGGGGCAAGCGGCGCGACGAAGCGCTCGAGATGGTCCGCCTGCCCGGCTACGCCGAACGCAAGCCGGCCGAGCTCTCCGGCGGTCAGCGCCAGCGGGTCGCCCTCGCCCGGGCGATCGTCAACCGCCCCAAGGTGCTGCTGCTCGACGAGCCGCTGGGCGCCCTCGACCTGAAGCTGCGCGAGCAGATGCAGGTCGAGCTGAAGACGATCCAGGGCGACGTCGGGATCACCTTCGTCTACGTCACCCACGACCAGGACGAGGCGCTGACGATGAGCGACCGGATCGCCGTCTTCAACGAGGGCCGGATCGAGCAGGTGAGCCCCCCGGTGGAACTCTACGAGCGCCCGGTGAACGAGTTCGTCGCCGGCTTCGTCGGCGTCTCGAACGTGATCGAGCGCGACGGGCAGCGGCTGACGATCCGGCCGGAGAAGATCGAGCTGCTCGACGTCGCCGCACCGCCCGCCGACCTCCACGCCGAGCGCGGCAGGGTCACCGAGGTCGCCTACGCGGGGATGATCACCCGCTACACCGTGGCCCTCGACCACGGGGGAACGCTTCAGCTGGTACGTCAGAACGTGGGCGCCGCCGCAACCGAGACGGCCCCCGCGCAGGGGAGTGAGGTACTCGTCGGCTGGCGGCCGGAGCACGCGGCCGCCGTCGGCGGCAAATCGACGAAGGAGGAGGTCGCACCATGAGGCGGAGAAAGCAAGCTCACCCAGCACGGACGGCTTGGTTCGTTGTCGCGGGCCTGGTCGCGTTCATGCTGGTGCTCGCCGGCTGCGGAGGAGGCGGCGGCGACACCAGCGGTGGTGGTGGTGGTGGCGAAGAACTCCAGAAGCTCGGCAAAGGCGAGGGTGCGCTGAACCTGATCGCCTGGCCGGGCTACGTCGAAGAAGAATGGGTGAAGCCCTTCGAAGAAGAAACCGGCTGCAAGGTCAACAAGAAGGAAGCCGGCACCTCCGACGAAATGGTCGAGCTGATGAAATCGGGGCAGTGGGACGGCGTCTCCGCCTCGGGCAACGCCAGCGCCCGTCTCTGGGCCGCCCACCTCGTCGCTCCCGTCAACACCAGTCTCGTCCCCAACTACAAGACGGTCTTCGCCGACCTCAAGAACCAGCCCTACAACACCTTCGAAGGCCAGCCCTACGGAATCCCGCACGGGCGCGGAGCGAACCTCCTGATGTGGAATCCGAACGGGGTCAAGCCGGCACCGACTTCCTGGGACGTGACGCTCGATCCCAAGGTCGCCGCCAAATACAAGGGCAAGATCACCCAGTACGACGACCCGATGTCGATCGCCGAAGCGGCCGTCTACCTAAAGACCCACGAACCGGACCTGGGAATCGAAAATCCCTACGAGCTGAACGAAGAACAGTTCGAAGCGGCCGTCAACCTGCTGAAGGAACAGAAGCCCAACGTCGGCGAATACTGGAGCGAAGCCGCAAAACAGGTCCAGGCCTTCGGCGCCGGCGACATCGAACTCGGCACCACCTGGCAGTACCAGTACTTCCTGCTGAAAGAAGAAGGCGTGCCGGTCGAAGCGAGCCCGGCAAGTCAGGGCTTCCTGCCGAACGAGGGCGCGACGGGCTGGTCGGACACCTGGATGATCAGCTCCGAGGCCAAGCACCCCAACTGCATGTACATGTGGATGAACTACATCATCTCGCCGCAAGCCAACGCCGAGGTCGCCGAACTCTTCGGCGAGGCGCCGGCCCAGGAACTCGCCTGCGACAAAACCAAGAACCCGAATTTCTGCACCGAATACCACGCAGACAATCCGGCGTTCTGGAAGCGGGTCTACTACTGGGAGACCCCGCTCGCCGAATGCGGCAACGGCGAAAACGATTGCAAGGACTACAACGACTGGGTCAAAGCCTGGACCGAAATCAAAGGCTAGGCAGGTTGGCCGAGGTCGATGACGACTGAAGCTGTCGCGGTGAAGAGGTCGGCGGGGCGCAAGCTCGCCGGCCTCTTCCACGGCCGGCCCCGCCTTCAGGTGGGGTCGCTCCTGGCCGCGCCGGCCGCCTGGCTGGTCGTCCTCTACCTCGGCTCGCTCGGCGTCCTGCTGATCACCGCCTTCTGGACCGTCGACCCGCTGAGCGGCGAAGTCATCCAGGGCTGGAGCCTCGAAAACTTCGAATCGCTGGTCAACGAACCGGTCTACCGCGAAATCGTCTGGCGGACGGTGCGGACCGCCGCCCTGGTGACGGTCACCGACGCGATCATCGCCTTCCCGATCGCCTTCTACATGGCCAAGGTGGCGAGCCGGCGCGGCAAAGCGCTGCTCGTCGTCGCGATCCTGATGCCGCTCTGGTCGAGCTACCTGGTCAAGGTCCTCTCCTGGCGCACGATGCTGTCCGAGAACGGCGTCATCAACTGGGCCCTGGAACCGCTGGGGCTGCATGGCCCCGGTTACGGGCTGACCGCAGTCTGGCTGGTGATGTCCTACCTCTGGCTGCCGTACATGATCCTGCCGATATACGCCGGGCTCGAACGGATCCCCAACTCGCTGATCAGCGCCTCCGAGGACCTCGGCGCCTCCCCCTTCACCAGCTTCCGGCGGGTGATCCTGCCGCTCGCCTTCCCCGCCGTGGTCGCCGGGTCGATCTTCACCTTCTCGCTCACCCTCGGCGACTTCATCACCGTCCGGCTGGTCTCAAACAGCCAGTTCATCGGCAACACGATCGCCTCCTCGATCACCAACGACCTGCCGTTCGCCGCGGCGCTGGCGCTGGTCCCGATCGTGGTCATGATCGCCTACCTCGGCGTCGCCCGGAAGCTCGGCGCCTTCGAGCACGTCTGATGCGACTCTCGCGACGAGCAGAAGCGCTGCTGCGGGGCTTCGTCGGCCTCGGCCTGGCCTTCATCTACCTGCCGTTGGTCGTGATCGGGATCTACGCCTTCAACTCGAGCAGGATCCTCAAGTGGCCGCCGCCGAGCCTGACCACGGAATGGTTCAGCAAGGCATTCGAAAGCGATTCGGTCCGCGAAGCGCTGCTCACCTCGGTCGAGGTCGGCCTGATCGCGACCGCGATCGCGCTCCTCCTTGGCACGCTGGCGGCGATGGCGGTCGGCCGCTACGACTTCTTCGGCCGCGAGACCATCTCGTTCCTGGTGATCCTGCCGATCGCCCTGCCGGGGATCGTCACCGGCGTCGCCCTCAGCAACACCTTCACCCAGGTGCTCGGCGTCAGCCTCGCGCTCTGGACGGTGATCGTCGGCCACGCCACCTTCTGCATCGTCGTCGTCTACAACAACGTCGTCGCCCGCCTGCGCCGCAGCTCGGGCTCGATCGAGGAGGCCTCCGCCGACCTCGGCGCCGATCCCTGGCAGACCTTCCGCTTCGTCACCTTCCCGAGCATGAAAACCGCGCTCGCCGCCGGTGCCCTGCTCGCCTTCGCCCTCTCCTTCGACGAGATCATCGTCACCACGTTCACGATCGGCGCCGGCGAAGAAACGCTGCCGATCTGGATCTTCCACAATCTCTTCCGGCCGAAGGAGCTGCCGATCGTCGACGCCGTCGCCGTGATCGTGATCCTGATCTCGATCATCCCCGTCTACCTCGCCCACCGCCTCTCCAGCGAGGAGGGCGGCGTCACCGGCGGCAAAGGCGGCGGCGCGGCCGAGGTCGCCGAGGTGACCGCAGCGCCGTAGCTCGGAGGGCGGCTCTACAGCGGGATGTTGCCGTGCTTGCGCTTTGGCTGGGCGACGCGCTTGGACTGCAGCATGCGCAGCGCTTTGATCAGCTTCGGCCGCGTCTGGCGCGGCTCGATCACGTCGTCGATGTAGCCGCGCTCCGCCGCCGAGTAGGGGTTGGCGAAGTGGGCTTTGTAGTCGTCGATCAGTTTCTGGCGGCGCTCGTCGGGGGTCGGCGAGGTGGCGATGTCTTTGCGGTAGATGATGTTGACGGCGCCCTCGGGGCCCATCACCGCGACCTCGGCCGTCGGCCAGGCGACGTTGTAGTCGGCCAGCATGTGCTTGGAGTTCATGACGTCGTAGGCGCCGCCGTAGGCCTTGCGGGTGACGACGGTGAGCTTCGGCACGGTCGCCTCGGTGAAGGCGTAGAGCAGCTTCGCGCCGTGGCGGATGATCCCGTTCCACTCCTGGTCGGTGCCGGGCAGGAAGCCGGGCACGTCGGTGAAGGTCAGGATCGGGACGTTGTAGCAATCGCAGGTGCGGACGAAGCGGGCCGCCTTCTCGGAGGCCTCGATGTCGAGCACGCCGGCGAGGAAGGCCGGCTGGTTGCCGACGACGCCGACCGGATAGCCGTCGAGGCGGGCAAAACCGCAGACGATGTTCTTGGCGAAGTGCTCGTGGACCTCGAAGAACTCTTCATCGTCGACGACGAGGGAGATCACGTTGCGCATGTCGTAGGGCTTGGAGGGATCGTCAGGGACGACGGTGTCGAGCTCCTCGTCTTCGCGCTCGGGGTCATCGGAGGGCACTGGATTGCGGGGCGGCGCCTCGAGGTTGTTCGAAGGCAGGAAGCTGAGCAGATAGCGGCAGTCCTCGAGGCAGCTCTCCTCGTCCTCGGAGGCGAAGTGGGCGACGCCCGACTTCGAGTTGTGGCTCATCGCCCCACCGAGCTCCTCGAACTCGACTTCCTCGCCGGTCACGGTTTTGATCACTTCCGGGCCGGTGATGAACATGTGCGAGGTCTCTTTGACCATGAAGATGAAGTCGGTCATCGCCGGCGAGTAGACGGCGCCGCCGGCGCAGGGGCCCATGATCAGGCTGATCTGCGGGATCACCCCCGAGCACATCACGTTGCGGACGAAGACGTCGCCGTAGGCGCCGAGCGAGACGACCCCCTCCTGGATCCGGGCGCCGCCGGAGTCGTTGATCCCGACCACCGGCGCCCCGACCTGGGCGGCAAGGTCCATCACCTTGCACATCTTCTCCGCCATCACCTCGCCGAGACTGCCGCCGAAGACGGTGAAGTCCTGCGAGAAGACGAAGACCGTGCGACCGTCGATCGTCCCGTGGCCGGTGACGACCGCGTCGCCCCAGGGCCGTTTCTTCTGCATCTCGAAGTCGTAGGTGCGGTGGCGGACGAAGGTGTCGAGCTCCTCGAAGGAGCCCGGGTCGAGCAGCTTCTCGATCCGCTCGCGGGCGGTCATCTTGCCCTTCGCGTGCTGCTTCTCGACCGCCTCGTCGGAGGCGGAGTGGATCGCCGACTTGCGCAGTTCGCGCAGGTAGGCCAGCTTCTCGTCGTGGGTGATCGGGTTCTTCTCGCGCATGTGAAAAGGGTCCGCAGGGTGCTCGGAGGACCGGCGCGGGATTCTATTTACGCTGCCGCCCCGGTGTCCCGCGGCGGGGGCCGGGGCCGTCGGAAACGACGGAGGGCCCGCCGAAGCGGGCCCCCACGATCCAGGATGCTGCGGGTAAACCTAGAGTTCCGCGCAGACCACGAAGGCGGTCACGGACCAGTTCCCGGTCGTCGTCGCAGGTTCGACATCACGGCCGAACGCCTGCCAGCCGGTCCGGGCCGAGCCGGACGAAGCCGGGTTGCTGCCGGTCAGAGCGACATCGGCGAGTTCGCCGTTCACACGGCCTCCTCCGGCGATCGCGGACTTGCCGGCCGGGCAGCTGACTTCAGCGGACTTGGCGACCGAGTTGTTGGTGGCGCTTTCGGAGCTGAAGTACGACACGTTGCGGACCAGCTGCGAGTACAGGGCCGAAGAGATTTTCGACGAGTCGACCGCTTCGAAGCCGATCTTCGTACGACCGACGGCTTCCTTCTTGATCTTGGCTTCGGTGACGGCTTCCGAGCCGAGCTTCGCGTTCGTCACCGCGAGCTTCTTGATTTTGCCGTTGGTGACCGATTCCTTACCCAGCTTCGGGTTGGTGACCGCGAGCTTCTTGATTTTGCCGCTCGTCACCGATTCCTTGCCGATTTTCGAGTTGGTGACTGCCAGGTTCTTGAGTTTCGGCGAGGTCACCGCTTCGTTGGCGATGTTGACGGCCTTGACCTGGCCGGGGCCGAGCTTGGTCGCCGCGTAGGCGGTGCCGGCGAGGGCGACGAACAGGGCGGTGAGGGACAGGACGTTGGCCACCGTGAGGTGCCGCTTCAGGGTCTTCACTCGACGAGCTCTCTTTCTTGGGTTCAGCTGAAGGGACGGCGCTGCGGTTCGGCGAGGCGGTCGAGCACTGCCTCGAGATCGGCTTCGACGAGGCCGCTGGCCTCGTCGGCACGGATCTCGACCCTGGTGCCGAAGCCCTTCTCGGCCATCGTCACCTCGAGCCCCTCGACGGTCGCGATCAGCTCCGCCAGCTCGGGTTCGGACTTCATCAGCGTCCTCGAAACCTCGATCATCAGCGCCGGATTCGCCTAGCGAGCGCCGCCTCCTCCCCGTGAATCGCACCGCCCAGCTACGGGGGAGAGTTCGGGGCGCTCGCGATATTGACCCCATCAGGGTGAGGTCAATATCGCGAGCGCGAAACCGGGACGTTTGGAGGCTGGTCGCCAGGCAACATGGGATCGTGGCACGCCGGCAGCTGCTCGCACTGGGATTCAGCCGCCAAGCGGTCCAGCACCGCATCACCACCGGCCGCCTCCATCCCGTTGCGCGTGGGGTCTACGCGGTCGGCTGGCCTTACTTGGACCAGCGGCGACGCTGGGCGACGGCCGTCCTGGCCGCCGCGACCGGTGCTGGTACAGACGCCTTTCCCACCCAGCCCTACCTTGGCGCCGACGCGGTGCTCAGCCATCGCAGCGCCGCTGCGCTCTGGGGCATCGGGAACGAGCGGAGGGGAAGAATCGACCTGAGCGTGCGGCGCAAGCAGAGCACCAGCCGGACCGGGATGCTTGTCCGCCGCCGGCCTTCACTAGCGGTCACTGCAATCCGCCTGGTCGACGACCTGCCGGTCACCAGCCCCGTCCAGACCCTGATCGATCTGGCTACGGAACTCGGGCCGATCGCAATCGAGCGGGCGGTCAACGATGCCGACAAGCGGGACCTGATCGACCCGGAGGCGCTCCGAACGGCGCTCGACGATCACGCCGGCGAGCCCGGAGTACGGCCCCTCCGTCAGATCCTCGACCGCCTCACCTTCCGCCTCTCGGACTCAGACCTGGAGATCTTCTTTCGCCCAATCGCAGCTTCCGCCGGACTACCTCCGCCCTTGAGCAAACAGCGGGTCAACCGCTTCGAAGTCGACTTCTTCTGGCCCGACCTCGGGCTCGTGGTCGAGACCGACGGCCTCCGCTACCACCGCACCCCCTCAGCCCAGAAGCACGACGCCCGCCGCGACCGCGCCCACGTCATCGCCGGCATGACCCCCCTCCGCTTCACGCACTACGAGATCCGCCACGAACCCCACCGCGTCCGCTTCGACCTGCGCCGTGCCGCCGCAATGCTTCAGAAGCGCTCGCGATATTGACCACACCTGATGGGGGTCAATATCGCGAGCGCTTCGAGCCCTCCGCGTTTAGAAGAACGCGCCGCCCTTGTATTCGCCGAAGACCTCGCGCATCGCGCCGCAGACCTCGCCGATCGAGGCGTCGGCGGCGAGGGCGGCGCGGATCGGGTGGAGGAGGTTGCCGTCGCCCTGGGCGACGTCCTTCAGCGCCTGCAGCCTGGCGTCGACCACCGGCTGGTCGCGGTTCTCCTTGAACGCCTTGAGACGGGCGAGCTGGCGCTGCTCGGACTCCGGGTCGACCTTGAGGATGTCGACGTCGTCGACCTGGTCGGTGACGAATTTGTTGACGCCGACGATCACGTCCTGGCCGCTCTTGTAGCGCTCGTGGTAGCTGAGCGCCGACTCCTCGATCTCGCGCTGCATGAACTCCAGCGCTTCGACCGAGCCGCCCAGCTCTTCCACTTTCTCCATCAGCTCCCAGGAGCGCAGTTCGATCTCGTCGGTCAGCGACTCGACGAAGTAGGAGCCGGCAAAGGGATCGACGGTGTCGGCGACGCCGGACTCGTAGGCGAGCACCTGCTGCGTGCGCAGAGCGATTCGCGCCGAGCGCTCGGTCGGCAGCGCCAGCGCCTCGTCGAAGCCGTTGGTGTGCAGCGACTGGGTGCCGCCGCTGACCGCTGCGAACCCCTGCAGGGCGACGCGGATGATGTTGACCTCCGGCTGCTGCGCCTGCAGCGTCACCCCGCCGGTCTGGGTGTGGAAGCGGATCTGCATCGATTTCGGGTTCTCGGCCCCGAACCGCTCGGCGACGATCTTCGCCCACATCCGCCGCACCGCGCGGAACTTGGCGACCTCCTGGAAGACGTTGTTGTGGCAGTTGAAGAAGAAGGCGAGCCGCGGCGCGAACTCGTCGATCTTCAGCCCCCGCTCAAGCGCCGCCTCGACGTAGGCGATCGCGTTGGAGAGCGTGAAGGCGACCTCCTGCACGGCCGAGCAGCCCTTCTCGCGGATGTGGTACCCGGAGATCGAGATCGTGTTCCATTTCGGCACGTTCTCGCGGCAGTACTCGAACAGGTCGGTGGTCAGCCGCATCGTCGGCTCCGGCGGGTAGATGTAGTTGCCGCGCGCCATGTACTCCTTCAGAACGTCGTTCTGAACGGTGCCGCGCAGCTTCTCCGAGGGCACACCCTGCTCCTCGCCGACCAGCTCGTAGAGCAGCAGCAGAATCGGCGCCGGGGCGTTGATCGTCATCGAGGTCGAGACGCCGTCGAGCGGGATCTGGTCGAAGCAGATCCGCATGTCCTCGATCGTGTCGATCGGGACGCCGGTACGCCCGACCTCGCCGTGACAGAGCGGGTCGTCGGAGTCACGGCCGAGCTGCGTCGGCAGGTCGAAGGCCATCGAGAGCCCGGTCGAGCCGTGCTCGATCAGGTACCGGTAGCGCTCGTTGGTGTCCTCGGGCGAGGCGAAGCCGGCGTACTGGCGCATCGTCCACAGCCGGTCGCGGTACATGCCCTCGTGGATCCCGCGCGTGAACGGGGGCTCGCCCGGCTGCCCGAGCCGCTCCTCCAGCCCCGGGGCAACATCGTCGGGCCCGTAGAGGGACTCGATCTCTATTCCTGAGTCGGTGAAGACGCGCTCGTCATCGGGGCCGACGAGGGGCGCGATCGTGCGGTGGGACTCGCCGGCGGCGCTATCGGTGCTTGCCATCACTCGGGAGGATATTGAGCCCCGCCGGTCCGGTGCGGTGTCGACGAAATGCACGATGCCTCCCACCGGAACCTTGGCTGGCCACCCGGGTTGTCAACGTCAGCGGCCCTGAATAGGCTTGGCCGCAACCACTTGTCGCAAGTCGCCTTGAGAGGCAGCAGGGGGCGGCACGCAACTACGGAGGAACCACATGTCAGATGTAACCCGGCCAAGTACGGCTCGGAGGGGAATGTTGCCCGCCGGAATCCTGGCGGCAGCGCTGATCGCGCTGATGGCGTTCGCTCCCTTCGCTTCCGCCGCGTCCGACCCGCTCGCGAGCGGCAAGACGACGATGACGCTGCAGAAGAGCTTCACCAACTACCTGAAGACCTTCGGCATCACCGTCGCCAAGGTCTCACCGGCCAAGCTCAGCGGCGGCAAGGCGACGTTCAACGTCACCGGCGGCTCACTCGATCCGACCACGGGTAAAGGCACCGTCAACCTCGGCGGCGGCCTCAACTTCAAGGCCGGTAAGAAGAGCGCCCAGGTCAAGGGCCTCGTTCTCAGCACCGAAAAGAAGTCGCTGACCGGCAAGGTCGGCGGCAAGAAGGTGAAACTGGCCACGATCGCCGGCTGGTCGTTCAAGCGCGCCGGGTTCGGCGTCAACCTGACGATCAACAAGGTGAAGCTGACCAACGCCGGTGCGACGCAGCTGAACAAGAAGCTCGGCTACGCCAAGGGCAAGCCGAAGCCGTTCCTCAAGAACAAGCTGATCGCCAAGGCCGCGTCTGAAACCCAGCCGAGCACGGTCACCGTGCTGCCGGTCGGGAACATGACGTTCGTCGGCAGCCCAGTGCTGCTGACCAAACTCAAAAACGTCGAAGTCAAACTTCAGACTCTCGGCCTCACCCAGCAGCCCGCCCCGACCACGTTCACCGGACCGATCCTCGGCGGCACCGTTTCGCCGACCGGCACCGCCGGCGTCGTCCAGAGCGGCATCGGGATCAAAATGACCCAGAACCTGCCGCTGCAGGTCGGTGCGATCACGACCAACATCACTCTCGGCGGCATCTACGTCGACCTCGCCGCGAAAACCGCGACGGTCGAAGTGATCGCCGAATCGAACGCGGAATCGCCGACGGGCAGCGGCAAAAAACCGCTCAACCTGGGCAACCTCGGGCGCAGCTCGATCGCCGACATCACGGTGACCGGCGTCACCGCTGATCCGACGACCCGCACCGTGGCCGTTAACTCCGCTGGGGTCCTGCAGGCCGTTTCCGCCGAAGTCCTCCAGGGCTTCGTCTCGGTCTACCAGGCCTACGCGGAAGGCGGCGCACAGCTGAAATTCTGTGAAGCGTCGCCAGGACACTGCACGGGCGTGAATGAAAAAGCCGAAAAAGAAGAAGCGGCAGCGGTCGGCAAAAAAGCCGGCGAAGAAGTCGCCAAAAACCACATCAGTGCCGGCGAAGCACTGGGCACCTTCTCCTTCACGGCTCAGGCCCAGTAGCCCAAGCCAAAGCGAGATACAGGGAAAGGGCGGCCTCCGGGCCGCCCTTTTTCTTGCCCGCGCTGAAGCAGATGAGGGCGGTCGGCTAGTCCGAGGTGCCGACCAGGCGCTCGACGCCGGTCTGGTCGATCGTCTTGCGCAGGCCCTCGACCAGCTCGATCGTCGGCTCCCAGCCGAGCAGGTCGCGGGCGCGGCCGATGTCGGGCTGGCGCTGCTGCGGGTCGTCGGTCGGCAGCGCCTCGTAGACGATCTCCGAGCGGGAGCCGGTCACCTCGACCACGGCTTTCGCCAGCTCGAGCAGGGTGAACTCGTTCGGGTTGCCGATGTTGACCGGCGTGTGGACGTCGGACTCGGCGAGCGCGACGATGCCCCGGATCAGGTCGTCGACGTAACAGAAGCTGCGGGTCTGGCTGCCGTCGCCGAACACGGTCAGCGGCCGGTCCTGCAGCGCCTGGCGCAGGAAGGTCGGAATCGCGCGGCCGTCGTGCGGTCGCATGCGGGGCCCGTAGGTGTTGAAGATGCGGACGATCGCCGTGTCGAGGCCCTGCTGGCGGTGGTAGGCCATCGTCAGCGCCTCCGCGTAGCGCTTCGCCTCGTCGTAGACGCCGCGCGGCCCGATCGGGTTGACGTGCCCCCAGTACTCCTCGGTCTGAGGATGGACCTGGGGATCGCCGTAGACCTCGCTGGTCGAGGCAATCAGGAAGCGGGCGCGCTTGAACTTGGCGACGCCGAGCATGTGGTGGGTGCCCTGCGAGCCGACCTTCAGCGTGTGCAGCGGCAACCTCAGGTAGTCGATCGGGCTGGCCGGTGAGGCGAGGTGGTAGATGAAGTCGACGTCCTCGGGGATATCGACGTAGCCCTCGACGATGTCGATATTGCGGAAGTCGAAGGCCTCGTCGCGGATATGGGCGATGTTCTCCAGCGACCCGGTCTCCAGGTTGTCGATGCAGATCACCCGGTGCCCCTGACCGAGCAGGTGCTCGCAGAGGTGGGAACCGAGGAAGCCGGCGCCGCCGGTAACTACGCAAGTCGCCATCGCGGCGGATGCTAAATGATCGGTTCGCGGCCAGGCGTGCGCTCATCCAAGAGGCCCGGTCGCAGAGATGACGCTCTTCTGCGGCAATTTCCGAGAATTCGGGACAGATCCGCCCCCAAAAGGGGGGAGAGACGACCGCTGGCAGCGACTTTCTCCTGCCATCGTTTGCTGTGAAGAAGTCGACCGGGCAGGGGGAGCCTAGTGGTGGGGCCGAGCAATCGGGACGAACAGCGCATGCCGGAGACGGCGGGGATGGACGCAGCCCGCAAGCGGGCCGCGATCGAGACCTACTCCCGCCACCGGGCGACCCTCAGCCGCACCGCCCGCCGCTACTCGATCTGCACCGACGACGCCGAAGACGCGCTGCAGCGAGCGCTGGAGATCCTGCTCACCAAGGCGCCTTCAGATGACCCGCGCGAACTGATCCGCTGGACCCAGACCGTCGTCAAGCACGAGGCGCTCGCCGTCCGCCGCGAGCGCGAGCGCATCCTCGCCGGGCCCGCGGCGCGGCGGCCCGAGCCCGACGCCGAGGACTGGATCGCGCTGATCCCAAGTGCTGCCGACGGGCCGCCGGAGCGGGCCGAGCGGCGCGAGGCGATCGCCCGCAGCCGCGAGGCGCTGCAATCGCTGAAGCCGCAGGAGCTGCGCGCGCTGACCCTTCTGGCGGAGGGCTACTCGTACCGCGAGATCGGCGAGATCACCGGTTACTCGAGGACCAAAATCAACCGCTGCCTGGCCGAGGGACGAGAGCGGTTCCGGCGCTTCATCTCCCGCAGCGAGGGCGGCGAGCGCTGCGCCGAGCTGCAGCCGCTGCTCTCCGCCTTCTGCGACGACGAAGCGAGCGCCGGCGACACGGCCGTGCTGCGCGAGCACCTGCGGGCCTGCCCTCACTGCCGCGCCGCGCTGCGGGCCTACCGGGCCGCGCCCGCCGCCGCCGCGGCCCTGGCGCCGGCCTTGCCGCTCGGCCGCTCGCTGCTAGACCGCGCCCACGAAGCGGTCGCCGGCCTGGCGGCCCGCTTCGGCAGCGACGGCACGGCCGACTCGGCGCTGACCCAGATCGCGACCGCCGGCGGTACCCGCGGTGCCGGAATGGCGGCCCTGGCGAAGCTGGCCGCTGTCTGCGCCGGCACGGTCGGCGGTGCCGCCGCCTGCGTCGCCACCGGTGTGGTGCCGGTCCCGCTCGAGATCGCAGCCGACCACTCGCGGCCGGCGCGGCTCGAGCGGGCCGCGCAGCAGACCACCGCCGAACCGGCGTCCTCAGCCGCCGTCGAATACGAAAGCGCCGCCGAATCGCCTCCCGCCGAGGATGATCCGGAGACCAAGCCGGAGGAAAAGCAGGAGTCCTCGCCGGCCGGCTCGGCGCCCGTGTCTGTGCCCGAAACGGCAGGCGGCGCCGTCGAATACACGCCGCCACCGCCAGCGGTCGAACCCGCGCCTGCCGCCGCCTCGAGCGGCGCGGGCAGCGGCAGCGCCAGCGGGGAGTTCGGCCCTTGAGACGGCGCTGGCGGAGATGCGCCGGCGCAGCCGGCTCGATCCTGGCGGCGCTCGCCCTGGCGGGCGCCGACGCCAGCGCCGCAACTGGACCGCCACTGACGACACGGCTCGTCGACCTCCTGCCAGACCCCTCCCATTCGCCCTGGGAGGCGAGCCGCAACTTCCTCGTCTCCTGGCGGCTGGAGCCGAACCCCGGCGGGACGGCGGCGCCGGTCGGAATCGCGTACCGCCTGCGCGACCCCCTTGGCAACCCCCTTGGGCCGGTGACGGAAATCGGCCTCGCCGAGCGCGATATGACGACGATTCTCCCTGCGGGCGCGACCGAGCCCGGCGAGTACGAGCTCGACATCTGGCTCGTCGGCACCGCCGGCGACGGCCCGGTCGCCCGCGCGCCGCTGCGCTTCGACGACGCCCGCCCGGCCCCGGTCGGATTGATCGCGCCATCGGGGTGGGTGCGAGCGGGTCGCGAGGTCGAGCTGGCCATCGACCGCTCCCCGGCGACGCCGCCGCCCTCTGGAGTGCGCGGCTACGCCGTTACGGTCGATCACGGCACCGGCGACGCTCCCTGCGCCGGCCGCGAGCGCTGCGAGCCGCAGGAGGTCGACGCAACCGCCGCCGCCAGCGGGGTGATCGCGGTCGGCCCCCTCACCGAGGGCGTCAACCTCGCCAGGATCGTCGCCGTTTCGGGCTCCGGATTGACGTCCGCCTCCGCCGGCAGCACCGAGCTCCGGGTCGACGGCACCCCGCCGAGCGTGACCCTGACGGCGCCGTCGGGGTGGTCAGCGGGGCCGGTCGCGGTCACCGCCAGCGCCCGTGACGACGGCTCGGGGATGGCCGCCGCCGGCCCCGCCGGTGCCTTCACCGCGGTCGCGGTCGACGGCGGCGTCGCCAGCGTTTCTCCCGGCGCCACCGCGACTGCGCTCGTCCATGACGAGGGGGCGCACGGGGTCGGGGCGTACGCCTCCGACGCGGTCGGGAACTTCAGCGCCGGCGGTGAGAGCTCCGAGCCACCGTGGTCGGCAATCGTCCGGATCGACGAAACCGCGCCGGTGGTCAGCTTCGCGGTTCGGCAGGATCCTGCCGAACCGGAGCGCATCGTCGCCCGGGTGGAGGACGCCCTGGCAGGGTCGAGCACTGACCGCGGCGCGATCGCGATCCGCCCATTTGGCAGCACGGCGCTGTTCGAGCCGATCCCGACCAGCGTTGGCGCCGGCAGGCTGACGGCGCACTGGGACTCCGACTCCTACCCGGTCGGGCGCTACGAATTCCGCGCGACCGGATACGACGTCGCCGGCAATCGGAAGACGACCGAGCTGCGCGGCGACGGTCGGCCCCTGGTCCTGGAGAACCCGGTGAAGACGCCGGCCACGCTCGCGTTCGGCTTCGGCGGCCGCAAGCTGGTCTGGCACAGCTGCCGCCGTGTCGACGGCGAGCTGCGCTGCCACCGGCGCCTGATCGGTCCCTTCGCGCAGCGCCCGACGACGCGGTCGGCGGCCTACGGTCGCTCGGTGCCGATCGCCGGCAGGCTGAGCACTCCGTTCGGAGCGGCGACGGCAAATCAGCGAGTCGAGGTCGTCGAGACCTTCGCCGCCGGCGCCGAGTCGCGCGAGCGCCGAACGACTCTGCTCACCAACGCTGAGGGTGAATTCCTCGCCCACCTTCCGCCGGGCCCGAGCCGCCAGGTCGAGGTGCGCTTCGACGGCGGCCCGACCCTCACCCGCGCTGGCGCCGCAACGCTGCACCTGCGCGTTCGAACGGCGGTGCGGCTGCGCTCCTCGGCCGCGACGGCGGCGATCGGCGGCGCCCCGGTCGTCTTCAGCGGCAGCGTCGCCCACGAGGGCGCCTCGATCCCGGCCACCGGCTTGCCGGTCGCCCTCCAGTTCCGCCTCCCGGACGTTCCCTGGACCGAGTTCCGCACCGTCCAGACCGGGCCCGACGGCCGCTTCCGGTTCCCCTACGCCTTCAGCGATGACGACAGCCGCGGTGTCCGCTTCCAGTTCCGCGCCCACCTCGCCGCCCAGCCGGGCTGGCCCTTCGACCCCGGCAACTCCCGCGCGGTCACGGTCACCGGCCGCTGAGAGGCCACATGACCGGCACGGATGCACCACCTCAAGAGTCCCCGCATAGGTTGACTATGCGGGGACTCTTTCGTCGGCGCCCCGCTTGGTCCTGAGGCCTCTCAGAGATGCTGGTTCGCTACCGGCCGACGGCGTCGATCGCGCGACGCACGCGTTTCTCAACGTCATTGCGGTTGCGCTTGATCGAGCTCTCGACAGCGCGCTGGCGTTTGCGTGCCTCACGCTCGACGCGATTGCGCGTCTTGCGGGCTTCGCTGGTCGCCTTGCGGCGGGCGGTGGCGCCGCGGCGCTCGGTCCGTTTCAGCGATTTACGCAGCTGGTTGCGGTAAGCCTTGATCTGCTTCTCGGCGCTGCTGCGGCCGGTCCACGGCTCGACCAGGCCGGTGACGCGGTCGCTGACGCTGAGGACGACGCCGACCGGCAGGTCGACAGCGGCCTCGGCGACGGCCTGGACCTGCGGCTTCTCGGCGACCGGTTTCGTCGTCGTCGCGGCTTTCGCTTTACTTGATTTTTTGGTCTGGGTTGCCATTGAAAGTAAGTAATCCTCCGGATATCGTTTGGCTGCCTCGGGCGTTCCGAGAGCTTAGCGAACATATGTTCCTCACGAACACATGTTCTTAAACCTCCTCCGAGGAGCGGTTACAGAAAGGCGTGGGAGGCGGCTCGAATCAGGCGAGCTGGGCGTCGAGCACGGCTGCCAGCGCACCGTCGCCGCAAGCCGCGGCCATCGGGTAGCGGGCGTCGAGGTCGAGCGGCGTCTCTGACAGCTGATGTGCGCCGAAGGCGACCGCGCCACCCGCCTCGCGGACGATCAGCTGCGCCGCGGCGGCGTCGACCGAGCGGCAGGGACGCAGGCTCAGCATCGCGTCGAAGCGGCCGGCGCCGACGTAGGCGGCGGTTATCGCGATCGAGCCGACGACCCGAAGCCGGTAGACCCTGCCCTCCAGCGCCGCCAGCGCCGGCTGGGTCCACCGTGGCTCAGCCGACTCGAGCCCGACCACCTCCAGCTTCTCGGCCTCCGCCGCGACCCTGGCCGGGGCGCCGCCGAGGCGAGCGCCCTCACCGCGGACCGCGAGGAACTCCTCGTCGGCCCCGAAGTCGTGGACGAAGCCGAGCTCGACATCCGCCATCGAGGGGCCGGAGGCGATGGCGATGCTGAGGCTGTGTGAGGGGATCGTGCGACGGGCGTTGAGCGAGCCGTCGATCGGGTCGATCACCACCCGGGCTTCGCCACCGCCGCCGAAGGGCACTTCGCCGCGCTCCTCGGAAACGGCGACGAAGGAGGCGCCCTCTGCGGCCAGCAGCTCGAGCTCGGCGAAGACCGCGTCCTCGCAGCGGCGGTCGATGACCAGCGTGTGGTCGCCGCCCTCGCCGACCCCGTCGTAGACGGTCCGCTCCTCGCTGCTCGGGGTCGCCGCGAAGATCGCCCGCTGGGCGGCGACGATGCGGCGGCAGATCACTGGCCAATCTGCGGAGAAGACGTCCATCGGCCGGATGCTACGGCGCGCTAGCGTTGGAACGATGCCCGAGGACCAGATCAGCGCCCCGTCGCGCGACGACGAGCGTGAGCGGGTGGTCGGCCACGGCGACGGCGCCCTCCTGGTCCGCGGCGCCGCCGGCACCGGCAAGACCGAGCTGCTGGCACGCCGCCTCGCGCAGCTCGCCGCGGACGGGATCGCCGTCGAGCAGGTCCTGGTGATCGGCTCGACGCGGGCGACCGCCCGGCGCCTGCGTGAGCGCTCCGAGGCGCTGCTGGAGGGCCCCTTCGAGGAGCTCTGGATCGGCAGTTGGGAGACGCTCGGCGAGCGTCTCCTGCGCGAGCACTCCGAGGCCGCCGGCCTCGACCCCTTCTTCGACGTCCTCGGCCCCGCCGAGCGGCTGGCGGTGATGCTCGAGCGGCTCGACGAGCTGCCGCTGCGCCGCCACGAGATCCGCGGCAACCCGGCCGGGCTGCTGGCGCGGCTGCTGGCGCGGATCGACGCCCTCAAGGCCGAACGTGTCGGTCCCACCAGCCTCGCCGAGCGGGTGGCCGAAGGCGAGCAGGTGGACGACGAGGCGGGGCGCGAGGCGCGCCAGCGGGAGCTCGAGTTCGCCGAGCTCTACACCGCCCACGACCGCATCCTCGCCGGGTCCGGCAGCCTCGACCGCGGCGACGTCTTCCTCGCCCTCGACTGCCTCTTCGTCGAGCGGCCCGACGTCCGCGGGCGGATCGCCGAACGCTTCCGCCACCTGATGGTCGACGAGCTGGAGGAGACGACCAGCGCCCAGCGCGCCCTGCTCGAGGCGCTCGCCGCCGACAACCCGAACCAGGTCTGCGCGCTCGAGGGCGGCGGCGCGGCCGCCGCCTGGTTCCGGGAGCTGCACCGCGAGGCCGAGGAGGTCGAGCTCGCGCACCGCTTCCGGGCGCCGGAGCTGCGCTTCTGGAGCTGCGGCAACGAGCGCGCCCAGGCGCAGGCGGTGGCCCGCGAGGCCGAGCACCTGGCGGCCGGCGGCGTCGACCCGGAGGCGATCTGCGTGCTCGTCGCCGACCCCGTCCACGACGGCGGCGCGGTCACCGCGGCGATGGAGGAGCGCGGCATTCCCTTTCACCTCTCCGGGCCGACGGCGCTGTTCCAGCGGCCCGAGGTCCGCGACGCGATCGCCTGGCTGCGGGTGCTGGCCGACCCCGACGACTCGGCGGCGGCGGCGCGGGCGCTGACCCGGCCGCCGGTCGAACTGCGCCCCGGCGACCTTGCCCGGCTGACGACGATCGCCCGGCGGCGCAAGCTCGACATGGTCGGCGGCTGCGAAGCAGCGCTCGACAGCCCCCAGTTCCAGCCCGAGGCGCGGGAGCGGATCCAGTCCTTCCTCAAGCTCTACGGCAGCGCCTCCGCGGTGATGGAGGAGCGCCGCGCCGACGTCTTCGTCCGCCGCCTGATCGAGGCGGTCGGCCTGCGCCGCCAGCGCCTCTTCGCCGCCCAGCCCGAGGTCGCCGAGCGCCTGCTCGGGCTCTCGCGGCTGGCCGAGCTGGCGACCGCCTGGGCGCGGCGTGAGCCGCATGGCTCGACCCGCGGCTTCGTCGCCTACCTCAGCGCTGTCGCCGAGGCCGGGGTCGAGCCGGCCGGGGGCGAGGAGCCGCGCTCGCCGGGATCGGTCCAGGGGATGGCGATCGACGCGGTCAAGGGGATCGGCTTCGACCACGTCTTCGTGCTCGGCCTGGAGGCCGAGCACGAGTGGTCGCGGATCGGCTGGCCGGCCCGCAGCGGCCTGGTCTTCTCGCGGCTGCGCCGGGACGAAGAGGGCGAGGCGCGGCCCTCGCACTTCTACGAGCAGGCGCTGGCGCGGGCCGGCGCTGCCGAGGAAGAGCACGAGGAGGAGCTGTTCGGGCCGGCCGAGGGCCTGCACGCGACCTACCGGGCACTGCGCGAGAAAGTCCTCGAGGCCTCGTGGCGGGCCGGGCGCGAGCTGTCCGAGCCGCGGCTCGACACCGCGATCGACGTCAACCGGGCGATCGCCCGCTACCTCGAGCTGCTGAAGCTGGCGGCGCTCGCCCAGCGCCCCGGCGACGAGCCGACGGTGGAGGCGATCGAGGCGGTCAACGGGCTGCTGCGCCAGGTCGCCACGCCCGAGCAGCAGGCCGAGCTCGACGCCTCCTCGCTCGACGCCTACCTGCTCGACTCCGAGCGCGAGCGGGGCCGGCGGCTGGAGCTGATCGCGGCCAGGGAGGAGCCTTCGCTCGAGGCCTTCCTGCCGCGTCGCGGCGACGGCATGCTGAGCCTCTCCGCCTCCGACCTCAGCCTCTATCTGACCTGCCCGCTGAAGTACAAGTTCGCCCGCGTCTTCGGCATCCCGCAGGAGCCGACGATCAACCAGCGCTTCGGGATCCTCGTCCACAACGTGCTCGAGCGCTTCCACAAGGACCCGCCCGAGGACGAGGAGGACGGGCTGCGGCGCTTGACGCGCCTGTTCGAGACCGGCTGGCACCGCACCGGCTTCGGCTCCTCCGATGACGAGCTCCAGTACCGCGACCGCGGCCGCGAGGCGCTGCGGCTCTACTGGGAGCGCGAGCGGCTGGCCGAGAGCGAACCGGTCTGGCTGGAGAAGAAGTTCGACTTCAAGGTCGGCGAGCACCACGTCCGCGGTCGGGTCGACCGCGTCGACCGCCTGTCCGACGGCGACTTCGAGCTGATCGACTACAAGACCGGCGAACGCAAGACCGCGGCCGAGCTGGAGAACGACCTGCAGCTCGCCCTCTACCGGCTCGCCGCCCGCGAGGCCTGGGACATCGAGGCGGCGTTCGGCAGCTACTACTACGTGCTCGACGCCGACAAGGTCGCCGCGCCGACCAAGCCGGACGACGCCGAGCGGGTCGAGCGCACCGTCCTCCAGGTCGGCGAGGGGATCATCTCCCAGGACTTCGAGCCGCGGCCGTCGCCGACGGTCTGCTCCTGGTGCGACTACAAACTCGTCTGCCCTGCAGCCGAGAGCTGAGGGCGCGAAAGCCAAGCAGGTCGGCGGAGGAGGGAGTCCGAATAGCGGCGCTATTTGGACGACCGACGACTCCGAGATGCGCCGGCTTGCAGCGCCCTCAGTCTTGGCTGCCTCTTTGGCGGAGGAATTTCTGAAACTCGCGGGCGATCGAGTCGGCCGAGGGCAGCTCCGCCCCCTCGCCGGCGAGCAGGTCGACCTGTTCGGCCTCGATCCGCGAGACGAGCTCCTCGATCTCGGGGTTGGCGGCGACGGCGCGGCCGATCTGCTCTTCGTAGTCGGCCGTTTCCTCCTCCAGGTCGGAGGCATCGACCGCGATCCCGGTCAGGCCCTCGAGCCGCCGCAGCAACGCCAGCGCCGCCTTCGGATTGGGGACCGCGGCGACGTAGTGCGGCACCGCCGCCCACAACGAAGCAGACTCGATCCCGGTCTGGCGGAAGACGTCGTGGAGGACGCCGGTGATCCCGGTCGGCCCTTCGTAGTTGGAGCGCTCGAGCTCGAGCTCCTCGACCAGATCGTCGCTCGAGGCGAGACCGGTGATCGGGACCGGCAGCGTGTGCGAGACCTCGGCGATCAGCGCCCCGAGGGTGACGACCAGCTCGACCCCGAGCGCGTCGGCGGCGGTCGCGATCGTCTCCGAGAAGGTGCGCCAGCGCAGGTTGGGCTCGGTGCCGTCAAGCAGGACGAGATCGCGGTCGGCGCCGGGAACGGTGATCGCGATCAGGTTGTTCTCCGGCCAATCGATCCGCCGCGTCCGCCCTTCCTCCAGCCTGATCGTCGGCCGCGTCGATTGGAAGTCGAAGAATTCCTCGGGGTCGACCCTGGCGACCACCTCGGAGTCGAGTGAGTCGGCGATCGTCGTCAGCGCCGTCGAGGCGGCCGCGGCAGCGTCGTTCCAGCCGCGAAAAGCACAGACCAACACCGGGGATCTCAGATTCGGCAGATCGCCTTCCCAGGTGAGTGAATCCACGCTTTGAGCGTAGACGATACGAGCGCCCGCGCCGCCCGACGAAGGCTAGGAAGGGTCGGGCGGAAGCTCCTGGTGCCAAGCGAGTGCCCGCTCGATCTGAGCGGCCAGCGAGAGCAGCCGAGGCTCCGCCTCGGCGGGCCCGACGAGCTGTGCGCCGATCGGCAGTCCCGCCGCGGTGAACCCGGCGGGCACGCTGATCGCCGGCCAGCCGACCACGTTCCAGGGCCAGGCGAAGGGACAGGCGGCACTGGCGGCGGTGCTGGTCGCCCAGTAGCCCTTGCCGCGAAGCTGACCGACCGGCGGAGGAGGCTTGGCGGTGGTCGGCGTCAGGACCACGTCCACGCGCTCGAAGATCGACCCCATCCGGCGCCGGAACGAGATCTCGGCGGCACGGGCGGTGCGCAGCGGCACGCCGCTGAGCAGGCGGCCGAAACGCGCATGGGTCGCGGTCCGCGGTTCGAGAGCGGCGTGGTCGATCTCCCGCTCCCGCAGCCAGGCGTGCACGGCGGACATGCCACGCGGGATCAGCGCGGCGCCGACCAGCCCGTAATCGGGATCGCGCTCTTCGACCTCGTGGCCGAGCTCGGACAAAGTGCTCGCCATCCGCTCGATCGCCATCCGGTGCTCGCCATCTACCTTGCCGGGGGCGCCCGTCGGCGTCGCGAACGAGAGGGCGATGCGAAGCGGCTGCGGCGGAGAGGCAGCGCTGGCGACGAACGGCTCGCCAGGGGGCGTCACCCGGTGGCGGTCGGCCGGGACGTTTCCGGCCAAAACGTCGAGCAGCAGGGCGGCGTCCTCAACCCTGCGGGTCAGCGGGCCGTAACAGCTGAGCCCGTTGAACGCCTCTGCATCCGGCCAGGTGGAGACTCTTCCCCGCTGCGGTTTGAGCCCGACGAGGTTGGTCCAGGCGGCGGGAATCCGGACCGAGCCGGCGCCGTCCGAGCCCATCGCCCCGGCGACGATCCCGGCCGCCACAGCAGCCGCCGCCCCGCCGCTCGAGCCGCCCGGAGTGTGCTCGAGGCTCCAGGGGTTGCGGGTCTCGCCGAAGGCACGGGTCTCGGAGAAATGCCACTGCCCGACCTCAGGGGCGTTGGTCTTGCCGACGACGATTGCCCCGGCCTGACGTAAACGCCGAACCGCCTCGGCGTCGCGAACCGCCACCCGCTCGACCCCCGGGCATCCAAACGGGGTCGTCTCCCCCGCGAGGTCGACATCGTCCTTGATCGCAACCGGAACGCCGAGCAGCGGCGCCCACTCGCCGCTGCTCAGCCGCCGGTCCGCGTCTTCGGCCTCCTCTAGCGCGGCCACCCACCGCACAAGGCGGAAGGCGTTGAGGGTCGACTGCGTCTCATCGATCTTTCGCAGTGACCTCTCGACCAGCTCCCTAGAGCCAACCTCACCCTCCGCAAGCGCCCTTGCCTGTTCGCCGAGACCGTCTGTCGTCGCGGTCTTCATAGTCTGTTGACCATAAGTTCAATAAGGCGGAAATTCATACCAGCTATTGAACAGCCGGTCAATTCGAACTAGCCTGCGACGCGATGCCGACGCCGAAGCGAGGGCGGATGAGCAGCGACGATCGCCGCGAGCACCTGCTCGCCGTCGGTTCCCAGCTACTTGGCCAACGAGCGCACGGCACGGTCTCGATCGAGGAGATCGCCGAGGCGGCCGGAGTCTCGAAGGGGCTGCTCTACCACTACTTCCCGACCAAGAAGGACTTCATCCTCGCCTCGCTCGAGCGCGGGCAGGAGCAGCTGGCGGAGCTGCTGACGCCGGTGCCCGACCTGCCCGCCGCGGTCCAGATCCGGGCCGGCCTCGAACGTTTCCTCGTCTTCGTCGAAGAGCACGAAGCCGCCTACTCGGCGATCTTCCGCAGCCGTGGCGGCGGCGACCGCGAGATCCAGGCGGCGCTCGACCTCGGCCGCGAGGAACGGCTGGAGGCGGTGGTCGACTCGATGGTCGGGTGGGACGGCGCCGGGCCGCCGCTCGAGCGCACGCCCCAGCTGGAAACCGCGATGCAGGGCTGGTTCTTCTTCGTCGAGGGTGCGGTGCTGCGCTGGCTCGACCGCCGCGACATGGAGCGCGAGCAGGTGCGCCAGCTGCTCGAATTGGCGCTGCTCGGCTCGCTGCAAGCGGCGGCCGCCCTCGGCGCTACTCAACCCGCGAAGCGCGACGAACCAGCTGCACAGCCATGAACAGGGCAAGGGCCGCGAAGGTCAGCTGCAGGACGCGTTCGGAGACCTGGTTGGCGATCGTCACCCCGGCCAGGACGCCGAGCGGGGAAAGCACCCCGATCACGATCGCCTCGCGGAGGCGGACGTTGCCGTAGCCGTTCTGGCGGATCGCGCCGACCAGGGCGACGATCACGATCATCAGCAGCGAGGTCGACTCCGCCTCGACCTGACTGAGGCTGAGGAAGATCGTCAGCGCCGGGACGAAGAGCACCCCGCCGCCGACCCCGACCAGGCCCCCCGCGAGCCCGCCCGCCACCGCCACCAGAGCAGCCAGCACCTCGTTCATTTGAGAATCAGCTCGATCGCGATGCCGACCAGCAGCAACGCGAACAGGTAGGAGACGGCCCGCTGCGGGATCCGCTGCTGGATCGCCGTGCCGAGGACGACGCCGAGCACCGCCGGGATCGTCAACAGCAGCCCGGTGACGACGTGGACGTTGCCGTAGATGCCGCCCTGCAGGATCGCGCCGAGCAGGCCGATGAGGACGATCGCGGCGAGGCTGGTGCCGGTCGCCAGCCGCTCGCCGTAGGCGAACCAGAAGATCAACAGCGGCACGATCACGGTGCCGCCGCCGACCCCGAAGAGGCCGCTGAAGAGGCCGGCGACGGTGCCGATCACCGCCAGGCGCAGCAGGTCGCGGCTCTGCATCCCGCGGGTCAGCTCGGACATGAAGTCGCGATACTAGATCCCGTGCCGCGCGAATCAGAGCCTGGCGAGGCCGCTTGGGAGGCGCTGTTGGGACCGCTCCGCGAGGAACCCGCGCGGGCCGCGGTCCTCACCGACGTCGACGGGACGCTCGCGCCGATCGCCGATCGCGCCGAGGAGGCGGCGGTGCCGGCGGCGGCGCGCGAGGCGCTGGCGGCGCTGAGCGGCGAGTACGGACTGGTGGGCGCTGTCTCCGGCCGCCAGGCCGAGGAGGCACGGCGCCTGGTCGGCCTCGACCAGCTCGCCTACGCCGGCAACCACGGCCTCGAGCTGCTGCTCCCGGGCGAGGACTCGGTGCGGCCGGACCCCTCGCTGGCCGGCCGCGAGCGCGACGCGGCCGGGTTCGTCGCCGGCCGCGACACAGCCGAGCTGGCGGCGGCGGGACTGCGGCTCGAGGACAAGGGCGCGATCCAGGCCCTGCACTGGCGGGGCGCAGAGGACGAGGCGGAAGCCGAAGCCCGCGCCCACGAGATCGCGATCGAGGCCGGCCAGGCGGGGCTCGAACCCCACTGGGGGCGCAAGGTGCTGGAGCTGCGCCCGGTCGGCGGCGGCGGCAAGGGCGCCGCGGTCGCTTCGCTGCTGGCCTCCGACGGCATCGACCGCGTCGTCTATGCCGGCGACGACCGCACCGACCTCGATGCCTTCCGGCGCCTCGAGGAGCTGCGCCGCGGCGGCGAGCTGGTGGCCGCGGTGCGGGTCGGCGTTCTCTCCCCGGAGGGACCGCAGGAGCTGACCGAGGAGTCCGACCTCGAGGTCGGCGGCCCTTCCGGCTGGCTGGCGATCCTCGAGTGGCTGGCGGCGCGGTAGCGGTGCCCTACACCGACCTGCTCCGGATCACCGTCTTCATCACCGGCGCCGAGGCGACCGCGCTCGGCGCGATCACCGCGATCGGCGCCAATCGCGAAGGCGACACCACCGTCGTCCTGATCGCCGCCGCCTGGTGGCTGGCCGCGCTGCTGATCGGGCTCTACCTCGGCCGGCCCTCCCGCGCCGCCGAGGACGTCCGCGACCCGCTCGCCCGCGCCCGGACCGCCACCTCGCTGCCCTCTCAGACCCCGACCCGGATCGCGCTCGGCCGCCTCTGGCCGATCGCCCTCACCGCGATCGCCGCCGGCGGCCTCGGCCTCTTCTTCCCCGGCGTCGCGGTGATCGGCGCCGGCTACGCGCTGCTCGTCTCGCTCGCCTGGCACACCCGCGAGGGGGCGGTGCTGGCGATCGAGCAGCGCGACGGGGTCAAGTTCTACGTCGTTCCCACCTCCGCCCTGCGCCCGATCGAGCTGGTGCGGACCCCGGGCCTGCGCAGCGCCCCCCGCGGCTCCGCCTACTGAGAGAGCGCCGCCGGCTGGTCAGCAGGCGATCGGACCGTCGGCGTGGGCGACAACGGTCCGCGGGCCGGCACGCTGGGCCCGGACCCTGACCCTCGTCCCCGGCTCGATCGCGCCGAGGCTGTCGTCGTCGACGCAGACCGCGAGCTCGCCGCCCGGCGCTTCGGTGAGCAGGTTCGGGAACCCGGCGACGTCACGCGCCTCGTCGACCGCGAGCCGCAGCTCGCTGACCCCGGGGGCATCCGCACGCGGGCTCACCTCGCGCACCGTCCCGGTCAGCTCGGCCCAGTTCTCGATCGGTGCCACCATCGTCGCCCTCTCCCTTCAAGCGCCAGCGCCGGCCAGGTAATCGACCAGCGCCCGGCTGATCGGCTGGCCGCTCAGGCCCTCGAAATAAGAATAAGCGGGCGAGGGATTGACCTCGAAGCAGTACCAGCGCCGGTCGGGGGTGCGGCGCAGGTCGATCCCGCAGAACGGCAGCTCGAGGGCCCGGCTGAGGGCCAGGCAGGCGGACTCGACCGGCGGCGGAAGATCGCAGGCGGCCATCCGCATCTCCTCGCCTTCGCCGCCCGCGTAGCGGTAGTCGATCGCATCCGTGGTGACCCGGGTGGCGAAGACGGACGCGCCGGCGACGTGGACGCGGACGTCCTCACCCGGGACGAGCGCCTGGAACTGGGTCGGCAGGTGGCGGACGCGGGCGAGGTCCCTGACCCGTGCTCCGGTCAGCTCGCGGACGATCGAGCGGGTCGCGGAGACCGACTTGAAGATCACCCGCCCGTGCTCGGCGGCGAAGCGGCGGACCTCGCCAGGATCGTTGGTGATCGTCGTCGCCGGCACCTCGAGGCCGCATTCGAGCACGCGCTGAGCCTGGTAGGGCTTGGAGGCGTTGGTGGCGCTGGGCCCGAGGCGGTTGACGACCCGGCAGGGGGCAACCTCGAGCCAGGCCAGCAGCGATCCCTGCAGCGCCCGCGCCCGCGCCAGCCTGCCCTCGTCCGGCGGCTCGCCGATCTCGGGCAGTTCCTCCGCCTCCACCGGGCGGGCGTAGACGCCGCTGAAATCACCGAGACTCCAGACACCCTCCGGGCCGCGCAGGCAGCCCCGCAACCGCTCGCCGTCGAGCTCGACTTCGAGCGACCACTCGTCGACCTGGCGCTGATTGAGGACGACGCAGGGAACGCCGGCCGCGGCCGCGGCGGCGATCGCCAGGGCCAGCGGCTCTTCGCCGGGGATGCCGCAGACGAGGATCATCCGCCACCGCCGGCGAGCAGCTCGGCCACCGCGGCGGCTCCGGCGGCACCGAGCGGCGGCAGGGTCCGCGCGGCCAGGAACCGGGTCTGCCGCGGACCGGCGCTGACCGAGCCGGCGACCGCGATGCCGAGCACCGGGCAGCCCGCCGTCCGCGCGAGCTCGACGCAGGAGCGGGCCAGCTCCGGGCTCGCCTCGCCGAGGACGTTCGGGCCGACCACCAGCAGCTCCCGCGCCGGCCCGTCAATGGGATCCACCGACGCCGGTTCCTCGGGGTCGGCCCCGGGCTCGACGCGGAACGAGCAGCCCAATCCCGCCCGCGCGGCGAGCAGGCTCCACTCGAGCCTGCTCAACACCGGTCCGGAGAGGCCGCGGGGCGAGGCGGGGTTGACGACCGGGCAGGCGAGCCCTGAGAGCCAGCTGAGGAGCAGCGCCGCCGCCTCCGCCCCGGCGTAGTCGCGGTCAGCGGCGGCGGCCGCGGCGAACTGCGGCGGCGCCGCGTGCGTGAGCCGGCAGACGACGCCGTTCAATCCGGTGGAATCGAGCCGGCGGCCGTCCTCGCAGGCGAGCTCGGTCTCGCAGCCGCGCGGGCCGAGCCGGTGGGTGAAGCGCGAGCCGAGGAAGAGGTCGTCTTCCCAGAGCAGGACGACGTCGGCCGGCCGCCGCGCGAGCTCCCGCGCGAGCGGCTCGGCGTCGGCGTCCCCGCGGTGCGCGAGGACCGCGTATCGCACGCCTAGCTGAACGCCGGCGGCACGTCCAGCAGCCGCTTTTCGAGCGGGTTCTCGAGCCGCTCCTGGGCCTTCTGGGAAACGCCCTCCTCGGCTTCGAAGGCGCCGCCGCTGAGGTCGGGGCGGAGCTCATCGGAAATGAACGGCTGCGCTTGGCCGAGCTGGGCCTCGACCGCCGCAAGCCGCGCCTCGAGATCTCCTCCGACCAGCGGCGGCGGGGGCGGTTCCCGCGGCCAGGTCCACGGTTTCTGGACGAAGATGTCCCGTTTGACCTTGTCGTGCAGCTGCTTCTCGAAGCGGGGCTTCTCCTGGATGAACTGCTTGTCGAAGTGCTTGTCGCGGACCGCCTTGGTGTCGACCGAGTCCTTGATCAGCGCCTTCGGCCCCGCCTCCGGAGCCATCTGCTTGGCTGCCCCGATCGGCGCCATGCTGGCGCGGACCGAGAGGCGGGCGCTCATCATCGGGCCGGGGTCCGAGATCTCGGTCACCGAGACGGAGGTCGGCGACCCGGCGTAGGAGCGGGAGCTGGGCGTCGAGCCGTCGTCGAAGGTCCTGGAGCCGCTGGAGCCGGGGTAGGGATCGCCAGGGTCGCCGCGGTTGACCCGCCGCTCCAGATCGCGTTTCCCGTCCGCCTGCATGAGCGCAACCTTCGGGTGGTTCTCGTCTTTGTTGGTCTCGACCGCACCGTCGATGTGCCAGAGGAGAATCCCGCTTTCCTCCAGATGGTCGTCGAACTTGACCTTCTGGCGGTTCTCGACCAGGTAGAACTCCTGGCTCGGTTCGCCCTCGTGCCAGAGCCGGTAGACCGTCTGGCCGTCCTTGACGTCGGGGATCGAGACGACTTCGTTGTCGAGCTGGTTGGCGACCGTCACCCAACCCTGCTGGACCTTGCACCAGGCCGAGGGGTGGGCGGGGCGGTCGCCGCCGCCGTTCCAGCTGCCCGCCGCCATCAGGCACCAGCTGCCGATTCCCGAGGACGAGGAGTCGGTGTCGTAGAGGTCCGGCCACCCGAACAGCAGGTGACCGAGCTCGTGCGCGCAGACCCCGACCTTGCCGTCTTCGGGGATCGTCAGGTAGCCGTAGACCCTGGTCCCGTCGGTCGCGTAGGGGTTCCCTTCGATCAACCACTTGTGCGACCAGATGTCCCCGGCTTTACCGGTCTCCTCGGCGCCGCTGCCGGCGTGGACGACGATGAAGGCATCGACGACGCCGTTGCCGTCGTTGTCGTAGGGACCGAAGTTGATCGACGGATCGGCGGCTTCGACCGCGTCCCTTGCCATCGTCCTCGCGTTCGGCGCTTCTTCGCCCATGCCGGAGGCGCCGTTCGCGTACTCGGCGAGGGTCTGCGGCAGCTTGAACGGGCCTGCCACCTGGCCCTGGATGTCGATCAGCCCGTTCGTCACCTCCTGGTAGAAGTCGCGCACGCTGCCGGTCTCCATCGTCCCCTGCGAGAAGAAGAGCTCTTCGAAATGCTCCTTGCTCGCCTTCATCTTCCTGTCGCTGAACTCGACGAGGACGACGACGACGCGGACGACCCCGCGCAGCGGCGCCCGTTCGGCGGCCGCGCTCTTGATCGTCGCGGGGGGCGTGCCGAGGGGGAACTCGGAGCCGGGGATGATGAGGCCGTCGTTGAGGCCGAATTTCTGCGGCCGGTGCGCGTGAACCTCACCGATCGGCAGCGATTTGAGGGCTTTGCCGGCCGCCTTCAGCTCTTTGCCGATTTTCTTGTGCAGGTCCGGCGAAGCGGCGACCATGCAGCGCTCGCCGTCATCGCTTGCCGCAGCGGCCTCGTAGATCGTCCGCACCTGCGCGAGGAGCGAGTCCGTTTTCCGCGCCATCCCAGCACCTCCCGTGTCCGTTGTGACTGGCCAGAGGTGCCAATTTGCGAGCGGCGTCCCCTGCGGGACACGTATACCAGGATACTGAGCTATTTCTGAGTAATTACCGTTTCAAAACCTTCTTGAACTCGGTCCAGGCTCTGGTGTTGGCGATGTCCGCCTTGGTCAGCCAGGCGCGGCGGGCGGTGGCCACCGCGTACCGCATGTTGTCGAGGGTGTCGACGCCGTGGGCGTCGGTGTTGAGGACGATCGTGGCGCCGGCGTCGACGGCGAGGCGGGCGTGGCGGTCGGAGAGGTCGCGGCGATTGGGGTTGCCGTTGATCTCCAGCATCGTCCCCGTCCGCGCCGCCGCCTCGGCGACCGCCTCGACGTCGATCCCGTACGGCTCGCGGCGGCCGATCAGGCGGCCGGTGAGGTGGCCGATGCAATCGACGTTGGGGTTCTCGATCGCGGCGAGGACGCGCTCGGTCATCTCCTGCGCCGAGATCGAGAACGAGGTGTGGACGCTGGCGACGACCCAGTCGAGGGCGGCGACCAGGTCGTCGGGGTAGTCGAGCGCGCCGTCGAGGCCGATGTTGATCTCCGAGCCGGCGAGCAGACGGAAGCCCCCTCCCCCTTTCCCGGGGCCGTTGTTCCAGGCCCTTATTTCCTCGATCCGTTCCCAGAGGCGCTCGTCGGTGACGTGGTCGCCGAAGCCGTGGCTGGCGGAGTGGTCGGTTATCGCCATGTAGGCGTAGCCGCGGGCGCGGCCGGCCTCGGCCATCTCCTCGAGGCTGTTGCGGCCGTCGGAGAGGGTCGTGTGCGAGTGCAGGTCGCCCTTGATCTCGCCGAGCTCGATCAGCTGCGGCAGCTTCCCTTCCCGCGCCGCCTTCAGCTCGCCGCGGTTCTCGCGCAGCTCCGGCTCGATGTAGGCGTAGCCGAGCCGCTCGTAGACGTCCTCCTCGGACTCGCAGAGCGTCACCTCGCCGCTCTCGGTCTCGGTCACCCCGTGCTCGGAGACCGAGAGGCCGCGGGCGACCGCTTCTTCGCGCAGGGCGACGTTGTGGGCCTGGGAGCCGGTGAAGTGCTGCAGCAGGTTGCCGAAGGCGGCCGGCGGCACGATCCGCAGGTCGACCTGGACCCCGTTGTGGGTCTGGGCACGGACGCCGTTGGGCCCGGGGGTGCCGGCGGCCGCGATCAGCGGGTGGCCGGCGAGGTGCTCGGCCAGCGCGGTCGGCTCGTCGGCGGTGGCGATCAGGTCGACGTCCTTGCAGGTCTCGGCCCAGCGCCGGACCGAGCCGGCGACCTCGACCCGGTTGGCCGCCGGGTGCTCGCGCAGCGCCGCCGCCAGCTCCTCGGCGATCGGCCGCACCTTCGAGAGCAGCATCCGCCCGCGGCCCTCGTCGCCGCCGTCCTCGCCGAGGTTCGCGAGCCGCTCGAGCACGTTCTCCTCGACCTTCGGCCCCAGTCCTTTGAGGCCGCGGATCTTCTCCCCCTCGGCCGCCTCGCGCAGGTCCTCGATCGTCGCCACGCCGAGCTCGTCGTAGAGCCGGCGGGCGGTTTTCGCGCCGAGGCCGGGGACCCGGGTGACCTCGATCAGGCTCGGCGGGAACTTCGCCTTCAGCTTCGCCGCGGCGGGGATCTCGCCGGTCTCGACCAGGGCATCGATCTTTTCCGCCAGCGTCTTGCCGACCCCGGGGATCTCGGTCGCCCGCCCCTGCGCCGCGAGGTCGGCGACCGAGACCGGGCTCTCGCGGATCGCGGCCGCCGCGGTGCCGTAGGCGAGCACGCGGTATTTGACGGCGCCGTCGAGCTCGTAGAGGACCCCCAGCTCGTCCAGCGCAGCGGCGATTTCCGCGTTGTTCACAGATTCAATTTAAAGATCGCGATTAGCATCGACCGCATGACCCCACCCGAACCCGGCGCCGCCTGGCTGGTGCTGCCGACCTACAACGAGGCCGAGAACATCGAGCCGTTCGTCGCCGCCGTGCGCGACAACCTGCCGGCCGGATCCCAGATCCTGATCGTCGACGACAACTCGCCCGACGGCACCGGCGCCCTCGCCGGCACCCTCGCCGAGCGCCACGACAACGTCTCGGTCATCCACCGTCCCGAGAAGGAAGGGATCGGCCCCGCCTACATCGCCGGCTTCCGCCAGGCGCTCGCCGGCGGCGCCGGCCTCGTGCTCGAGATGGACTCCGACTTCTCCCACGACCCCGCCTACCTGCCGCGGCTGCTGGACGCCGCCGAGCGCGCCGACCTGGTGCTCGGCTCGCGTTACGTGCCAGGCGGCGCGGTCAGTGACTGGGGGGCCCTGCGGCGGGCGATCAGCCGCGGCGGCAGCGCCTACGCCCGCCTCGTCCTCGGGGTCGGCGTCCGCGACCTGACCGGCGGCTTCAAGTGCTTCCGGCGCGAGGTGCTGGAGGCAATCGACCTCGGCTCCGTGCAGGCGCGCGGTTACGCCTTCCAGGTCGAGATGACCTACCGGGCGATCCGCCAGGGCTTCGAGGTGGTCGAGGTGCCGATCGTGTTTCGCGATCGGCAGGCTGGGAACTCCAAGATGGACCGCTCGATCGTGGCCGAGGCCGCCTGGCAGGTGCCCCGCTTGCGGTTCGCCCCGGGACGCCGGGAGAATGCCCGGGCAGGGGCTGGACAGCGCCGCTATACTTTCTGAAGTATTGAGCTGTGGACCCGCGTGACGAACCTCGATTTGGGAGACCGATACCAGTGACTGGCAAATTGACGGACGTAACCGACGCCACCTTCAAAGCCGATGTCCTCGACGCCGAGGGCGCTGTCCTCGTCGACTTCTGGGCTCCCTGGTGCGGCCCCTGCCGCGTCGTCCACCCCGTCCTCGAGGAAATCGACAACGAGCGCGATGACCTCAAGATCGTCAGCATCAACGTCGACGAGAACCAGCAGACCGCGGCCCAGTACGAGGTCCTCTCGATCCCGACGATGATCCTCTTCAAGGACGGCGCGATTGCGAAGAAAGTGGTCGGTGCGATGCCGAAGCGCCGCCTCGAGGCCGAGCTGGAGCCGGCGCTCGCCTAGCGCGGCGCCGCTCCCTCCGCAGCCATGCCGTTCGTAGAGATCCACTGGTTCGAGGGCCGCAGCGACGAGCAGAAGGCGGAGATCGCCAGGCGGATCGAGGAGGCGCTGGTCGACGTCGCAGGCGCTGCTCCAGAGCATTGCTGGGTGAAGTTCTCCGACACGAAGAAATCGGACTTCATCATTCCGGAGGCTGAGTAGGGACCGGGTTGGTCGTGGAGGGATGGGGGTGACCCCTCCCAAAACACAACTCGCCTATGGCGGTTGTTGAGTGTTTTTGGAGGGGTCACCCCCATCCCTCCCAACGGAATCTCTTCCAAGCTCCCCGAGGTGAGGAAGCTTTCGCGGGAGGCGTAACTCTCCAGGGCCGGAAGCTTCAACGCCCTCGATCCCGAGCTTGAAGCTTCCACAAGACCGAGGCTTTCTAGGACTGCCGGAAGCTTTGGAACAAGACCCGGCCCCGCCCTGCCAAGTCCTCAATTCGGGAATCTAGATTTCGGATGGAGGAGCCCCTGATCCCTAGCCAAATTCAGGACAGGAACGCCGCGCGGAGCCCTTCTTCGATCCAAGGACTGAGCGTCCTCGCAAACGTCGCCGTCAAATGCGACTTGTCACGGTAAACGAGCGCGTTGCCGATCACCGCCCGGCAGAGTTCGCCGGGGCAGATCTCGGCGGTGACGTCGATCAGGTGGGTCTTCGGCGTGTCTTCGGCGGCGCGGACGTCGAATTCGAGGTTCCAGTCGTGGATCCGTTTGAAGGCGCAGTGGTCGAGGTTGTCGAGGTCTTCGGAGACGCAGCTCGGGACGTCGCTGGCCGAGGCCGGGGTGTCGCGGATCACGGTCGTCTTCAGGCCGGCGGCCTGGATCCGTTCGAGCGTCGATTCGTACCCGGCCTGCAGGGCTTCGGCGTTGGCGGCGCCGCTCAGTTCTTCGCCGTCCGGGCCGTAGGCGGTGTAGGCGGTGTCGCCGCTCATCACGACCATCGCCCGTTCGCCCCCTTCTTCGATCCGTTCCAGCTCCTTTTCCCTCCACTCATCGCACTGCGAGTACTCGCGGTCGGCGACCATGCTGCGGATCTGCACTTCGCCGGGGGTGCATTCGGCCTTAGTCAGGGCGAGCAGGCGCCAGCCGTTCTTGTCGGCGAGCTCTTCGAGCGGCGCGAAGTACTGCATCGCGTGCGAATCGCCGAACAGGATCAGGGTGCGGGTGCCGTGCGGGTCGCCGTAGAGGCAGTGGCCCGAGTTGGTGCCGGTGATGCCGACCAGGCAGCCGTCGTAGAAGGCGCGCGAGCGGTCGGCCCGGGCGCGCAGCGGATTCGGCCGCAGCGCCTTGGCGCGTTCCTGGGGCAGCGGCTGTTCGGCCAGCGCCGCCGCGCCCTTGACCTGGGAGATCGGCGCCGTCTCCAGCGTTGGCTGGGCGTCGGTCAGCACCAACCCGGCGCCGACGGCGAAGGCCATGCAGGTGGCACCGAGGGCGAGCGCCCGGTTCGGGAGCCGGGCCAGGCTGCGCGCCCGCCGCACCGGGTCCTCGATCAAGTGGTGGGTGATGACCGTCGGCACCAGTGAGATGAGGACGACGATGACCCCTTCGAGCGGCGAGAGCTGGTGCTCGAGGATGACCACGGCGAAGACCAGCGCCGGCCAGTGCCAGAGGTACCAGGAGTAGGAGATGCGGCCGATGTAGCGGACCGGCCGCAGCGAGAGCACGGTCGCCGGCGAGGCTTTGGCCTGGGCGTAGACGGAGGAGCCGGCGAGGATCAGGGCGGCGGTGCCGAGGGTCGGGATCAGCGCCGCGGTGCCGGGGAAGGGCGTGGTTTCGTCGAAGGCGATCGCCGCGTAGACGATCGCCGCGACCCCGGCCCAGCCGATCCCGGCCGCCGCCGCGCGCGGGATCCGGACGGCGCCGAGCAGGGCGAGACTGCCGCCGAGCGCCAGCTCCCAGGCCCGGCCGAAGGTCGAGAAGTAAGCCCAGGCGGGGCTGCTGTTCGTCTCCTCGATGCCGAGGATCAGCGAGCCGGCGAAGACGACGGCGAGCGTCGCCCAGAGGACCGGCCGCAGCGAGCCGCCGCGGCGGCGCTGGATGAAGGTGACGGCCAGCAGCAGCGTCGGCCAGACGACGTAGAACTGCTCCTCGATCGCCAGCGACCAGAGGTGGAGGACGGGGCTCGGTTCGAGGCCCTGGGCGAAGTAGTCGACCGATTGCTGGGCGAAATGCCAGTTGGCGACGTAGAGCGCGGAGCTGATGATGTCGCCCGAGGTTTCGGTCGCCCGCAGGGGCGAGAACAGCAGCAGCGCGAGGACGGTGACGGCTCCGAGCAGGATCGCCGAGAGCGGCAGCAGGCGCTTCGCCCGCCGGGCGTAGAAGCGGCGCAGCGAGATCGTCCCGTGGCGGTCGAGCTCACCGAGCAGCAGCCTGGTGATCAGGAAGCCGGAGATGACGAAGAAGACGTCGACGCCGACGTAGCCGCCGGCGAACAGCGAGATGCCGGCATGGCAGAGGAGGACGGCGACGATCGCGACGGCGCGCAGCCCCTCGATGTCGGGGCGAAAGCCTCCTGCTGCGGTTTTAATACTTGACTCCATGGGTCAACTTTATGGTACGGAGTGCGCGGCTTTTTCTTCCCGCTGCTGCTGCCGTTCTTCGCGCCTCCGCTGCCGTTCTTCGCGTATTTCCTGGCGGACCATCGCCCGGGCGTGAACCCTCCAGACGCCGTGCAGCCAGTGCATCGCGTCGCTGATCAGGTAGGGCCGGACCCGTTCGGTCGTGTGGCCGCCCGGCACCAGCCAGAGATGGACCCGAGGGTACTTGGCGGCGAAGGCTTCGTTCATTGCCGGGGGAACTACCCGGTCACCGCGCCCCTGGTACACCAACAGCGGTTTCTCCTCGCGGCGCCGGTCGGGCGAGAGGCGGTAGCGGGCGAGCGGGCCGAGGGCGATCTTGGAGAAGTATTCGGGCCCGTACTGGGTCAGCGGCCATTCCCAGCCGACCAGGTCGCTGACCGGCGCCTTGGCTACCGCGCCGGAGACGAGGCCGTCGCCGGAGAGCAGCGCCGCCAGCGTGCCACCGGCCGAGGATCCGTAGGCGTAGACGCGCTCGACCCCGAACTTGTCGCGCAGCCGGCGTGCTTCCGCCCGCGCCCGCAGCACCGCCGCCGGCATGTTGCCGAGCGGGTAGGTCACGTAGTGGGGTTCGAAGCCGGCGGCGATCGCCCGTTCCGCGGTCGAGGGCTCGAAGTTCGGGTCTTCGAAGAGGAAGGAGCCGCCGTGGAAGAGCAGCAGCTGGGGCGGCGGCCCTTCCGGTTCCCTTTCCTTGGCCCCGGTACCGCCGCTCACGTCCTTGGAGCCGCTGTCGGTTCCTGCCCCGCCGGCGGCGGCGAGCGCCGCCGCGGGGGCGATCAGCGCGAGCAGCGCCAGCGCCAGGACCGGGATGGCGAAAGGACGGGGGATAGTCACCTAACCCGGCTCAGTTCGATTTGGACCTGCCGACCGTCGACTTCGGTCGGCTCCGCCCCGCTTGCGGCCTCGAAATCGAGGCTGGTCGCCAGCACCTCGCCGCAGAGGTAGGCCTGGTGCTCGCGGGCGGCGGCGAGCAGCTCGTCGTCGCCGCCGAGGCGCAGCTCGATCCGGTCGGTGATCTCCAGGCCCGCCTCCTTGCGGGCGTTCTGGACGGCGTGGACGAGCTCGCGGGCGAGCCCCTCCCGGCGCAGCTCGTCGTCGAGCTCCAGCGCCAACGCCACCGCGTGGCCGGCCTCGGCCTCGACCTCGTAGCCGTCGAGCGGCTGCAGGGCGAGGGTGACGTCGTCGGGCCCAAGGGTGTGGTCGGTGCCGTCGATCGCGATCCCGACCTCCCCCCCCGCGGCGAGGGCGGCGGCGACCCGGGAGGGGTCGAGCGCCTCGATCGCCGCCGCCGCCTGCGGCATCTTCTTGCCGAAGCGCGGGCCGAGGCTGCGGTAGTTGGGCTTGACCGTGTGGCTGGCGAGCTCCGCCTCGTCGCTGACGAAGTCGAGCTCCTTGACGTTGAGCTCGGCGGTGACCAGGTCGGCGCGAGCTTCGATCGCCTCCCGCTCGGCGTCGTTGGCGACGATCACGGCGCGGCGCAGCGGCTGGCGCATCTTTGCCTTCGCCTGGGCGCGGGCGGCGCGGCCGAGCTCGACGGTCAGGCGCACCGCCTCCATCGCCGCCTCGAGCTCGGGGTCGACGAGGGCGTCGTCGACGACCGGGAAGTCCCTCAGGTGGACCGAGTCGGAACGTGCAGCGCTCTCGCCGGCGGCGCCGCCGGCGAGGTTGCGGTGGATCTCGTCGGCGAGGAAGGGCGTGAACGGCGCCAGCATCGCGACCGTCTCCAGCAGGCAGTGGCGCAGGGTGGCGAAGGCGGCGCGGTCGCCGTCCCAGAAGCGGCGGCGCGAGAGCCGCACGTACCAGTTGGAGAGCTCCTCGACGAACTCGGCGATCGCCCGGCCGGCGGTCGTGCAGTCGAAGTCGTCCATCCGCTCGCGGACCGTCGCCACGGTCGCCTGCAGGCGGGAGAGCAGCCAACGATCGAGGTCGGTGGCGGGCTCCGGCGGACCGGCGAAGTCACCGGGGTCGAGTTCCTCGGCGTTGGCGTAGAGGACCCAGAACGAGTACGTGTTCCAGAGCTGGAGGACGAACTGGCGGACCGCCTCGCCGACCGTCTCGACCGAGAAGCGGTAGCCGGTCCAGGGCTGCTGGGTCGCCAGGTAGTACCAGCGGAAGGCATCGGCGCCGTGGGTCGCGAGCACGTCCCAGGGGTCGACCACGTTGCCGCGGCTCTTCGACATCTTCTGGCCCTCGGGGTCGAGGATCAGGCCGAGGCAGACGCAGTTGCGGAAGCTGGAGGTGTCGAACAGCAGCGTCGACTCGGCCAGCAGGGTGTAGAACCAGCCGCGGGTCTGGTCCTGGGCCTCGCAGATGTAGTCGGCGGGGAAGCGTTCCTCGAACTCCGCCTCGTTCTCGAACGGGTAGTGAAATTGGGCGAAGGGCATCGCGCCGCTGTCGTACCAGGTGTCGATCACCGACTCGACCCGCCGCATCTGCCCGCCGCACTTCTCGCAGGAGAGCTTGACCTCGTCGATGTAGGGACGGTGGAGGTCGTCGGGGACCTCGCCGCCCGAGTGCTCGCGCAGCTCCGCGACCGAGCCGATGCAGGAGAGCTCGCCGCAACCGGCCTCCTGGCAGCGCCAGATCGGCAGCGGCGTTCCCCAGTAGCGGTTGCGCGAGAGGGCCCAGTCGACGTTGCTCTCGAGCCATTTGCCGAAGCGGCCGTGCTTGACGTGCTCGGGATGCCAGCCGATCGTCTCGTTGTTGGCCAGCAGCGCGTCGCGCTGCTGCGAGGTCGCGATGTACCAGCTGGTGGTCGCGTAGTAGAGCAGCGGGGTGCCGCAGCGCCAGCAGTGCGGGTAGGCGTGCTCGTAGGACTGCTCGCGGAAGAGCAGGCCGCGGGATTCGAGGAAGGCGATCAGCTCGCGGGTCACCTCGGCGTCCTTGACGAACCTGCCCTCGAAACCGCGCACGCGGCGGTCGAAGGTGCCGTCGGGCAGCACCGGGTTGTAGAGGGTGCCGGCGGTCGTCGGGTCGAAGATGCCCTCGGCCGCGGCGGCGGCGTAGTCGTCCTCGCCGAAGGCGGGCGCGATGTGGACCAGGCCGGTGCCGTCCTCGGTGGTGACGAAGTCGCCGGCGATCACCGGGAAGCCGCCGCGATCGCGATCGGCGAGGTCGAAGACCGGGCCCTCGTAGAGGATGCCGACCAGCTCGCTGCCCGGCATCCGCTCGACGATCTCCGCCCCCTCCCCCAGCACCCGCTCGACCAGCGCCTCGGCGAGGACCAGGATCTCGTCGCCGACCCGGGCCTTGACGTAGGCGACGCCGGGGGCGACGGCGACGGCGACGTTGCCCGGCAGGGTCCAGGGCGTCGTCGTCCAGACCAGCAGCGATTCGCGCTCGGCGCCGAGCAGCGGGAAGCGGACGTAGATCGAGGGGTCGACGACGTCCTGGTAGCCGAGCGCCACCTCGTGCGAGGAGAGCGGGGTGCCGTCGCGCGGGCAGTAGGGCACGACGCGATGGCCCTCGTAGAGAAGCCCCTTGTCCCAGAGCTGGCGCAGCGACCACCAGACCGACTCGATGTAGTCGTCCTCGAGCGTCACGTAGGGGTCGTCGAGGTCGATCCAGAACCCGATCCGCTCGGTCAGCCGGTCCCACTCCTCGACGTACTCGAAGACCGACTCGCGGCAGCGCCGGTTGAACTCGGCGATCCCGAGATCCTCGATCTCCCGCTTCGAGGAGATGCCGAGCTGTTTCTCGACCTCGAGCTCGACCGGCAGGCCGTGGCAGTCCCAGCCCGCCTTGCGCGGCACCCGGTAGCCGCACATCGTGCGGTAGCGGGGGTAGACGTCCTTGAAGACGCGGGCGAGGACGTGGTGGGAGCCGGGACGGCCGTTGGCGGTCGGCGGTCCCTCGTAGAAGCTCCAGACCGGCGCCCCCTCGCGGTTGGCGAGCGAGCGGGCGAAGACGTCCTCCTCGCGCCAGCGGGCGAGGACGCGCTCCTCCAGCTCGGGGAAGGACTGCTTCGGGTCTACGGGCTCGAATCCAGGCACAAGGTCCCGGATTTTAGGAATTGCGCAGGCGCGGTCACCGTGCCCCGGGGCGCGGCAAGATTCCCGGCGATTGAACACACCCAGTTACGCAGGTACGGTCGAGGTCTCCGATGAGGCTCCGCCGCTGGCTGAGGAAGCTGCTGAAGACGGCCCCCGGCAAGGTGGCTGCGGCGCTGCTCACCGCCCTGGTTGGCGCTGGCGTCGCCTACTTCGCTCCCGGCATCCTCGACTCCCTGACGGGCCGCGACGAACTGCAGATCGCCGTGCAGACGGACGTGCAGAAAATCGACACCTTCGAGGACCTGGGCCAGTTCGTGATCGTGCCTTTCGGGGTGCCCGCGACCGGCAGCCCGGGACCGGGATGCGCCGGCTTCCAGGCCTGGGCGGAACGGGTCGGTGGTGTGCAGGGATCGCGCACGGATTTCCGGCTGGTCGTCCAGGGTGGAACCGAGGAGACCTTCATCGGCGGCATTCGCGCCCGGATCCTGGAGCGCCGCGAGCCCCTCTCGGGTACGGGCTTCCAGTGCCCCTCGGCCGGCCAGGCCGAAATCCGCAGCGTCGTCATCGATCTCGACGAACGGGCGACGGAACCGTCCGGCATCCTGGTCGACGGCGGATCCGAAAAGAACATCGCCTTCACGGTGGCGCCGGGCGAAACGGAGGTCTTCGACCTCACCGTCCACACGGAGAGCCGGTACTGCAAGTGGGTGCTCGCCTTGGAAACGACGCAGGGAGGCGACAGCGGCACGATCCTGATCGACGACCACGGCCGGCCCTTCGAAACGACCGCCTGGGGCGGCGCACCGGAGCCGTGGGGGTCATATCCACCGGAATCCCCGGCCTATTACAGCTGGGACTACCAGGCCAATTGGGGACTGATCTGGGAACACGAAGTGCTGCGGGAGCTGCCGGCCGGGCAGACGGCGCCGCAGGAGCTTCCCACCGTCGGCCTGCCGCCCGGATACCCCGGTACCTAGCGCGGCGATAGGCTCCCGCGGATGGGGGAGTTGAACCTCAACGGAAAGGTGGCGCTGGTCACCGGGGCCGCCCGCGGGATCGGCTACGAGACCGCCCGCCAGATGCACATGCGCGGCGCCTCGGTGGCGGTCCTCGACCTCAGCGCCGAGGAGGCGACCGAGGCGGCGGAGCGGATCGGCCCGCGGGCGATCGGCCTCGCCGGTGACGTCACCGACATGGGCGTGATGCAGGCGACCGTCGCCGCCGTGGTCGAGAAGTTCGGCGGCCTCGACGTCGCCGTCGCCAACGCCGGCATCGCCCAGAAGCAGTTCGCCACCGTCCAGGGCATCTCCGGCGAGGAGTGGGAACGGGTCTTCGAGGTCGACCTGCTCGGCGTCTGGCGCACCGTCCGCGCGGCGCTGCCGCAGATCGTCGAGCGCCGCGGCCAGATGGTCGTGATCTCGTCTGTGTACGCCTTCGCCAACGGGATGGGCAACACCCCCTACGCCGTCGCCAAGGCAGGAGTCGAGTCCCTCGGCCGAGCGCTTCGCGTCGAGCTCGCCCCGCACGGAGCCAGCGCCACGGTCGGCTACTTCGGCTGGGTCGACACCAAACTCGTCCAGGACGCCTTCGCCCAGCCCACCGCCGACCGCGTCCGCGACCTCTCCCCGGATTTCCTGCTGAAGCGGATCACTCCCGACGAGGCCGCCGCCGGGCTCGTCCGCGGGATCGAAGAACGCGCCCCGCGCGTCTTCGTCCCCAGGTGGTGGCGCTACGTCTCCGCCTTCCGCGGCATCGTCAACCCGCTGCTCGACAGGCGGATGGAGAGCGACGCCAAGACCCGGGCGCTGATCGCCGATCTCGACGCCGAAGCGCTGGGGACGGGCGCGGACTCGCAGCCGCTGAACGGCTAGCTCGAGTTCGCGGCGGCAGCGCGTTTGCGCTCGTAGACCGCGCGCTGGACGTGGTCGTAGAGGGTCTCGGGAGCGATGTCCGCTTCGTTCGGCCAGCAGATCGTGTCGCCGCACTCATCGACCTTCAATTCACGAAAGAAGTCGACGTCCTTAAGCGGTTCGAAGACCCCGCCAAACTCGAGCAGGTATGAAAGGTCAACATCGGCGGCTAGACCGTCCGCAAATCTGAGGTGGACCCTGTAACCGTCGAGAGGCACGGCTTCCGAAAGTCTTGGCGGTAGAACCAGCACGGGATCGATGCTAGCCCTATTCAATTCTGCAGCGGATCAATTGGCTGCAGCGGGTGATGCCGACGTGCTCGATCCCAGTTAGCGAGCAGCTCGGCTTCGTGGTCTCGGGTCCAGCGTCTCACCAATCGCTCGACTCGCGGCGGAAGCGCTCCTTCCAAGACCTCAAATTCCTCAATTGCACAGGAGGCTTTTGCCCCGGCATACTCAGCATGAAAGTGAGGCCGTCCGGGGTGGAAGTCCTCGTTGAAGAACATCCTGATCGCGATCCCGCGGAACCTGGAGATGGTCGGCACCCCGGCCCAAGCCGGGGGCGGTACCTGACTCTCCCCCGCGCCGCTAGCTCTCAGCCCGAGTCAGCCGCTCGAGCAGGATGACGATCGATTCGTAGGGCTCGCCGGTGGCGCGGGTGAGGCCGATCTCGCAGGTGCGGTTGTTGGAGAGGTGGGCGTCGAAGCGGCGGCCGGAGAGCTCCTCGGCCTGCGGGCGGGTGGCCGACTCGGTCAGCTCCGGGTGGGAGACGCCGCGGTCGCCGGCGAAGCCGCAGCAGGTTGCCGAGGGGGCGACGTAGACGTCCTCGGCGAGCACTTCGGCGAGCGCCTTCAGGCGCAGCGCCAGACCCATGTGGCGGGTCGCGCAGGTCGGGTGGACGGTGGCGGCGGGGACCCGGTGGACGACCTCGAGGAAGGGCAGCAGCCGGTCGTTGGCCCAGCTCACCGAGTCGATGATCTCCAGCCGCGCCAAACGCTCGGCGTTGAGCTCGGTGAGAACCCCCTCGCCCGGTTCGCCGACCGCGCTGGTGCAGGAGGCGGCGTCGATCACGATCGGCAGCGTTCCTTCGCTGCTCCAGTCCCAGAGCCGCTCGACCATCTCGTTCGCCTTCTCGCGGTGCGCCTGTGCGAAGCCCTTCGAGCTCCAGGGCAGGCCGCAGCAGCTGCCGGCCACGTCCTCGGGGATCCAGACCGGCAGACCGGCGCGCGCCGAGACGGAGACCAGTGCCTCGGACGGCGAGCCGGCGAAGATCCGGTTGGTGCAGGAGGGGACGTAGACCGCGGCGGCGCCGGCGTGGAGGGTTTCCGGCAGCTTCCCGCTCGCCGCTCCCGGCAGGCCGCGGCCGCGTTTAGTCCCCCGCGCGAGCGGGCCGCCGACGCGGAGGGCGAAGCGGGAGGCGCCCTCGACCAGGCCCCAGTGCCGGGCTTTCGCCAGCTCCGCCCGTTCGCCGCGCGGGCTATGTCTCTCTTTCCGCAGTTCCTTGACCAGAAGGCCGGTGTCGATCCCGACCGGGCAGGCGAGCTGGCAGGAGCCGTCGGCGGCGCAGGTCTCCAGGCCCTCGTACTCGAATTCGGCTTCCAGGGCCTGGCGCACCGGCGAGCCCTCGGGCTGGCGCGCGATCTCGCGCCGCAGCACGATCCGCTGCCGGGGCGTCGTCGTCAGGTTGCGACTCGGGCAGACCGGCTCGCAGAAGCCGCACTCGACGCAGGAGGTCACCGACTCCTCGATCGCCGGCGTCGTCTTCAGGTTCCGCAGGTGGGCATCCGGGTCGCGGTTGAGGACGACCCCGGGAGAGAGCACGCCGTCGGGGTCGGCGAGCCGCTTCACCCGCCACATCAGCTCGGTCGCCTTCTCCCCCCACTCGCGCTCTACATAAGGGGCCATGTTGATCCCGGTCCCGTGCTCGGCCTTGAGCGAGCCGTCGTACTTGCCGACGATCAGCTCGACCAGCTTCGCCATGAAGGCCTCGTAGCGCTCGAGGTCCTCCCCCTTGGCGAAGTCCGGGGTGAGCATGAAGTGCAGGTTGCCGGCCGAGGCGTGGCCGGCGACGCCGGGCAGGAAGCCGTGCTCGCCGAGCAGCGCCTGCAGGTCGCGGGCGCCCTCGGCTATCCGCTCCGGCGGCACACAGACGTCCTCGACGATCAGCGCCGTGCCCGGAATGCGGATGCGCCCGACCAGCCCGTGCAGGCCCTCGCGCACCCGCCAGGCGAGCTCGATCTCCTCCGCCTCGCGGGTGAAATCGACAGGTCGGATCGTCTCGTGGCCGGTGAGGATCCTCTCGGCGCCGGCGACCTGCTCGGCCAGCTCCTCCTCGCTCGCGCCGCCGTACTCGACCAGCAGCACCGCCGACTCGGGTGGCAGCTCCTTCCACTCCTCCGGCGCACCGACCATGTTCCAGGCGGCGGTGATCAGCGCCGGGGCGACCATCAGCTCGACCGCGGTGGCTCCCGAGGCGACGAAGTCGCGGACCGGGGCGATCGCCTCCTCGATGCCGGGGAAGTGGATCCAGGCGGTGGTCGTGCGGGCGGGCAGCGGCACGGTCTCGAAGACCGCCTCGGCGACGAAGGCCAGCGTTCCCTCCGAGCCGACGACGAGGCGGCGGAAGATCTCCAGCGGCTCCTCGGCGTCGAGGAAGGCACAGAGCCGGTAGCCGGTCGTGTTCTTGATCGCGAACTTGCGCCGGATGCGCTCGCTGAGCTCGGCGTCGGCGCGGATCTCGTCGCGGATCTCGGCCAGGCCGGCCGCCAGCTCCGGCTCCTCGCGGGCGAAGCGCTCGGCGGCCCCCGGCTCGACGGTGTCGATCGTCGTGCCCGAGGCGAGCACCAGCGTCATCGAGCGCAGGGTCGAGTAGGAGTCGCGGGTGACGCCGCAGCGCATTCCGCCCGAGTTGTTGGCGATCACCCCGCCGACGCAGGCGATGTCCGTGCTGGCCGGGTCGGGGCCGAGCTTGCGACCGTGTGGGGCGAGCACGCGGTTGGCGTGACCGAGCACGGTTCCCGGCTTGACCCTCGCCAGCGCGCCGCCGTCCTCCACGGTGACGCCGCCAAAGTGGCGGCGCACGTCGACGAGGATGCCGTCGGTCTGCCCCTGGCCGTTGAGGCTGGTGCCGCCGGCGCGGAAGGTGACCGGGATGCCGCTGCGCCGGCCATAGGCGAGGACCTTGGCGACGTCGGCGGCGTCGTGGGCCATCACGACGACCTGGGGGAAGAGGCGATAGGGACTGGCGTCGGAGGCGTAGCGGACGATGTCGCTCACGCGGCCGAGCACCCGGTCGGCGCCGAGCAGGCTCTCCAGCTCACCGCGCAGCGGCTGCG
>Ga0081540_1000127_pt1 | contig 80551 bp, 78 predicted proteins | sample TabmetS2T1R1_FD_71024 | JGI IMG/M metagenome (GOLD analysis project Ga0081540, IMG submission 71024) | Tabebuia heterophylla rhizosphere microbial communities from the University of Puerto Rico - S2T1R1 | ecosystem: Host-associated > Plants > Roots > Rhizosphere ...
ACGATGCGCGCGAGGACGCGCTGCTCGGCCTGGTCGGCATCCGCCGCAGCCTGTTTCCGCGAGCGCCGGCCTATCGGCCGCAATCGGGAGCGAGTTTCGCCGCATGAGATACGAGATCGACATCTACGGAGTGCTGGTTCCGGCGCTGCTGTTGTGGCTGGTGGTGGCGTATGCGCTCACATCCGTGCTGTGCGGGCTGTTGCAGCGCTTCAACCTGTACCGGCTGGTCTGGCACCGGGCGCTGTTCGACTTTGCTCTGTTCGTCTGTGTTCTCGGGGGCGTGGTTTATCTTTCGGAGTTTTTGTCATGAAGGGGATTTTCGCCTCGCTGGGCCGCGTCGTCGTCACGCTTCTCGTCGTTGCCGCGGCGTTCTTCGTCGGCCGCGGGCTGTGGTCCTACTACATGGAGCAGCCCTGGACGCGCGACGGGCGGGTCCGCGCCGACGTCGTGCAGGTGGCGCCCGACGTCTCCGGCATCATCGTCAGCCTGCCGGTGGCCAACAACCAGGCGGTGAAGAAGGGCGACGTGCTGCTGGTGATCGACCCCGACCGCTACACCCTGGCGGTGCAGCGGGCCCAGGCGGCGCTCGACAGCCAGGTGGCGCAGACCGAGCAGCTGGAGGCGGATGCCGCGCGCCGGGCCAAGCTCGGCAGCAACGCCATCTCGGTCGAGGCCCAGCAGCAGGCGGAATCGGCGGCCCACGCGGCCCGCGCGGCGGTGGAGCAGGACCAGGCGGCGCTGGACACGGCCAAGCTGGACCTGGAGCGGACGACGATCCGGTCGCCGGTCAACGGCTTCGTCTCGACCCTGATCCTGCGGCAGGGCGCCTATGCCACGGCGGGCAAGCAGGTGATGGCGATCGTCGACGCCGACAGCTTCCATGTCCGCGGCTATTTCGAGGAGACCAAGATCCCGCGCATCCGGCCGGACGACAAGGTCGAGATCCGGCTGATGGGCGTGTCGGCGCCGCTGGACGGCCATGTCGTCAGCATCGACCGCGCCATCTCCGACCGCGAGGTGTCGCTGAACTCATTCTATCAGATCGTCGACGTGAATCCGACCTTCAGCTGGGTCCGGCTGGCCCAGCGCATCCCGGTCCGGGTCGCCATCGACAAGGTGCCCGACGGCGTGCTGCTGGCCTCGGGCATGACCGCCACGGTCGAGGTGATGCCGAAGGCGGAGGCGGTGCCGGCGGCGAAATAACTACTCCGCCGCCTGCTCCTCCTCGCCCAGGAAGCCGCCGGACTGGCGGCGCCACAGGGCGGCGTAGTGGCCGTTGGCCTTCAGCAGATCGTCATGGCTGCCGATCTCGACGATGCGGCCGCGCTCCAGGATCACCAGCCGGTCCATCCGGGCGATGGTCGACAGGCGGTGGGCGATGGCGATCACCGTCTTGCCCTCCATGAGGTCCTCGAGCTGCTCCTGGATCGCCGCCTCGACCTCGGAATCGAGCGCCGAGGTCGCCTCGTCCAGGATCAGGATCGGCGCGTTCTTCAAGACCACCCGGGCGATCGCCACACGCTGGCGCTGGCCGCCGGACAGCTTGACGCCGCGCTCGCCGACATGGGCGTCGTAGCCGCGCCGGCCGCGCCAGTCCTCGACATCCAGGATGAAGTCGTGGGCATGCGCCTGCTTGGCGGCCGCGATCACCTCGGCCTTGGTCGCGGTCGGCCGGCCGTAGTTCAGGTTCTCGAAGATCGACCGGTGCAGCAGCGAGGTGTCCTGGGTCACCACCGAGATCTGCTCGCGCAGGCTCTCCTGCGTCACCCCGGCGATGTCCTGGCCGTCGATCAGGATGCGGCCGCGCTCGACGTCGAAGAAGCGCAGCAGCAGGTTCACCAGGGTCGACTTGCCGGCGCCGGAGCGGCCGACGAGGCCGATCTTCTCGCCCGGCCGGATGTCGAGGTTCATGGCCTCGATCACCCCGCCCGGGCGGCCGTAATTGAAGCTGACATTGTCGAAGCGGATGCCGCCCTTCGTCACCTTCAGGCGCTTGGCGTCGGTCTTGTCGACCAGCCGCAGCGGCTTGGCGATCGAGATCATGCCCTCCTGCACCACGCCGATATTCTCGAAGATCGCGGTCACCTGCTGCGCCACCCAGCCGGCCATGTTGACGATCTGCCAGGTCAGCGGCAGCACCATGGCGACGGCGCCCAGCGCCACCACCCCCTGGCGCCACAGCAGGATGGCGATGGTCGCGGTCGACACCACCAGCAGGGCGTTGGTGGTCGACAGGCACAGGTTGAACAGGCTGATCAGCCGCAGCTGGCTGCGGAAGATCACGGTGTGGCCGTCCACCGCCTCGCGGACGTAGTCGTCCTCCTCCTTCGCCCGGGCGAACAGCTTCACGGTCAGGATGTTGGTGTAGCTGTCGACGATCCGGCCGGTCAGCAGCGACCGCGCCTCCGACATCTCGACCGAGCGCTGCTTCAGCCGCGGCACGAAATAGATCAGCAGCAGGATGTAGACGGCGAACCAGCCCACGGTCGGCAGCGCCAGCCACAGGTCGGCGCTGGCCAGCAGCACCAGCGCGCTGGTGCCGTAGACGGTCAGGTACCAGACCGCGACGATCGACGTCACCGTGCTGTCGCGCAGCGCCACGCCGGTCTGCATCACCCGGTTGGCGATGCGGCCGGCGAAGTCGTTCTGGAAGAAGGTCCAGCTCTGCCGCACCACATGCCAGTGGCTCTGCCACCGGACCAGGTTGGTGAAGCCCGAGGCGATGATCTGGTTGGTGATCAGCGCCTGCAGGAACAGGGCGCCCGGCCGGCAGATCAGCAGCACGGCCGCCATGCCGGCCAGCAGGTGCCAGTGGTCGGCGAACAGCGATTCGGGCGTGACGGTGCCGAGCAGGGTGACGACCCGGCCGATGAAGACCGGGATCAGCGCGTCGAGCAGCGCGACGGTCAGCCCGGCGCCCAGCAGGGCGACATAGTACCAGCGGACCTGTCGCAGGAAGAACCAGTAGAACCGCAGCAGGTTGCCCGGCGGCTGGCCAGGCATGCCCGTGGCGGTCGGCAGCACGCGGGCTTCGAAGAAGCGGAACATGGTCGGGGTCTTCCGGGCGGCGTTCTTATTCGGCGGCAGGATTCCAGCCTGCGCCGGCAATGCGGCGACGAAAAGACCGGACAATTGGACACAGGAATTCGCTCCACGCAGGGCTCGCGACACTTCGCTGCACAGGGTGGGGCGCCGGATCCCGCCGGTGGCCGGGCGCGTCAGGACTGCAATCCGGCGCTGCAAATGAAACGCAAGGTCTCTGATCTCTATTTTATTTGTCAGACGTTATTATTGAATAATAAAGGATGAGAAATTATTTTGCGAATTTAACCCCAATCTTGGTGAGCATTGCGGACTTCTTGCCATAGTCCCGGACGGAGTGCAACCTCAAGAGTAGCGCCGGTCCGCCCGGATGCCGATGCGACCGGGCCCTCGCGGGTCCCGGCGGCGCCGGGCAGCAGAAGCCGGCTGGGAGGATGTGTCGATGAAACAATGGCAAAGCACCGTGTCGCGACTCGCGCTGATCACGGGGTCGCTGCTGTCGATGGCAGCCGCCTGCAACTCTTCCAACGAGCATCCGCTCGCCGTCTGGGGCGTCGTCCCCGGCCGTGTCGACGTGGAGAGCCGATACGAGGAGAAGTGGACCGGCACGATCAAGCAAGACGTCATGGTCTACCGGATGCGCGACCCGGAACTCGGCGGCTTCTATCCGGCCGAGCCGAAAATGGTGAACGGCAAGGAAACCTACGTCTTCACCAAGGAAGGCAATAATCTGCGCGACCAGGAGCGCCTTGCGCAGCTGAAGCGGCGCCAGCCCACCACCACGACGGCCACGGCGCCCGACGGTGGTGGTGGCGGTGGTGGTGGCGTAGGTGTCGGCCCAGCGCCCATAACCCTCACCATCCCTACCATGTTGCAACATCCCCCATGGGGGGTGCAGTAATACGCAAACGAACCAGCAGTATTGAAGGTGTGAGTGAACATTGCTCCCTGAGCAAGAATTCCCGAATCCCAGAGCCCGCTGGGGTGACCTGGAGTACCCGAAGTGGTGCTATGACCGGTCGAGCTCCAGGTCCAACGCACCGTGTCGCCTGGATGAATCGTTACCGATGAAGGCGTAAAGAAAAAACCGCCGTTGCCGACCGTTACGGTGACCGTGGTCCCGCTGGCAACGCACGGGCATAAAAGCAGAAGCGAAGTGATGGCTGTCGCTGCTGCTATGATGTGAAGCGAAGAGCTTTTCATTGCACCAATATCTGAGAATGAGAATTTTAACGATTTGGTGTTAGATGCGATGCTGGAAAAGTAACGCGCTTGTTACCTTCATTGATTGTCAGAGCGCGCGATGAAAGCGCAGCCCCTGAGTGGTCAAACGTTCTGCCACTGTGCCGCCAGTCTTCGAAACAACGGCGGAGCTATGACGATTCGTGAATCGTGTAACCTACGTGGCGCACCGTATGAATAAGCGGAGGATCGCTGATTTTTCTTCTCAGGCGTCCTATGAAAACCTCCACCAGCTTGGTGTCATATTCGTGCGGGTGCTCCCATACCCGTTCGCATAGCTCAGTACGTGTAAACACGCGGCCAGGTTCCCGCATGAGTACCTTTAGCAGCATCAACTCGCGCACAGACAGATGAATGGGGCGCGCGCCGCGATGCACCTCATGGCTTGCTAGATCAAGCGTCAAGTCACCCACACGAAGCTTGAGTGTCGGTTGTTCCGGATACCGTCGTCCCAGCGCATTGACGCGTGCCACCAGTTCCCCCATTGCAAATGGCTTTGGCAAGTAATCGTCTGCGCCGAGTTGTAGCCCGGTAACGCGGTCGCCCACTTCGCCGCGTGCGGTCAACATCAGCACGCGACTGGCAAGATGTTGTGCGCGCAGATGCCGCAAAACTTCGAAGCCATCCATTCCTGGCAGAATAATATCCAGCACGATCAAATCGAAAGGCGTTGCCTTTGTTTTATCCAGAGCTTTTTCGCCGTCGTGGACGACGATTGGGTCGTGCCCGGCTTCGGTGAGCGTCGAGGCAATTCGCCGCGCTAATCCAGCGTCATCTTCAACTACCAGGATATGCATAAGTTTCCTAAACAGGAGCGCACCCTAAAACCGAGTCGTGAGTTGAGCTGCCACCAAGTGATTATCGTTTCCTGGGCCGGTCGTTTCGTGTTGGTAGCTATATTGAAGTTTCAATTGAGTATGTGATGTAAAGCGATAACCTGCGGCCAAGTCAATCCGCGCGAGATCTGCACTCCAGCGAATGCTCCCGGCGACCGGATCACTGACGTCGCCGAAGAGTTGCTGGTTCCAGCGAATCGCGGCGAACAATTGCGGCGTAAACTTGTATTTCGCTTCGGCGTAGTAAGCAATGGTGTCTGCGTTTCCTACTCGGGGCACCTGGAACCGTGCTTCATAACACTCGACCCATACCTGCAAATGGCGCCACGCAAAGCTGGCGTCTTGCCCGAGAACAAATTCCCGGTAATCGCCAATGTTGCGCCCGGGCGGCAGCGTCGCTTCGGCTTCACGCCGAAAATATGGTCCTTCGCTCGCCGAAAAACCAAAATTCCACGCCTCGTTAGGCCGGAAACCGACACGCCCACTGAACGTTGGATACTCGAAACCAGCCTCGGTAACGCTCCATGACTCTGGACGCGACGATAACGATGCGTTTTTCATTTCCACTGCGTAATCAAATCGATCCACCCGGCCAGATGCAGAAATGCCACTGGCATAACTGGGTCCCCAGATTACCGGATTGAACGCGTAATTTTCGTAGTAGTACAACCCATAGACGAAGTCGAACACCGAGAAAGGCGCGACCTTGTCGCGAATTGGCGTGACGTTTTCATAAACGATCGGCGCGTTGATGAAGGGATTTTCCCAGGAGAGATGCCGCGGCACCCAATTGCCGACGACCGTTGCGAACTTCCCGATTTGCAGCGTCAGGCGACCATCATCCCAGGGCGTGACTCGCAGCGCATATTCGTCGAGCCGAATTTGAGCGCCGTGATCGCTAGGGTCAAAATGGCGATCCAGCCGGGACTGTGAAAAGAAATAAACGTGTGAACCGGCTTGTGCGTCGAGAAAGAGTGTCAAACGCGGATTAAAAAGCGTGTCGATGCTGCTGTCGATGAGGCCAGGCGCGGGCTGCTCGAAGTGATAGATTTCCAAATCGAGAAGCCCGCTCAATCGCACGCGCAGATTATCATGAAATGCCGAAGCGGTCAGCGCGTTGTCGACCTGGTCGAAAAAATCATCGATCTCAAAGGCGCAGGCTGTACAGGCAAAGACGCATAAGCTGAGGGCGCGCACCTTCATGCAACAGGATTAACACCGTCCGCAGCAGGAAAGCGCACTTCAAATTCAGTCCAATCGTTCTCCGAGCGAACCAGGCATAAATCGCCCCCGTGCAGTCTGGCGAGCTCGCGCGCCAAATTTAAACCGATGCCGTGACCCGATGCGACTGAGGGAGTCGAGCGGTGATGAAAACGCTCGAAAATATTTTCCCCGGGCGGAATTGTGCCGCCCGTGTTCCCAACCCTCAGCACAACATTTCTGGTCCCGCGAGCGCATGATGCGCTCACTCGGATTAGCCCACCGGGCCGGTTGTACTTTCGTGCGTTCTCGAGCAGATTCTGCACAATGAGGGAGGTATACCGTTTTTCTCCGGCCACAAATAAACCGGTGGGAAATTCCTTCTCGATTTTCACGTCAGGCGAATCGGGAAGCGCGCTCAGATCATCCAGCCACTGATTGACGAGCTGACTAAGATTCACAGGGGTGGAGGCAATTTGAAGATGTCCGGCATCCATGCGCGACAAAAGAAGCAGATCGTCGATCACGCCAGTCAAACGATGTGTTTGGTGGAGCAGCGCGGATAACTCTTCGTAAACTTCTTCCTTGAAGCCTTCGTGCGTCAGCAAAGTTTCTAGGCCGACGCGAAGGACGGTAACCGGGCTTTTCAACTGATGAGACGCATCGGCAGAATACCGCGTCGATCTTTCCAATTCCTGTGTGGTCGAAGCAAGTGCTGCTTCGGCGCGTTTTCGTTGCGCGCGATTCTCCGCCGAATCCAGCGCGAGTTTTTTCACGGGTGCCGAAAACCTGAGTGCTACCACATGACTTGCGACGAAACCGCCTAATAAAAGCAACGCGCCTGCGCCGCCAATTTGCCAACGGAGACGATGCAGTTGAGCCATCGAATAGGCGAGGGGATAAACGCAAATTTCGTAAGCGGCTGGAAACAGTGACCCAGGATTAAGCCGTTTGTAAAATAAGAGCTGGGGTGCGCCATCAACATTGACGCGAAAGTTGTCTTGCTCGCGATCAGAATTCGCGACTGCAGTCGCTATCTTTTCGGTGAGCGATGTTTGCGCAGATTTGGGAAGCGAGGGCAAATGCAATTGGCCATTAACCCAGACCCCACTTCTCATCCCTACCTCCGCATGTTCCTTTTCAAGCTCAAGCGGCTTGAATCCGATGACGAGGGCGGAGATAACACTGCCCGTGTCGCTCGAGAAGATCGGCACAGCTATTATTTCGTCGATAGTTCCTCGGTCGGTTTTGGTATTCTTCCGAATGTAACCGATTTGTTGCGTCTGAGGCAATCGGCTCAAGGCAAGTTGCGCTTCGGTGTTCGTATCCAATTCGCCCACGTCGTAAGTATTCGGCGGCTTAATGACCGCGCCTGTGCTGTCGAGAAACCGATAAAATCTCGCGTGCAAAGATTGCATTGCCTGTTCCGGCGGCGGTTCGTCGCCTTCCATTAGATCGCGCAGTTCATCTTTCGCACTGGGATACAGCAGGTCGATTGCGTTATCTTCAATGGCCGCATGGATCCGTGGCTTGGCAGCAAGGATGTTGCAGCGCTCCGCCAGGGCTGCATGGCGCAATTCTTCGACCTTGTGCAGCGAAGAAATCTCGGCCTGGAAGTTCTCCTGCAAAGTTCGTTCCGCGTCGGCGGTGACCTTGCGTTGCGCCAGGTAAAAGCCCAGTGCGGTCAGCGTTACTACGATAACCATTATCGCGGTAAACAACCGAGTTCGAAAGGTTGCTACGCCTTCGTCTCTCGCTTGGACCGCTGATCTCATGGGAAATCAACGTGCAGCGTCTGGCCGTCTTTCAGCTCTACGGGTTTCTCGCGCGTAGTCCTGCTGTCGATCCAGGCCTTAAGCGTATAATGACCCGCAGGAAGTCCGCTAAGTCGAAAGTGCCCGCTCGTATCGGTCATCACAAAATACGAAGTATTCAAAACGAGGATCAATCCACGCATATGTTCGTGAATATCGCATCGCAGTGTGACCAGACCCGGCTTATCGAAGACTAGTGCCGGAATAGGGCGTTCCTCGGGGCGATAACGGCCCAGGTCGAATCGCTTGGCCGGCGAGTAGGAAAAGATGTTGTGATAAGTGTCGTCAAGATTCGGGAATTCAACCCTGGATCCAACTCGTATCGGGAGAAGAGCTGGAACGAACGTCAAATCCTTCTGCGCGATTTCTGTTGTTGGCTGCGAAGCTGGACGCGGGAAAGCACCGTCCAGGTAAACTACCGCAAGCGGCGGCTGCGTGGAAAGTACCCCCGCTTTGGTGACGATTTCGTATCTCTTTGCCTGAACCGGCGCCGAATGTGATTTCGGTAGTTCTACACGCCCTTCGACGACAGCGCCTGCCCAAAGCGCAACGGGCATGATAGAAAACACAGCGTTAAACCACAGCAACCCGCGGACGCGCATTTTGGCAACCAGTCTAGCAGCGTTTCACCAGTCCGAAAGTGGTTGCGAGGGGATGAGGGTCCATGCGATTCGCTTGTCAAGTTTTTGGCTGAGTGGCAGCAATCGCCGGTACAGTGAAGAAAATCGTGGCGATGAGACTCCAGAAGATCCCAATGGCACATGCGATGCCGAGACCGGTCAGAGCTGGGTTTTGTGCAAGGGCGAGCGATCCAAACCCGCTGACCGCGGTCAAGCCCGCGAGCAGGACGGGCTTTAACACACCGGCAACATCATGCTCAACCTCGCGCGTCTTTTGCCACACCAATACAACATATATCCCGTAGTCCACGCCGATTGCCAGAACAAGACGGAACGAGAGCACATTGAGAAGATTTAAATTGATTTGCAACAGCTTCATTGAGGCAATCATGGCTCCAATTCCAAATGCCAGTGTAACGACCTGGATCATCCATAAACGAAAATTCCGATACAAAAGGGCAAGAAGCGAGATGTCGAAGATCGCCATTAACGCACTAATGATCAGCAGTTGGTGATGCGACCACGGCAGCAGGTCGGCGAGCGCATAACTCCATCCTGACAGAATTATGGGAACCCCGACTACTGGCAGGTCGCGTTCCAGGTCTTTGCTTTGCGCGTGAGCCAGGATCGGTTCGGTGGTGGTAACGAATCCGGTTGTCAACGCCGGATCGTTCCCAAAGTAGCGATCAACCAGGAACCACCAGCTGGATGATTTGGGGAGTTCATGGCGCCAGTTTGGCAGAGGTACGTTGGCATTGGTAAGACGTTGCAAGTCTTCAAGCAGAGTGAACGCTGGCGCGAACGAATCCCGGCTGAAACCTTCAGCGTCCAAAGTTTGTTCCAATGTCTCGCGTGCCGCCAGGAAATTGATCGTGCTTAACTGTCGTCGATTTGCTTCCATCCAATCCGGGGAAAGACAAAGCGCGGCGGGAGTAGAGAAGCCCTTGATCTTTCCGGCTGCCTGGAGCTCGCGCCAATGGGCCACAATTTTCTGCCAGTAGTCGTGCAGCTCCTGCGGATTCTCCGCGCGCACAATTGCCAATACGGGCTCCCAACGAACCGGCATTGTGTGCATGATTTTCTCGAGCGCCTGGCTTGCGCTAATGTTCTTCGGCTGCAGCGAACGTGCGCTGGCTTCGAAGTGAATCGGCGGAATAGGCGAAAAACCGATCGCGGTCAGCACTAGCAAAACAACACTTGAGAAAATCAGCATGGGCATGGGCCTTCGCACGATCCAGCGCACATACTTTCTTACGCTTTCGAAAATCCAATCATGGGGAATTGCTGCCTGTCGTTCCCGAACAAACAAAAACAAAATCGAACACATAAACAGTCCGGCGACGAAAATGCCGATGGCAATTAGCACGCCCAACTCCGAGAAGGCCATGGAGCCACTCAGCACCAGGGCAAGAAAACCAACGGCCGTGGTGAGCGCACCGAAGAAAACCGCGCGTCCAAGTTTTGCTATCGATGTGGCGATTGCCTGCGGATGCCGTTCTCCATCGGAGCGCGCCTGATGATAACGCCCGATAATCAGAATCGCAAAGTCGACCCCAAGACCGACGAGAATCGCACAAAAACCAACGCTGATCATGCTGAGTCGCCCAAAAAGGAGTTGCCCCAGAGTTAGAGCAACCAGACAGGAGAGGAGAAGGCAGAGCGCCATTCCCAGCAGCGGAAACCAACGGCGAAAACCAACAAAGAAAATCGTGCCTACCAGCAGCACCGAGCCAAGCAACGTCGCCAGGACGTCGTAGCGCATGCTCAGCGAAATTTCCGATGCAAAGGCCGAGCGCCCAGTCACGAGCACTTGCAAGCGACCGCCATTCCAACCCTCGGCTGCGATTGCACGAAACCTGTTTACTTCGCGCATCAAACGCTGGCATTCAAAGGCGCTGATGGACTGCTGGTTTGTTTCCACCAAAAAAACTCGCATGGTCCGATCCGGCGATGTGAGCGGTTGCTCCTGCTCAATGATCGTGCTTTCCGCAAAAGGCTTCAGCGCCGGCGCTATCAGACCCAGAGGATCGAACGAAAGTTCGAACTCCGGGCGCGGCGATCCCGCTTCGATCTGTTGACGCAAGCGATGAAGCCGATCGCGAATTTTGTCCGGTTGCAGCACGGACATTGTCTCGCGGAAGACGTTCGGCTCCAGATTGAGAAGTAAGGGAACCGCGATTGATTGAAGATCCCGGATTCCATCAGGCGTGGACATTGGCGAACCGGCGAGCACACGTGTGCACCACGGCTGCTGCCGCAATCTTTCGGCGAACACAGGTGCGAACTCCTCCAGTTTATCTACGTCGTTCGGCTGGCATTGGAGCGCGAACGTCAGCTCCCGTGTTTGCTCAAAATCGCGATCGTAAATCTTGAGACCTTGCACCGACGAAAACTTACCGGGCAAAACATTGAAGATCTCGGAATCAAGCTGAAGCGAGCTAACGAGGATTGCGATACAAGCGGTGGTCAACACCGCAACGCCACACCATACCAGCGCGCGGCGCTGGGTTACGGTTCGGGCGATGAAATCACTGATCCGCATTAACGAGCCATCATTGAACACGAATCGCCGCCAGGATGCCAATGCTACAGCGAACGTGATGTTGCCAACACGTTATGGAGTCGCCGGCGGCGATTGTTCCACCCTTTGTGCGTTTGATGGACCGGCTTCTCTGAAAAATGCCGGTCCGGCTCGCACCGATGGTCAGAATCTTTGGCCGACGGCGCGAATTCCGCGAGCCCGCAGAGTGAGACGTCGCAGAGTTCCGCCCTCAAATGCCATTTGGCACCTTCAAAACCGGAACACGAATGTTTCGTTGCCGGCGGCGTATCGCATGGTCTTTTGGTTCGGACTGTGAAGGAATTGATCTCGTAACCCAAGCCAGCCGCGCAACTGCAACGGGGCTTGATCTACACGGCCCGACCATCCATGACCGGCCATTCCTCCTTTGACTTCAGCGAAGGTTGCATCCTGCCGCAGCGAAAGCAGCGTAATTCCGGGGCCTTTCGAAACCGTTAGTTCGAAGTCGCCGGTTTTAGAAAGGCGAACAAGCACCTCGCCAATGAGCGTCGTGTTTGGCGCGCGGTACATGAGCTGGCCGCTTTTTGTTCGCCATCCAGTGAAAGGTTCGGAAAACTCATGATATGAAATGGTTGCGCAACTTATTATGCAAAACGAGCCAATCGTTAGTAGAGCCACAAATCCTGTAGCCGCGGCCCTACCTGACGTGCGGGAGTATCGCGAACGCGGGTGGGCAGGCAACAAACCTATAATGTTCCGCCAGCCAGTTTGGAAGACGCCGACTCGTCCTGTTTCTTCATACATCGCGGCGTTCATCGTCTGTTGATGTTAGCAAATTGTCCAGATTTGGCAGGGCAGGGCGCGGCGGCGGCCGCAGCAATTTGTGCTAACGTTTGCGCCAGAAGATGAAGTTGATCGATCGATTTGTCAGTCGCGAGCTGATCGTGAACGTGTTGTTCGCCATCGCCGTGCTGAGCCTTGTGCTCGTGGTGGGAAATATTTTTCGCAAGCTCCTTCCTTTACTGGTGAATCACGACGTGCCGATGGAATACCTGATCACTTTCATCGCCTACGTTCTGCCGTTCTCGCTTATCTTCACGATACCCTGGGGATTGCTGACCGCCATTCTGCTCGTGTTCGGACGGCTCTCCGCGGACAACGAATTGATCGCGTTGCGCGCAAATGGTGTCAGCGTTCCCCGCGTGTGCATTTCGCTCTGGGGCGTGGCAGTAGCGTGCACCGTGATCTGTCTCTGGCTCAATGTGCAGGTTGCGCCAGCGGCGCAGGAAAAATTGCGCAGCACCATTTTCGATCTTGCCACTCGCAACCCGATGGCACTTTTTGGCAGTGATCAGGTGATCGATCAGTTTCCCGGACGCAAAATTTATGTTGGAAAAAAAGAGGGTAACAAACTCGAGAACATCACCGTGTTCGAACTGAACCAGAACTCGCTGCCCGTGAAGGTGACTTACGCCCGAACCGGCATGCTCGAAGCCGATTTGGCGAACAAGCAGATTCTCATGCACCTCTACCAGGCGCGTTATCAGGAGCGCGACGTGAAGGATCCTGCCAACCTGCGAAAGATACGTGACGGAATCAATATGGTGGAAGGGACGCTGCCCATCAGTCTCGAAGAACTTTACGAGAAAGAGAAAAAACGACCGAGTCGGTCTGCGTTGTCGATCGAACAGTTGCTGGAACAATTGAAAAGCGAGGACAAACGCGAGCGCAGCGCCAGCCGGACCGAAATCAATAAACGGTTTTCATTTCCGTTTGCGTGCGTTGCGTTCGCGATTATCGGCGTGCCGCTGGGCGTCACGGCGCATCGTCGGGAGACCTCAATCGGGTTCGCCATGGGTTTGATCGTCGCCACGACCTATTTTCTCTTTGTTATCATCGGCGATACCCTTCGTGGAAATCCGCATGCCCATCCGGAACTGCTGGTCTGGTTCCCGAATGTTCTGTTCATCATACTTGGTTGGCTTCTGTTTCGGCGGCTGGCGCGGCAATAGCTCGTCTTCGCATCCTGTCGCCTCTTCGCGTAGCTCATTTGCGTGGACGACACCGCTGCTCGCGCTCTCGCCGGGATCTGTCGCGTCTCCTGCACTTCGAGCATCTTTACCGTTTTTGGCGAATCAAGGAGTCATTCGTAGGCCGATTCGCGCACCTCAGGCTTCTTCGGGCTCCGGTCCCAATGAGAGCGAAGGCGCCCTGGCTGGGCGAGTCGTTCGACGTTGAAACGCCGGCATCGGTAAGGTGTTCCACAGATAAACGGCCACGCAGGCCAGCACCAAAACGGATGCATAACTTCGGACGTGCTTGAGTAGATCAATCGTCCAAAGCGTTGGTTCAAGTTTCTTATCAATCAGCATCACGTGCACGATCATCGCTGTGCTCGCCGCTGAAATAATGAAATGAATAATGCTCAATCTAAGACTGACTCCGAGGGCGACGGCACTAACCACCGCGCCCCATACCAGGTAGCGCTCATGCATCTGACCCAATAGCGCAAACATCAGCAGCCATGGAGCGGTGATTGCAATCAGTACGCGGGGGTCGCGATCGCGAACCTGCCGCGCGGCGCCGTGTGCACATACTGCTAGTGCGCCAAGGTAAAGCAGTCGCAGAGTCCATTGAAGTGTCATATGGAAATCGACAGATCCAAAATGAACCGACCAGAATGGATCCTTCAATGACCAGCCAAGCTTGGAGAGAAGTGACGGAAGGTTGTAGCACGAACTGATCACAAGGTAGGGGTAATGCTCGCTGCCATACAGAAAACCGACCTGCAGCCAGGCGAAGCTTCCACCCGTGGCCCCGCCAATCACAAATACGGCGCATCCGGCGATTCCGCTGATCCACGCCCATCGATATGGCAATTCGCGTTGCAGAAGCAATAACGAGCCAAAGCCGGTCACAGCAACGAGCGCGACCCAGGCCGCTGGCGTCCTCAGAAGCCACGGCGACGCGATTAACGCCGCCGTCGCAGTGAACCCTGCAAGCACACGCAGCGCGCGGTTCCAGCTTTTTTGCAACAATGGCCAAAACACGAAAAACGGCGCCACAAATAATAGTTGCCCTTTAAACATTGCACCTGTGGCCAGCAGACAACCACATAGAAACCAGCGATTTTTCAGCGCTGCGAACGCAGCGAATAGATAAAACGGCAGAATCCATACGTCCCATTGCGGCCATCCATGCGCGTCAAGAATCATGGACGGCTCAAACCACACAGCACTCGCGGCAGCGAGCCCGCAAATCCAAGCGCGATGCTGGGGCGCCAGGCCGCGAAGCCAGTCTGACTGCGTTGTGCGTGACTGCCGTTCCAGGCACAAGCGAACCAAAAGGAAGATCGCCACCGCGGAGAGCAGTTCGCATAAGAGATTGATCTTTAACAATGGGTTCACCAGCTTGGGATGCCCGTCGTCGACGCCTGGGAATTGGTTGCGCACTTGCCTTGCCCAGATTGCCATGACCAGCAGTCGCAACGGCGGATAGTCGAGACCATAATCCTTATCGTACGCCTTATGCTTCACCCGGTCGTACAACGCCAGATAACCGCGGCCGAATCCTGTAAATGAATTAGCAGAAGCTTCATCGGACGCTAACCGACGAGCCTCTTTCATGGTCTCGCTGCCCCAGTAAAACGCGTTGACGATGTCGTGCTGATAACGCACATGCCTTGTGCTTTCTCCGATCCACCGGCGTAGCTGAATGCCACCGAGGAAAAGTGCAGCGATCAGAAACGCTGGCAGTGCATACCGGAGAAATTTGCTGGCGTCGATTTGGCTAAGCAGCGTGCGATTGCCCATAGGTCCCCGTGATCAACAAAGCAGTCAAATTCGAACAGTTACAGTGCGTGATTAGAAATGTGTTCTCCACATTCGGTTGCAACCTCATTGATAGCCGTATGAAGATTCTGATTCACATCGAGAAAAATGAGATTCGAATGTACGGAACACCTAATGCACATCAACAACCATGACCGACAGATAAAATTGGCTCCGCTAGTAGGACGTGAACCTACAATCCGCCTAAGGCGAGTTAACAACCAGGCGTCCATCCCGGTTGTGGAGAATGTACACCAAGAATGTATTAAGGCCCAAAGTGGCTCCAGCGGTAGGATTCGAACCTACGACCAATCGGTTAACAGCCGATCGCTCTACCACTGAGCTACGCTGGATTCTCTTTTCCGCGATTATGAAGCGTGGATTTTGGCCCGTGCAATCTTCGGTAGCAAGTCCTCCCTTGCACACAAAAATTGCCGCTGAAACCAGCGGCCGCGCAGGGGATTGTTCGCTACCAAAGAATTTGGTTGCGGGGGCGGGATTTGAACCCGCGGCCTTCAGGTTATGAGCCTGACGAGCTACCAGGCTGCTCCACCCCGCATTTCGAGAATAATTTCGATATCAACGTTGTGCAAATCGAAAAAGCATTTGTTCGACGACAGCGAGGTGAAATAGTGATCCTATTTGCGTTCACCGCCGTGTGTGACTTCGTTTGATGCGTGACCAAAAGGTTTTCTGGCAAAATCGAAAGCGGTAAAATTCTGGTCGGCACAGCCAGTTGGTCGGATCCTGGCTTTGTCGAGCGTTGGTATCCAAAAAAGATGCCGGCGGGCGAGCGGCTCCAATGGTATTCGCAGCATTTTGACATGGTCGAGGTCAACTCGACCTTTTACTCCGTACCAGAACCGAAGATGGTGGAACGTTGGTGCGCGGCGACGCCCGATGATTTCACATTCGACGTAAAATTACATCAGCTGTTCTCCTTTCACTCGACACCGGCAAAGTTCCTGCCGCAGGAGTTACAACGACGAGCAGAGACGGATGGGAGGGGGAACGTGAAGTCGACGCCGGATTTACAGGAAGCCCTGCTCAAGATTTTTCTACGTGGGGTGTCGATTTTTCGTAATGCCGAAAAGCTTGGCGTCTTCCTTTTGCAACTCACCCCCGCGTTTTCCCCGCGGAAACATAAGCTAAGTGAACTCGAGCCATTGGTCGATATGCTTCGTGATTACAAGCTGGCGATCGAGTTTCGAAATCGCAATTGGGTAGTCGGTGATCAGTTGCAATCAACAACCGATTTTATGCAAAGCCGTCATGCAATTCTTGTGAACGTTGACGCGCCCGAATCGGATCATTTCATGGTCATGCCATCGGACGTCGATGAAGTGACAAATCCCGACGTAGCTTATTTGCGGCTGCATGGACGCAACGCAAAAGGTTATATCTCCGGCAAAACCGTAGCGGCGCGCTTTGATTACGATTACACCGAGGATGAAATTGCGGAAGTCGCACAGCGCAGCAGGAAACTGGGACGAGAAGCAAGCGAACTGCACGTGATTTTTAACAATAATAATCTCGATTACGCGCCGCGGGCGGCACTTCGTTTGCGTAAGGCTCTGGGTCAAATCGTCCGGATACCGGCACAGACAGCGGAGCTGTTCTAGTTTAGACTCGACAGTGCACGATTTGCATCCGGATCAGAAATCTTCCGGGTATTACGCGTCACGATTACCCGAACCGCTTGCCCGGCTGAAACGGTGGCTGGTGGCACATCACATGACTCTGATGACGATTGCCGACGCGCCGCACTCTATTGCTCTTGGGTCGGCGATTGGAATTTTTTTCGGATTCACACCGCTTTATCCACTGAAGACTTTGCTTTCAATCGGTACGGCGTGGGTTTGTCGCTGCAATAAAATTGCAGCTGCGGTTTCGGTGACCCTCCACGATGTCGTGATCTGGGCAATGCCTGCAATTTATATTGCCGAATATCAATTGGGTTGTTGGAGTTTGCAGCGGCCGCCAGCGCAGCGTGTTCATTTTCGCCAGTTTGGACTACACGACTACGTGCATTGGCATGTATTTTCGCGCGTCGTCTGGCCCACCTTCTGGCCGGCGTTTGTCGGCTCCATGTTCCTCGCGGTTCCTTCGGCGATCATTATCTATTTTGTAATGCGCTTGTTGGTAAGTCGGGCTCGAACGGCACAAAAGGCTGCATGAGGATCATGGAACGGGTGGCCGCGGCGATCCATCGGTCTGAGCGGACTGGCATTTTCCGGAAAAGCGAATTCATGTTTGACGTTAGAAGGCATTGCAACGGACGTTTGCCAATCAGAACGCGTCGATTAAGGTGCTCCGGTTCGAGGCTGTTTATGCATTTATCACGTCGATTTCTTACCGTTTTTTCTTTGTTTTTTGCCAGCGCGGCTCTTCTCCGCTCAGCTGCTGGCGCAGAGGCGTATCTTATTGCCGATGCGCAAACGGGCTACATTTTGGAAGAGCAGGAATCGAGGAAAAAACTGCAAGTGGGTAGCCTGACAAAAATCGCAACTGCGAGTGTGGTGCTCGATTGGGCGGAACGAAGATCGGGCGATCTCAACCAGGCGGTCGCGATCCCGCAGGAAGCATTTGTCGGCACTCTTGAGAACAACATTGGTTTTCAGCCGGGCGATAGCATCACTTTGCGAGATCTTCTCTACGCTGCGCTGGTCCAGTCTGATAATATTGCGGCCTACACGCTCGCGTACCAGGTCGGCGCGAAGGTCGAGTCGCTAGCACCCGGTCAGGCGAGCTCGAAATACACGCCAGTTGATGGGTTCGTCGCGCAGATGAATGCGCTGGCCAAACAGCTGAAGATGGAACGCACGCGTTTTGTTAACCCACACGGCGTCGATTACAAGGTCAGGCCGCTGCCGTATTCCACAGCTGAAGACATGGCGCGCCTTACTCGGTACGCAATGAACAAAGCCTCCTTCCGCTTTTATGTGTCCCAAAAGGAACGCCAGATCTCGTTCGATCGGGGCGGGCGTCGAATGAATTACATCCTTCGTAACACAAACGAGCTCCTGGGGAAGATGGGCATCGACGGAGTCAAAACGGGCCGCACCTCGCGGTCTGGTGATTGTTTGATCCTGTATGCCAATCGCCAGGCGGAAGTTGTTCGCCAGGGCCAGATGGAGACCGTTTACCCGCGTCACTTGATGGTCGTGCTCTTGGGGAGCACGAATAGATTCGGCGAAGGCACAGCCCTTTTGCAACGCGGCTGGCAACTATACGATCAATGGGCCGCTGGCGGTCGTATTGCCGATTCAAAGAAGATGCTTTGACCCAATCGCAAAAATGAAGCCACGGATTGGCGTTCTGACCAGTGGCGGAGATTGCCCGGGACTTAACGCAGTCTTGCGTGGCGTTGTGCTCGCGGCCGAGAAACTGGGCTGGGAAGTAATTGGTTTTCGTGACGGATTCGAAGGACTTCTTCCACCGGGCAATCATGTTATTCTCGATCGCCAAAGCATTACCGGAATCATGGCACTTGGCGGCACGATCATCGGCACGACAAATCGCGGCCATTTTGTTGCCAAGGTTGGCGCCGGTAACCGGACCGTTGTCCCTGCAACCATCATTGCGGGCGCGAAGAAGATACTGGATGAGCTGCAGGTAAGGGCGTTGATCATCGTTGGTGGCGACGGCTCTATGGTGACAGCGCAGCAATTACAGGAAGCCGGTATTAATTGCATCGGCGTCCCAAAGACGATCGACAACGATCTCGAAGCTACTGCGACAACATTCGGATTCGATTCTGCCGTCGCCGTGGTAATGGACGCGCTCGATCGGGTGCATACTACAGCGACCAGTCACAGGCGGGTCATGATTGTCGAAGTAATGGGACGCCACGCCGGCTGGATCGCTTTGCACGGCGGCATCGCTGGTGGGGCAGATATAATCTTAATTCCCGAAATTCCGTTCGATTACGACAAGATCGCCAGCGTGGTCAAAGCGCGCGAGGCGGCCGGTTATCTGGGCACCGTTGTTGTGGTCGCAGAAGGTGCGCGACTGAAACATGGCGAACAGGTGAAGCGCGACGTGGAAGGCGGCGAATTTCGTCTGGGCGGAATCGGCGAAATTGTAGCGCACGAAATTGCGAAACGCACTGGCAAGGAAACGCGCTGTTGCGTTCTCGGCCATCTGCAACGTGGAGGCGCGCCCACAACGCTCGATCGAATTTTGGGTACGCGCTTTGGCGTGAAAGCTGTCCAACTAGCCAATGAAGGACATTTTGGATCGATGGTCAGTTACCAAAATTATCAAGTACGCCAGGTGCCGATCGCGGAAGCCGTCAATCGCCTCAAACTCGTTCCGCCCAACGGCGAAATGGTGCAGACTGCGCGTGACGTCGATATTTCTTTCGGCGATTAATGCCTGTCATATTGAGCGAAGCGAAACATCTCTGATTTGTCGCCCCGAGTGTCCCTGAATAGAATCCGAGATCATTCGCTCCGCTCGGGATGACAAGGAAAGCATTAATGAAAATCATCCTCGCATATTCCGGTGGTCTCGACACATCGATAATCCTGCGCTGGCTCAAGGAATCCGCCTCAGGCGGACAGGCTGAGATCATTGCTTTTTGCGCCGATATCGGTCAGGAAGAAGAACTCGAGGGGTTGGAGGCAAAAGCACTGAAGACAGGCGCATCGAAGTGCATCATCGAAGATTTGCGCGAGGAATTCGCGCGCGATTTCATCTTTCCGATGTTCCAGGCAGGCGCGATTTACGAAGGACAATATCTGCTTGGAACGAGTATTGCACGTCCGCTGATCGCAAAGCGAATGGTCGAGATCGCGCATGCAGAGAATGCCGACGCTATCGCTCACGGTGCGACAGGGAAGGGGAACGATCAGATTCGCTTCGAGTTAGCTGCCGCGGCGCTCGCGCCCGATCTGCGCGTGATCGCACCCTGGCGCGAGGAACGTTTCCGTAAACAATTTCCCGGCCGTAGCGAGATGATTGCGTTCGCGAAAGCACTCGAAATTCCGATCGAAGCGACCGCGCAAAAACCATACTCGATGGATCGCAATCTGCTCCACATCAGTTACGAGAGCGGCGTGCTGGAAGATCCGTGGTTTGACGCGAGCTCAAAAGAAATGCGCGACATGTACAAGCTCAGCGTCGCGCCAGAAGACGCGCCTGACGAACCGGAGCATCTCGAACTGGAATTTAATGGTGGAAACTGCGTCGCTGTGAATGGAAAATCGTCGTCACCATTCGAGGTGGTGCAGGCGCTTAACAAGATCGGTGGCAAACATGGGATCGGTCGTGTAGACATCGTAGAGAACCGTTTTGTCGGAATGAAAAGTCGTGGCGTTTATGAGACGCCCGGTGGAACAATTTTGCATTTTGCGCATCGCCAAATCGAAACGCTCACGATGGACCGCGAAGTGACGCATTTGCGCGACAGCCTCATTCCAAAATACAGCGAACTCGTTTACAACGGCTTTTGGTTCTCGCCTGAGCGCGAAGCGTTACAAGCGCTGATCACGGAAACGCAACACGACGTGAGCGGATTGGTTAGGCTAAAGCTCTACAAAGGCAACGTCATTGCCGCTGGCCGCAAGAGTCCCAAGAGCCTCTACGATCCGAGAATCGCAACGATGGAAGGCGAGGGATCTGCGTATGATCAAACCGACGCTACTGGATTCATCCGCTTAAATGCGCTCCGCTTAAAGCTGCGCGCGCTGCTCGATCAGTCTGGCTAGTCCACGCGGTCACACCGCTACTGCAAACTCCGGGTCGCACAACCTTGCGACGCCTGATCGGCGATTCTATATTTTGGGAAGCGCGCTGAGCGCGAAGAACACGGAGGTCATTATGCCAACTACAATTGCTGCTCCAAAAACCAAAACTCACAAACCTAAAGCCGTGCCGGCGGCGGAAGAGGATTTTCTACCGCTCCACGGAACCGATTACGTTGAATTTTATGTCGGCAACGCCAAGCAGGCGGCGCATTTCTACAAGACAGCATTCGGTTTTCAAAGCCTGGCGTATTCCGGGCCGGAAACCGGCGTTAAAGATCGCGCCAGCTACGCAATTCGGCAAAATAAGTTGACCTTGCTCCTAACTACTCCCATTCGCGCGAATAATCCGATCGCCGATCACATCTCCAAACATGGCGACGGCGTTAAGGCGCTGGCGTTGAGGGTGGAAGATGCAGCCGCAGCATGGGAAGAAACGACCAAGCGCGGTGGTAAGAGTTACATGGAGCCGAAGACGCTCTCCGATAAACATGGCCAAGTGGTGATGAGCGGGATCCACACCTATGGCGATGTCGTCCATCTGTTCATTGAGCGCGAAAATTATCGCGGGCCGTTCATGCCGGGCTTTCGCAAGTGGGAGTCGAACTACAATCCACCCGACACCGGCCTGCAATATGTCGATCACTGCGTGGGCAACGTCGCCTTGGGCCGGATGAATCCCTGGGTGAAGTTTTATGAAGACGTAATGGGCTTCCGCAACATCCTGAGCTTCGATGACAAGGATATCTCCACCGAATATTCGGCGCTGATGAGCAAAGTGATGAGCAACGGCAACGGTTTCGTGAAGTTTCCCATTAACGAGCCGGCCGAAGGCAAAAAGAAATCGCAGGTGGACGAGTATCTTGAATACTACGATGGCGAAGGTGTCCAGCATGTCGCCATGGCCACTAAAAATATCATTGAAACAGTAACAGACTTGCAGAAGCGCGGCGTCGAATTTCTGAACATACCTTCCAACTATTACGACACGCTATTCGATCGCGTTGGCCACATCGACGAAGAACTGAATGCGTTAAAACGGTTGGGCATCCTGGTCGATCGCGATGACGAAGGTTATTTGCTTCAGATATTTACCAAGCCGGTAGAAGACAGGCCGACGCTCTTTTTCGAAATTATTCAACGCAAGGGCGCGAAAAGCTTTGGCAAAGGCAATTTCAAGGCGCTCTTCGAAGCCATCGAACGCGAACAAGCCGCGAGAGGAAATTTGTAAAAGGGGAGGATCGACAATGCCGTATTACCAAAGACTGGGAGACATCCCGAGGAAACATCACATCTGGTTCCATCGCAACGGATCGACGCCGAGCTATAAGAACGAAGGCATCGCCTATGAGCACGTTTTTACCACGCAAGGATTCGATGAGGCGTACTCGATCATGTATCACCTGCGCCCGCCGACTCGGGTGCGCACTGTCGAGTTAATTAAACACTGGGAACCAAAAAAAGTAACCGATAGTCCGCTGCGACACCATCACTTAAAGACAGCTAATATTCCGCGGCGCGGCGATCTCTACACCGGACGAGTTCCGATGTTGTTTAATCAGGACGTGATCGCGTACCGCGCCAAGCCCGCGAAGGCGTACGACAAGTTTCAATTTTATAAAAACGGCGGCGCCGATGAAATCATTTTTGTGTTTCGCGGCAGCGGCGTGATGGAATCTGTTTTCGGTAAACTGCCTTATCGCGACGAGGATTACATCGTCATTCCGCGCGGAATCACTTACAGGCTGGTTCCGGACAACATTGAGGAAGAGGATTACCTAATTCTCGAATCCGTCGGGCCGGTCCGGATTCCGCAGCGTTACCTGAATCACGAGGGGCAAATTAAGATGGGCGCCCCCTACTCGGAGCGCGATCTTCACGGTCCTCGCGAAATAATTACGATCGATAAGGAGGAAGATGTCGATATTCTCGTAAAGGATGGATCGCGACTCACGCGGGTGACGCTGGCCCATCATCCATTCGACGCGGTCGGGTGGGACGGCTATCTCTATCCGTTCACTTTCAACGCACAGGATTTTGAACCGATCACCGGCACCGTGCATCAACCGCCACCGATCCATCAAACATTTGAGATTCGTGGATATGTTGTTTGCACGTTTGCACCGCGCATGCTCGACACGCACCCGGAAGCCGTAAGAATCCCGTGGGTGCATGACAACGTCGAGGCTGACGAAGTTCTGTTCTACGTGCGCGGGAACTTTGGTTCGCGGCGCGGGATCGAAAGCGGTTCCATCACGCTGCATCCGCGTGGGATCCCGCACGGCCCGCATCCGGGAACCATCATGGCCAGCAGGAACGCCACGCGCACGGAAGAACTTGCGGTGATGTTCGACACACAACACACGCTCGAGCTTACGGAAGACTCGCTGGCGCTGGACGATCCAAAGTATCCCCAAAGCTGGCTCGATTAGGTGGATTGCGCCAGGCACAGCGATGGCAAAAGAGCAGAGCTAACCTTCAAACGCAGTTATGATTCAACGCAGTAATTCAGATCCCTACGTCGAGGAACGATTCACGCGCGAGGGCAATCGTTTGCGGGAGAACGATCTCGATAGAATTACGGATGCGTACCGCGAGTTACTTCAGGGCATCGGGGAGGACACTGATCGAGAAGGTCTCCGGCGCACGCCCGATCGCGCGGCGCGCGCCTTGGAGTTTCTCACGCAAGGCTATCGGCAAAATCTCGATGAGATCATAAACGGGGCGGTCTTTGAGTCACGAGCCAGCGAGATCATTCTGGTCAAAGACATCGAGCTCTATTCGTTGTGCGAACATCACTTGCTTCCTTTCATCGGCCGTGCACATGTGGCCTATCTTCCAAACGGCAAAGTGATCGGCTTGTCCAAGGTGGCGCGGATTGTCGATGTCTTTGCTCGTCGTCTGCAGATCCAGGAAAATCTCACCACCCAAATCGCAGAGTCGCTGATGAGATGTCTCGAGCCCTCGGGAGTGGCGGTCGTCGTGGAAGCAAAACATCTTTGCATGATGATGCGAGGTGTCGAAAAACAAAACTCGGTCATGAAAACCTCTTGTCTGCTCGGCACTTTCAAAGAGGACGCCCGAACTCGCTCCGAATTTCTATCGCTGTTGAAAGATTGATTGCAGAGCGTCTGCGTTAGCCCCGAGGCTTTTGGAGCTCACAGAAACGCCCTACAGCCGCCTGGAAGTGATCCCGTCTCGCAAGAGATAACTACGGCTAACCGGAACCCTGGTAACTTAGCTGCGTGAGAACTGTTGGCTCAATCGACCCAGTGCAAGAGCGCCAAGAAGTAACCCGAAATCGCGCAACGCTACATCAAAGTATCCGGGAATTAGCAACAGGTTTATTATGATCAACGCCAGCCAGGCAGCAACAACGTAGGCGAAGATCCGCGGTTTGAGGGCGACTCCGATTCCAGCCACAATCTCGATGAATCCGACGACAAGCATCAGCGCGTGGGGTTGCACGGGGGACATTCTTGCCACCACTCCAGGGAGGTACTGATCCCAGTTGACCAGCAGGTGAAAGAACTTGTCCAATCCGGCGAGGATGGGCGCAACCGTGAACCCGAACTGGAGAATCCGGAATGCCTGACGAGCCGGCGAATTTGCGGTGTTGTCCGCGGCCGCGCTGGCCGAGTCGTGTATTTGTTCAATAGTCATATTCATAACGCGCAATCTCTTGCTTCATCATAATAAGTCAATAACTTATTTGATTATTTATCGGACCAAACTGGACTTCTCGCGTTATGAATGTGACGTGCAGTCTCTATGGAGCGTTTGAAGGTGAGCTTATTTCAGCTCAAAGCGACAGGAAGGCGCGCCTCCGCGGATGCAACATTCCTTCACCGGCGAGCCAATTATGGTGGTAAGCAGTGATTCCGCCAGCAAACATGCCTCAGGATGATTCGCCGTGGCAGCAGCAATCGGACACCCGTTCCCATAGATGAAGTGCTTGCCATCTTCTTCACGAAAAGCGGCCGCCCCACCCAGTTCCTTGAGAACGCGGAGTGCAGCATCAATTCTTTGCTGACGTGTTTTACCCTTCAACTCATGCAAATGCTCCTGGGCCACGGCTCGCCCGGCGGCACGCATTCCAGCGCGCAAATTTCTTGACGTCATGTGGCGCGAGAATATCGCCATAAGAAGCGAGACCAGTTGGCCGTATGCCTTGGGAAACAGTTGTTCGGCTTCCGGCCCGATGGCGTACGTCGTGTGGGGCTTCCGAACGCCTGGTCTCATGCCGGACTGGGACACGAGTCTGTCGCGCTCAAGACTGGCCAGGTGTGCACGCACGGCGTTGTCAGTCAGGTGCAACTCTGCCGCGAGTTCGTTCACCGTCCGTTCTCGCGTCCGCAGGAGATCGAGGATTTTTCCGCGTGTACTTTTGAACAACCGCTCTCGCCAGCCTATATGTTTCATCGATTTAAAGATCATGAGGATACCGAGTAAGTCAAAAAAATGTTTGACTAATTCTCGGTTGATACCGTGTCGAAGAGCGATTGGATGAGGAGGTGATGACGTCGTGCTCCTGACCGTCAGCAAGCGACTCGAATTTTCGGCTTCGCGTCGTTTGCATGTCGCCAAGTGGAGTGACAACGAAAATCTGGCGGCTTTTGGGCCCGAAACAAATGCACGGTACGGGAGCGGTCGCAATTACGTCGCCTATTTCGTTTTCAGCGGTCCTGTCGATCCTGCTACGGGAATGTTGATTAACATCAGCGAAATCAAGGAGCGCGCTGGCCGGATTGTGCGGCAACGGTTCGACCACAAATTCCTCAACGAAGACAATTCTTCCTTCCGTGCCGTTCCGCCGACCGCCGAAAATATTGCGCGACAACTCTACGTCGATGCCGCGCCGTTATTCTCTGACAACGTTGCCACACTTGTTGCATGTCATCTGACGGAGTCGCCTGAGCGAAGCGCAACCTTTTATTCTAATGGTGCCTGCGAGGCAAATTACCGGTTCGAATTTTCCGCCGCTCGTAAAACGATGTCGCCTCAATTAACTTCTGAGGAAAATGCGCGTTTGTTTGGAACGGCCACTTCGATTCATGGCCATAATTACCGCGTTCGTTTGACGTACCGATCCCCTAACGCGTTTAGCACCCAGGATCTGCCGCTAGTTCGTTACGATGCGATCGACCCTTGCTTGCATGCTCTAAGCGATGAGCTCGACCACCGCTATCTCAATGAAGACGTAGCTGCGCTGGCGAATCATCCCATAACGACGGAGAGTTTGGCCAATTACCTCTTCCAGCGGGCAAACTCGATAATGCCACTGGATCGCATACGACTGCACGAACGCGCAGATTTTTTCGCCGAGGTGTGGAAGAACAAAGCCGTCTTTCTTGGGATTCAGATGGCATTTCACGCCGCACACCGGTTGTTTGCCGCCACTCTTTCCGACGCGGAAAACGCGAAGCTCTACGGCAAGTGCAACAATCCGCTCGGTCACGGGCATAGCTATCTTACCGAAGCAACCATCGGCGGCGAGTACGATGCGCACAGTGGCACGCTTCACGATTTTATTGCATTCAGGAAAGCTATTCAGGAGTCATTGGAACAATGGCGGGACCGGCACCTCGATCTGGAAACAGAAGATTTCCGCAACGCGCCTTCAACTGGAGAAAATATTGTGCGCGCACTCTGGCCGAAAATCGATAAACGGCTGAATCAGCAACTCGTTAGGTTGCGCTTATGGGAGACGGCAAACAACCGCTTTACTCTGCGGCGAGTGTAGCCGCGCTCTATGAGGAATCGGCGGTCGCAGACCCGCCGCTACAGCAAATTCAACGTTGGACGTTGAGCATTGGGCGTTCGAAGGTTTTAAGTCCAGATGAAACGTTATCTTATCACCGGCGCGAGTCGGGGAATTGGTCGGGCTATTGCAGAGAAGCTGGCAGCGAATGATGTGCAGCTACTCCTCCACGGACGAGATACAGTGGCCCTGGCGGAAGTCTGCGATTCGTTAAACGATCGATGCGCGCGCGTGGTTCGCCTGATCCATGATCTTGCTGTCCCGTCCGGCATTTCCGATCTCATCGATCAGGTTGGAAAGAGTCCAGTGGACTTGCTCGTGAACAACGCGGGCATCGCAATTGTAAAGCCCTTTTGCGAAATCACACCGGTTGAATGGAAGCAAACCGTTGGGGTTAACATCACTGCGCCGTTCATGCTAATGCAGCACTTTTCGCCCCACATGCCGCCCGGCTCCAGCGTTGTCAATATTCTTTCCATCGCCGCGAAGACTGGGTTTGCGAACTGGAGCGCCTATTGCATGAGCAAGTTCGCGCTTGAAGGTTTCTCGCAATGCGTGCGCGAAGAATTGCGCGACCATAAGATCCGCGTGATCAACGTTTACCCTGCAGCGACAGATACCAACATTTGGACTCAGATCGAGGGAAGATGGCCGCGCGAAAAAATGATTAGTCCGCACGAGGTCGCCAGCGCGGTTGCATATGCGCTTTCCCGGCCGACGGATGTAGCGGTGGAAAATATCACGTTGTCGAGTCTGACTGGAAATCTGTGATCCGTTAGGCAACCTTGGCCTCGGCAATACGGTGTGGCCAGGTGGCCGTGAGCCATCTTCCAAGGAGCGTGTTTCCGGCGGGACCGGCGCACGCCGGTTGGCTACGGAAGCACAAAAAATGTTCGTCACATGATCAAGACTCTGCAGAGCGAACTGAGTATCAACGTCATCGCGTCGATCATTGTCTCGGTGATCTTTCTGGCAATAGGCTTTCTGTGGGGCAAGTACAAGGAGCAACGCCGCAAGTTTGGCCGGAATTTGGAAGAGTACGATTTCTATCCCTTCACGGTTACACGCGAAAACTTCGGAGAATTCAGCCTGAAAGATTTCAGGCTGGGCATGCATTACTTTCTCAAGAACGAAGATCATACAGCGGCTCGGCAGCTCATTTTCATTGGCGAGCAAAATAACGTGCGCGCACAACTCGAACCCGCGGAACAAAAGGTTTACGCGCAGCTATTCGAAAAATACAACGGCAAGACGATCGCCGACGACACGCACGAATTTCTCGAAAACTACGAGCGGATTGTGCGTCTGATTGGGAAGTCCTTTCCGAATACTGGAATCGAGATTTTGCTGCACAACCTGGCTGATCCCGCGCATTCTCTTATTACGCTCGAAAACAATGTTACCGGCAGGCACTTGCGCGACGGCACAACCAATCTCCTGATCGATCTCAAGCGTCGACAGCTTCTGAACGAAGACAAATTGAATTACGAGCTGAACCTCGGCTCGCGAAAATTCAAATGCACAACAATTCCTATCAAACGAAAGGAATTCGGAATCGTTGGCGCGATCTGTATCAACATAGACGCTAATTACATCACGGAAGAAGTGCTCCAAGATCGTCAACGAATCGAAACGTGGTTCGGAAACTTTCTTCGAAGCGACATGCAGCTGGATGAAAATATCCTGAGCAAGGACGAGTACGCGAAAGCGCTAAAAGGCAAACGCCACTTCAAAGACGAGACTGTCTGACCCGTAGTCTGTCATTCCCAGCGAATCGAGGAATCTCCTGCTTTCGGAAATATCAAAAGATGTTTCCAGACCTTGCGGGGCGACTTCGCTCGACATGACCACCACTCAGGTCCCCGGTCCGGGACAGCCCGCCGATTGCCACTTACTTCGGCGAGGCGTGCAGTGCTGGCTGGTATTCTGGCTTTTTGTGATATTCGACCAGGCGGAACCCCCAACCAATTAGTGTTGCAAGATCCTTAGTCTTCGTCTTCTTCTCGTTTAGGAACTTTTCGATTCTGGCTTCCAATTCCGGCTGTTGATCAGTTGTGTCGAGGATTTCGAAAATTTCCATCGACAACAGCCAATCCTCCGGATGTTCGACCTGCTGCGTCTCCCAAATTTCGCCGAGCCGTTCATAACCAGTTTTGCCCTCGCGAATCTTGCGCACCTGCGCGTAAAGATTCTCCAGTCGTTCGCGCTTCGGCGTTGAGGGGACTTTGATGGTGCGTTCCTTTGGAACAAGTGCCACCTGGTTGTAGGCGTCCTTATCTGCCGCGCCATTAAATACGGAGCTGATTCGCCCGCCAACGGCCATATCGAAAAAGCCCCAGTCAGGCTGGAACAGGATGCGGTCACGATATTTCGCGTTGCAGTTTACGAACGTGATCAACAACAATCTCCCGTCGCGGCGTAAAATTTTCTCAACCCTTCCCGACACCACAAAGCCGCTGATGAACTCGATCTTTGCTTTTTTACCTTCAACAATCCCAAGGGCGTGGAGTTGATCGTTGGTGAGCAACTCCGGCGCCGTTGATGTTTGTTTCCATTTGCCAACCGGCGAGCCGAACCCCTCCTTATGATAATCGACGCCGTGGCCTTCGAGTTCTTTGCTTTGAAATGCGAGTGCAGTTTTGCCGGTTGTCCGCAAATAAATCGGAGAATCGTTTTCGTCGGTGATGACCTCTGTGTAAACCCCGCTGACTTGGAGACCGGACGAATATTCACAGGTCGCGGTGTTATTGCATTCGATGGCTTTGTTGATGCCATCGAGTCCGCCAACCATGAACGCCATCTTGCCGGCAAATTCCTCCAGGACATCCTTCAAGTGTTGAAAGTCGCGGCAGACGAAGAGCTGCGGTTGTCTTGTGGTGATATCGAACGCGCAATTCTGAGCGTCGATAGAGTAGGGGATCTTCTTTACCTCCGGCTCCAAACACGTGACTGATTCACCGATCGAGGAAAGCAAGCCAGCTCCGTAAATTTTTGGATTTTCAAGCGTGCCGATAAGTCCGTATTCAACCGTCCACCAATGCAATCGCGAGAGCAGCGCCATTTCGGAGGGCGCGCCGAGATTCTTCTGGCGATGCTCGACCAGCTTGGTTGCTTCATCGACTTCTTTCGGATCAGCGTTCGGTCGCTCTTTCAAGATCGACAGGTGCCGGATCGCTTGATACAGCTCGAAATCTTTCCTGGACGACATTGCTTTCGCGCCCACTTCGCCGAAGCGCTGCAAATAATTTGAATATTCGCGATCAACAATGATCGGCGCGTGGCCAGCGGCCTCGTGCACAATGTCAGGGGCTGGCGTGTATTCGATGTGATGGATCTGGCGCATGTCGCAGGCAATCACCAGCACCTTGTAGGCTTGAAATTCCATGAACGCCGCCGGCGGAATGAAACCGTCCACTGCCACCGCGCCCCATTCGATCTTTGCCAGGATATCATTCATCTCTTCAATGCGCGGGATGCGGTCGAAGGAGATACCCGTGTTTAGGAGCCCCTGGAAATAAACCTTGTGCGCATATTCCTTCAGAAAAAAAATGTTCTGACGCATGATGAATCGCCAGACCGCGTGATCGACCGATGTGTAATCGTCGTATCGCTGATCGACTGCGAATTGGAGCAAATGTTTCGGACAAGCAGCGACCGCCGCGTTGCTATAGCTGATACCGCCTTGAGATTTCATCGGCAACCTCCGGAAAACATAATTAACGTATGACTCGTTTGCGGACGGGGCAAGAATGATTCGATTACTGCCGACACTATTCGATCCGGCGCTGACAGAGCGCCGCTACGGTTTCGATCGAGCGCGAATCGCGCGTCGCGCGATCCAGACGATTCCGACAATTGCAATAGCCCACGGCGCCAGAAAGGCGATCGCCACGCCAATCATTCGCAAGCTCCACATAATTGCGCCCGCGCTTTGAGCCAGTGTGCGCCGCAATGTAGTAAGCAAGCCGCTTTCCTCGGTAACAATATTGCCCTGACTATAAACCTGGATCGAAACATCCGCCGGTGCATTTGATTCGTCGACCTGTGCGTCGGCGCGGTCCTGACGTTGCACACTCACGTTTTCGACTCTGCCTAACGAGTTAAGCGATTGCATGAGCGCCGGGTAATTCTTCATCGCCACACGCAGCGAAACACTTGCCACTTCGCGTCCATTTGGGTCACTGCTGAAAGTCGAACTACGAACACGTCCGCCTTGTTTCTCGGCCAAAGCGCGCAGTTCCTTAGCCTTTTCGTCAACCGACGAAGTGCGAATACGAAGGCTCGTTTGCTGGAAAGCTTGCTCCTGTTCTTCGCGCGAGATGGCGATATTGAGTTCCACCTTGTCACGTTTGGTTCTGGCATTTTCCGACATCCCACTGCCGCCTTGCGCGAGGCGTTGGGTCTGCCTTTGGAAATTTTCAACGCGCCCAAATCCTTTGACACGGCTGATTACAGCATCGCTTTCTTCCGGAGCGATCAGCATGCTCAGCTGCGCTGAAACGCGTCCAGAGTAATCGCGGTTTAACTGCGCATTTGTAATCTGCACCTTTGGCGAGGCCAGGCTCTTGGCCTGACTGTAAATTTTCTCCACGTCAGGTGTGTAAAGAGAAAGTTGAGCACGTTCCTTGAGCAGAAAAGCCGCCGGTTCCTCCATGTCCTTTTCGGCCAGCGATATCGTTACCGTGGCGAATTGGACCTGCGAATCCCAATATTTTAATTCGCCCTGCATCTTTTCGATCTCTTCACGCACTCGGCCCAGTTCCTTTTCCACCTGAAGCAGGTCCGACACTTTACCGGTCTTCGTTTTCAACATGTCGATGAGACGCTGCTCCATCACGTGGGCGTTCTTCAGCCGCGCATCGGTATCAAAATACGCCTTGGTCACGTCTTCCGTGCCAAGTGTCTGGTTCTTTAATTCACCAAGGCTCCGAATCCTTTGTAGAAAGCGATCCAGGTTTTCGGGCAACACCTTCACGACGATCTGGCCCTTCAGTTTCCCATTCGTCTGTTTCTCGGAATCTGTCGTAGCAACGTACCCGTGTTCTTCGTTCGCAAATGCAGTGATCTTTTGGACAGCATTATCAAAGCTGACAATCTCAACCTCGACTGTTGCATTTCGGATCAGTTTTCGATTGGCCAATTCCGGAGCGGGCATTTCAACCGTGGTTTTTCCAGCTTCTTTGACGCTGGGAGGGTTTTCTGGGCTTGCGGCGAATGCTTCACTTTCGGTCGTCTCTGCTTGCGCGGTTTTCGCCGCCGCAACCGTTGCGGCAGTCGCTTTGCTTTCTTCGCGGAATTTCGATCTGGCTGCAGTCGGTGGCGGTGGCGCCTCGCGCGCGAGGTCCTGGGGCTGTCCAGCGGCGGTGTCTTTCGACCATGCTTTCCACTGGACCATGTCGTTCGAGGCATCGGATCTACCCAAGGCTCCAGCTTGACTTGGACGTGATTCCGGCCCCTGCGGGGCGGTTACTTCTACTTGCGCGTAGCGTTCGCGTTCACGCGCCGTAATTACAGGTTCACCCGTGATCATCCGCCCGATCTGCACAAGTCCGAGCAACGCGGCGGCGACTGCTGCGATTTGGGCAGCGCGCAAGCGCATCAGATCGACGATCAATTTTACAAAGCCGCCCCGCTGAGGGGCGCGACGGCGAAAACCAGCCAGCATACGCTGTTCGAAGGCAGGATCGGCTTTTTCCTGTGCGAGAGTTTCTTCCAGAATTTTGTTCATAGTTTTGATTTCTTGATGAGTTTTTCGGCATGCAGCGCAATCGATCAGATGTGCATGAAGCGTGCTCTGTTCGCCGTCGGAAAGCTCGCCGTGCAAATCGGCAGCCAGCCATGTGTCAATTTCGTCGTGAACCGTTGCCATACGTTTACTCCATTGCGGCGAGTGCAGGCCGAAGTTGTTTACGCATGGACGCGAGCGCTCGTCCCAGGATTCCGCGGAGCGCGCCGTTGGTTAGACCCAAAGTGTCTTCGATGGTGCGATAATCCATCTCTTCGAAGTAGCGCAATGTAAGCGCCGCCCGATGGAGTTCCGGCAATGCGGCGAGCGCCGAATGCATCTGCTGATCCAAAACGGCCGTGTTCATGGGCTCCGGCTCGACCGGTTCGATTAGCTGTTCTGAAAAAGGAACAGTGCGGCGTTTGCGGAAAAAGTCGCGCGCCTTGTGTCGCGCAATGGTTGCGAGCCAGGCGGGAAACTTTTCAGGATCCCGTACTCGCCAACGTGTTTTCCACGCTTTCACGAGCGAGTCCTGCACGACGTCCTCCGCTTCTTCGCGGTTTTGGAGAATGCCGTAAGCGATGGCAAATAGTGGCCGGCTGTGCGTGCGGATGATCATTTCAAATGCCTCTCGATCGCCGTGAATAGCCGCCCGATATTGTTCGCGTTCACTGGGGTCCATTGGGTCGATCTAAAAGCCTAGACGTCCCAGAACGCGAATCCGCGCGAAATTATTTCGGAAATTTCAAGGTGGATCGGCTTTTCCGAAGCCGACGGGAAGACCCACTCGTCCAAGGCGCAATACCGGGCGGCAAAGCCGCAGGGCTTATCAACGCGTTGCGAAGTCGCCGCGGCGACCGTTACCCCTAGAAAATTAGGACTGTATTCCCGACACTGACCAAGTCTTTCACCCGCGCAGCGTCCCAGTTTGCAAGGCGAATGCAGCCGTGACTGGCAGCACGGCCGATGGTTTCGGGATTGTTCGTCCCGTGAATGCCGATACCCGGCTTGTTCAACCCCATCCAGAGAACGCCGACGAGATTGTTCGGGCCTGGTGGAAGATTGTAATAATTTTCAGTGCGCACACCGTAATTGAGCATTCCTTCATCGTAGCGGAACCAGGGCCAGACATTTGCGCCGAGAATTTTCCAAGTGCCCACTGGTGCCGGCAGAGTTTTCGATCCAGGCGTAATCGGAAAAACACAGACGAGCTGATCCTGGTCGAAGACCTCCAAAAGGTGCTCGTGTGTATCGACAAAAACCTTCCGAGAGGCGAACGCCGGATTTTCGGGGACTTTCCCCTCGGTAAACTTCTCAACGTCAAAGGGCAGTACATTCGGCACTTTCAAAATTTCGCCGGGTTGAAGGTGTTCCCAGTTTTTTCCGGGATTAAGTTTCTGAATGTAAGACTCGGCCGAATGATAACGCTCGGCGACGAACTCAAGCAGGGACGTATAGGGCAGCCATTTTAATCTGGCCTGCTCCGCACGGCTGCCCGGCACGTTACCCACCAACTTTAGATCTTCATCCCTGATCGTGTAAGTAGTGTAAGTCACAGGGACTTGATCGAGCATCCATTGATCGACCGCGCCAGTCTTAGGCATGGCATGCGCATGCTTGTATGAGATGAGCGCTTTGCGGAAGAATTCGCCCATTCTTCCGTCGATTTTTCCAGGCCCGAAGTCGCTGTTGTCCAAAAAAATTTGCAGTCGCGTAGCAGTCTCCTCGTCATAGTTCGGTAATGCGACGGGATAAACGCGAGGCGGCGGAGTGGTTAGCTCCTGCGGCGGGGTAATTTTCTCCTGCGATGGCGTGGTGTTTTCCTGCGCCAACGCGAACATTGCGATTGCGATGATCCCGAAAATGTAAAAAACGACCTTCATCGGCGGAAGTTATGCGCTGTGAATCCGACAACGCAAACGCGATCTCGCTTCTCTCGATTGCCGCACTGTAATCGGGTGGCACCGATCATCGCGCCAGGACAGGGTATGCTGATTCTCGCATTTGAATTGGATTGCTTGCCATTTGGTACGCCAGTTCTAGTTTTGGCGCGGTGAAAAAGATCGAGGCAGTCATCAAGCCTTTTAAAGCAGAGCCGGTGAAGGAAGCCCTGATGGCAGCAGGCGTAGAAGGAATGTCTCTCAGCGAGGTCAAAGGATTTGGCCGACAGAAGGGACACAGCGAAATTTATCGTGGCACCGAGTATACCGTTGACTTTCTTCCAAAGATAAAATTCGAGATGGTCGTTCCAGACGACCGCGCACAGCGAGCTGTCGAAGCAATTTTGGGAGCGGCCAAAACAGGGAAGATCGGGGATGGCAAAATCTTTGTAACCGAGGTCGAAGAGGCGGTACGCATTCGGACAGGTGAACGCGGAACGGAGGCATTGTGAGGACGCTGGCGCGTCCAGTTGAAAGTTAAACAGGTGAAACGTTAAAACAGAAGGAGATTCAAACTCAACGTCCTAAACCTTAACGATTTGACTTCTTTTGACTTTTTAGCGCCCAACGCATGCACGAATATCTGTTGTCAGTCTTCCTGGGAGTGGTCGAAGGGCTGACGGAATTTCTTCCGGTAAGCTCAACTGCGCATTTGCGCATCTGTGAAGCACTGCTGCATATCGACCTTCACGACGGATTCTGGAAAATGTATACCATCGTTATCCAGCTCGGCGCTATTCTGGCGTTACCGGTTTATTTTTGGAACCGCATTCTGCAATTTGTTCGCACGTTTCCAAAAGGCGAACGCGGCGATCGCACCATTTTGACGCACCCGTTGAGTCTTACCCTAATCGCGTTTGTCGTAACTGCGGTGCCAGCGTGGGCACTTACAAAACAAATCGGCAAAAACCTGGAAAATCTCTGGGTAATGGCCCTCGCGCTGCTCATTGGTGGAATTGTGATGTGGATCGTTGACGCTGTTTTCACGCGGCCGCGCACGATGCATATGGAGGAAATGACTTTACCGCAGGCAGTGTGGATTGGTGCAGCGCAAATTCTTTCTGCCATTTTTCCAGGGACATCCCGCTCAATGTCCACGATCGCAGCCGGCCAGGTCGCAGGCCTGTCGCGTCCAGCCGCGCTTGAATTTTCCTTCTTTTTATCGATGCCAACGATGGTGGTGGCTACGGGGTTTGATTTTTTGAAAACCGTGATGCCACATCATCACGAGGGGGATATTGCACCGCTGGCCATGAATCCGCACGCCTGGATTGTGCTCGCCATCGGATTCATTGTTTCGTTTGTCGTAGCACTGGCCGTGGTCGCCTGGTTTATGAATTGGGTGCGTGCTCGCGGGTTTCTGCCGTTCGCCCTCTACCGGATTATTCTCGGCATAGCACTATTGACGCTGCTGATGCGTGGCATCATGTAATCAATCAGTCATGGGGACCGATGTTATTCTTCCGGATCTGCAAAGTGCTGTTCTTTGTGAGGACGTCCGGTGCGAGATCAACGGTATGCAAACGCTCGTGGGCGTGCTGAGCGTCGTCCCCGCGCCCGCCTTACCGATCAATTATATCCGGCTCTGCATCTGGACGCGCTGGTGCAGCGGAGCAGGAAAATTTCGGCAAAAGTCCCGCATCGTTGGTGTCGACGAACAACAGGTCATCGCGCAGGCGGAGGTGGAATTTGTTTTGAAGGAGATGGAAGGCCACGCTACCAACGTTCATTATTTTGGCGGGGTACAGTTTCAGCAGTACGGATTACATCACATTGAGATTTATCTGGAAAACGAATTGCGGCTGCGTTTTCCCCTGCCTGTGATCAAGATCACGCGGCCAACTGGATAAGCGACGTCTTGTGAATGGGGGCTTGCGAACGGGTCGGAGTTTCTTGTCACAACGATTTATGCCGAGGGGATTTTTTGTGCTCCTGCTCTGCAGCTTCATCCTCGTCGGCCACACGCGCGCACAGGAGGTCATCGTTGCTCGCGAAACGAAACCAGAAGCTCCCAAACAAGCAGCGCCACCTCCGGACCAAACTCCCTTGGAATCTGCAACGCCGGAGCCGGAACGACCCAAACCCAAGTCACGCAAAAAACCTGCATCGACAGAGCCCACCCTAGAGCAGATGCGAATGGCGGGAGCCCTTGCTGCAGACAGGCTGAACAATCCGAGTCCATCACAAACCAAGAGATCTGGGCAATCGGATTCCGAGCCCGCTTCAACACCAAGCCCAGCAACCGCAGAAACGCCCAGACCGGCAAAGAAGGAAACTCGTTCTGAACAAACGAGCACATCGCGCCGCGCAAGTTCACGACCTGCAAAGCCGCCCACCAGTGGCGCCGTGCGATCAACATTTATGGAATCCGGAAGATCGGAGCCAACCACTACTCCTTTGCCAAAAGGGCAAACGCCCGCACCCTGATCGAAGGCTTCGCTCTTAGTCCTTCTCTCGCTCACGCTCTTGATTACTGGTTCTAAGAGCAAAAGAGAATCTTTCAAAACGCGAAATGTGTTGCGTCCAGCGTTCGCCAATCTATTATTCGTAGGCAGTCCCGACTGTGTCCTGCCGGATGCATCGGGAAAATTTTTTGCCCATTTCTGATTGCAATGGCCAATACAATCTTAGTTGGAGCGCAGTGGGGCGACGAAGGTAAGGGCAAGATTATCGACGTGCTTACCGCGAAGGCTGACATCGTTGTCCGAAGCCAGGGCGGCAATAACGCGGGGCACACTGTCTTCCATCGTGGCATCAAATACATTCTGCACCTAATCCCCTCCGGCATTCTCCGACGCGGCAAGGTTTGCGTAATTGGAAACGGCGTCGTTATCGACCCAACCGCATTGCTTGGTGAGATTGACGGTTTGCGCAAACTAGGGGTCACAATTGGCAGGAATCTGCTGATCAGCGACTGCGCCCATCTGGTCCTCCCTTATCACCGCCTGCTCGATGAGCAGCGCGAACTGCGCCAAGGCCATACCAGAATTGGAACTACGAAGCGTGGGATTGGCCCAGCTTATGGCGACAAAGCAGCGCGGACAGGCCTCCGCATGTCCGATCTGATGCAGCCGATCGTGTTTTCTAAAAAATTGCAGGCCAAGGTGACCGAGAACAACAGAATTCTCCAAGCATTAGGCGCGAAGCCCGTCAGTTTTCGAGAGGTTAATGAAAGCTATTTAGCGGCAGGCGAGAAATTGCGCCCATTCGTTGGCAACACGGTTGTGTATCTGCATCGCGCCATGGAGCGAGGCAAAAAGATTCTTTTTGAAGGAGCACAGGGGACATTCCTGGATATCGATCACGGCACATATCCGTATGTGACTTCCTCAAACACGACCGCCGGCGGCGCGTGCACCGGGACCGGCGTGCCGCCTCATCGGATCGACAGAGTCGTGGGCGTGATGAAGGCCTATACAACTCGCGTAGGTGAAGGGGCTCTGCCGACGGAAGATATGCAACTGGCGCAGATGCTTCACAACCTGGGAAGAGAATTCGGCGCCACTACAGGTCGCAAACGCCGCTGCGGCTGGTTCGATGCTGTGGCAACCCGTTACGCCCGAATGATCAATGGGATTGACAAGCTTGCCATCACTAACCTGGACGGGCTGGATGATGTCGATCCGATCCGGGTTTGCGTAAGTTATCGGCTAAACGGAAAGCGTCTGGCTGTTCCACCCTGCGATGCGAGACAACTGGCCAACTGTGAGCCAATCTATTCAGACGTGCGCGGCTGGAATACGCCTACTCATTCTGCTCGAACTTTTTCGCAACTTCCTCCTGCGGCGAGGAAATACGTCAGATACATCTCCGAATTAACCGGAGCAAAGTTGTCCATGATTAGCGTCGGGCCGGCACGCGGTGAGACAATCATCCTGTAGTCATGCCTTCGAACGTGAAGAACGTTCCTCGTCACATCGCAATCATCATGGACGGTAACGGCCGGTGGGCCAGGGGTCGCGGGCTGCCACGCATCAAAGGACACGAAGCTGGTGCCCAGGCAGTGCGCGAATGCGTCGAAGGCTGTGGCGAATTAAAAATTGAATATCTCACACTTTACGCTTTCTCCGCTGAGAACTGGCAGCGTCCCAAGACTGAAGTCCTCGCGCTGATGCGTCTACTCGAAAGATTCTTGAAAGAGAAGACGCCGGAATTGATTGAGAAAAATGTGCGTCTTCAAGCGATCGGGCGATTAACTGACCTACCCGCGAGTTCACAGGAACAACTTCATAAAACCATTGAGCAAACTGCTGGCAATACTGGTTTGACTCTCATTCTCGCGCTGAGTTATGGAGGCCGGCTCGAAATCATCGATGGCATCAAGAGTCTGCTTCGCGCGATCGAATTGGGCCACATCGACAGGGCAATGATCGACGTGGAGATGTTCAGCAAACACCTTTACACACGCTACTATCCCGATCCCGACCTACTCGTTCGCACTTCGGGCGAAATGCGTCTGTCGAACTTCCTGCTCTGGCAAACGTCCTATACGGAGATGTATATCACGCCTAAACTGTGGCCCGACTTTACAAAAAAAGACCTCCTTGCCGCCGTGGAAGAATTTGGGCGACGCCAACGTCGTTATGGAGTCGTGGTGTAGCGTTGCTTCCTCAACGCGACGCAATGTAAGAAACTATTTTCACGTTGGAGTCCAAGTTTATGAGATTCGAAAATCAAGTTGCAGTCGTCACCGGCGCGGGGCGAGGGATTGGCCAAGCTTCCGCCCTGCGACTGGCAAATGAGGGAGCGCGGGTCGCGTGCGTGAGTCGCACAGAAGCGAACGCAGAGAACATCGCGAACCAGATCAACGCTATTCGCGCCGACGCAGGAAGGGCCTATGCGGTCGATGTTGCGGACCATGCAGCCGTACACAAAATCGGTGCTCAAATCCTCCGCGATTTTGGCAGGGCGGACATCCTGATTAACAATGCCGGTGTCACCCGAGATGTGCTTGCCATGCGAATGTCGCTTGAGGATTGGGATTCGGTCGTTAACACAAATTTGCGCGGCGCGTTTAGTTTTACGCAGGCATTCATTCGCGGCATGATTAAGCAACGCAGTGGGCGCATTATCAACATCAGTTCGGTGATCGGTTTGATGGGCAATGCAGGACAGACTAATTACGCGGCTAGCAAAGCGGGCGTGATCGGTTTTACCAAGTCCCTTGCCCGGGAGCTGGCGAGTCGCAATATCACGGTCAACGCTGTGGCCCCGGGATTTATCACGACAGACATGACTGCCGGACTTTCCGAAGAAGTTAAGAATTCCATCCAATCAAAGATTCCGCTTGGCAAAACGGGAACGCCTGACGACATCGCAAACGCCGTGGCGTTTCTCGCGTCTTCTGAAGCCGGTTATATCACCGGCCAGGTGTTGTGCGTCGACGGCGGAATTGTGATGTGATCTGCTTGCATGAAATGATGCAGCGACGACTCCGAAATTGAGATGGCACCAGGCACTTACGTGCGCTGTATGATGGTAATGCGCCCGTTCGCTAACAGAATATTGCCGGCTAAAACGCGGCATTCATAAATTGTGTTGGCACCGTCACCAAACAGGCGGTTCGCACAAATCCGAAGCGGTGATGCGATATCATCCAGACACGCCGCATGCAAATGCGCGTCCCGCAAGGCAGCCAGGTAGCCAGGTGGCGCGACCTCACCTACCGAGCGGGCCCGCAAGCCACCGTGGACAGCCGCCGCTTGCGCGCCGTATTCGAAAGCGTGCAGTGCTGATAAATGTCCATCGTGGCGTAGTGGATTAGCGGGATCACGATGCGTGTTAGTGACGCATGTAATCGATCCATCGTCCCACTCCGTCACCTCATCCAACAAACACATGAGACCGGAGTGGGGAATCAAAGTGCGAATTTCTGCTTTGTTAATCGTCGTGCCGTTAGTCATTGTGCACGGCCGGTAAGATCCCAGAACGGATTAATGTCCACGAAACACACGAAAGGCTCTATGTTTCCACTAAGACATTTTGGTGTGTATTCGCATGTTTGACGGGGAGTTGCCTTCGGACTTAATCCCAAAACGGATAAAAATTAAACCAGTTATAAGGCGCACGGCGCGCGTGATACTCCAGGCGCTCGGCATAGCGTTGCATCCACAGCTGGATCTCTTCAATCCGCCGATCGCGATCCAAAGTGATCTCATCGGCAAAATGTTCGAAGTAAATTTCGTAACGGTTCCCGCCACGGTAGAGACCGAAAAACAAGATAACGGGACGATGCGTCATGGCGGCGAGCACAATTGGGCCGACCGGGAACGCCGCTGGCCGGCCAAGGAATTGGCATCGGGCTGTCTTAGCACCATTCGAAACGCGGTCGCCGAGCGTGCCGACGAAGAATCCCGCATCCAAACTTTCCTTAACTGTCAGCAAAGTATCCATCCGATCCGGCGCGATTACCGTGCTGGCGATCACAGGGTTCAATGCATCAAGAAAACGGGTGATATTTTGGTTGTGGCTTGCATCCATTAAAACTTTGAGCGGAAAATTTGCATTCATCACGCCAAGAGCTCGCAATACCTCGAAACTGCCCAAGTGTGAGCCCAACAGAACGCAACCCTTTCCGCTTTCCATTCGGCCGTGCAGGATTTCTTTGCCGTGAAGCTTTACGTCAAAGCGCTGGAACTCACCGCGCAACAGGTAAACGCGATCCAGAATGGTCGCGGCGAAGCAATGAAAGTGGCGAAGCACATGCCACCAGTGGGCGGGGTAACCGTGCATTTGCTTAAGATATTCGTACGAAGTTCGGCGGGCCGCGCATGCAGTCATTACGTAATAGGCTGTAATCGGATATAACAGCAGCCTTGCCGCCCAGCGGCCGACGTGTGTCGCGATCCAGGCGATCAATTGCAGCGAAGCGAGTGTGCCGCGTTCCGGCAAGCCGGTCCAACGCACTGTCTCCGAGGTTTTCGTCTCCAGAACGTCCGAGGTCATTTGCCGGGCGCGACGTTTTGTCCGCAGATCGCGCCCGTGAAAAAGTGTGGGTAGATCTCGCGAATACGATCGATGTTCGGCGCAACTTCCGCACGCTGAAAGCCTGCGCGAGTAAACGCGCGCCGCCAATGCTCTGCAGTTAGAAACCCTGGATTCGGACGAATCTCTGGATCTGTCTGGACGCTGGTAAAACTCTCAAGAATCTGAAACATCAGTTCAGGGTAGATTGGCTGATTGAAATAGGGTCGCAGGCATTCCCCGATCACGAGCCAGCCGTCGCTGGCCAGAGCCGAGCGTGCTTCGTTCAAGCTGAACAAGAGATCCCTGGAGATATGCATTACGTTAACGGCGTATATCAGATCGAATTCACCCGGGTTGATGCCTTGAGTGTTCCAAGGCAAATCGAGATTGAGCGCCCCCCATTCAAGCGGAACGTCAGGGTATTGCCTCGGGAGCTTACGCTGGCCGCACCGCAGGAAAAACGCGTTCGGCTCCGTGATGAGATAACGTTCTACCCGCGGCAAGAGCCCGCGTTCATCAAACAAGCGCAGCAAAATTTCGCTGGCGCTGCCGGGGCCTGCGCCGACTTCTAAAATCCGAAGCCTGCGTTGATTGGAAACGCGCTCAGCGGCAAGCGCAGCCCCGACCCAGTTATTCACGGCATAGCTTAGATTGTCATTGTGAAAATAATTCAGCCATAAGGGCACGCCCTGCGGACCAAGCAAATTGCGATCACCGCTTTGTTCGCCATTGGCGACAGCCGGATAGAGGCTCGCGGCGTGGTCCAGTAAAGCCAAAGTCGCCGCGTTGGCAGGATCGATTTGCAGACCTGCTTCACGCAGGCGTTCGAGATCCGGTTTCCGCAACGGGTGACTCAGATGATAAAGGCGAGTGTTCCCGTCGGTCCGGGCCTCGACACAATCAACTTCTACCAGGCGTTCCAGGATCCAATGTAAGGCGACCTTGAAAGAGGGTTGAAACGAAGGGAGGCGACACAAGTCGTCGAGAGATCGCCATTGGCTGAGGTGATCGGTCATGTTCAACCGACGCGCCAGATCGACAGCGATGTCGACGCTGTAGCGCTCCAATAGTTCGATGCTTTGATACAATCGTTCACTGAACACCGGCGCTGGATATTCCTTCAGGTATTCGGCCAAGCGCGGATCGCTTGGTTGTACCTTAAACGGCGGCGCGTCTGAGAGTGGCGCGTTCACGAGGTCATCTTTGTCCCGAAATAAATTTCAAGTTGGCCTTCAACCATTGCGTGGCCTTCTACGCGACAACTAAAATTGACTCCGGTCGCGTCATCATTGCTCGTGGAAAGGCGGATCGTAAATGGCTGTTCAGGCTTTAATGGCTGCAAAAACTTAACCACGCGGATCGTCGTAAGCTGACAGTCTTTCCGCCAATCGCGCAACGCTGCGAGAACTTCATCGAGAATCAGTACGCCTGGTACGACAGGCGCGTTCGGAAAATGTCCGGGCAAACTGGGATGATTGGCAGTAATCAAGCGCCGTAATTCAAGGGTCATGTCAGCGAAGTTTTCCTCATGCCAGTAGCTCCAGCAACTCGACCCGCTCTTGTAGAGTTGTTGCTGACCCTACCTCCTAACCAGCTTTTCCACTTGCCCGCCAGACGCATGTTTCCTGCGCGCAACAAGACGGAACCGGTCGCAATAGGCTGCGAATCGAGCGGCGCTCTCCGCTTCTTGCACGCCAAACTGTGAGAGATCGTACCGATGAAGGCCGTTTCGTTCCTGCAACTGGCCTGCCAGTGCCCGGCGCATCCGTTGCTCTACTTTCGCGGACAACGACCAACCGAAGTGCGCATAAATTCGTTGCACCACGGTGAGAGGGTCGCGACGGATCTCGGCATAATCCACGTCGCAAATGCGACGTTCTGCCAATCGATCTCGTTCACGCAAGAATCTATCCATCGTGTTCGACCAATAATCGATCGCCTCGCGGCAAACAATGAGTGGATCGACCGCGTCGCTAAACGCCCGGCGAAGGATCGTTATCAAACTCGATACTGAAGCCATGGCATCGAGTGGCGCTCGATGGGTTTGGACAAAAAGCGCGTCAGGGTAAACAGCCAGCAGACTTGGCAAGGCAAACATATGCGTGGGGGCCTTGAGCACCCAACGCTGCGCGTTTTGCCGGACCTGCAGATGTTGAAGAAAACGGCGGTGATACTCGTATACCGATCGCAAATCCTGGCGAAAGAACCAGGCTCGATATGAAGGCACATAATACATCGCATCAAACTGGTCACTCATAAACGTCGGCGCCATGAGACTGACACATTCTTGCGGAAGCTCTGCACCAACGGGGTGCACGTGGCGAAATGTGGGCGTCAGCCAGTTGAAGCAGTTACAACTGCTAATTGCCCGCTGAATTCGCCGCTTCTCATTATCGCCACTAGGTGGGGATGGCGTCATCACTTCCCACGTGAGGGGAACACGATGCTCAGGATCTAAGGCGAGCAAGATGTGCAATACCGTCGTACCGCTGCGGGGTAAACCGACTATGAAGAGCGGTTCGCGAACCTGCTGTCGCGCAATGCTTGGATACGCCTTCCGATCTCGTTGTATGAACAAACGTGAACACAATAGGCGTATGAGATCTGCCCGGAGGACGATTCTCCCGATCAGATTAAGCTGGGCCTCGCGCTGGCAGGAATCGAGTAATCGCGAGAGACCATCAAAAAAGTCACCCCCTCCAAAATCATCGAGGCCGGAACGGCGTCGTGCTGTCTCGATTATATCAACTGCATGAAGAGGAGACCGCGGAATTCGACTTCTATCCAGCAAGGCACCACAGCCATTGAGAAGCCGGACAGGCAAGATTGAGCGAGTTTGATCGAGAGTCGTGCCGGAAAAATTCATCAATGAAAAGAATGCCGCTGTTCTGCCAGATTCGGCAACCGTTGGCTACTAGGACTTTAGGGCAATATGAACATCGTGAAGAGACGGACCCAACATCCCACACGGTTGCACTCTTATCATAATCATTCCACTTTGCTCCTATGGACACGGAGAAGGCAACATTTGGCGCTGGCTGCTTTTGGGGAGTCGAAGAGATTTTCCGCAATTTAAAGGGAGTCTTGTCTACAGCAGTCGGTTATGCCGGCGGGGCGAAGGAGAATCCGACCTACGAAGATGTTTGCACTGACAAGACAGGCCACGCCGAAGTCGTGGAAGTGGAATTCGATCCATCACAAATTACATACGACGAACTTCTGGACGTTTTCTGGTCGAACCACAATCCCACGACACTAAACCGGCAGGGTCCGGATGTCGGGACACAGTATCGCTCAGTAATTTTTTATCATTCTCCCGGGCAAAAGTCTGCAGCGGAAACATCCAGGAAAAAGATCGATATGAGCGGACGTTTTCGCGGGCCAGTGGTAACGCAAATTGAACCTGCGCCGAAGTTCTGGCGCGCGGAAGAATATCATCAGCGTTATTTGCAAAAGCGTGGGAAGTCACACTGCGCTATCTGATTTTAAGCACGAATTGGTCGCCACCGGGAGTCAATCCATCGGCTGGGGATGTGACATGGATGATAGGACAATCGAGATTCGTGAATCGGTTCCCGGTGTAACGATTTCAACGCTTTAACACTTCAACGAGGTCAGTACTCTTCGCCCTCGTCTTCCCGTGGTGGCATGACGCGATCGTCCACTGCGTACGCATGAAGCATTACCGCGAAGAGATAGAAGAAAAACAAACCGAGACCCCAGCCCGCGGAAGCGAATGCCGCCAACAACACGAAGATCCCGACTGGGATTGCACCAAACATCCATAGAAAGCCCGCGAGCTTGTGTCCCTTGTAAATATGTCCCAGGCCGGGAATGATACTAAAGATAACTGCGATGGCGTCACTCGCTTTGCCTTCCGCCGTTTCTGTCGCGCCACGTGTCCAATCACAGCGATCACAGCTTGTGGCATCTTTAGACAGCAAATGCCCACAGTATGGACAGGGCACTTGATCTCCAGTGCCAGGCTCAGACCGAGTTTTTGGCGCGTCCGTGTACTCCACACTCATTCAATTATTGAAGGCAGGCAGGCGGAATTCGTCAAGCAAACTTGCAGTTGGCCGCGATACAACGCTTTTGTAGAATCGGCTGCAAAGGATTGAAAGGCGCGCTTCTTCTTTTCTTCGGATTCTCCACGCAACTCTTAGGCGCGGGGCTGAGTTCCTATACTGCCCTGATTGCAGAGGACGCTGGCGCAATGCCACGGAACGGAGTGCGCGTGACGTATCTCGGCACAAACGGTTACCAATTCGAATTCCAAGGACGTGCTCTGCTGATTGATCCTTATTTTTCGCGGGTCGATCTCTTAGATATCGGGCTTGGCTCGCGTCTTCAGCCAAATATGCCGCGCATTACAGGGGGAATGCGACATCTCGCGCCGAAGGCGGACGCAATTCTGGTTACTCATGGGCATTACGATCATCTCCTCGATGTTCCGATTGTCATGTCGAGAACGCACACGCGTCTGATTGCTTCAGCCTCAGCTGTCCAACTCGCGAAACGCGCAGGCGCTCCATCTGGGGATGTGGTGACAGCCGGAGATGTGCGGTGCGTTGGGCCTTGGAAAATTCACGTGTTGCCTGCTACCCATGATCGTCTTTTTGGCAAGGTGCCCTTCGATCAACGCGAAATACCCAATTCTGGCCCGCCGCAGCATCCGGCCGATTGGGTTTGTGGCGAGCCGCTGGCGTTTCTTATCGAAGTTGGAGACCAGCGAATCTATATCGACTCGGGTGGAACACTTGCCCAATTGCCTCCAGATGAGCGCGTCGATCTTGCAATTCTGGGTATGGCCCTGCCAGACTCACGTGCGCGACTGCCTGCCGCGCTCGAACGTTTACATCCGCGCTATGTCTTGCCCAGCCACCAGGACAATTTCTTTCGCGCGTTGGACGCTGGATTTCAATTCGGACCGCTTACAGACTTTTCCCGGGTGCAGCGCGATTGCCAGCAAGCGAATCATGGCCGCTTAATTCTTCTCGATTATTTTCGACCATGGACACTGCCGAGAAAGTGACTACCACGCGCGAACGCTACGGCCTATTACTCACCGCGCTTGCGCCTGTCGTTCCCCAAATTCTCGGGAGCGCGTTCAATATTTGGTACAACACAACTGTGATTCAACCGCTACTTTCTTCCGGCTTAAAGCAACGTTTCGTCGAGACAATCATTATTTACAACGTGGTAGTTTATCCCATCGGTGTTTTCCTGTGGCTCAGACGAATCTTCTCATTTCGCGGATTGTTCCATGGCCTTCGCACGGGTAGAGTAATCGATTCCGGTTTGCTCTTAACAGCGCGTCGCAGACTGATTCATCTGCCTTGGTTCGCCGCAGCGATTTGCGGTGTCGCATGGTTTTTGTGCATTCCTGTTTTTATTGGCGCGCTTTTGCAGGTTCAAAATCCACTTGATCCGCGATTGCTGATGCATCTGCCAGTTTCATTTTGTGTTTCGGGGTTCATCGCCGTCACGCACTCATTGTTTTTGGTTGAACTTGCCAGCCACTGGGGATTGTTTCCGGTCTTCTTTAGAGGCGAGCGTGCGGATCTGATCCCGGGGGTCTTCACGCTTTCGTTGCGCGGCCGCGGCATGTTGTGGGCTGTATCCGCGTCGATCTGCCCCATCGCCTCACTTTTATTGCTCATGTTTGCTCCGCGGTCACCGGCCATTAACACGGAATGGTTCGCCGTTTTTGTGGGTGTCATCGGCATCACATTCGGAGTTTTCACCGCATTGATGATGAGCTGGCTCGTTGCGAAACCGATCGATCAACTGAGTGCCGCGGCGGATGCCGTCTCGCGTGGTAAACTCGATGTCGATCTCAGCGTCGCGCGAGCGGATGAATTCGGCAGGTTGCTGGGCGAATTCGACAACATGGTTCGCGAACTTAGAGATAAGGAGAAATTACGTCAGACATTCGGCTTGCACGTGGGCAAGCGCGCAGCCGAACAAATTCTGGCGCACGACCCCGGATTGAGCGGCGTCGAGGAAGAAATCACGGTGATGTTTGTGGACATGCGTTCCTGGACCGCACGAACCAGCGTATCTGCACCGAGCGACGTGATCGAAGTGATGAACGATTTTTTCCGGGTAACCGTTCGCGTCGTCGAGGAAAAACACCATGGAATGGTAAACAAATATTTGGGCGACGGATTCATGGCGATTTTCGGCGTGGGCGACGCCCGCTCCAATCACGCCGGCGCCGCCGTTGCCGCCGGCCGGGAAATTCTGGCTGCAGTTCGGCAACTGAATGACGATCTTGCGGCAAAGAGTCGCGCGCCGATCCAAATCGGAATTGGAATTCATTCCGGGCTCGCGATTGTGGGAAGCATCGGCTCGCCCCAAAGACTCGAGTTCACTGCCATTGGAAACACCGTGAATATCGCTTCGCGCATGCAGGGCTTGACGAAGACGACTGGACGACCACTTTTGGTGACAACGGCAGTGCGAGATCGTGCTGGTGATTCGTTCAGCTTCGAGGAACTACCGCCACAGGAAGTCCGCGGCATCGAAGGGCGATTGGCAATTTTTGCTGTGCAACACGAGGGCTAATTATGACAGCGCTCTCTAAGATCGTTGACTATACAAATGATTTTCTGCGTATTCGTGAAATAGGCGATTGGGACAACGCACTCAATGGTCTACAGATCGAAAACTCCGGAGATGTGACCAAGATCGGAGCGAGCGTTGACGCTTCGACACGAATCCTGGAAGCCGCAGCAAAACAGAACGTCGATCTCGTGATCGTACATCACGGTTTGTTTTGGCCAGGCTTACAACCAGTGACTGGGGTGTTGCGGCGGCAACTGAAACTCGCATTTGAAAACAACATCGCGCTTTACAGCGCGCATCTGCCACTCGATTTGCACCCTCTGGTTGGCAACAACGCACAGCTCGCTACGGTACTCGGACTTACGTCAAATCAGCCGTTCTTCGAAGAAAAAGGCCAATTGACCGGTGTGAAAGCGTGCGTTTCGCTGCCGCGCGATCAACTCGATCGCAAATTACAAAAAGGACTGAGTGGTCCCGTAAAAACCTTCATGTTCGGTCCGAAGAAAACTGGAACAATCGGGATCATTACCGGCGGCGCCGGCTCGGAAATCTACAAAGTTGCGCAGGAGGGGATTGACACTTTTATCACAGGCGAAGCGCCGCATTGGGCGGTAGTGGCGGCCGATGAGCTTGGGATGAATCTTCTGCTCGGCGGACATTACGCCACCGAAGTTTTCGGCGTCAAAGCGCTGGCGGCGCATTTGTCCAAACGATTTAAAGTTCCATGGGCATTCATCGATTGCCCAACGGGAATGTAGGGTAATCTGAATGATCGCTGACGAAGCACTGTCGAAGCGGGTTCGACGTTTTCGTTTCGTCTTGGCTGTTCTGTTGATCATTCCGTTTTCGACTTTGGCTTCAGTCAAAGACAAGCCAACACAGTTAAGTGGATACAAGGCTGTCCGAGTGCACTACAGTCCTTTAAACAAGATGATAATGGCCGCCCGCATCAATGGGCGGCGAGCAAATTTGCTAGTCGACACCGGCTCCAATCAAATCATCCTGAATGCGGCTGCAGCTGCATCGTTTGGGGTGCAACCGTCGCAAAGCGGTCTGTTCTATCTCCAGCAAACTCAAATTAACGGGCAATCACTCCCTGTCGGGTTCGCGCAAAGCCTCATAGCTGGCGGCATGAGTTTTGGCAGCACTCCGGTGACGCTGCGCAAGTGGAGCCGTTCCGATACTGGCGGCACTCCCATTGATGGCGTTTTGGGTTTGGATGTTCTTACCCGGCACAAAGCCGTGATCAATTGTGGGACAAGACTTATTTTCTTTAAGGTGGATCAAGCCCGACAAGTGGATCTCAGTTCTGTCGCTTCGGAGGAAAAATTCACCAGAATTCCTTTGCGGCGAGAGGAGAACGGCGCCTTAACGGTACTCTGTTCGATCCGTGGACAGCCTGCACGTCTGTTCCTCGATACAGGCGCATTTCTTACTATTTTCCACGAAGCTTTCCTTAAATCGGTCGGCGTTTCGATCGAGGCAACACGGGTCTCCGCACATTTTGCCGCTGGTGCTTCGCGGAAAATCAGTGCGGGACAAATCAACGATCTTAAGATTGGCGGGTTCAAAACGCCGCCAGCAAAATTTGGCGTTACTGCACTGCCTAACTTCACATTACGGCAAGGCAGTGCCAGAGTAAGCGGGATCCTGGGGATGGATACGCTATACGGCTGTCATGCCATCATCGATCTCGATAGCATGAATCTCTTTTTGAAATAGGAGGAGAACGTTGGCGTCAGCGTTCTAGCGCGACGGCCTGCGACGGCTTTTTCCTTGCTCCAGGCGCGGCATAGCCCAATTTCTGCGCGCGAGCAGCGGCGCGCTGGGCGTCGGCGCTGCGCCCTATTGCCTGATAAGCTTCAGCCAGATGTTTCCAGGACAGCGGCGAAGATGGTAAAAGCCGAGTCGCCTTTTCGAGCGCACTCACGGCATCGCGATTTCGGCCCTGTTTTTTGTACGCTACACCGAGATGCTCCCAGACGGGCCCGTACCGAGAATTCATGGTTGCACCTTTCTGCAAGTATTCGATCGCTGCGTTGGTTTGACCTGTAACCAGTAAGCAATAGCCGAGCTGCGATTGCACCAGATAGTCTTTGGGCAACAATTTTGCCGCACGTTGCAGCGGCGGAATTGCCTGCGAAACTCTGTTCAGGTTAATATAACTGAAACCGAGAACCGCCGCGAGGTCCCCGTCATTCGGGGAGATATGAGCAGCCTTGACCATCGCGTCTAATGCCGCTCCAACGTGCCCCATGGCGTTCTCTACTATAGCCAAGTCCATCCATGTGTACGCGTCACGTGGGGCCAGAGCGACCGCCTTCCGAAAGGCGCCTGCGGACTCGGCATAGTAGCGCAAGCGGTAAGCAAAGTTTCCCCAGAGAAGCGCCGCAACTTCGCAATGGGGAAATCTTTCAGACAGCTTGCGGGAATAGAGTAGCGCTTGCGATAAATCCCGCATCATTGCGGAGGTAATAGCGTACACCAATAACGGATCTTTCAGAGCAGGATCCGCCGCTTGGGAGGTTTGCGACGCAGATTGCTTAACGATTTTTTCTGGCGGCGGAAGCTTCTTAAGCAGGCGATCGATGGAGGCGTCTTGAGCGGCTATCTCATTGCCGAGGACTAGCACCAAGATGCAGCCAATCCGGATTAAGCGTACGCACGCATTCACGACCGCGAAGTCTAGGAAACCGTGATACGAAATCCAAGTAAGAAGATTCTTGCGTGTCTCAGCATCAACTGCTAAGAGCCGAAACCTGTTTTTGAAGAGAATTTTGTACAGACTTCTGCCGGTCGCAGAGGTGGCGGCCAGCTGTTTTTTTTCCAGCGCGGCGATTGCTTCGTCCTGCGTTTGGAAAGTTACAAGCCCGGATGGCGGAACGTTATACCTCGGCGGATCCGTCCACGCCTTGCGGAGGAGCGATTACCCTTTGCCGGCAGCCTACAACCGCGCTTTTGAGGGCTCTTCGCACCTTGTGTTTGAAGACGATCCCAAGAGTTCGTTACAGGCGACAAAAGCGTTATTGCGTGCTGGCACTTATCCAAAGGGCGATGCGTTGAAAAATCATGTTGACCCTCGCACGTACAATTACATCCGCCGATTTTTCGCGCTTCTGAACGTTCGTGAAGACGAGTTTTCACGATATCGGCCATGGCTCATCAACATATTGCTTTCGTCCCCGTCCAGCGAACATTTTGAGTTGGGCGTTGAAGCCTATCTTGAACATCGCGCCAAGGGCTCCAAGTCAATATCGGGTTTGGAATCGCCGAGAGAACACAATTCTTTTTTTGTAGACTTAAGCGACCGTGAAGCAGAGGCGCTGCTCTTGATCTTATTCATCAGCGCCGGTGAAGGGGACACCGATGGCGACAGCATAATCAAGGCCTGGCGTCGCGGTGACGCGGAGGCGGTAAGTCGCATGCTCCGAAAAGAGTTTCGTGATTTTCCATCTCTGGGAACGCGTCTCATCGATGTCCGGAACCGCAACTGGATCCCGAAGATCGAAGGCTATCTGCGCAGCGGTAAAACGTTTTTTGTCGTCGTTGGCGCGGGGCACATGGGTGGCCCAAATGGTCTGCTCGCGATGCTCCGAGCGCGCGGCTATAAGATCGAACAACTATAAGGTGCAGCCCGAACGACGGCGGCCAGTCCTCGAAGTACGACGACCTTAACGATTGCTGTACTGGTGAAGTTTTTGCTTTCGCAAATCGTCGGACGCTGTTCTTTGTTCGCCGATGGCTGCGGTCGAAGATCGGCGAGGAAGCACCCGCGCGGCAGGAGTGGTGGGCATAGCAATCCTGTCGAGTCGGGTGCTTGGCTTAGTTCGCGAAACGGTTTTTGCCGGTCTTTTCGGTGCGGGAAAAAATCTCGATGCGTTCCTGATGGCGTTTCGATTGCCGAATCTGCTGCGCGATTTGTTCGCTGAAGGCGCTCTGTCGACGGCGTTTATCACGACGTTTTCGAAGAAAATCGCGATCGAAGGTGATGAGTCCGCGTGGCGACTTGCAAACAAAGTTGCCACGCTCACAGCCGTTTTCATGAGCGCAGTCACGCTGCTTGGTATCGCGTTCGCGCCGCAACTTGTGGACCTTTTAACATGGGGAAGCTGGTCGCCGGACAAGACGGAACTGACCATTTTGCTCACGCGCATCATGTGGCCCTTCATGTTGCTGGTGTCGCTTGCGGCGCTGGTGATGGGCATGCTCAACGCGAAACATGTTTTCGGCCCGCCGGCGATGGCGTCTAGCTATTTCAATCTCGGTTCGATTATTGGCGGCGTCGCCATCGGATGGTGGCTTGATCCACACTTCGGTGCACGCTCGCTGGTGGGATTGGCAATCGGGACGTTGATCGGTGGCGCCTGGCAATTAGCAGGGCAATTTCCGTCTCTATGGCGCGTTGGTTATAAATATCACGCCGATTTCCGATGGCGTGACGAAGGCGTGCGTACCGTGCTCACGTTAATGGGCCCTGCGGTGATTGCTGCAAGCGCCGTGCAGGTGAACGTGCTCATCAACAGCGGATTTGCGGCGAGCCTTGGCAATGGTCCCGTCAGTTGGTTGAACATTGCGTTTCGTTTGATGCAGTTGCCGCTGGGAATTTTCGGGGTGGCCATTGGAACAGTTACTCTTCCGCTGGTATCGAAAAGCGCCGCCGTTGGGAACATGGACGAGTTTCGCGCGATTCTCGCTCGTGGGATGAGACTCGCATTCTTGCTCACTATTCCATCGGCAATCGGGCTGGCGATGTTTGCCCCACCAATTGTCAGTGTGATCTACCAGCACGGGCGATTTAACGCGGAAATGACGCGAGAGACTGCCGGCGCGCTGGAGTATTACGCAGTCGGTCTCGCTTCTTATGCGGCGTTGAAGGTGCTAACGCCTGCGTTTTACGCGATCGGCAAACGCAACACGCCAATGATCATTAGTTTCTTTGCGATCGGCGCGAATCTTTTTCTGAACTGGCTTTTTACATTTCGACTTGGCTGGGGACATCGTGGTCTGGCGTTTTCAACGAGCCTGGTTGCAACAATCAACTTCCTGTTGCTTTACGCGTTAATGCGACGCCACGTGCGCAGACTGGAAACACGACAACTGCTGATCGGCCTAGGTAAAATGTGTCTCGCTGGCGCAGGGCTGGCACTGGTTTGCTGGGCGGCAAACTACTGGTGGCTCGGCGCGTGGTCGCAACTACGCTTTTTCCCAAAACTATGCGAGCTGCTTATTGCAATCGCATTTGGCGCTGCGGCGTTCTTTGGCTGCGCTTACCTACTGCGCGTGAGCGAGGTGCAGGATATTATTGATATTTTTCGCCGAAGAATAAATCGCGCGTTGTAGAGCCGTTTGTATCAAACGCCTCAGCGCTTGGCACAAAGGTCCCTACGACAGCGCCTGATCGAGATCTTCAGTCAAATCTTCGGCGTTTTCCAGGCCGATGGACAATCGCAACAGGCCTTCCGGCGAAGTTGTCCCGGCGCCCTCAATCGATGCTCGATGCTCAATCAAACTTTCGACTCCGCCGAGACTGGTCGCCCGAGTAAATATTTTTGTTTTTGCGGCGACTGACATTGCTGCGTCGCGCCCGCCCTTCGCCTCGAAGGAAAGCATCCCACCAAACATCGCCATCTGTTTTGCGGCAATCTCATGTCCGGGATGTGACTTCAATCCGGGATAGTGGACGCGCGAGACCTTTCGATGTTGGGAAAGAAAGCTGGCGACTCTCATCGCATTTTCAGAATGCGCACGCATCCGCCAGGGAAGAGTGCGCATGCCGCGCAGAATCAGCCAGCAATCGAAAGGCGAGGGGACCGCTCCGCCCTCATATTGAATACTGCGAATGCGTTGGAAAAAATCATTCTCCACTTTGGAAACAACAATTCCTCCGAGTACGTCGCAATGACCGCCGAAATATTTTGTCGTGGAATGCAGGACTAGGTCCATACCTAGATCGAATGGGCACTGGACTGTTGGCGCCCAGGTATTATCACAAATGCAGATCGTACCCGCTGCGTGGACAATCTTCGCGACGGCAGCGAGATCGACAATTTTCAACAGCGGATTAGATGGGGTTTCCAGCCAGGCGAGTTTTGTCTTTGGCCGCAGCGCCTTTTCCACGGCGCGAAGATCGCTCATGTCGACAAAACTCATGTCGAGTCCCCATCGATGGAAAACTTCTCGCAGTAGTCGCGATGTTCCGTAGTACGCGTCCACATGCGCGAGGATGTGATCGCCCGGCGCTAGCGCTTGAAAGATGGACATGCTTGCTCCCATCCCCGAAGCGAAAGCAGCCGCTGCAGCGCCGCTTTCCAGTGCGCTGACCCCGTGTTCGAGCGCCTGGCGGTTTGGATTGTTGTTGCGCGTGTACATGAACCCGCGCGAGTACGTGCCCTCGGTATCTCGCTCGAACGTCGTTGAAAGATGAATCGGCGACGAAACCGCGCCGGTGGCTGGGTCAATGGCATGTCCCGCATGCACAGCTAAAGTCTCGATTTTCATTGTGGTTGGTTTGTCGAACGGACGCTACGGTTTGCAAATGCGGTTGTCGACCTTATGCTCTTGCGGCTTTCGGGGTTGACTCACGAACGGTTTCGGGGTTGACGGCTCCATTTGCCCGGCGCAAATAGCAACTGCATTTAGCGACCGACCGGTCCAGCCTGCGAGTTTATTTCATGAGTATTTACGACGACGACGTGTTTCGAATGGCGTGCGACCAATTTCAGGTCATCGCCGATTACCTCAGCATCGATAAGAATGATCGTGAACGGTTGATGTATCCGAAGCGTGCCATCGCAGTCACCCTGCCGGTCCACATGGATGATGGCAGCACGAGAACTTTCCAGGGCTACCGCGTTCAGCATCATTTGACTCTCGGACCGACAAAAGGCGGGACTCGCTTCGCTCCGTCCCTGTCCATGGGCGAAACTGCCGCTCTGGCGATGTGGATGAGCTGGAAATGTGCGCTGTCCAATCTGCCGTACGGTGGGGCGAAAGGCGGGGTAACAGTGGATCCCGCTAAATTGTCGCGCACGGAGTTGGAGTCGGTTTCGCGCCGTTACATGCAGGAGATGATTCCGTTTGTCGGACCGCACACCGACGTAATGGGTCCCGACATGGGCACGAACGAACAGGTCATGGCGTGGTTCATGGATACTTATTCAGTTCACCAAGGCCATTCCGTAAGTGAAATCGTGACAGGCAAGCCGGTCGCCATAGGCGGAACGGAAGGCCGTCGGGAAGCAACCGGGCGCGGTGTCGTTTACCTGATCGAGCGCGCGATGAACATGCTTAAAATGGATCCTGAAAAATGCACCGCTATTGTGCAGGGATTCGGCAATGTCGGTTCCGTCGCGGCTCTTTCATTGGCCTATAAGAGTGGCGTCAAAGTAGTTGGAATTAGCGACGCACACGCAGCGATCTACAATCCGAAAGGAATAGATATCCAGGCCGCCGAACAACATGTCTTGAAGAAGGGGACGTTACGGGCGTTCGCTCAGGACAATCATGTCGACCCGAACGAACTCCTCACGATGCCGTGCGACATCCTGGTGCCCGCCGCGGTCGACCGCGCAATTCATGGGAAGAACGTCAGTCAACTCAAATGCCGCATCCTTGCCGAAGCGGCCAATGGCCCAACAACACCGGAGGCAGATCTGATTCTTGAAAAACGCTGGGACGAAATCTTTGTGATCCCGGACATTTTATGTAACGCGGGTGGCGTCATTGTTTCTTATTTCGAGTGGGTGCAGGGCTTACAATCTTACCTCTGGACGGAAATAGAAGTGACCGACAAGCTTTTCCGCATCCTGGAACATTCGTTCGCGCAGGTAATCAGACGCGCAAAAGCGCATAAGATTTCTCATCGCACTGCGGCCATGGCCATTGGCGTCGAGCGCGTTCTAAAAGCTAAAAAGATGCGCGGCCTGTTCCCGTGACCTGCGACGACGATCCGATTTACGCGCCAAATACTCCGTCTCTCCCTTTGGCGAAGGGAAGAGGATTGCGGGCAGGGGATCGAAAGCGCGCGTGGAAACAATGCCTTTGCACCCTCGCCCTTGGGAGATGGAAGAGGCGACAGTCTGGCTGAGCAGCTACGATGAAGTTTTCACACAGCGAAGAAGACCGTGAGGGAAAACATCTCGACGTTCTGACCGATCAGGAGAACGGTCTCCGGATTATTGTTTCGCGGCTAGGCGCCGAATTAGTTAGTCTTGCACGAATAAGCGAGCAAGGCGAATGGACGGGGTTTCTTTACCGCGACAACGAGCTTTCAATTCCGTCACAAGGATGGGCGAATCATGCCACGGTGATGGGTTACTATCTTCACCGGCTCAAAAACGGGCGCAGTTTCTACCGGGGCCGCGAGATCAAAGGCGGTAATCACGGTTTCCTCCGCTCTAAAACGTGGCACTTCGCGGGGACTTCTCTCCAGGGAAGCGGCTCCTCGCTGGAATATCGTATCACGCCGGAAGATTTCTCAGCCGAAGAATATCCGCTGAAAGTTGGCGTAAACCTGACGTACAAGCTCGAAGCGAATAAAATAGCCGTGCTTTTCGAGTTTCGAAATGAGGAACCTGATTTGATCGCGCATGTTTCTTTTGGATTGCATCCGGGATTCGCAGCGACCTCGTTCGAAAGTTTTCATCTGCAAATGGCCAGAGGCCTTTACCGTCGTCACTTTTCACCTGGAAATTTTCTTTCGGGAGAGACGCGTGATATCGAGTTCGCCGGTGGCGAAATGCCGTTTTCCAAAACAGAATTACCTGGCTCGATTATCCTTGAATTCTTAGACGTGCCGAGGCGTCAATTCTCCTATGTCGATCCGCCCAGCGGTCACTGGGTGACCCTCGATTTAACCAGCGTGCCGTACCTGACACTGTGGTCTGACGGCGGACCGTTCCTTTGCGTCGAACCATGCTGGGGACTTACCGACCATCATCAACAACGCGCCTTTGAAAATAAGGAAGGGATTCAAATGATCGCGCCCGGCGGCGTGCTGCGCGCGTCGTTCACCGTGGCACCGGAACTTGCCTCGTCTGATTAGCTTATTAATTGACGACCGATGACAGACTAGAGATTCGTAACTTGGTATCAAATTACGATGTAACGATTGAGCGAATTACGGAACCACCATGCCAGCTGCTTCACTTCGTGCCTTGCTCGCGCACTCAGTTGATTATGCGGGAATGTTCCCCCCCTGCAGTCTCGGGCTCGAATCAGCGTTGAGAAATCAGGCTGAATATGTTCTCTCTCCGGACCAATGGATGCTTGGTGCGTTCGTACTCCCTGCTGAACAATTCGATGCCACGAAACAACTCCTTTCTCAATTTGATGCTCAGCATCCACTCCGCATTGCTGCTCTCGGACCGAAGACTGCGAGCGCGAATGCGTTTCTTGAAGCACTCGCTGATGCAGATGCGGCGACTCGCTCGTTATCGAAACACAACGTCGATCTTATCTCAATTAGTCACCTGGAGATGTTTCTGCCAAAGGAGGTTGATGTCGCGTCGCTGAATCAGGCGCGATCGATTGTTGGTGATTTACCAGTTTTCTGGGAAGCGTCCCCGGACCGAGCGGAACAGACCATCGCGATGCTCGCCGAATTTAATTCCGATGCCGACTCGCCGACCTTCGGTTTCAAATTGCGCACCGGCGGTGTGACTGCGGACGCATTTCCAACCTCGATGCAGATTGCCCAAGCGCTGGTGACCCCGGGTACGCATCAACTGCCGCTCAAGTTTACCGCCGGTCTCCACCATCCGCTGCGGCAATACCGAGCGGAGGTCGAAACCAAGATGCACGGTTTCCTAAATGTGTTGGGTGCTGCAATGCTCGCCGCAGAGCATCGGTGGGACGCGAATCAAACCGCGATCATGCTGGACGAAGAAAATGCGGATTCATTTTCGTTCACCGATGATTGTTTTGCGTGGCGCGAGTGGCGTATCGACACCAAACGCCTGCAATATCGTCGCCGATTCGTTGTGTCGTTTGGCAGTTGCAGCTTCGATGAGCCGCGCGATGATTTGCGCGCGTTGAATTTATTGTAGGGCGTCTGTGCCAGACGCCATCCGATTGGCGTTTCACAGAAACGTCCTACAATTCCACGAATGTCACTGAAATCATTTATCGACGTTTCGCCTGATTCGCATTTCCCCATCCAGAATCTTCCCTTCGGCATCTTTCAGCCGAAAGGAGGCAAACCGCGCGCCGGAGTCGCCATCGGCGATTTAATTGCCGATCTTTCTGTTCTCGAAGAACTGGGGCATTTCCGCTCACCGGAATTTCAGGGCCGAAAACCCTTTTCAGAGGACTCGTTGAATGCGTTCCTCGCGCTTGGTCGTCCTGCATGGCGCAAGGCCCGCGCGGTACTTCAGCGCCTTCTCTCGTCCAAAACGCCGATTCTGCGTGACCACGCGAGGCTGCGCGCGCGGGTCTTTCATCCGCAAAAGAGTGTCACCATGAAGTTGCCCGTGCGGATTGCGAATTACACCGATTTCTATTCCTCCTATCACCATGCGCACAACGTTGGCACGATGTTGCGCGGGCCCGAAAACGCGCTGATGCCAAATTGGAAATGGTTGCCGGTAGCCTATCACGGACGGGCCAGCTCGGTTGTGATCAGTGGGACCGATGTGCGGCGGCCACAGGGCCAAGTCAAACCGCCGGATGTGTCGGAGCCGAGTTTCGGTCCGACGAAAAGCCTCGATTACGAACTTGAAATGGCGTTCCTGGTTGGTCCGGGGAATTCGTTAGGCGAACCGGTGCCGATCGATCGCGCGGTCGATCATATCTTCGGCCTGGTTTTAATGAACGACTGGAGCGCTCGCGATGTTCAGGCATGGGAGTATCAGCCGCTCGGTCCGTTCCTGGCGAAGAATTTTTGCACCAGCATCTCACCATGGGTGGTGACACTTGAGGCACTTGAGCCTTTCCGGAGACCGCTCCCAAAGCAGGATCCCAAGCCGATGCCATACTTGCGAGCAAAGGAGGATTTCACATTCGACATCCACCTCGAAGCGTCTCTTCAAACAGCGTCACTGAATTCTCCGCAGGTCATCACGCGTACAAACTTTCAAAATCTTTACTGGAGTATTGCGCAGCAACTTGCGCATCACACAGTGAATGGATGCAATCTGCAACCTGGCGATTTGCTGGCCAGCGGCACCATCAGCGGACCAAGTGAAGAATCGCGCGGTTGCATGCTGGAGCTGACCTGGCGCGGCGCAAATCCCTTAAAGCTGCCCAATGGCGAAATGCGCAAATGGCTCGAAGATAGTGACAGACTCACCATCACCGGCTGGTGCCAGGGCGACAGCTATCGAGTCGGCTTTGGTGAAGTGAGCGGGGGCATTATTGGAAGCGGTAAGTGACAGGTGAATCGTGACAAGTTCGAGCCTAAGCCGGCTGTCGTCTTTGCACGATGGGTTTCCTGGATCGGGCATCCGTTGGTTTTCATCAGTCTTTCCGTGGGCATTATCGTCGCTTTGCGCCTCGCGAATCGCGCCGGCCTGGCACTCTCGCTCACTCTGTTGGCGACAGTGATTCTGCCGATGGCGCTTTTACTTTTTCGAGGGTTCCAATCAGGCCGGTGGAGCGATCCGGATGTTTCCGTTCGTGCTGAACGCATTCGATTTTACCCACGGGCGATTTCAATTTCGGCGGTTGCCGTGATTGCACTTCTACTCTCGCATGCGCCCGCTTTCGCATTGCGCGGGGCCACTGTGACGTTGTTTCTGCTGAGCATGGCTGCGCTAATCAACTTTCGTATCAAGCTATCATTGCACGCGCTTTTCGCTTTCTATAGCGGGGTCATTCTGTTTGTCGTCAATCCGCTGATCGGTGCGGTAGCCTTCGTGTTGGCTCTGCTCGTTTTCTGGTCACGCCTTTATCTAAGGCGCCACGATTTTTTTGAAACGCTCGTCGGCGCTTTTCTCGGTTTGGCGGGTGGCCTTGTCACGGCCTGGTAGCCCACGACCTGGAAAGGTTAATATCCTCGCGCGACGTAATGGCCGTGTATCCAGACTCTCTGGCCGTATCGATACCTCCAATGTCCTGGCCTCCAAACGTAATACACGCGGCCCGACCAGTAACCGGGGCCACGAACATAATACGGTCGATCCCCAACCGCGACTACGACCGAGCCTCCTCCATAATATGGCCCCGCACCGTAACCATAGTTAGGTCCGTAATAACCTGGGTAAGCAGAGTAATAGCCTCCACAACCTCCAGCCCCGGACAGGGCTGAAAGCAAGAGAACCAGCAGAATCCATCGTCTCGGTTTGGTTTCCGTTTCGTTCCCGTTCGCCTTTCCCAGATACACAGCGCTCATCTTCATATAATCATATTCGGTTTCGGCAGAGTTTTACGCGCCTGCAAGTGCCACAGCGAGACGTCGCCTTTTGTGCGGAGAATTTATACAACACCCTGATCGAGCATCGCGTCAGCCACTTTCACAAATCCAGCAATGTTGGCGCCGACCACAAGATTGCCGGGATGCCCATACTCCTCGGCGGTTTCCCACGAGTTTTTGAAAATCGTGAACATGATGTGACGCAAGCGTGAATCCACTTCCTCGCGCGGCCATGGTAAGCGCATCGAGTTTTGGCTCATTTCCAGACCCGAAGTCGCCACACCGCCTGCATTGGCCGCTTTGCCTGGGCCAAAGAGAATTTTCTTGTCCAGGAAAAGATCGACGCCCGCGGGAACGGTGGGCATGTTGGCCGCCTCGGAAACCAGATAGCAACCGTTCTCGATCAGTTTCCTGGCGTCTTCGCCGGTAATTTCGTTCTGGGTAGCGCAGGGAAACGCACAATCGCATTTGATCCTCCACGGCCGCTGGCCAGCCACGTATTTCGCGCGAAACTTTTTCGCATATTCTGCGATACGCCCTCGTCGCACGTTCTTGATGCTTTTGACCCAGGCCAATTTTTCTCCGGTGATTCCGTTTTTGTCGTAAATGAACCCGCTCGAATCGGACATGGTGATGGGCTTTGCGCCGCACTCGATCAATTTTTCCACGGTAAATTGGGCAGCGTTGCCAGCACCCGAGACGGTACAAATTTTCCCTTCAATCGTTTCGTTGCGCGTCTTAAGCATTTCCTGCGCGAAATAGACCGCTCCGTATCCGGTCGCCTCGGGCCGTATCAGGGAGCCGCCCCAATTAAGCCTTTTACCGGTCAACACTCCTGTGAATTCGTTTGCCAGGCGTTTGTACTGGCCAAAGAGATATCCGATCTCGCGACCACCCACGCCGATGTCGCCTGCAGGCACATCAGTATTGGCGCCAACGTGCCGGAATAGTTCCGTCATGAACGATTGGCAAAAACGCATGACCTCAGTGTCGGTTTTCCCCTTGGGATCGAAATCCGCGCCGCCCTTGCCGCCGCCCATCGGCAGGCCTGTCAGCGAATTCTTAAAAACTTGTTCGAACGCGAGGAACTTGATGATGCTGGCGCAGACGGTCGGATGAAAACGCAGACCTCCTTTGTAAGGACCGAGCGCGCTGTTCATCTGCACACGGAAACCGCGATTGACTTGAATCTGGTTTTTATCGTCGATCCACGGAACACGGAAGTGAATCACGCGCTCCGGTTCCACCAGTCGCTCGAGAATTTTTCCATCCCGGTATTTCTTGTTACGCTGGATGACCGGCCGGATCGATTCCAGCACTTCTGTAACGGCCTGAAGGAACTCAGGCTCATTTGGATTGCGCTTTTTAACAACTTCGAGAACTTGCTGCACCGGGCCCATAAGGGTGTTATTTCTGCAGGTTATTTCCCTCGGAGGCAAATAAAAACGATGGCGGGCGATGGGTTTGATTCTCCGACTTCTTGCATTGGCGACTGTATGATCTTCAAATCGCCTGCCGTCTTGGAGATAAAGGTAAGAAGTCGTAGTCCGGGCTAGGACCGAGGGATCATTCCGAAGCGGGCCGAACATTTGATTTCTTTGTTTTCGATATGGCTCAAATGCACTGCGACGGCGTTTGGGGTGGATGGAGGAAAATGTAACAATGGCCACAGCTCAGAAATTGACAGTTACCGCAAAGATAAACTTTGCTTCGCCCGAAGGGAGGCCGAGCCAGTAGGTTGCCAAGTCGACATCTTTGTACGTGAATCCGATCAGTGGCCCGCACTGGACATCGGAATTACTGCCTGCCTGCGTTCGCTGGACTGCAGCGCCGAGTCTGAACGAATCGAAGATTGAAGCACTCAGCTCGGACCAGCAATAGAAAAAATTGTTGGAACTAGTTCCAGCATCAAGAAAGTATTCGCCTTGAGTAGAGAATTCGAATCGCTCGTAACGGACCGTGATCGTGTAGCCCGGAGCGATGCCCGTAATATTCCCAAAAACACCGCCGACCATTGGAGTTATGTCGAACTCTAGCTTCTTACCAAGGCTGAAGTTGTATCCGAACCAAAAAGAGCCGGTTCGGAGCTCCTCGTAATTGTATCGTGCTTCCAGATGCACCCAGCCACAGTCGGCCGTGAAGATTGGATTTGAATAATCGTCCTCATGCTGCGCGAGATAAGTGAAAGTGGAAATGGAAAACTCCATTTTCTTTCATTTCGTTCCCCGACACTTGCGAGTGGAATATCGGTTTGCCCGCCGCCTAATGTTTCGCAAACCGCGAATCCAGCGATGGTTGCCAAAATTGCGCAGGAACGCATCGCTCTAGCCACCTAGAAAATTGTCAATGTGGGGAGAATGGATTTAGGAAGATCCGCCCGACTTGTAATTTCCAAATCCTTGTCTCTAATTGCTATCTCCATCGCGCGATTAGCTCAGTGGTAGAGCACTTGCTTCACACGCAAGGGGTCGCTGGTTCGATACCAGCATCGCGCATGTCACTACTTGTCGCGCTTGCCCCATGGCGGGTTGCGTCTTATTTAGACGCATGTCAGAACATAAGATTACCCTCACTTGGAAGCGCGGCGACACACCGTTCGAGTATCAGAAATATTCGCGCGATCACACTTGGAAATTTGACGGTGGACACGAAATGCAAGCATCGGCTAATCCCGCTTTTCTGGGAAACTCAAAGCTTGTCGATCCGGAGGAGGCGTTTGTCGCGTCGCTTTCAAGTTGCCACATGCTGACGTTTCTCTTTATAGCGGCGAAAAAGAAGTTCGTCCTCGATGAATACTTTGACGATGCAGTCGGCCACATGGAAAAAAATCCGGAAGGCAGACTTGCTATTACGCGCGTAACTTTAAACCAGCGATTGAAGTTCTCTGGCGATAAGCAACCCACCGCACAGGAAATCGAGGAAATGAATCATGCTGCACACGAACAATGTTTCATTGCCAATTCGGTGAAGACTGAAGTCACGGTTGAAACGCAGACGTAACTAATGCGTTGTGTTGTGGGCGGCGTTTGTGTCAAACGCCAAAGGTAAAGGCACTTGCCGCGGGTAGTGTTCCTACAACCATTCCTGATCGTGTAATCTGTGGCGCAAATAATGAACAAGTCGTCCGACACGCAACTGATGGAAAAAATCGTCAGCCTATGCAAGCGACGCGGTTTCATTTTCCAATCAAGCGAGATTTACGGCGGCCTGAACGGCGCTTGGGACTACGGGCCACTTGGCGTCGAATTAAAGCGAAACCTTAAGAATTACTGGTGGCACGTGACCGTGCATGAACGAGACGACGTCGTTGGTATGGATGGCTCGATCCTGACCCATCCTGCGGTGCTAAAGGCATCCGGTCACGTGGAAGGATTCTCTGATCCGATGGTCGATTGCCGGACTTGCAAAGCACATTTGCGCACTGATCAACTCACGGAGAAGAAAGGCGTTAAACAGTGTCCAAATTGCGGCAGCAAGGATTTGACCGCGCCGCGGCAGTTCAACTTGATGTTCGAAACTCATGTAGGCGCAGCAACTGACGAAAGTTCCATCGCCTATCTGCGTCCTGAGACAGCGCAATCGATCTTCGTTCAGTTCAAAAACATCCTCGAAGTATCGCGCAAGAAACTGCCATTTGGCATCGCGCAGATTGGCAAAGCGTTTCGTAACGAAATTAATCCACGGAATTTCACGTTTCGCTCTCGTGAGTTCGAGCAAATGGAAATCGAGTATTTCTGCCGTGCAGAGCAGGGGATGGAATTGCTCGAATATTGGAAAGAAGAACGCCTGAGGTTTTACGAAAACATCGGGATTCCGCGCAGCAAACTTCACGTGTTGACAGTTTCCGACGACGAGCGCGCCTTTTACTCAAAAGGGACTTACGATATCGAATACGATTTTCCTTTTGGACGACAGGAACTCGAGGGTGTCGCCTATCGCACCGATTACGATTTGTCACAACATCAGAGGGCCAGCGGGAAATCCCTCGAATACTTTGATGAGGAAACGAAACAACGATTCGTACCGCATGTTGTTGAGCCGAGCGCGGGTGTCGATCGCACAGTCCTGGCACTGATCTGTGAGGCGTATTCGGAAGACCAGGCGCCAGATGAAAAAGGAAAAATGGAAACGCGTATCGTGCTGCGTTTTCATCCTCGCATTTCTCCCATTAAGTGCGGTGTATTCCCGTTGCTAAAGAACAATCCGCAGTTGGTCGCGAAAGCAAAAGAGGTCGTTGGTCTTTTGCGGCCTAATATCACCGTTTTTTATGATGAGAGCGGTGCCATCGGCCGCAGGTATCGGCGTCAGGATGAAATTGGCACTCCGTTCGGAGTAACAGTTGATTTTGAAACGCTCGGAGAGAAGGATGCCGCGCGACGCGACACGGTGACGTTGCGAGAGCGCGACTCGATGAAACAGGAACGCGTCGCCATCCAAGACCTGCCAGCCATCTTGCGCGACCGACTCGGCTGATGGCTCTTGAAGTGCGATGCGTCCTCGCACTGCTTTTACGCACTGCACATCCGCCGAGGTTGTTACTTACACGGGCCCGGGACAGGAATAACAAACTTGCCGTCCTTTTCAGCGATGAAGTTCTCGCTTGTGTTGGTTGAGCTGCCGTTGGCGTCTTTCTTCTCAACCTTGATGATGAGTTTCTTGGTCGGTTTAAGTGTCAGGCAAACCTTTCCACCGGCGGGCGAATCCATTGCGGTCGCCGCTTTTTTCGCGTCGTCCGGTGTAAGATCGACAAGCTCGATGTTGGATATTTTCTCCCCGGCTTCTGCTGATTGCATCATTTTGTAGAAACCGAGAATCGCCGGGTCGGCGCCTTGGGTGTACAGGAACGATTCCAATGTAGCCGTGTCCTTCCCTTCGAACGCAGTTTTGTATTTGTCGATAAACGCTTTTTCTTCCGGGGAGGTGTCGGCGTAAAGCGAAAGCGACGCTGTGATGAGTACGCTAAAAGCTAAGATGCTGATTCTGGCCAGGTTGTTCATAATTGCGAGGGTAGGGGGCTCAATTCGGGCAAGGCAAGCCCATTATGAGAAAACCGTTGCTGATCCGCGCGCGGCAGGCTAATTGCTTTTCCCGAAATCGATAGCGGACCTGAGACCGCCGTTCATTGCCGATGAATATTCACGAATATCAAGCCAAAGAACTGCTGCAAAAATTCGATGTAGCGACGACACCAGGAAGAGTTGCGTCGACCCTTGACCAGGCAGAGCAAATCGCGCGCGAACTCGGCGATGTCGATGTTGTGGTTAAAGCGCAGATTCACGCCGGTGGACGCGGCAAGGGCACATTCACGAACGGATTCAAAGGAGGAGTGCATGTTCGCAAGACGCCAGAAGAAGTGCGCGATATCGCGGCAAAGATGCTAGGTCAGACCCTGGTTACCCACCAGACAGGACCGGCTGGTCGCCAGGTAAATGAAGTTCTCGTCGCAGAATCTGCGGACATTGCCCGCGAGATTTATTTTGCCGTCTTGCTCGATCGAGCCACAGCCGCGCCGGTAATTGTGGCGAGTAATGAAGGTGGCGTTGAAATTGAAGCCGTCGCGGCGAAATCGCCCGAGAAAATTATTCGTGAACCAATTGATCCCTTGGCAGGTCTGCAACCATTTCAGACTCGGAAACTGGCGAAGCAGCTCGGCTTTGAGTCCTCACAACTGAAAAACGCCTCAAAACTATTTGAAGGGCTCTACAGCACGTTCATTGCGTACGATTGTTCGATGGTGGAAGTGAACCCGCTTGTTGTCACAACCAAAGGCAATGTTCTGGCGCTCGATGCGAAGTTTAACTTCGACGATAACGCGCTGTACCGGCATCCAGAAATTGCGGCCCTGCGTGACATCGCTGAGGAAGACCCGCGCGAAGTCGAAGCGTCGAAGCATGGTCTTAATTACATCGGTCTCGATGGAAACATTGCCTGCCTGGTGAATGGCGCCGGTCTGGCGATGGCCACGATGGACATCATCAAGTTCTATGGCGGCGAGCCGGCCAACTTTCTCGATGTAGGCGGCGGCGCGACAGAAGAGCAGGTGACCGAAGCGTTCAAGATTTTGATCGCCGACAAAAAAGTAAAAGCAATCCTGGTCAACATTTTTGGCGGTATCATGAAATGCGACATCATTGCGCAGGGAATCATCAACGCGGCAAAGACGTTAAAGTTATCGGTTCCGCTGGTCGTTCGCCTCGAGGGAACAAATGTCGAAGCAGGAAAAAAATTAATCGCGGATTCGGGTCTGGCTGTCATTGCGGCTGATGATCTGGCGGATGCCGCGCAAAAGGCCGTGAAAGCGGCAGCAGGAAAAAAATGAAAGCGAAGAAAATTGCATTTACTGGGATCCCGGTAACGGACATAAAACGTGCACGGGCGTTTTACGAAGGAGTGCTCGGACTCAAGGCCGCGGGTGAATTTGGCGAAGGCGTTTGGATTGAATACGAGATTGGTCCCGACACGCTGGCTATCGGCAGCGTGGGTGATCAGTGGAAGCCGTCTGAAGACGGCACCAGCGTTGCCATCGAAGTCGACGACTTTGAAGCGGCCATTAAGAGCCTGAAGCAAGCAAAGGCTCGATTTGCCGGCGAAGGAATCGAGAGCCCGGTATGCTGGATGGCCGTCGTGCAGGATCCGGACGGTAATAAGATTATTATCCACAAACTAAAAAAGGCATAACATCATGATCAAGGAAGTTGCATTTGTTGCCGTCGCCGTTTCAGACAAGGAGCGGTCGCGGAAGTTTTATCAGGAAACGCTCGAGCTAAAACCTGCGCGAACCCAAATGGACGGCGCATGGGTCGAGTACGATCTTGGCCCAACTACAATCGGAGTTGGCTGTCATCCGGCTTGGAAACCGTCACGCGAGGGTACAACCATCGCCTTTGAAGTCGAAGATATCGATTCCGCGATCGACAAACTTAAAGGACGTGGTGTCACGTTCGATATGGAAAAGATTGAAACGCCAGTGTGTTGGATGGCGCAATTTCGCGATCCAGACGGGAACAAGCTGGTCGTTCACAAAAGGAAGGAATGACGAAAGGTGGAAGCGGGTTCCGCGTCTGGTCGTCCTGAGCGAAGCGCAGCGAAGTCGACGGACCCCGCGGAAGGTTTCGCTATAGAGTTCCTCGACTCCGCTCGGAATGACGGTTGCAGTCACCGTTCGCTAATTAGTCATGTCAATATTAGTCGATAAGAGCACGCGCCTGGTGGTTCAGGGAATCACGGGCAGCGCAGGGGCGTTTCATACACGGCAGTGCATGGATTACGGCACGAACGTTGTTGCAGGTGTAACGCCTGGCAAAGGCGGACAGATGTTCGATGATAAGGTGCCTGTCTTCGATACAGTTTGGGAAGCGCGACAGCAGACTCGCTGCAACGCTTCGATGGTGTTTGTGCCTGCTCCGGCGGCGGCTGATTCAATTCTTGAAGCGGTGGATGCCGGAGTGGAACTCGTCGTTTGCATCACAGAGGGAATTCCAGTGATTGACATGATGCGGGTAAAAGCCTTGATGCGTGGAAAGCAATCGCGTCTGATCGGACCGAATTGTCCGGGAATCATAACACCCGGTGCGTGCAAGATTGGCATCATGCCCGGGTACATCCATAAGCCGGGCAAAATCGGCGTGATCTCGCGCTCCGGCACACTTACTTACGAAGCTGTTTGGCAGCTCACTTCGCGCGGTTACGGGCAATCAACTTGTATTGGGATCGGCGGCGATCCGATTGGCGGCCTGTCGCATCTCGATTGCGTGAAACTATTCAACGAAGATCCTGGCACGGATGCCATGATCTTGATCGGTGAAATTGGTGGTTCGGCAGAGGAAGAAGCCGCCGAGTGGATCAAGAAGCATTGTAAGAAGCCGGTCGCGGCGTTCATCGCCGGAATGACGGCTCCGGCTGGGCGACGCATGGGTCACGCCGGGGCGATTGTTTCGGGGGGCAAAGGAACTGCAGCGGGCAAGATCGAAGCGCTGAAGGCAGCGGATATCGCTGTTGCGCAGACGCCCGCCGCAATCGCCGACACGCTGATTGCGCGAATGAAGTTTCAATCCTAAAATTCGCGCTTTGAGGAACCGGCCATTACGGTATCAGGAATTGTCTTTTAAATCAGTCCGCGGATTGCTTGCAGTTCGCTGGATGCAATCGCGACAGATTCGATACGAAATTGCTAGATCGAATTAATTGCCTATGAACACACTCGCACTCATCGCTATAACCTGGATCGGGAAGGAATACCGATTTTTTGGACTGGATTGGAGCTATCTCATGGTCCTTGGTTTCATCGGGAATGCTCTTTTCTCGATGCGCTTCCTCGTTCAATGGCTCGCGTCAGAGCGACAGGGCGAAAGTATTATCCCAGTCTCGTTCTGGTACTGGAGCATTGCCGGAAGCGTGCTCATGTGCGTTTACTTTATTTTCCGACGCGATCCGGTTGGGATTCTCGCGTATCTCCCGAACTCGCTTATTTACATTCGGAACTTGATGTTGATTCGGAAGCGCAAATTCGCATTTACTGCCGCGGCGCCTTCGCAACACCCGCGCGAAACGGGATAGGGCGCAGACAGCTCGAAGGGGGATAGCTAATAATGAGTGGCAGGTTGACTCTCGGATGCATGCGATTCCCCAGGCGGCAAATTCGCGGCTTTCCAATCCATAGCCATGCGGATGCGTGCGCGACCACTCGGATGGTCGAAAAAGATGAATTCTTCCAGCGGTGTTGGATCGAGTTTGCGATAAACGCCGAGTTTAAGTGCCACCTTTGCCATACCATCGGGCTCGCGTGAAGTGTTGATTCCAAAAACATCTGCTTCTCGTTCGGTGACGCGTACTACGGTGTTGAGAAACGGGGTAGCAAGGAAGAGCAACGTACTTAAAATTAGGGCGAGCAGCGGAAGCCCTGCTGGGTCGTTGATTCCCCGAACGCCCCATTTTTCTCCCCATCGGTTTATTGCGGCATCGAAGAGAATTCGAGTAAGGGCGAAGCCGATGAGAATAAAAATTCCAAGGTACGTGAGCAGCTTCGCACCATGATTGAGGACGTAATGTCCCATCTCGTGCGCCATTACAGCACGAATTTCAGGAAGGCTGCATTGCTCGAGTAGATTATCGTTGAGCGCAACACGCGTGGTGCCAAGTAATCCCGAGACATTTGCGCTGACACGTGTCGTCTGACGCGAGGCATCCACTTCGAAAACTTGTTTTATGGGAATTTCATTCGCTCGAGCCATCGCAAGGATCGGGTCTCGAATCTTCGGATCGGTTATCGGCTTATAAGTGTTAAATAACGGTTCGATGTAAACCGGCGCGATAAGGACAAGGGTTCCCCAGAAAATAATCATAACGACGGTTCCCCAAATCCACCACGTGCGCGGGGCGCTCCGAAAGACGGCGTAGAGAACGACCACTAGCAAGACTCCACCGGCTAACGTTAGCGCCAGGCCAAGTAATTGTTCCCGAAACCACGGGACGAAACTCTGGGTCGCCATGCCATACTGATGTTCCCGAAAAAAGTTTTCGTATAGGTTGAGTGGAAAACTCAGTGCGTAAACGAGAAGCAGATATGGAATCGCATAGCAGGCGACTTGTACATTCCTGACTTTCGTGACACGTTCGGAAAAATCGCGCAGTCGCGCCGAAAACCGCGAGGTCAGAAGAAGGACCGAAATTGCGGCAACAACAACAAAATCCGAGAGGATCAGCCAGTACCCGCCTTCGAAATAGGTGTTGGACCGTTCTCGTTGATTCCGCGGGACGCTGTCCAGCCATGCTTGCGTCGCCTCAATGGGATCGAATGGCTTTACATCGTCCGCCGCCGCAGTCGAGCTCTTGTGGCCGGAGTCGTTGCCCACGGCGGCCCGTTCGAAAGAGCTAACGTTCTCAGAGATTGCGGTCGAAGCGGTTTGTGCCGGGCTTTCCTGCGCTGAAGCAGGCATCAGAGTGATTGCCGATGTGACAGCGAGCGATATTAAAATCGAAGGTTTGGTCGTCAATGCACTCAAAATAAGCATGAACTCAACAGAGGCAGCGTTGCCACAGCGGTTCAATAAGCTGGACTAGCTGCCACGTGAAGTAGAAGATGCAAGCATGAAAAAGCTTGTGTCGCTGGTTTGCGCGTCGTTTATGGGAGCGTGCGCAGTTACCAATTCATGCGCGGAAACGCAACCGGCGGATGCAGAGCGCTATGGGCCCTATCCCACCAATTATAAGGAGATCGTGATGAAATGGCTAGATAAGCAATTGATCGACGCAGAGAGTGCACGCATCGAGTGGGGCGGCGACCCAAAACCGACGAACCTGGGGACTGAAGACAAGCCCGTTTACGGCTATCTGGTCAACTTCAAAGTAAACGCTCGAAATCGCTTTGGCGCCTACACTGGATCGCAAAGCCATGGCGCCTTGATTTATAATGGCGAAGTGGTTAAAGGCCTGGGTTTCGGTTATTAGCAATTAATCTTAAACAAAATGAAAATAAATCCGCGATCGAAATTATCAGGACAGATTCTGGTTGTCGTCATCATCCTTCTAGTGGTGATCGGCATCGGCTTTTGGTGGCTTTTTTCGAACAAGCAGCAGATGGCAAAGGAGGGCAACGAATTTGGGAGAAAAGTGATCCAAGAGGTCGTCATGCAACACAATGTAAAATTTTTTGCGGATCATTTGAGTCCTGCAATGCGCCTCCAGTATCCGCCGTCAGCGCAACAGGACCTCATGACTCAGCTAGGCAAACTTGGAACGCCGCTGTCTCCGCCGAAAGTGGAGGGTGATATTGTGTTTCAGTCACACTTTTTCGAGCCAAACGGCAACTTCCACGCGCACATTGATTATCCAACCAGGGGAGCTGATATCAACGTGGCCGTTTCCCATCCAGTGGGTCGTTGGCAAATTGATGAGCTAAATTTCACGGCAGAGATGCCGCGATAGGTTACGCGTTGATAAATCGTTAAATCCCACCGAAGCACGAGTGCGGTTAGTTCAACAGACGCTCCAGCGAATCGAGACAAATTTGCGACCAGCTCTCCAACGATTCGCGGCGGGCCATCAATTCCTCCTTTGTCAGAAATGTAAGGCCTGTGATCATTGCCTCACGTTTCTGCACGTTGGGCTCGTTCAATTTGAAGATGTGTACGACCCCCAAGTGAACGCGTCCGACTTCGGTTGAATCGTCATTTAAGAGCCCAACGATTCGATCTTCAAACGGAGTGTCGATCTTGATTTCCTCGTTTACTTCGCGCTCCACGCCCGCACGGTAGGCCTGCTCATCCAATGCAAAGAGCGATTCGTCGGTTTCGTTCATATGGCCGCCAATGCCAATCGAGCCTTTGGCCACCAACCGCTGTTCGCCTGCCTTTTTGCCGCGCACGTAATGAAGCACCGTCTCTTCAAAGGCGATCAGTGCATAAGGAATGATTTGCTTGTAGGCTGGGTCATTCTCAGCTTCGGCGCGCGGGATGAAGAAATTATTTCCGCGCGACAGTATCGCGTTCAAATATTTCTCCGGCGCGAAATTTAATCCCTGAAAACTGCCGAGCTCATCGAAGAGTTCTCGCTTAACCACTAAAACGTTCTCGTTTGGTGGATTCATGGTCCTGTCATTCTGGGGGCAAGGAAGGAGTCCAAGAATCCCGCGATATTATCGATAGTTTCCCTGCGGGATGTCTCGACTTTTCTCGACATGACCAGCGCCCGCTAAAACGAATAGCTCATACCCAGTTGCGGGCCGAAAAGATTCAAGCTGGGGTTGGGATCGGTTTGCCCCCCATTCGAGAGATGTTGATAAAGCGCTCCCACACTTATCTTCCAGTGATCGTCGACGAGATAGGAAATCCCGGCCGCTGATAAAATATTAAACGTAAAATCCTGGCCCTGGCCGCCAAAAACTTCCGGATGACTGTCGATCCATCCCAAACCGAGCCCACCTGAAATGTAGGGCACGAACCGGCTGCCTGGTCGAACAAAGTTGTAACGCATTCCGAGATTGAGCCCGAAGTAATGGTTCTCGATTCCGCGAAAAATCGGTTCTGCGATCGCGCTAATATAAAATTGATTGTAGCCGCGCAGCCAGATGTCACGCTGCACAACGCCCCACCGGACACGCGCGGTTAGGAATTCCGCGCCGATTTGGTAATCCTGTGGCGGGTTGAACGCACCAAACAGATACCCGGACTCGACCGCCAACTCGAATCGTTGCGGGTTAAGTTCTTGCGTGATTGCCTCCGTGCGGGGCTGTTCAGTGCCACCGAATGTTTGCGAAGCGACGAGAACGATCGCACAGATAGTAAAGGCCTGAAGCGTTTTCATCCGGCGCGCCTACGATAAGGAGGCTTAATCGGATTGCAATTGATAGGACCTGCTGTTTCGGCGCTTCGTGAGAGCCGAAACGTAGATGGCACAGTTTCGAGCTGTGCTGCATCGGCGGTCATGGACCGCCGCTACAGAATTTCACAAGATCGGGAGGCAATGGACTGGTCCACTCATGCTCGCGTTCGATTACCAGTCTCCCCGAATGCAAAGCATGTCGTGGCAAGAGGAGATGGCGTTGGAGATCTGCCGTCCACCCGCTTTCGATGAACCGCAAGTAAAGCTCTTCGTCGGGTCCGTAGATCTTGTCCCCCACAATGGGATGACCAAGAGACGCGAGATGCACTCGAATTTGGTGGGTTCGTCCTGTGTGTGGAATCGCGCGGATTAAGCTAAACTTTTCAGCATTGCGCAGACCATCGGGCGACACACCCGGCCCTGGCGCCGGGACGGGCGATCGCACAAAACGGCGCTCAACATGAAATGCACTCTGTGCCGGAGCGCCATATGGATGAATCATTTGTTTAAGCCAGATCGCGGAGTGTTGATGCTTGCCCTGTCTATCCAAGGCGGCATCAACGACTGTGCTTTCCCACTTCGGCCAACCCCAAATGATGGCCAGATATTCTTTCTTTACTTGTCGCCGTTGCATCAGCAGCCCGAATCGCCGCGCCACAGCAGCTTTCTTGGCCACCAAGACCAGGCCGCTGGTCTCCCGATCGAGCCGGTTCACAATGGATACCTGGCCGCCGGTGGCAATTTCGAACGCGAAGAGTCCGCGCAATTCCTGCCACAAAGTTCGTGTTCCATTCGGTTTCGTGGGATGAGTGAGCAGAAATGGGGGTTTATCGACCACAGCATAATCGTCAGTTTCATCAATAATTTTGAAATCGACTAACGGCAGCGACTCAATCATTTCACGGCAACAATAGCTACGATTGCCTTGACCTCACTGCCAAAACTGTTTTACCTAGCCTCTTTAACTTTTGACAGGAGCGCGCGTTGGATCCCAAGGACATCAAAGAAATCAAAGCCCTCATCGATTTGATGAAGAAGAACGATCTTACGGTCTTTGAAATCGAAAAAGAGGGGTTTCGCATCAAGCTTGAAAGAGGTGTTTCGGCTCAGGCAGCCGCGGTTGCAGCGCTTCCAATGGCGGTTCCGCCCAAGGCAGCCACAGCGCCCACTGAATCGGCGCCTGCTTTGCCCAAGGCGGTCGAAAGCGTTCCGCTTAAGGAAATTGCCTCACCCATGGTGGGCACATTCTATCGCGCTGCGTCGCCAGACGCGCCCCCCTTTGTCGATGTCGGAAGAACGGTTACGGAGGAAACAGTGGTTTGCATTATTGAGGCGATGAAAGTGATGAATGAAATCAAGGCAGAAACCAGCGGTGTCATCGCCGAAGTCGTGGCTGAAAACGGCAAGCCGGTTCAGTTTGGCCAGGCGCTTTTTAAAGTCCGTTAGGACGACATGGTGGCGCGCGACGCGGGGGCGCGCCGGAATCGCGCGACCTTATGTTCGAGAAAGTCTTGGTTGCCAATCGCGGTGAGATCGCGCTGCGCGTGATTCGGGCCTGCAAGGAGCTCGGCATCCGCACACTTGCGATCTATTCTGAGGCTGACATCGATTCACTGCACGTGCAGCTTGCAGACGAATCCATTTGCATTGGCGCAGCCCCCAGCACGGAGAGCTACCTTAAAATCGATCGCATCATGAGCGCCGCTGAAATCGGCGATGTCGATGCAATTCATCCGGGGTATGGGTTTCTTGCCGAAAATCCCCATTTCGCGGAAGTCTGCGAAAGCTGCAATATCAAGTTCATCGGACCTTCTTCACAGGCCATGCAGGCCATGGGCGATAAGAATGCAGCGCGCGCAGCCGCGCGAAAAGCCGGAGTGCCCGTGACGCCAGGAAGCGACGGGATTGTCGAGACAGAGAGCGATGCGATCAAAATCGCAAAGAAAATCGGTTATCCAGTAATGATCAAAGCAGCCGCTGGCGGGGGTGGACGCGGAATGCGCACGGCGCACAATGAGCCGAGCTTGCAGTCAGCCTTTCATAGTGCGAGTCACGAAGCCGAAAAGGCCTTCGGAGATGATCGCGTCTACATCGAAAAGCTCATCGTCAATCCACATCACGTCGAATTCCAAATTGTAGCCGATAGCCACGGTCATACTGTCCATCTGGGCGAACGCGATTGTTCCATTCAGCGACGCAATCAAAAAGTGATCGAAGAATGTCCGTCGCCTCTCATGACGGCAAGTCTACGCAAGAAAATGGGACACGCTGCTATCAAACTGGCTAAATCAGTCGGTTACGAAAACGCGGGGACAATCGAGTTTCTGCTCGATCAAGACGGCCATTTTTATTTTATCGAGATGAATACTCGCATCCAGGTAGAGCATACGATTACGGAGGAGGTTTACGGATGCGATTTGGTAAAGGAACAAATCCGCATCGCTGCGGGCAAACCGCTTTCGGAACACGTCGCGCACGCAACGCCCCGACTTCACGCGATTGAATGCCGCATTAACGCGGAAGACCCGGCAAAGGATTTTCAGCCAACGCCTGGCCGAATCGATTTTTATTATGCGCCCGGCGGCCGCGGCGTTCGAATCGATTCGCATGTCTACACCGGTTACACCGTGCCACCCTATTACGATTCGTTAATCGCAAAAATCATCACGGTGGGCGCGACGCGGATCAATGCCATCGAGCGGATGCGGCGCGCACTCGACGAATATTACATCACGGGTATCAAGACCACTGTACCGTTCCATGCTGCCATCATGCGCAACGGAGAATTCCGGGCCGGAAATTACGATACCGGCTTCATCGAGCGAGTCATGTCATCAGGCAAACTCGACCTGACGTCGCGACCCATTCGGCTTCACGATTAAACCAAGGCAGGCGTTAGCTGGTTTGGTTTTTGGCCGGAGTTGTTTCTCTAATTCGTACGGCCGGTCGATAGATTCTTGCGAAAAACGACAATGTTACAATTGCGTGACAGCACCTCGCAGCTTAGTAGAAGATGCGTCGTCAAAACAGTTCGACCAAGTGATCATTAAGCTTACTAAACGAGAACGCGCTACGATTCTGGCTGCACTCCGACGATGGCTAAGTTATCCAGCGGCGCGGGAAGCAGACTCCATTGCCACAAACGGAGGAAAGCAGACGCCGCTTGATAACGCGGAGATTGATCGGCTCTGCAGACGGATTGTGGAACTAGGAGGAAAACGCGATCCAACGCCGGCGCATCCTCAATCAGACAATGGAGCTCATTAGCGCAAAACCTCTAGAAGTGCGAGATGACATGCACCACGGCCTAGAGCAATCATTTCTGATAGGCACCAGAATCAGTACATTTTGGGAACACCTTCTCACAAATGTGCACGCGATCTCCTCGGGAAGGGAATAACTTTTCCTTTTGCTTCGTCGGCCGCGACAAAGAGCTGGATAGACCTTTCGAGAACGGTAACGACGCTCGCTCCGGTTTGCCCCGCTAACTGCCGGAGCTTTCTCGCTGTCTTCCGGTCGATAACTCGATCGACGTTCACCCAATCGTCTCCAAGGCTTGGCACGTTTATGATATAATCGAATCCAAGAATGGCGGACGAAGGTTTGTGCTTCATTCAGCCGTGTTGCTCTGAAATTCAAGCCGTCGCAAGTGACGTTTTTGTGACTGAAGTGCGACTTGTTTTGATCCAGGATCCTCTGTATTTTTTACACTTATAACAGGTCTTTTCAGCGTTCGACGCACGACACCACACAGGTTCCCCGGCCGAGATTGGAGTTGAGACTGCGTCTCGGCGATTGATTCCGACGGGCGAACGATCTGGATCGCTGACGCACATCGCGGCCCGTTCCTCGCTTGCTAGGGCGCCCTCTTCGCAATTCTGGCCATCGATTTTTCTCAAGTTCACACGCCAGCACAAATGTTTCATGGCACACTAGGCGGAAATCGTAGCGCAAAATCCGATTTTTTTTTAATTCGTGTCGGGAGTGAATTCTTCCGAAACAAAATAAAGGGTTCCGCGTTGTTATTGCGTGGGCATACGGATCAGGTTCGGTTGGGATGAGGCGGATTCTGGAGTGGCATTCCAGTTACTTGGAGTAAGACCCCGTCCGAGACAAGTGCCGGAGATGGTCAGCGGAAATTCAACCGAAGCGGAACCAAATGGATTTAACTCTTGAGCAACTGCTGAGACTGATAGAGCTCATATTCGTCTGCCAGATACCTGGATGGACCCTTCTGCTAGGCTACTTTCTAGCGAAACGATGAGCGGCCCTTTACTAATGAAGGCCGAAGCTGAGGCCCATCAGAAAGTAACAAACGAACAGCAGCTGAATATTTCACTTTAGAGGCTCAGTTTTTTCGTTAAAACGTCATCAACAGGCAAGTAAACAGGGATGAATTTCCCATCCAGTTTTCTCCGGTTTTTCGATTGGTATTTGAGAGGATGACCGACATCGAAAAAGGCTTTGCGGACAACCACGATGGTAGGCGGATCAGTGACGTTCCAGCATTTTTTCGAGGACTTCGTTCCGCCGTTTCCGTAGGATGGTATAAAGAATTTGAGCGGGCGACGATGACGCGCATCGGGCGTTGCGAGATTGAGGCCCGACACCTTAGCTAGCAACGCATCCTACCGGCGAGACAATCTCGCCCCGCTCAAAATTTTCCAGACCAAACTGTGTCGATCGATATCAGTGTGCTCAACGTCTTGAGCGCGTGCAAGATATTTCGATGTGACTTTTTTGTGTCTTACAAGGCGCTTCGAGTTTTGAAAATCGCACCCGTATTTCTATGTCGAATCACGATCACGTTCACACGTGCGCGTCGCCGTTATTTTGTGTAAGGCTGCATCCCACATGTAATTCAGGCTGTGGGTAATGTTTTTTGCGTGGCGAAGAGGAAAATTGTGGGTTTGACTTCTTCGAGGAGTAAACTGCGGACACATACCGCCCGGGTGAAGTGGTGTGGCCGCATGGTGGGATGATGCGGCGGCGGCGCTTATCGTCACAGCGTCGCCGCCGTTCTCATTTATGTATACACGCGACGCGTCTTTGCGGCGTACCCGCGTGTTCTCGTGGAAGGTAGCCGCAACCTGTTACACCTCGAAACGCAGCTATTGGCTTCGTCGACTGGTTAGACTTCAATTGGTGTGGAGGACTTTGATTAGCCGCTAGACTTACAAACGCCGGACGAGCCGAGAAGACGCGGTCCAATCGCATGACGCCCGCAAAGCTAGCTTGGGCACTCCCAAACGGCCTAACGAGAGTCCAGCGACGCTAATGGAGCACCTTGGAACCGGATGACGCTGTCCCGGAAAATTGTACGCACTAAACAAAGACGCGTTTCGGCGTCGTCTGCAAGGTGTGGAGGGTGAAACTTGAATCCACCAGCCGGGTCGCACGCATCCATGAATGGATGGGTAGCGTGTCGACAATCCCAGAAGCGGGACAACAAAATCCCGGAAGCGATAAAACTCCATCGTCATCGCTTCACAGGGATTCAGCTCAACCAGATGAACTCGAAAGAGTTATGAGTTTAGAAACAGTTTTGGTACGATCTTTGCGGCGTCTCGGAGCGATATGATAGCCAGGCTAAATGCGCAGAACAACCCTGAGAGGACCATAGGCTGCGACGTTTACGAGGTCCGTCCCCACAAAAGCGGAGAGGGCGTTGATCTAACCAGCGATCGGTTTCGATACGGCCCGATCTGGTATGCAGGGCCAGACGCGGTACGTAACGCGGTCGCTTACGCGAAGTACTGCTCTCTCTCTCGCTCGCACCGGGCAAGGATCCGCGTGCTGGACGACTTCGGCGCTGTGATCCGGACGCACTAATCCGTTGAGGCCTCAACACACTAACGTTGCAGCGAAACGGGGGCGTTGGCTGCATCGCATGGTTGAATCCCTTGCGTGCTACACTCAGTGAGCGGCGTAGAAATAGATCGCGATAAACACCGCAAGAAGGAGAATTGCAGTAATCCACCAAACTCTCGTGATCGCGAGTCTTCGAGATGATCCAAATGCCTGCTTAACGAACTCTTCGTACTTGAAGTCCTCGTCCGGTAAATCCACCGCGTCGTATGCTTCAGCATTTTCTCGCCAGCCCGAAGTATGGTCTGCTCCACACTCCGCACACGCCAACGCGGTGCGAGGAACGTCTTCGCCGCACAACTGGGCAAACTTTCGGTGCGTTTAGCTTAACCCGTCATTGTTGTTCATTGATTATCTTCCGGACATTAAGCGAACATAGTTCTAACTAGACAGAGGTAAGCTACGGGCAAGGTCACCGGCAACATTGCTTGCATTCAATTCGAAACGGGACCGTTAGCTTCTCAACCGAAGCAACGATCTGCGCGAGGTAGACTATCTCTGGAACGACATAATGATTGGCGTCGCAGAGGCCTAACGAGAAAGAACTAGGCTCCCGTCATTACAGCGCCCGGTCAACCGCTGTCGAATATCCCCCTCTTATTGCTCGTGGCCAGGACTCGCCTAGGGGAATTGAGATAGCAGCATCGGGGGAAACAGACGCGGTGATCTAATCTTCCGTCCTACATCGAAAAAGACATTCAGGGCTGGTATTTTTGTCGTAAAAGTCTGTTTCTCCGCCCATATTAGCTAACCTACGAAACCGGTACCGGGAACTCTACAGGAGGGCGGAGCGCCGTTCCAGACCACGCATTGGACCGTAGTATTGCAGGCGGCCAAGGGCGATTCTGACGAATCGCGCAAAGCACTTTCCACATTTAGTGAGGCATATTGGCCGCCGCTCTACGCGTTTATCCGGCGTCGCGGCTACCCGTCCAGCGAAGCGCAAGATTTTACCCAGTCCTTCTTTGCTCATTTACTGGAGCGCGCGGCATTGAGCCACGCGGATCAAACGAAGGGACGCCTCCGCACTTTTCTGCTGGGATCGCTGGAAAACTTTCTGGCTAACGAATACAAGTTTTCACGAAGGATCAAGAGGGGCGGCGGACGAGAGATCCTTTCACTCGACGAAAATTTTGCACAGGTCGAAGCGGCGATGGCTGCGACCTCGGAGCTTGGCAATTTGGCTTCCTATGATGTTCTCTGGGCGTCCAATATCGTTGAACATGCCTGGAAGAATCTAGAAAAATCCTTGGCCGCTCAAGGAGATGCGGAGTCGCTCGAACTACTAAAGCCATTCATTGCCGGCGGCGATGGCGACCTGCCAAACCAAGAAGAAATCGCCAGTCGATTGAAAGTTCCGGTTGCGACAGTGCGGACCTGGATTGCACGGCTTCGACAACGATATCGGCAATGTCTGCGTATGGAGGTCGCAAGCACCGTCTCCGACCCCGCCGATGTCGATGAAGAGCTCCATTACCTTTATGAAATCCTGCTGAGGTGAAGACGGCCGAACGCAATCCAGAGTCGGAACTGCGCAGTCCAGCGAACTGTACCTTGTGCGGACGGCCGCTCACGCGAGTTGGTCAGAATCAAAAATGTCTGCGTTGCCTGGTGAGTGTCGGGATTGGTGACGAGGATGAACAAACGCAACCGTCGACCACGCGATTAACGCCTCGAGGGTTGAAATACGCGCAGTTTGAAGTGGAGATGGCCGCAGACGGTTTTCCTTTCGAATTGGGTGCTGGAGCGATGGCGGTAACCTACCGCGCTCGCGATACGATATTGAATTCAGAGGTTGCGCTGAAGGTGATTGATCGCAGCGTGGCTAAAAATCCCGGTGTGCAGTCGCGCTTCCTGCGTGAAGCGCGAGCAGCAGCACAAATTCGTCATCCCAATGTTGCCCGCGTAAGTCATTACGGAGAACAGGACGGGGAATGCTTTTACGCGATGGAGTTGGTGGACGGTGAAACGCTGGAAGCTCGGGTTCTCCGCGATGGTCCTCTGCCACTCGATCTTGCCTTGGAAATAATCGAACAAACTGCACGCGCGTTGGTGGCAGCAGAGGCGTGCGGCGTGGTGCACCGCGACATCAAACCATCCAACATCATGCTCGAGTCTGATCCGAGCGGGGCGCCGGTAGTCAAAGTAATTGATTATGGAGTCGCCAAGGTGTTGACAACTCAAGCTGGTGCAGGTGCCCAG
>Ga0081540_1000128_pt1 | contig 80512 bp, 75 predicted proteins | sample TabmetS2T1R1_FD_71024 | JGI IMG/M metagenome (GOLD analysis project Ga0081540, IMG submission 71024) | Tabebuia heterophylla rhizosphere microbial communities from the University of Puerto Rico - S2T1R1 | ecosystem: Host-associated > Plants > Roots > Rhizosphere ...
GGGGCGCACAACGCGGATGGTGCAGCCGAGAAAAGCCTGCCCGGCCGAGGCGAGACGTCTGGTTTCCGCTTCGCCGCCGTCGAGCACGTGCTGCGGCGGGGGGAGCAGCGACGCGAGGATGCACTCGGTCATGCCGTAGATCTGGGTGAGGATCGGCCCGAACGCCGCGATCGCGCGGCGCAGGACCGGCACCGGCATCGGCGCCGAGGCGTAATGGATGCAGCGCATGCTCGACTTGTCGACCGCCGCGAGCCCCGGGCTGTCGAGCAGCCGCTGCACCATGATCGGCGCAAGATGCGCGCTGGTGACCCGCTCGGCCGCGATCGACTGGAGGATTGCCGCCGCGTCGAAGCTCGCATGCAGGACGATGCTCGCGCCGACGATCGCGAAGGCGAGCTGCTCGATGCGGCCGCCGATGTGGAACATCGGCATGACGATCAGCATCACATCGGTCGCGCGCGCCCCCCCGCCCTCGTGCGAGATGCCGCGCGCCGCCGCGACGATGGCGCGATGGCTCAGCATGACGCCCTTCGGCCGGCCGGTGGTGCCGCTGGTATAGATCAGGTAGGCGGTGTCGGTCTCGACGATCGGGACTTCGGGCGGCGCGTCGGACGCCTGAGCCGTGACCTCGGCATAGACTTCGGCGCCCTCATGCGCGCCGCTGATGCACAGGGTCAGGCGCAACGTCTCGACCGAGCGCATGATCTCCGCGGCCACGTCCTTGAACTGCGCATGGAAGATCAGCGCCGCCGGCTCGCAGTCGCGACAGATGTCGGCGAGCTCGGCCGCCGACAGGCGGTGGTTCATGTTGACGATGATGATGTTGGCGCTCTCGCAGGCGCCGAAGACCTCGAGATATTCGACGCAGTTCGGCGCCAGCACCGCGACGCGCTCCTGCGGGCGGATGCCGCGCGACAGGAGCACGTTGGCGAGGCGGAACGCACGTGCGGCGAGCTCCGCATGGGTGACACGCTGCCGCTCGAACACGACCGCCACGCGATCGGCGTGGTGGCGGGCATTCCTCAGGATGATGTCGCGGAGGTTCACGGCGGCACGGCCTCACTTCATCGCGCAGCCGCTGTCGGCGAGCGACAGGAAAGCCTGCTCGCCCGGTACGGTCGAGATGAGCTTGTAGAAGTCCCAGGGCCTGCGCGACTCCTCGGGCGTCTTGACCTGGAACACGTGCACGTCGTGGATCTTGCGGCCGTTCGCCAGGATGCGCCCGTTGCCGAACAGCGGATCGTCGGTCGGCATGTCCTTCATGGCCGCGACCGCCTTGCGGCCGTCGCCGGCGTCACCGATCGACTGGACCGCCTTGAGATAGTGCAGCACGGCGGCATAAACCCCGGCCTGCATCATGGTCGGGTAGCGTCCGTTGTTGCGCGCGGCCCAGCGCTCGCTCCACGCCCGCGTGCCCGGCGTCAAATCCCAATAGAAGGTCTCGCTGATGTAGAGGCCGTGCGTCGTCGCGAGGCCGAGCGCCTGGATGTCGGTGATCATGGTCGACAGCCCGACGATGACCTGCCCGCCCTTCGGCAGCTGGAACTCGTTGGCCTGCTTGATTGCATTGGCGGTGTCGGTCCCACCGTTGGCGAGGGCGATCACGTTCGCGCGCGACGCCTGGGCCTGAAGCAGATAGGACGAGAAATCCGACGAGTTGATCGGGTGACGCACCGACCCCAGCACCTCGCCGCCGCTGGCGACCACCACCTTGCTGGTCTCGTCGCGGAGATTGTAGCCGAACGTATAGTCGGCGGTGAGGAAGAACCAGGTGCGATTGCCGCGCTTCACCAGCGTGCTGCCGAGCGCGCTCGATTGCGACCACGTATCGTAGGTCCAGTGCACTGTATTCGGCGAGCAAGCCTTCCCGGTCAGCGCCGTCGTGCCGCCGGCGGAGACGAGAATGGCCTTGTTCTTGTCGCGGGCGATGTCGTTGACCGCGAGTGCGACGGCCGAATTGCCGAGATCGGCGATGACGTCGACCTTCTCGAGATCGAACCAGCGGCGGGCGATCGACGCGCCGATGTCCGGCCGGTTCTGATGATCCGCCGCGACGACCTCGATCGGCAGGCCGGCGACCTTGCCGCCGAAGTCCTCGATGGCCATGCGCGCCGACAATGTCGAGCCGGGACCCGAGCTGTCGGCGAACACGCTCGACTGGTCGTTGAGCACGCCGATGCGCACGACACCATCGGCCGCCCGCGCCGCCGTCAACGACACGAGCACGAACAGGCAGGCGGCAACGCTCAGTGCATGACGATGGCACATCGGAACCTCCCTCGCGCCAGTTTTGTTGGAGCATGATCTTTTCCGAAAACCGGCGTCCACTTCTCGGGATCATGCTCTATCGCGGCTTCTGCGGCCGCGTTGCTCAAAACGTCCGGGCTTGCACGAGCAAGCCGGACGGGATCAGCCCGGATGCGATTCCAGGCCGGGCTTGAACTTGCCCTGCAGGAAGTCGCCGATGCCGTCCTTGCGCCAGGCGTCGTTCTGGCGCTGGACCAGCTCGAGCTCCTTCGCCATCGAGAAATTCATCGCCGCTTCCCAGCTCATCTCGAGCGAGTGACGGTAGCCGTCCTTGGTCGCGCGCAGCGCCTGCGCGTCCTTGTCGGCGATCCGGCGCGCGATGGCCATGGTCTCGTCGCACAGCTTCGCCTGCGGGAACGCCTTGTTGATGAAGCCCATGCGCGCGGCCTCGACGCCGTCGAACGTGTCGCCGGTCATGCCGTAGAACAGCGCGTCGCGCGGCCGCATCAGGTTGGCGAGCGACTTCGACACCGGCCCGCCGGGAAACAGCTTGAAGTTGATCTCGGAGAGCCCGAACGTCGCGGTCTCCGATGCGAAGGCGAGATCGCAGCCTTCGACCAGCGAGAACGCGCCGCCGAAGCAATAGCCGTTGATCATGGCGATCACGGGCTTCGGATAGTAGCGCAGCGTGCGCCCGCGCCACTCGACCGCCATCCTCCAGACCGCCTCGTACTCGGCCGGCTTGTCCTTCAGCGCGATGAAGAATTCCTTGAGGTCCATGCCGGCGCAGAACACGTCGCCGGCGCCGGTGATGATCAGGACCTTCACGTCGGCGTCGCCGCGCAGCTCCTCGAGCGCGGCCGTCATGTCGCGATGCAGCTGCGGGCTCATCGCGTTGCGCTTGGCGGGTCGGTTCAGCGTGATCGTGGCGATCCCGTCCGTCTTGTCGATCAGCAGCGTTTCGAATGGCACGGGTGGCTTCCTCCACGGGGGATGCGTTTCGTTGCCGTTATCCTCGCGTCGGCAAGATATTTGTCAAATCTCTAGTTTGGATCATATATATTATCCGTATGAATATCAGACGCAGCGATCTCAACCTGCTCGCGGTGTTCGAGGTGCTGATGCAGGAGCGCAACGTGACGCGCGCGGCGCAGCGGCTCGGCCTGTCGCAGCCCGCGGTCAGCGCCGCGCTCGGCCGGCTGCGCCGCAATCTCTCCGACCCGCTGCTGGTGCGCAGCGGTCACGGCATGCGGCCGACCGCGCGCGCCGAGCAGCTGGTGCGGACCGTCGCGCAGGCGCTCGACTCGATCGAGACCACGGTCGCGGTCGGCGCCACCTTCGTGCCGGCGCAGGCGGTGCGCTCATTCACGCTGATGCTGTCGGACATCGGCGAGATCATCTATCTGCCGCGGCTGATCGAGCGCGTGCGCACCGAGGCGCCCGGCGTGCAGATCTCGGTGCGGCGGCTCGCCCGGCCGCTGATGGCGGACGAGCTCGGCGTCGGCAGCGTCGACCTCGCGCTCGGCTGGGCCGAACGCGTGCCGGACGACATCCGCCAGCATGCGCTGTTCGACGAGACCTTCGTCTGCATCCTGCGGCCGGGGCATCCGCGCGTCGGCCGCAAGCTCAGTCTCGCGCAGTTCCTGTCCGAATGGCACCTGGTGGTCGGGCGGCACGATCCGGGACCGGACCTGTTCTTCCGCTCGCTCGACGGCAACCTGGTGCGCGAGCTGACGCAGCGGGGCGTCGAACGCAAGGTGGCACTGCGCCTTCCCCACTTCCTCGCAGTGCCGAACGTGATCGCGAGCACCGACCTCCTCTGCGTGGTGCCGCGCATGCTGGCGGAGGTCTACGCGGCGCAGGGCCAGGTGCGCTTCGTGCCGCTGCCGGTCAAGGTCGAGAGCTTCCGCGTCTCGCAGTTCTGGCACCAGCGGTTCGACACCGACCAGGGCAACGCCTGGCTGCGTGAGGTCATCCGCGAGCAATTGGCGCCGCGGCGCGGCAGGCGATAGTCACGAGTTCCGCTTCGCCTCGGCCGGCTTGGAGCGCGGGCGGAACACGACGAAGTGCGACATCGAGAAGTTGAACACGAAGCTGACCAGGACGGCGCAGGCCTTGGCGGCCCAGACCGGAATGAACTGCGCGGCGATCACCAGGGTCGCCGTGTTGGCGACCACGCCGAGCAGGCCCGAGCCGACGAACGCCGCCCACGCGCGCCAGCTCAGCCGGCGCCCGGTCTCGGCCGCGAAAGTGATGGTCGAGTTCATCAGGTAGGAGCCGGACGCGGCGATGAACCAGCTCAGCACGTTGCACACCACCAGCGCCACGTTCGCCGGGCTGCCGCATTGGCAAAGCTCCGCGAGCGCGGTGAGCGCGCCAAGCGGCGCGGCGTGGCTGACCGCGAAGCCGTAGAACACCAGGAACAGCGCGTAGTCGACGGCCGTGTTGACGACGCCGATCAACGCGAAGCTCGCCGCCTTGCGCAGGATCGCGAGCCGCGCCTCGATCAGGGCGAGCGCGGCGGGGAAGCGGGCGCGGAACCAGTCGGCCATAACCATGCGTCCGCTTAGCGCATGTCCCGGAAAAGTGGAAACCGGTTTTCCGAATAGGACATGCGCCAATTAATCAAGCACGGCGAAACTGTCGCAGCGAGGCCTCAATCCGACGACAAGCCATGCCTATATGAGCTATAAGTTCCTGTGAGGGACCAATGAGATGACGGCACCAACACGACCCAAGGCGACACCGACCCGATCCCCTGCCCCGCACGACAACGGGGCGGGCGCCGGGCTGTCGATCGTCGTGCCGGTGTTCAACGAGTCGGCCGGGCTGCCGCACCTGCATGAACGGATCGCCGCCGTCGCGCAGACCTTGCGCGACACGCGCGGGCTCGCCTGCGAGGTGGTCTATGTGGACGACGGCAGCCGCGACGACACGCTCGCGGTGGCGCGGTCGCTGCCCGCGCACGGCATCGACGTCCAGGTGGTCGCGCTGTCGCGCAATTTCGGCAAGGAAGCCGCCCTGCTCGCCGGGCTCGATCACGCGCGCCGCGGCGCCATGCTGTTCATGGACGGCGACGGCCAGCATCCGCCGAAGCTGGTCGAGACGCTGGTCGGCCACTGGCTCGACGACGGCTTCGACGTCGCCTACACCGCCAAGGCGCATCGCGAGAACGAGTCGTTCCTGCGCCAGCTCGGCGGCAAGGTGTTCTACGCGCTGATCAACTGGGGCGCGCGCCAGCCCATCCCGGAGGATGCCGGCGACTTCCGGCTGCTCTCGCCGCGCGCCGCCGCAGCGCTGCGGCAGCTTCCCGAGCGCAACCGCTTCTTCAAGGGCCTCGCGTCCTGGATCGGCTTTCGCCAGATCCGCGTCGACTACGAGCCGGCCGAGCGCAAGCACGGCCAGACCAGCTGGAACGTCCGCTCGCTGGTCGGCCTCTCGGTCGAGGGCCTCACCTCGTTCTCGGTCGCGCCGCTGCGGTTCGCGAGCCTGTTCGGCATCATCCTCGCGGTGACGGCGCTGCTGTTCGGCGCGCAGATGCTGTTCGAGGTGCTGTTCTACGGCATCGCCGTGCCCGGCTATCCGTCGCTGATGGTCGGCATGATGGTGATCGGCGGCGTACAGCTGATCGTGATCGGGGTGATGGGCGAGTATATCGGCAAGATCATGTGGGAGCTGAAGGCGCGTCCGGTCTATTTCGTCGCCGAGCACAGCGTGAGGCCGGCTGACGCCGACGCACGCGATGACGCGGCGGAGCGCCGGACGGCGGCCGAGTAGGTTGGTGTGGGGATTGACGCGTGAGCGCGGTGGCTGAGGCGCAGCTCGCAACGGTGGTGGCGGGGCAGGATGCTCCGCTGCGGCGCATCTGGCTGTGCGCCGACGACTACGGCATCGCCCCGGGCGTCAACACCGCGATCCGCGACCTGATCGTGCGCGGACGCCTCAACGCCACCTCGGTGATGGTGCTGGCGCCGAGCTCAACACGCTCCGAGGCAGTGTCGCTGTCGATCCTCAACACGATGAGCAAGCGGGCGGCGATCGGCCTGCACGTGACGCTGACCGCGCCGTTCCGTCCGGCGAGCAAGAATTTCAAGCCGCTCAAGCACGACGCATTCCTGCCGCTGAAACGGCTCCTCCGCACGGCCATGATGGGCAAGCTCGACGCGCCCTCGATCGCGGCCGAGGTGACCGCGCAGTTCAAGGCGTTCCAGAACCTGTTCGGCCGCACGCCGGATTTCGTCGACGGCCACCAGCACGTGCACCTGTTTCCGCAGATCCGCGACGCGGTGCTCGCCGCCACGATGGAGCACGCGCCGCAGGCCTGGGTGCGCCAATGCGGCCGCCGTACCCCGCTCCGCAAGCGGTTCGGCGATCCCAAGGGTCTGCTGCTCGACTATCTCAGCCGCGATTTTCGCCGCCGCGCCGAGCGGCTCGGCCTGCGTACCAATCCCGGCTTCGCCGGCACCTACCACTTCGGCGCGGCGGCGCCGTTCGCAAAACTGTTTCCGCGCTTCCTCGACGACCTGCCCGACGGCGGCCTGGTCATGTGCCATCCCGGCGTGGTCGACGCCGAGCTCGAGCGGCTCGACCCGCTGACCACGCTGCGCGCGCACGAGCTCGCCTATTTCAACGGCAACGAGTTCTTGGCCGTGCTGGCACGCCACCAGGTGGCGCTTGCCGAAGAGCCGCGCGCTGCGCCGGGCGCCCACCAGCCTGCCGCGGTAACACGCAACCACGCCGAGCCAGCCTGATTGTCCTGTCGCGTGAGGGGTTTGAGTGCCCGGTGCGACCGCCTGCCGCTGTCATCTTTCCCCCATTCCGCCCGCCTAGAAGGTTTCCCATATGACGGTCGCACCGTCAGGCCGAAACGGCCGCCAGAGGAGAGACCGATGACCCCGCAGGAACGTCAGCTGGTTGCGGAATTGTTCGACCGCCTTGCGTCGCTCGAAGGCGAGCGGCGCGATCCCGACGCCGAGCGGGTGATCGCGGAGGGCCTCTCACGCGCGCCCAACGCGAGTTACGCGCTGGTGCAGACGGTGCTGGTGCAGGACGAGGCGCTCAAGCGCGCCGACGCCCGCATCCGCGAGCTCGAGGCCAATCTCGGCGTCGAGCCGCCGCGCGAAGGCGGCGGCTTCCTCGACACCATGCGCGACGCCATGTTCGGACGGCGCGATGACGGCCGCGGCTCGGTGCCGACGGTGCGTCCGGGCGAGCGCCCGATGGGCGTGCCGCCGGGCTTCCGCACCGGCCAGGATCAGCAGGGCGGCTCGCCGTGGGGCGGCGGCGGACCCGCGGGTGGACCAATGGGTGGCGGCGGCCCGTACGGCGGCGGCCCGATGCAGCAGCCGCAAGGCGGTGGCGGCGGCTCGTTCCTCGGCACCGCGGCGGCGGCCGCGGCGGGCGTGATCGGCGGCAGCCTGCTGCTCAACAGCATCCGCGGCATGTTCGGCCAGCAGCCCGGGCAGGCGCACGGTGCGTTCGACCCGGGCCTGTCGGGCGGCGGTGATCGCTCGCCCTGGGGCTCGGGCGGATCGGGCGATCTCGCCCGCGAAGCGGGATTGAACGATATCGGCTCGAACCGCTCGGCGGGCTACGACGACGGCAACCAGCGCACCGCGTCGTTGTTCGGCGGCGACAATGACGACGAGCCGGACGGCGACGAGTTCAACAGCGACGGCGATGTCGATATCGACACGGATACCGCGTAGCGGCGCACTGGGCCACGGCCCAACGTTTGCAAGCGCGGCGGCACCACCGCCGCGCTTTGCTTTGCTACACTGACACCTCTTCGTGCCCGGGGGACCGACGATGCGTCTTGCTCGCACACTCACGCTTGCCGCTTGCGTCGCGATCATCGGCCTGGCGCTCGGCCACGCCCAGGACGGCTATCCCTCGCGCACCGTAAAAATCGTCGTCGCGACCGGACCGGGCGGCGCGACCGACGTCACCGCGCGCAGCGTGGCGCAGACGCTCAACGAGAGCCTCGGCCAGTACTTCGTGGTCGAGAACCATCCGGGCGCGCGCGGCCTGATCGGCGTCAACGCCATGCTGCGCGAGAAGCGCGACGGCTACACGCTCCTGCTCATGGCGAGCAGCCAATCGGTGCTGCCGGTGCTCTACGACCTGCCCTACGATCCGGTTGGCGACTTCAGCCCGATCGCACTCGTCACCATCGTGCCGGTCATGCTGGTGACCAAGGCCGACCTGCCGGTGACGTCGGTCGCCGAGCTGGTTCAGTACGCGAAGAAAAACCCGAGCGAGATGGCCTACGGCTTCCAGGGCGGCGTGACACAGCTCGCCGCCGCCCTGTTCGCCAAGCGCGCCGGCTTCGAGGCGATCGCCGTGCCGTTCATGTCGTCGGCCCATGTCGCGACCGAGCTGCTCGGGGGCCGGCTCACCTTCGTGATGATGACCGCCGAACAGGCCAAGCCGCTCGCCGACGCGGGCAAGCTGCGCGTGCTCGCGACCGCCGGCGCGAAACGCGCGAGCGCATTCCCCGATACGCCGACGCTCGCCGAGCTCGGCCTGCCGATCGACGGCACCGGCTGGTTCGGCCTGGTCGGGCCGCGCGATCTTCCCAAGGCGGTGTCCGACAAGCTCTACGCGACGCTCAAGGCGAATTATATCGGCAAGCCGGCGCAGACGAAGCTGGTCGAGGCCGGCATGGAGCCGGCGGATTACGGACCGGCCGAGTTCACCGCGCGGCTGAAAGACGAGATCGAGCGCTACATCCGCATCGGCGCCGAGCTCGGGATCAAGAAGATCAAGCTGTAATACGATGGACGAGAACTAAAGAGGCCGCCGCGGGGACGCGGCGGCCTCAGGTCATCGGACGAGCGGAGGTTCAAGTCGCGCGTCAGATTACCCCTCCCTGTCAGATGACAATCACCCGGGTGCCGACCTTCACGCGCCCGTACAGATCGATGACGTCCTCGTTGCGCATGCGGATGCAGCCCGACGACACCGCGGTGCCGATCGTCCACGGCTCGTTGGAGCCGTGAATGCGATAGAGTGACGAGCCGAGATACATGGCGCGCGCGCCGAGCGGATTCTCCGGACCGCCGGCCATGAAGTGCGGCAGGTCGGGACGCCGCTGCAGCATCTCCTTGGGCGGACGCCAGTCCGGCCACTCGCGCTTGGCGGAGATCTGCTTGACGCCGGCCCAGGTGAAGCCGGGCCGGCCGACGCCGATGCCGTAGCGCAGCGCCTTGCCGTCGCCCTGCACCAGGTAGAGGAACCGCTGCGGCGTGTCGATGACGAGGGTGCCGGCCGCTTCCTTGCCGTCGTAGCTGACGGTCTGGCGCTCGTATCTCGGATCCATTGCGCGCTGCTCGGAGCCCTGCCCTGGCACGCGGATGTAGGACGGATCGGATGCGTAGTCCGGCTCGACCGGATAGCGCGGACGCGACGCGTAGCCGGCGCCGTTGCCGCCGAACAGGAACTCGATGAACCCGCCGCCGAGATTGCCGTCTGCCGCGGCGACGCGCACCGGCGCCGGCTGCGCCGCCGGCGCGGCCGGCAACTGGTTGGGTGGAGGAGGAAGCGGCTCGGCCATGGCCGGCACCGCAAGCACGCTCACGAGGAGCGTCTTGAGAACCATACGCTGCATCGACGTACTCTGTACTGTTCGTCGGGCGACGGGATCGCCGCCTGTTCACGCGGGCAATTAACGGACGAAACAAAAACCGAATGGTAAACGCACGGGCGCTTCGGGCTTAACCGTGTCTCGAAACGCGCTGTTCATCATGACATAGTTGATGCCGCGTAAAATCCGACCCGCCATGGTTAATCGGACGTTGTGCGAATACGCCACGCACAGTTCCTCTCGCATCAACGGAAACCGAGTCTTAAGCGCGCTGCGGTTAGATGCCGCGTGGCGAGATCGACATTGCGGTCGATCGCTGGCGACGACAGGGGGCTACACGTGCAGCGTAAGGTGTTTCGCATCGACGCGATGGGGCGGACAATTGCGACGCCGTCGGGACAAGATGCGCAGGCGGCGTTCCGTCACTCCGAGCTCTTGCGCGAGATCCGCTCGCTGCGCTCGGTGTCGACGTCGACCGAGGCGGTCACCGAGCGGGTGCTCGAATCCTACAAGCTGCAGATCGCCGAGGCGCAGAAGCTCAAGAACGAGCTCGATCTCATCAACGACGCCATCAACAGGACCAAGCACGAGCTTGCGACCGTGCACGTCACCGGCTTCCAGGGCCCCGAGATGACGCGAGTCACCAACGAGCTCGACGCGGTGGTCGACGGCACCGAGAGCGCGACACAGAACATCCTCAACGCGGCCGAGGAGATCGACCAGCTCGCCAACACGCTCGGCGCGTCGGTCAAGACCGAGCAGGAGAAGGGCCTCGCCAGCGACATCCAGGACAAGGTGGTCCAGATCTTCGAGTCCTGCAATTTCCAGGACCTCACCGGCCAGCGCATCACCAAGGTGGTCTCGACGCTGCAGTTCATCGAGACGCACATCAACCGGATGATGGAGATCTGGGGCGGCCTCGAGGCATTCCAGGAGTTCGCGCCGGAAGCCTTCGCCGAGCGCGAGGGCGACGCCAAGCTGCTCAATGGACCGAAGCTCGCCGACGAAGCCGGTCACGCATCGCAGGACGACATCGACGCACTGTTCGCGTGAGCGGGACGCGTCTCCCGTTTCAGCAATGGTTCGCTAGCCCTTCGGCCGGCGGATCGCCGCCAGGCACACCAGCGCGATCGCCGCGAGCGCGGCAATCAGCGCCAGCGCCGCCATGTCGGAGCTGCGCTCGGCCACGAACGCGAACACCAGCGGCGCGGCCGCCTGCATCACCAGCCACGGCCCGCCGATGCGCCCGACCAGCAGGCCGTAGCCGGACGGCCCGAACAGATAGAGCGGGACGGTGCCGCGCGCGATGGTGATCAGGCCGTTGGTCATGCCGAACATGATGGAGAACGCGGCGGCGACCGGCACCGAGACGCCGAACACGAACAGCATGGCGAACGCGGTCAGCACCAGGCCGACGGCGAAGCGCGCGACATTGAGCGGATGGACGTTGCCGGCGAAGGTGAACTCGATCAGCCGCGCGGCGACCTGGGCCGGGCCGAACAGCGCGCCGATCGCGACCACGGTCGCGGCGTCGAGGCCGGCGCGGCCGAACATCGCCAGGAGATGCGCCGACAGCGCCGACGGCACGAAGGCATAGGCTGCGAACGCGGTCGCGACCAGCAGGAAGGCGGAGCCGCGCGCCGGCAGCACCGCCGGGCGCGGCGCGACCTCTCCGCCAGGCGTCGGCGGCGTCGGCGCGGCGCGGCCGCGCGGCAGCACGAAGGCATGCAGCGGCGCGGCGACGAACGCGAGCAGCGCCGCGTAGACGAGATAGGTGCCGCGCCAGTCGAGCGCGGTGAGCAAGGCCTGCGTCACCGGCCAGCTCACCGTCGAGGCAAAGCCGCCGATGAAGGTGAGCGCCGTGATCGGCCGCCGCGCCGCGGCGCCGAAGATGCGCCCGAGCGAGGCGAAGGCCGGATCGTAGAGCCCGGCGGCCATCGCCACGCCGAGCATGACCCAGACCGCCATGTAGGCGACGACGCCCTGCACATTCGCCAGCGCGAACAGACCAACGGCGCCGGTGAGCGAGCCGATGGTCATGACCACGTGGCCGCCGCGGCGGTCGATCATGGCGCCGATGTGGCGGGAGACGAGGCCGGCGACGAGGAGGCCGAGCGAGAAGCCGCCCATAGCGAACGATGCCGACCAGCCCTGATCGGCGGCGATCCGCGGCACGGTGAGGACCGGCGGATAGAACAGCGCGCCCCAGGCGAGGATCTCGGTGACCCCGAGCACCGGCACGGCGCGCCAAGGATCGGAAAACCAGCCTGACCACTGGCGGAACCACCGGCCGGTCAGGAGATCGTGAAGCCTCGTCATCCGAACGGTGGATGCGTGCGGGGGCACGCGATGACATATGCCGGCATGGATCAAGAAGGATAGTCTCGATGCATGCCCCCGCCAACCCGCGTCTCGCCGGAATGAGCTCGCCGCTGCTGGAGCCATGCACGGTCGTCATGTTGCATGGTACCGGCAACAGCGGCGCCATGTGGCGCCGTGTCAGCGATGCCCTGCCGATCGGCTGCGTGGCCGTGACGCCCGACCTGATCGGCTACGGCAGCGGGGCCGCGTGGCCGGCCGGCGCGGCAGCCTTCAGCATGGTCGACGAGGTGCGCGCCGTCATTCCGGCGCTGCCGGCGAACTGCCACCACTTCCATCTGCTCGGATATTCCTACGGCGGCGCGGTCGCGCTCGCCTGGGCGCTCGCCGAGCCGCGGCGCGTGCTCAGTCTCACGCTGATCGAGCCGGTGTTTCCGCTCGCCCTCGCCTATCGCGACGAGCACGCGGCCTATGCCGAGGTCGGCCGCCTGCGCGATGCATTCGTCGCGCTGACGCGAAGCCGCCGACGCGACGAGGCGCTGCGGCTGTTCGTCGATTTCTGGACCGGCGACGGCGCCTGGGACGGCATGTCCGAGGCCGCACGCGCGACCATGCTCGGCTATGCCGACAAGATCGTGCTCGACTGGACGGCGGCCTTCGCCAATGATCCCGGCGCGGAGCGCCTCGCCGCGCTCGCCATGCCGGTCGCGCTCCTGTGCGGCGACCGCAGCCCCGAACCGATGCGCCGCCTGGTCGAGGCGCTCAGTATGCTGCTGCCGGGAAGCATGCGCACCGTCGTGCCCGGCGCGAACCACATGCTGCCGTTCACACATGCCGCGGCGGTGATCGAGGTGATGAAACTGCAGGTCGACGTGTAACCGCGCTACGGCAACGTCTTCACCAGCACCGCGGCATTGCTCGGGCACAGCTTCGCGAATTCCTCGGTGGCGCTGATGGCCGGCGGGACGTCCTTGCGCTCGCACGGCGCGTAGCCGAGCTGCGCGAAGAACGGCGCCGCCGAGGTGGTGAGCAGATAGACCGACTGGCACCGGTGCACCACGGCTTCGCGCTCGAGTGCGGTGACGATGGCGCGTCCGACGCCGCGTTCGCGCAGCGGCGGCAGCGTCACCACCGAGCGGATCAGCGCATCGGCGCCGTGCACTTCGAGACCGCCGAATCCAACCGGCACGTCGCCGTCGACGAAGCGCCAGAACAGCTTGCCGGGCGCGGTGACGTCGGATGCGGGAAGGCCAACCCTGGTGAGGGCGGCGATGAGTGCGTCACGTTCCCAGGCGGCCAACGGTTCACCGAACAGCCGCGGTACCGCGCGTGTCATCACAGCAGGTCCTGCATCTTGTTGTGAGAGGTGCCGCGGCGCGCCTTATGCCACATCTCCATCGGGCGCCGCTCACGCCTTCGGCGTGCAGCGCACGTAGATCATGGTACCGTAGCGGCCCGCGACCTCGGGATCCATCCACCGCAGCACCAGCACGCGGCCGTCGAACGAGACGATCTCGCGATCGTTCGGGCCGGCCGCCGGCTCGCCGCTCGGACCGATGTAATTGAGGCCGCCCGTCGCCGCCTTGATGTCGAGCTCCTGGATGCGCGGATTGTCGTAGAGATGCATCATCACGCCGCCGCTCGGACCGCGCGCGATCGTGTAGGGTTGGCCACACTGGCCGCGCGCCTGCGCTTCGGTGCGGGCGCGGTCCTCCGGCTTCTGAAACGAGGCAAGACCCCAGCGGCCGACCAGATCGTCGGAGCGCACTGTCGGGGTCGGCGCCGGCGCGGCCGGCGGCTCCGATCCGCCGCCGAGACCACCGAAGCTGGGCATGCTCCCGGCGCAGCCGGCGAGCGCGAGCGCAGCCAGAGCCGCCGCGACCGCCGGCAGAAAAGCGGGACGTGCACAGGTCATGTCGGGGCTCCTCGGACTCGTATTTTGCGTCACTTTGATGACCGGCCGCCAGCAGGGTGCATGGGCTTATTCTGTCAGGACTTTCGGCCAAAGCCCATGCCTGATGGGCGGTGTTCGCACATTATGCGGCGGTTCCCATGAATACGCCCTTACGGCATACGCAGTTTCGTCAGGTCAGCCGTCGCTCGGATTACCGCCCTACCGTTTCGGCGCTTTGTTCGGCGCTTTGGGCAAAGCGTCCTCCTTGATGTTCAAGGCGTGGATGTCGTCCGCATCCGTGAAGTCGTAGTCGGTTCGGAATCCAACCGAGTGAATGCCGTCGAGCGCCGCGAGGTCGTCCATCTCGTTGACGTCGCCGGTGACGCCGATCGCGCCGACCACCTCGCCGGCCTGGTCGCGGATCAGCTGGCCGCCGCCTTCGAGAAACATCGGGCCGTCGGACAGCTTCTCGAGATTGGCCATGAAGATCGGTTTCTCGCGCGACTTCTGCAACACGAGCCGCGACGAGCGGCCGAGCGCGAGCGCGGCGAACGCCTTGCCATAGGCGATCTCGAAGCGCATCAGCGAGGCGCCATCCTGCTTCAGGAAAGCTTTCACGCGACCGCCGGCATCGAGCACGATCGCCGCGAGCGGGCGCAGCTTGTGCTTCGCCGCAAAGGCGAACGTGCCCTCGATGATCCGCACCGCCTCGTCGAGGCTGATGGCGCGCTGCATGTAGTTGCTGTCGCGCCCGCGTTTGGCCTTCGGCATTGAATTTCCTCGTCACCAACGTCGCCCGGCTGTCGTATATATCAATCGGCGGCGGTTCGCATCGGCTGGAGAAATTCGATGGCAATTTGGCTGACCCGGCGGACGTGCACAGCGGCGGTGACGATGCTCGTCCTCGCGGCCGGCCTGCCGGCCCGCGCGCAAGAGCCGATGACGCTGCGCGTCAATGCCTTTCCCAATGCCAAGGCGCTGCCGCTGCATGCCGGCATCGCCAAGGGCATCTTCGAAAAGCAAGGGTTCAAGGTCGAGCTGACGCTGACCGAGAATTCGCGCAGCCAGCGCGAGGGGCTCGCCGCCGGCAAATCGGACATCGTGCATTCCGCGGTCGACAACGCGATCGCCATGATCGAGGTGGCGAAGCAGGACGTGGTGATCGTGTCCGGCGGCGACAGCGGCATGAACGAGTTCTTCGTCCAGCCGGAGATCACCTCGTTCGCCGGCCTGCGCGGCAAGACCATCATCGTCGACGCGCCGGACACCGCCTATGCACTGCTCGCCAAGAAGATCCTGGCACAGCACGGACTGAAGCAAGGCGCCGACTATACGGTCAAGCCGGTCGGCGCCGGCGTCTACCGCTTCAAGGCGATGCTCGACGACAAGAGCAATGCCGGCGGCATCCTCAACCTGCCGTTCACGGTGCAGGCCGAGCAGGCCGGGCTCAAGAGCCTCGGCCGCACCGTCGACCTGCTCGGGCCGTACCAGGCGGCGGGCGCCTTCACGCTGCGCGCCTGGGCGCGCGAGCATGGCGCAGCGCTCGAGCGTTATCTCGCCGCCTATATCGAGGCGGTGCGCTGGGTGCGCGATCCAGCCAACAAGGCGGAGGCGGTCGCCATCCTGATCGACAAGCTCAAGCTCGATCCGGCGGCCGCGGGGCGCACCTACGAGCTGCTCATGGATCCCGGCTTCGGCTTCACGCCCGACGCCAAGTTCGATCTCACCGGCTTCCGTAACGTGCTGGCCCTGCGCGCCGAAATCGAGGGCGGCAGCGTGCCGACGCCCGAGCGCTATATCGATCTCGGCTACTTCGAGCGGGCACTCAAGACGCTCCGGTAACGGCGGCGGGCGGCTTTCTTTAATCACATTAACGATTTGGAGATACGTGCTTTGCCGCATCCGGGAATCCCCAAACAGACGCCGCGCCGGACTTGGATTACCTTGCCGACACGGGTGGGGAAGCGACCGCAGGAGGCAGTCATGGCTTCGGCAAAGCGCAACCAATCGCGGCTCGGCATCGATGCGAGCATCAATTTCCGCCAGCAATCCGCCTTTTGTCTCGCCATTGCCCGCACGCGTGAAGCCCCGGCCCAACAGCTCGGCCTGCTCCAGCTCGCCGACCACTGGCAGCGCACCGCCGACGCGTCGGACATCTGCCTGCGCGACGCGGACGACGACGAGCGGTCCTACACGGTCAGCCTGACGTAGTTTGCATTGCGCGTGATCTTGTCCGACCTGGCTTCGCCCGCCGAAGCATCAGGCCCAGCGGATAGACCTTGCTAGGGCTTCGCGCAGGCGGGAAACCGGTGACCACTTTTCGGGATCACGCGTTTCGATTGCGCGTGATCTTGTCCGAAAACCGGTGACCACTTTCCGGGATCACGCGCTGATCACGCTATAGGCCTTGCGCACGCGCTGATCGAGCAGGTCGAGCGCGCGCCCCAGCACCAGCTCCTTGAAATGCGCGGTCTGCTGATGCGCCGCGAAGGCAGCCTCGTCGACATATTGCTCGTAAAGCAGGAATTCGTTCGGGTCGTCCTTCGACCGGTTGGCGATGAAGCTGATGCAGCCCGGCTCCTGCTGGGGGCAGGTCTTGGCGAGCCGCGTGACGATCTCGGCGATCTCGTCGGCCTTGCCGTCCTTGGCGCGCCACGTCGCAGCGATCACGTGAACCATGTTGGGGGGTCCCTGGTCCGCAGGATGGGTTGAGCGAACGCGAAACCCATCAGGGTGCGGTGAGGCCGTTGATGGGTTACGCCATAGCCGTCGAAAGACGGGCGTGAACGCCCTCATCCTACGGACATTGCGTGAGACGACAAGGCCGGCGCTGGGCAACGCCAGCCTCGACCGTTCTCACTCCAAGCGTCACTCGGCGGCGCGCCGCGCGGCGTCGCCGTTGGCCGTCATCTTCTTGGCCGCGTTGTCGGCGACCTGCAGCGACAGCTCGGCAATACGGCGGCTGCTCTGCAGCACGCCCTCGACGTTCTCGCGGAGGAGCTCGCTGTGCAGCGCCGCGAAGTCCTGCGGCGTGCGGCAGCGCATCAGGTCGTCGATGCGGTTGAGATTGGTGTCCATGCGGCTGCGCATGAACTCGAACCACTCGCGCGACATGCCGCCGATGCCGCGCGCGAGCACGTTGGTCGATTGCAGCAGCGCCTCGACGTTGCGCGCCGACTGCTGCATCGCCTGCTGCGCCTCGTCGCCCGACAGCCCGAAGGTGCGCGCGAACTGATCGGTCGAGCGCTCGGTCATCTTCGTCGCCATATCGAGCCCGGCTTGCCAGGCGCTTTGCACCGTCTCGGCATTGTTCTGCAACAGATCAGCGCCGGCGCGCGCCATGTCTTCGCCCGCATCGGCCGCCGCGCGGCTCACCCGAGCCGCCTGCTCGACGGCCTTCTCGCCGGCCCGGCGCGTCGTCTCCTGCGCGTTCTGGTAGGCGTGCGCCATTTTCTCGTCCTGGCGTGGATTTGCCATGTCGTGCCTCCTCAACTTCTCGAAGCTTCGTGATTGTGCGTGTGGGGGTCGGAGGCCCCTCGGGGGCTTCCTAGGGGCAAATTTGGCGCCCGATGAGGGTTAAAACGTGTCGTCTTCGCGACCTGTTGCGGGCAGCGGCGATTTTGCTGCGGAACGGGTTCCAACCCGTGGCGAGAATGGAACCTTAACCTGGGGATCCGCCTCCGCAGACGGCGCGCGCGGCGTTTACCGAACCGGCGCACCAGTGCCTGACCTGCTTGACACGTCCGGCGCCAAGCCATATTTCCCGGGCGCCCCTGGCACTCTTTCAGGCCGAGTGCTAAAGGCCCCTGAATATCGTCTAAGCGCATGTCCTTGTTCGGAAAACTGCTTTCCACTTTTCCGGGACATGCGGATTATCCCGCCTTTTCAAGCCAATGCCGCGCGTACAAAGCGGCGATGAGGACGTCATGGCCAAAACGAAGTTCCGTCCCCTGCACGACCGGGTCGTCGTGAAGCGTATCGATGCCGAGGAGAAGACCAAGGGCGGCATCATCATTCCCGACACCGCCAAGGAGAAGCCCCAGGAGGGCGAGGTGGTCGCCGTCGGCTCCGGCGGCCGCGACGAGAGCGGCAAGCTGATCCCGATCGACGTGAAGCCCGGCAACCGCGTGCTGTTCGGCAAGTGGTCGGGCACCGAGGTGAAGATCGACGGCGAGGACCTCCTGATCATGAAGGAGTCCGACATCATGGGCGTGATCGCCTGAGCAACACGAACAACCGTCCGGACCAACCTCATGCGTCATCCATCAGTTTCGCGAAATGATGGATTGCCGGGTCAAGCCCGGCAGTGACCGCGGGGCGAAGTCGGGTCATCGCAATCAAACGGAGTAAATTTCTATGGCTGCCAAAGACGTACGTTTTGCCGGCGAGGCGCGCGAGAAGATGCTGCGCGGCGTCGATATCCTCGCCAATGCCGTGAAGGTGACGCTCGGCCCGAAGGGCCGCAACGTGGTGCTCGACAAGTCGTTCGGCGCCCCGCGCATCACCAAGGACGGCGTGACCGTCGCCAAGGAGATCGAGCTCGACGACAAGTTCGAGAACATGGGCGCGCAGATGGTGCGTGAGGTCGCCCAGAAGACCAACGACCTCGCCGGCGACGGCACCACCACCGCGACCGTGCTCGCGCAGGCGATCGTCCGGGAAGGCGCCAAGTCGGTGGCCGCGGGCATGAATCCGATGGACCTCAAGCGCGGCATCGATCTCGCCACCCAGGCGGTGATCAAGGACATCGAGAAGCGCGCGACGAAGGTCGGCTCGTCGGCCGAGGTCGCCCAGGTCGGCACCATCTCGTCGAACGGCGACCAGACCATCGGCAAGATGATCGCCCAGGCGATGCAGAAGGTCGGCAACGAGGGCGTGATCACCGTCGAGGAAGCGAAGTCGCTCGACACCGAGGTCGAGATCGTCGAGGGCATGCAGTTCGACCGCGGCTACATCTCGCCGTACTTCATCACCAACGCCGAGAAGATGGTGGCCGAGCTCGAGGACGCCTACATCCTCCTCCACGAGAAGAAGCTGTCGGGCCTGCAGGCCATGCTGCCGGTGCTCGAGGCGGTGGTGCAGTCGGGCAAGCCGCTGGTGATCGTCGCCGAGGACGTCGAGGGCGAGGCGATCGCCACGCTCGTCGTCAACAAGCTGCGCGGCGGCCTCAAGGTCGCGGCGGTGAAGGCGCCCGGCTTCGGTGACCGCCGCAAGGCCATGCTGGAGGACATCGCGATCCTCACCGGCGGCCAGCTGATCTCCGAAGACCTCGGCATCAAGCTCGAGACCGTGACCCTCGCCATGCTGGGCCGCGCCAAGAAGGTCATCATCGAGAAGGAGAAGACCACGATCGTCGACGGCGCCGGCAAGAAGAAGGAGATCGAGGCGCGCGTCGGTCAGATCAAGGCGCAGATCGAGGAGACCACCTCGGACTACGACCGCGAGAAGCTGCAGGAGCGGCTGGCGAAGCTCGCCGGCGGCGTCGCCGTGATCAAGGTCGGCGGTGCGACCGAGGTCGAGGTGAAGGAGAAGAAGGACCGCGTCGAGGACGCGCTCAACGCCACCCGCGCCGCGGTCGAGGAAGGCATCGTCCCGGGCGGCGGCGTCGCCCTGCTGCGCGCCAAGAAGGCGGTCGGCCGCATCAGCAACGACAATCCCGACGTCCAGGCCGGCATCAACATCGTGCTCAAGGCGCTCGAAGCTCCGATCCGCCAGATCGCCGAGAACGCCGGCGTCGAGGGCTCGATCGTGGTCGGCAAGATCCTGGAGGAGAAGTCGGAGACGTTCGGCTTCGACGCCCAGAAGGAGGACTATGTCGACATGGTCGAGAAGGGCATCATCGATCCGGCCAAGGTGGTGCGCACTGCACTGCAGGACGCGGCCTCGGTCGCCGGCCTGCTCGTGACCACCGAGGCGATGGTCGCCGAGCTGCCGAAGGACAAGCCGGCCATGCCGGCGATGCCGGGCGGCGGTGGAATGGGCGGCATGGACTTCTGATCCGGCCCGCTCTGGAGCACTACAAAGGGGCCGCTTGCGCGGCCCCTTTCGTTTTGGCCGTCGCAATCTCGACACGGCGGACGCAGATGACTATGTCTGCCGCGAAAACGAGGAACGATTGCATGCGCGCCATCACCATTTTCGCCGCCGGGCTGCTGGCGGTAGCGTCGTATTGCCCGACCGCCCAGGCTCAGCCGAAACCGGCGGCAAAGCCGGCCGGCGCGGAAACGCGCTATTTCAATTCGCTGACCGATCTGCTCGGCGACCTGCCGGTCGACGCATTCCTCAAGGAGACGCGGCAGGGCGGCAAGGTGACCGCCGCGACGCTCGACGTCTGCTACTCGGTGACGATGACGTCGGAGCGCAAGGACCGTTTCGTCGTCGACCTCAAGGCCGACGGCCAGAAGCTGACCGGCAGCGGCCAGACGCTCGAGCAGAAGCTGCCGGTCAAGGTCGATCTCGTCCGCAAGCCGAGCGGCAAGATCACCGCGTTCGAAGGCAAGATCACCATCGGCACCGTCGTCTCCGACGTCGCGTCGACCGACAATACCGACGTCAGCGACGCCGAGTTCCAGGAATCGGTCGCGGCCGATGACGACATCACGACAGCGCCGGACGACTTCACCGAGGTGTCGCCCGGCTCGCTGGCGTTCAAGATCAAGCGCGAGGCCTTGCCCGATTTCGTGAAGTCCCTCAAGGACGAGAAGGTCAAAGTGGCCTATTACAGCCTGGTGCAGGATTGCACGGTGCTGCGCACCGGCCAGCAGGTCGTCAAGCTCGACGTCGACGTCGAGCGCGCGCCGGCGCTGCTCGCCAAGCTGAAAACCGCCGCCAACGTGGTCGCGGCCGGCTATACCAGCGGCGCCTACACGATGGGGCGCGCGGCGCGCTTCTCGGCCGCGCCGTGGCGCGACGGCGGCAAGCTCAACCACGAGAAGCTCGGCGCGACCATCGCGGAAGCGATCGGCAAGGCGCTGTCCGCCAAGCTCGCGTCATCGACGCGCGACGAGGCGACCGGCGAGCTCACCCTCACCTACAAGCGGCCGAGCCCGTCCATCCCCAATCTCGGCCTCACCGAGGTGGTCGAGCTCACGGTCCTGGTCGGGCCGGAGCGGCCGGGCGGCGACAAGCTGATCGTGTGGGTCGGCGAGCCGACCTCCGAGACCGTCGACGAAAGCGGCGGGCCGAAGCTCAGCCTGTTCGGCTCGGCGAGCGGCGGCACCGGCACCGATGACGACGGCACGCCACTCGACAACGGCGAGACGGTCGACGCGCTGGCGAAGGAGCTCAAGGGCCAGACCTGGGACGCCGAAGGCTCGGTGTGGAAGTGATCGGCTGGAGAGGTTAAGCCGCGGCGGTGCCACATGCACTGCAGGCCCCCTCTCCCCTGCGGGGAGAGGGCTGGGGTGAGGGGGCCTAGGACTCTCGATCGTGCGAGCCCCCCTCACCCGGCGCACTTCGTGCGCCGACCTCTCCCCGTTGGGGAGAGGTGACCGTATTGCACTGCTGTGCCATTCACCCGATCAGCTCGCGCACAGCGCGCTCGGCGTGATCGATCGCGTAATGCGCCCAGGCGTCGCCACCTGAATCGGTATTGGCGATGGCGACGCGGCCGAATTTTTGCCGCGCCTTGGCCAGCACCTTCTGCTCGTAGTCCTCCGGGTCGAACAGCGAATTGGCGACATAGCTGTAGCCGTGCGCCCAGCGATTGACGGTGATCGCGGCGATGTCGCGTGCGCTCGAGAAGCCGCCCGGCCCGAGCATGCGATCGAGCTGGTCGTGAATCTTCGCCTCGAAATCGGCGAACGTCATCTCCAGCAACTTCTGCCGGCCGATGCGGAACTGGGTGCGTGCGTCGTGGCCCGGCTCGCCCGGCACGTGCACGAGATGCAGCAGGATCGGCTTCTCCGGATCGCGCGGGTAGGCGTAGCAGCCGAGGCTGACAGGGAAGTCGAGCTTGACCGTCGAGAAGAACGACGTCGGCGCGCTGATATTGTGCACCTTGAGCGCCAGCCATGGCTTCCAGTTGCGGACGAGAACATTGGTGTAGACGATCGGCGTCTTGACGTTCTGCGACAGCGCCTCGCGCTGGGACTCCGGCAGCTCCGGCATGATGTGCGGAATGACATAGTGGAAGCAGGCGAGAACGACGTCCCATGCCGCGACGCGATGCAGGATGCCGCCGCGCGTATAGCCGATCAGAACCTTGTTGCCCGAATGACGCACGTCGAGACAGGTCGACTCGAGCCGAATGCGGGTGCGCGCACCATCGACGTCGAGCCGATCGTACGGCGCAAACCAGAACACACTGTCCTCCATCGTGACCGGCGGTTCGTTCTGCGCCATCAACCTGCTGACCAGGAGGCGCGCAAGCGTCGCGTTGCCGTCGGGGAAATGATAGATGTAGGGCTCGTTCCATTCCGGCTTGTCTCGCCCGAGCTTGAGGCCCTTGAACCCGGGATAGCCGAGCTCCTGCGCGTCGGACGCCGCGACCGCGTCAGCGCCGAGCCCGAAATAGCCGAGCGTGCGGCCCTGGAAACAGTTCGCGACCTCCTCGCTGGCGCCGCAGATCTTCGTCAAATAGTCGCGATAGCTGGTCGCCTTGAGGATCTTCTTTTTCTCCGCGGCAGACTTGCCGGCGAGCGGATCGCGACTGCCCTCATATAGGGCAAGCAGCTGTCGTTTGCTTTGCTCCGAGATCGGGAAGGCGGCGATGAAGTCCTTGAGCGGCTTGGCGTTGCGGTCGCGCTCGGCTCCCTCGCCAGCCTCGCCGCTCGGATCGCCGTGGACGAGCACGTCGCGGCCGAACGCCGCGCGATCGAAGAACAGGCCGCGCGTCAGGCCGAGCGAGGGATAAAGCTTGCGGTCGAATGCGGTCTCGAACTTCGCAAGATTGACGCCGAGCTCGCGCAGCAGGTCCTTGGCGACCTTGCTGTACAGGGTGGTCGGCGACTGGATCGATTCGCTGCCGCCATAGCCGATGATCGGCGTCGGTCTGGCAGGGAAGAAGTCCGTTGAGCCATCCGGGTTGCGGCAGGGATTTATCCAGCGGTCATTGTCGATGGTGAATTCGTTGCGCTTGGCGTGGCCGCCGAAATCGTCGTGATTGTCGAGAATGAGAATGCGCGCTGACGGATTTTTCTTGCGATAGAACCACGCCGCGGCGAGCCCGCTGATGCCGCCGCCGACCACGACCAGATCGTAGTTCTCCTCTATCGGCAGGCCGTCGAACGCGAAGCGTTTCCCCTCGCGGGCAAACGCGTGCATCGTTTCGAACGAGCCGGGATGCTGGCCGCGCAGCCCGGTCAGGCCGGGCGGATAGCGCGCCGGCTGCGCCGCGATCTGGTCCGCCGGCGTCAAGCCGGCAGCGATCGTCAGGCCGACGCCGTTGAGGAAGTCACGTCGCGATATCCCCCCGCTCATCCCCGTCACGTATCACGGAGCGACACGGCCCGCCATTGGTGGCGGCCCGCTCAATTGGTGTTGAGCCGGAACCTTAAGCTCTTGCCGCCGGTAAAGACGAGAAACTCGCCTTCCATGCGCCAATTGGTCACCTCGTTGAGAGTCGCGAGCAGCTCCTCGTCGCCGCGCGCGCGCTCGGGCGGGCACGACATCTCCGGCGGCGGCGCGGTGAGGATGGTGATGGTGTCGGCGGCGACCACGAGCTTCGCCTGCACGCTGTTGCACCACAGGTCGATGGTCGCATCACCATTCGCGCCGATCTCGAGGCCGGGAATGCGCTTCGAGCCGCGCATCGGTTTGACGTCGAGGCGGAATTCGCGGTCGTAGGGAAACGCCGCCTGGGCCTCGGCGACCGAGCTTGCGCCCAGCATTCCGGCGAGCATCGCAATGCAGACGGTCAGCGGGCGTGAGGTGACGGCCATGGAGCTGCGCATCCTTGCGTTGAGTGAATTGGAACTGCGGGAGGAGCCAGGAAAAGGGGCGGCGCGCAGACTCCGTCAGCACCGGCGCTCACAGTCAAGCCCTCACGAAAACTTTGCCAACTTTTCGTGATGAGGGGGCTCCCGGCGCGGCCACGGTGCTATCGTCCCCTACCCGCCGAACCCAACCAGGGGTGTCTCATGGACCAGCGCATTATCAATCTCTACGACCGTTTCACCCATGGCGGCATGAGCCGCCGCGTCTTCCTCGACCGGCTCGCCGAGCTCGCCGGCTCGACCGCCGCCGCCGTCGCGCTGCTGCCGCTCCTCCAGAACGACTATGCCAAGGCGGCGATCGTCGCGGCCGACGACCCGCGGCTCGCGACCGAGCGCATGTCCTACGACTCGCCGAAGGGCAAGATCGACGGCTACCTGGCGCGCCCGAAGTCCAAGGGCAAGCGGCCGGCCGTGCTGGTCATCCACGAGAACCGCGGCCTCAACCCGCACCTCGAGGACGTTGCGCGCCGACTCGCGGCCGAAGGCTTCCTCGCCTATGCGGTCGATCTCCTGTCGCTGGTCGGAGGCACGCCAGCGAGCGAGGACGCCGCGCGCGAGCTGCATCCCAAGATGAACCAGGACGACGCGGTCGCCGCGCTGGTCTCCGGCGTGTCGGTGCTCAAGGCCTATTCGGAGTCGACCGGCAAGATCGGCGCGGTCGGCTTCTGCTTCGGCGGGCTGATGATCAACCGCCTGGCGGTGGCGAGCCCCGAGCTCGACGCCGGCGTCGCCTATTACGGCCGCCAGGTGCCGGCCGACCAGGTGCCCGCGATCAAGGCGGCGCTGCTGTTGCACTATGCGGAGAACGACGACGGGGTGAACACGGGAATCCCGGCCTACGAGGCGGCGCTCAAGGCCAACAACAAGAAGTACACGATGTACACCTATCCGGGCACACAGCACGCCTTCAACAACGACACCGGCGCGGCGCGCTACAACAAGGCGGCGGCCGACCTCGCCTGGAGCCGCACGCTGGCGTTCTTCAAGGAGCAGCTCGGCGCGCCGCCGAACGCGGCGTGACAAGCTCTGTTTCGCTGATCAGACGCCGTCCAGCTCGCGCCGGACGGCGTTTTCTTGTCAGCGCGATGTCACGATGTGCCGAGCAGGTTGAGCACGCCGGACAGCGTCATCGTGAACGCGAGCGCGATCCCCGAACAGATCGCCACGCTGATGTAGGGCTCCCACTCCGTCTCGACCCAGCGGTGCCGCTCGCCGCCGCGCGGCAGCAGCGCGACGAACACCGCAGCGGTGACGGCGAGCACCACGAGGCCGGATATCAGCAGCAGCATGTTCTTCGCTCCGATCGATCGGGTTCAGAAGCCTCAGCGATAGACCTGGGTCGGCAACCACAGGCCAATCTGTGGGAACGTGTACAGCATGATCATCGAGATGATGACGATGATCATGAACGGCATCACGCCGCGGAAAATATCGTTGATGTTGACCCAGCTCGGCGCGACGCCCTTGAGGTAGAATGGCGCCATTGCCACCGGCGGCGAGAGGAACGACGTCTGGATGTTGAGCGCGACCAGCAGCCCGAAGAACAGCGGATCGACGTTGAAGGTCTTCAATAACGGCAGGAAGATCGGCATGAAGATGACGATGATCTCCGTCCATTCGAGCGGCCAGCCCAGTACGAAGATGATGAACTGGGCGAGGATCATGAAGCCGGTCGTGTTGAGGTTCAGCGCCAGCACGAACTTCTCGATCGGCTCGTGGCCGCCGAGATAGGCGAACACCGCCGAGAAGGTGAACGAGCCGATGAACAGCCAGCACACCATGGCCGTCGTCCGCGCGGTCAGGAACACGGATTCCTTGAGCTGCCCGAGCGAGAACTTGGTGCCCGGCACCAGCGCGATACCGACGAGCAGCGTCGCAAACAGCGCGACAGTCACGACGCTTCGGTCGACGTTGAGATTGGTGAAGCCACAGACGATCAGATAGACGAAGAAAGCGGCCGCAGCAGCGCCGTAGATCTGCACGAGCAGCACGTTGTGCCGCCGCGAGTAGTCGGCACCATAACCGACCGCAAGCAGCAGCGCGCCGAGCGAGCCCATTGCCGCCGCTTCGGACGGCGTTGCGAGGCCGAAGATAATCGAGCCGAGCGCGGCGCCGATCAGGCCGGCCAACGGCGCAAACGAGGTAAGCAACGCATAGAAGACCGTGCCGAGCGGCACGTTGCGCTCCTCCGCCGGCAGCTGCGGCGCGAGCTTCGGATTGAGCATCGTCATGATGATGACGTAGAGCATGTAGAGGCTCGCGAGCATGATGCCCGGGAAGAAGGCGCCGGCGTAGAGCTTGACCACCGACACGCCTGCCGTCGCGCCGTAGAGGATCAGCATCACGCTCGGCGGGATGAGGATGCCGAGGCAGCCGCCGGCGCAGACCACGCCCGCCGCGATCTTCACGTCGTAGCCGGCGCGCAACATGGCCGGAAACGCAAGCAGCCCCATCAGCGTGACGCAAGCGCCGACGATGCCGGTCGCGGTCGCGAAGATCGCGCAGGTCGCGAGCGTCGCCAGCGCCAGTGACGCCGGCACCGGGCCGGCCGCGAGCTGCAGCGAGCGGAACAGCCGGTCGAGGATGTTGGCGCGCTCGATGATGTAGCCCATGAAGACGAACAACGGGATCGAGATCAGCACGTCGTTCGTCATCACCGAGTAGGAGCGCTGGACCAGCAGCTGGAAGATGAGATCTCCCATTGCGAAGTAGCCGAAGAACACGCCGAGCGCCATCAAGGTGAACGCGATCGGAAACCCGAGCATGATGAACACCACGAACATGGCGAGCATGATCACGCCAAGTTCGGGATTCCCAATTCCGAACATCAGATGTCCCCCTTGCGAGCCCCGAGCTCCTCGAGCTCTTTGACCACCTGATATTCGCCGTGCTCGGCCTTCTCGAGCATCACCTTGTCGAGCTCTTCGACGTCATGGAGACGCCGCGGCCATTCGCCGGTCTGGATGCATTTGATGCAACGAATCACCTCGACGACGCCCTGCATGACCATCAGGACCCCGACGATCGGAATGAGTGTCTTGAAGTGGTACACGGGCGGACCGTTCGGACTCGCCGAGGAATGCTCGTGCATAAGCCACGACATCTTCGCGAAACCGAAACCCGCATAAATGAAGGCCAGCATGCCGGGAAAGAAGAACAGGACGTAGAGCAGCAGGTCCATGGTCGCCTGGCGGCGCGCCGACCAGGCCCGATAGATGAAGTCGCCGCGCACATGGCCGTTGCGCGCGAGGGTGTAGGCGCCCGCCAGCATGAACAGCGTGCCGTAGAGCATGTACGAGGCGTCGAACGCCCACTCCGTCGGCGCCCCGAACAGGTAGCGCGAGAACACCTCGTAGCTGGTCGTGAACGTGAGGATCAGGATGCACCAGCCGGCAGTCTTGCCGACCCAGGTGCTGATCTCGTCGACCAGAAATAGCAGCCGATCCATGGCTCCCCCGAACCCTGCGGTACCCGCCCCATCCGCATTTTGTTTGAACACGATTGGCGGGGCACCGGACCCGCGCGAATATATTGGTTATTGATGCGCGCGGATCCGGTGTCCCAGACACTCAGCCGAAGAAGTGCTTGTACGCCTTCGCCAGCTCAGTGCTGTCGAGATTGTTGGCCAACAGATATGCGCCGGTGCGCTTGACCCAGGCCTTCTGCGACTCGATCACCTTCTTGAAGAACGGCTCCTGCGACTGCGCGGCGATGACCTTGTCCCACGCGTTGAGCTGGTCCTCGAGCACCTTCGGGTTGGTCTTGATGACGTTGACGCCGCGCGCCTTGATCGCATCGAGATCCTTCGAATAGCGATCGTACGCCATGCCGAGCTGGTCGCTCGACGCCGCGAACGCGGCATTGCGCAGGATCGCCTTCAGCTCAGGCGCCAGACCGTCATACTTGGCCTTGTTGAAGATGATCTCGAACGCTTCCATCTGCTGATGATGGCTGCCGACCATGTAGTACTTCGACACGTCCGGGAAGCCGAGCAGGATGTCGGACGACGGATTGTTAAACTCGGCGGCGTCGAGCAGGCCGCGGTCCATCGCCGGGACGATGTCGCCGCCGGCCATGATGGTCACCGCAGCGCCAAGCTCCTTGAACAGGTCGGCCGAGAGACCGACGGTCCGATACTTCATGCCTTTGAAGTCGTCACCCGTCTTGATCTCCTTCTTGAACCAGCCGAGCGGCTGGGTCGGCATCGGGAAATACAGGACGCCCTCGAGATTGAGCTTCAGCGTCTGCTGGACCAGCTCCTTGTAGAGCGCTTCGCCGCCCCCGTAATAGAACCAGCCGAGGAAGCCGTGCGCGTCCCAGCCGAACGACGGCGGCGTGCCGAACAGCGAGTAGGCCTTGTGCTTGCCGTACCAGTAGGCGCACACGCCGTGCCCGGCATCGAGGATGCCGGAATGCACCGCGTCCGCCATCTGGAACGCCGGCACGACGGCGCCCGCCGCCAGCACGTCCAGCTTGAGCCGGCCGCCCGACATGTCGTTGACCTTCTTGGCGTAGTCGACGGCCATCTCGTGAAAGATGTCCTTCGTCGGCCAGGTCGACTGGTATTTCCAGGTCACGGTCTGGGCGCGCGAGACCTGTGGCATTGCAACCGTGGCGGCGCCAGTGGCTCCTGCCGCCAGCAGAAATTTGCGGCGGGTTGCAATCTTGGACGAACGCGATTTCACGGTAGAGTTGTTGGTGGACATCGGGCATAGCCCTCCCTGGCGAACGACGGCGCTTTTTGCGCCGTTCTTGGTCTAAAACCACTGGAACTGACAGGTATTCCAGCTGGATGCCATAGTTTGGACGGGATGCTGGCATTCCACAAGTCTCGTTTCGCCGCAGGCGATTAGCACAAGGTTCAATTTCCCGAGCATCCGGTGGGGCGACCGCGATGCTCACCAAGTCTTGAGGTCGAAGCGCTTCCCTCGCCGCCCCACCAAGGACCATAAGGCGCGGCCACGCGGGCGAACCAAGCGCGCCGTCCAGTGGGACACGAGCGCGGCCCATTCATCCGGTTCGTCCGGCCCATATCACAGGAGATCGCCCGTGTCCGGCTTTGGCTCAACGCTCGCCACCATCTGGCGGCTTTCGGTGCCCTACTTCGTCCGCTCCGAGGACCGCTGGGCCGGCCGCCTCCTGCTCGCCGCCGTCATCGCGACCCAGCTCGGCATGGTCGCCATCACCGTGCTGATCAACAGCTGGAACAACCGCTTCTACAACGCGCTGCAGGAGAAGAACTGGGACTCGTTCGTGGTCGAGATCAGCTACTTCTGCTTCCTCGCCGCAATCTACATTTTCATCGCCGTCTATCAGCTCTACCTCAATCAATGGCTGCAGATCCGCTGGCGCCGCTGGATGACCGCGGTCTACTTGTCGGACTGGCTCGATCACGGCAATCATTACCGCATGCAGGTTCTCGGCGACGCCGCCGACAATCCGGACCAGCGCATCGCCGACGACATCAAGCTGTTCATCGAGAAGACGCTCGACATCGGCGTCGGGCTGCTCGGCTCGTGCGTGACGCTCGCCTCGTTCATGCTCATCCTGTGGAACCTGTCGGAGCTGGCGCCGCTGCATCTGTTCGGCAACACGTGGGCGATCCCCGGCTATCTGGTCTGGGCGGCGCTCCTTTACGCGATCTTCGGCACGCTGCTCACGCATCTGATCGGGCGCCGCCTGATCCGGCTCAACTACGAGCAGCAGCGCTACGAGGCGGATTTCCGCTTCAACCTGGTGAGAGTGCGCGAGAACGGCGAGCAGATCGCCTTGCTGTCGGGCAATGAAGCCGAGCGCATGCGCCTGCTCGACCGTTTTGCGTTGGTGGTGCAGAACTGGCGCGCCATCATGTCGAAGCAGAAGAACGTGCTGTTCTTCACCGAGAGCTACAGCCAGGTCGCGATCGTCTTCCCCTACATCGTCACCAGCCCGGCCTATTTCAGCAACGCCATGCAGCTCGGCGGCATGATGCAGACCGCGTCGGCCTTCGACCAGGTGCAGAAGTCGCTGTCGTTCTTCGTCAACACCTACCGGCAGCTCGCCGAGTGGCGCGCCGTGATCGACCGGCTGGCCGGCTTCGAGCGGGCGGTCGCGCTCGGGCGCGCAGCGGCTTCGACGCCACCGGTCGTCACGATCGAGCCGCGCGCCGACGCCCGCGGCATCGCCATCGACGACCTCGAGCTGCGTCTGCCGAGCGGGCGTCCGCTCGTCGCCGCCGATGGCATCACCATGACGCCGGCCTCGCGCGTGCTGGTCACCGGACCATCCGGAGCCGGCAAGTCGACGCTGTTCCGCGCCATCGCCGGTGTCTGGCCATTCGGCTCGGGCACCGTGGTGGTGCCGGAGGAGGCGCGCGTGATGGTGCTGCCGCAGCGCCCATATTTGCCGGTCGGCTCGCTCATCGCCGCGGTGAGCTATCCGTCGCTGCCCGGGCGCTTCGACGAGGCGGCGGTCGCCGACATGCTCAAGGCGGTCGGGCTCCCGCAATTCGCGCAACGCCTCAGCGAAGACGCCCACTGGAACCGCATGCTGTCGCTGGGCGAGCAGCAGCGGCTCGCGCTCGCGCGCGCGATCCTGCACGCGCCGGATTATCTCCTGCTCGACGAGGCGACCGCCTCGCTGGATGAGCCGAGCGAGGCGCAACTCTATCGCCTGATCGGCGAGAGGCTGCCCCGCACGAGCGTCATCTCGATCGGCCACCGCTCGACGCTGTCGGCCTTCCATGACCGGCGGCTGGTGCTGGAGCGGGACGGCAATCGTTACGGCGTGCGCGAGCAAGCGGTGGCGGCCGCGGCGTCGTAGCAGGCTCGTGAGGTCGTAGGGCGCAATAGCCACAAGGACGTTTTACGCCCGTCTTCGACGGGCTATGGCGTATTGCGCCTGTGAGATTCGGTCGGCGGAATACGCTTCGCTATTCCGCCCTACGGGCTGAGGCCGGGCTCACCACCACCGCGCCGGCCACGAGCCGCGCCGCAGCATGTTGTGCCAGGCGAGCGCGAACAGGGCGAGCAGCACCGCGCCGGCCGCGACGGGCACGAACAGGAACGTCCACGGCATGGCGTTGACAACGATGATGAGCGGATCGATGCCGGCCGGCGGATGAAACGTTCGCGTCAGGTGCATCGCCAGGATCGCGAGCCCGACCGCGGCGGCCGCCGCCCACGCGCCGGGACCGACGACCGCCAGCACGGCAAACCCGACCAGCGCCGAGACGAGGTGGCCGCCAATGAGCTCGCGCGGCTGGGCGGGCTCCGCCTCCGGCGCGCCCATCACCAGTACGATCGAGGTCGCGAACGGGATGGCGAACAGCGGATAAGCGCCGCCGGCCGACAGGAGCTCCATCACCCCGACCGCAAGCGCCCCGCCGAGGGCGCCGGCAATCGCTTTCCAGAGATAGCTCGCCTGCAGCGTGCGGGAGGACGGCTTGTCGACGGCGCTCATGGGCAGAGCCACGCAACCGCCATGCCAAAAAACTGCGGGCGGCGGCTCCGAAGAGCCACCGCCCGCACCGTCAGAAGGGGCTGACGATAGTCAGGTTGGCGTTACTTCAGGTTCGCGTAGGTCAGGTCGGCCGAGAACTTCGCGATGAAGCTCGAGCCGCACCAGCGCGAGCCGAGGCCGCCCGGATTGATGTTGGAGATGTTGCCGGTGTTGAACACCGCGGTGTGATCGCCGGTCAGGACGTTGCACTCGCCCGACGACAGGTCGGTGTCGTAGTAGCGCAGGTCGAGCGTGAACACCTTCCAGGTGAAGCCGATGCCGACGTTCCAGGTCGTGTAGTCGGGCAGCGGCACGCCAAGGGCGAACTGGGTGCCCGGGCCGGTGCCGTAGAAGGCGTCGGTGGTGCCGAACCAGTAATGGGCGAGCTCGCCGGAGACGTACATGCCTACGCCGCCCGACAGGATCGGCAGCGACCACGGCAGGACGTACTTCGCGGTGCCGGACAGGTAGGTGCCGTCGGCGCCGGTGTTGAGCCAGTTCGGATCGTAATAGACGGCGACGCCGGCCGACAGCTTGTCGCTGAAGTTGTAGGTCAGCTTGCCGTAGTATTCGATGAAGCTCGCTTCGCTCTTCGCCACGTTGCCGTTCGGCAGCGGCGCGATGCACTCGGGGCCGCCGAGCGCCGGCGTGTTGAAGCACTGACCATCCGGATAGTAGTAGTACCAGATGCCGAAATCGAAGGCGAACTTGCCGAAGGTCGGGCGAATGCCGCCGTAGAAGTCGATCTCGGCCGCCGCGCGGTTCGGGAATTCGATGCTGTAGCCGCCGACGCCGGCATAGGCCTGCAGCCAATCAGTGAAGTTGTAGCGCGGCTCGAAGTAGGCGGTCACGGCGCCGCGACGGTTCGATTGCGAGATGCCGCGGAAGTTATAGTCCGACATCACGGCCGCGCCGAAAGCGATGTCCCACTTGCTCGGCGGGGGCGGAGGCGGAGCCGCCTTGTATGCCGCTTTCAAATCCGCCGCGCTGGCCGCGCTGGCAGCCATCACAATCGCAACGGCGGTAGAAAGAATGATTTTCTTCATCGTTAGCCCCTTTCGTCCCTGACTGGGCTCGGAGGCGTTCACCGGATGCGCCTCACGACCACCTGAGCGCGTCCTGCTTGCCGACCCGAGACACAGCAGGACGCCGTTGTCCCACGCGCACTAAGAGACCGCCGGCGGTTCCCCTGGGCAAGGCGAAACCGGCCGCAATTGCTTAATTTTTGGGCGATTTCAGTAATTTATGACAGATTGAATCCGCGCGTTGTAATTGCGCCACAGTTTTTGCCTGTGGCGCCCGGCACTTGAGTCATGATGACACCGCCGACTTGTGGACAAGTGGGGATGACGGCCGCGGCGACGGGAATGATTCGCAGGTAGCCGCCTGCCGCGGAGCGCGGCAGACGGACCATCGTCATTCCAAGGTGGGGCGAGCGTTCAAGCCGTCAGGCGGCGGCCGCCTTCTTCCGATTCGCCTCGAGCCGCGCGTCGACCAGCGCGACCTGCGCGTCGATCGCCGGATGGCTGAGACCCTTCTGCTTGGCGATCAGCTGCACCAACTTGTCGGCGCGCTCGATGTTGGGCGCCCCGTTTTGCAGCGCACGCGCCGCCGACGCCGGCCGCACCAGCGACTGCGCCGCCGCGGCGTATTTCTCGAATGGCACCAGATCTTCGGGCTTGGCGCCGAGCTTGACGCAGAGGTCGAAAACGAAATTGTAGACCGAGCGTGACGTCTCGATATCGGAGTGCACGGCCTCCTGGGCGGTGCGCATGCCGTCCTTGGTCACGCAGCGATAATTGCCGGCCAGCAGCATCGCCCACTTGGCGAGCGGCACGAAGATCGAGTCGTAGACCTTGAGCTTGACCGGCAGCTCGATCTTGCCTTCCGGCGCGTCGAAGCGCGCCGCGTCGACGTCCTTCTCGAGCTGGCGGATGATGCCGGTCGACTTCTCGTCCTCGAACTTCGCGCACTTGAAGTTGGTCGGCAGCGTGACCATCAGCACGTTGACCTTCTCGTCCGGCGGACGGATCGCCTGCGGGTCGGGGCTGTTCAACGTGATGGTCTTCGGATCGAAGCTGTCCCACACGGTCGGATCGGTGTAGGCGGGCTTGAGCGCCTCGTAATCGAGCCCCGGGATACGCTTGATGTAGGGCAGCGGCGGCATGTTCATGATCGACATGCAGGGCACGCGCGATTTCGCGACCGCATCGAGCAGCTCGCGCACGCCGGGCGAGCGGTATTGCGGCTCCTGCATGCACAGGCCGACCAGGTCGTAGTCCTTCGGGTTGACGCCGGTCGCCGGGCCGGCGGTGACCTTGCCCGGGAGCTTGCGCGACTCGAGCACGACCGGCTCGCTGCGGCCGCGCACCGGCAGGCGCACCTTGAAGCCTTCGGCGTTGATGAGGTCGGCCTCGGCGGGCAGGCAGACGAGGTGGATCGAATGGCCGCCGAACAGGAGCTTGGACGCGAGGAGCGAGCCGTAGGACGCGCCCATCAGAAGGATGTTGTATGCCGGCATAGCGCACCTGTTCCCGTATGTTGTGAAAGGTCGGCCGGCATGGGGCCTTGCCCTCTTCGCCGGTCTCAGTGGGCCAATGCTATTGGCCTCGGCATTTCGATGCAATCGGGGTTGCCTATCGGGCAACGGCCAAAGGCCTGCGATTACTGTCGTCTAGCGACGTGATGTCGCGCAATCTATGCTTGGTTCTGCGTTGGGACGTTCCGCAGGGGATAGATCATGGCCACCGCCACATTCACTCCGCCGAAGCAATGGGAAGACTGGTGCGGCTGGGCGCTCGGCATCTGGCTGGTGCTGTCGCCGTGGACGCTGCGCTTCGAATTCGACGCACCGGCGACGCGCAACGCCGTCATCGTCGGCTTCCTGGTGATCCTGATCGAGGCGGTGACGCTGTCCGCGTTCAGGACCTGGGAGGAATGGATCAACATGGCGCTCGGCGCCTGGCTCGCGATCTCGCCCTGGATCCTCGGCGTGACGAGCCCGGCGGCGACGACAAATTCCGTCATCGTCGGCGCGCTCATCGTCGCGCTTGCGCTTTACGAGATTCGCGAGGCCGGCCGAGGCCGGGCACCGTCCTGAGCCGCGGCCGCGGGCGGCGGCGAGCCTGGTGCAAGCGAAATGAAAAGCCCCGTGTCGACGACACGGGGCCTTTCATTACGTGAGGATCGCAACCGACCTACTGGGTCTGCTCGTTGCTCTCGCCCATGCCCGACATGCCGCCATTGGACATCGACGGTTCGGCCGGCATGGCCGGCGCCGGTTCGGCGGCGGGCGCGGGACGCGGAGCCCGCTTCCTCGGCGCTGCCCTCTTCTTGGCAACGGCCTTCTTCGCGGACTTCTTCGGCCGCTTCTTCGCGGCCATCTTCATCATCTTCTTTTTGCGTGCCGGAGCAGCCTTCTTCGCCTTCTTACTCTTCTTCGCCTTCGACTTCTTCGCCTTCTTAGCCATGGTCTGACCTCCCAAGCTAACGCAGTCTTGATTCGATATCACAACGACAGCCGCTGTGAACCTCAAAATGCACGCGCACGTGAATGCGTCACCGAAAAATTACGCGAATGTTCGAGGTGCGACGCTCGCGTGACCGAGCGCCGCGGGTCGCGTGCCGCCGGTCGCCCAGTCGATCAGCTCGACCGGATGGACGATCGGGACCGCCGTGCCGCCCTCGAGCTGCGCGATGCAGCCGATATTGCCGGCGGCGATGACGTCGGGCTTGGTCGCCAGAATGTTGGCCAGCTTGCGATCACGCAGCCGGCCGGCGAGCTCCGGCTGGAGCATGTTGTAGGTGCCCGCGGACCCGCAGCAGAGGTGGCCTTCCGGCACCTCGCGCACCGCAAAACCCACGCGCGACAGCAGGTTTTTCGGCTCGCTGACGACCTTCTGACCGTGCTGGAGCGAGCATGCGGCGTGGTAGGCAACGACCATTCCGGACGGCTCCGCCGGCACCGAAAGGTCGAGGGAGGCGAGGTACTGGCTGATGTCGCGGGCCAGCGCCGACACCGCCGCCGCCTTGGCGGCATAGCCCGCATCGGTGCGCAGCATGAAGCCGTAGTCCTTGATGGTGGTGCCGCAGCCGGAGGCGGTGACGATGATGGCATCGAGCCCCTCCCCGTCGATCTCCCGCGTCCAGGCATCGACGTTGGCGCGCGCCTGCGCGAGCGCCGCGTCCTCGTGCCCCATGTGATGGACCAGGGAACCGCAGCAGCCCTCCCCCTCGGGGAGCACGACCTCGACCCCGTGCCGGGTCAGCACGCGAATCGCCGCGTCGTTGATGCCCGGGGCCAGCACGTCGGCGACACAGCCGGTGAGGAGCGCGACGCGGGCCCGGCACGGTCCTTTGGCGGCGAACACCCGCGGCCCGCGCGGTCCGCCATGGGGCAGCTTTGCCGGGGCCAGCCGCAGCATGGCGGCGAGCGGCTGGAGGCCGATCCGCGCGAACAGAGGCGCGAGCGGCCTGGCGAAGAACGCCGCGAGGAGCGAGAGCCGGAACAGCCGCCGGTCGGGCATCACCCTGGCGATCACCGCGCGAATCAACCGGTCGATCAGCGGGCGCCGGTAGGTCGATTCGATGTGGGCGCGGGCGTGATCGACCAGGTGCATGTAGTGCACCCCGGAGGGACACGTGGTCATGCAGGACAGGCAGGAGAGGCAGCGGTCGATGTGCTTGACCACGTCGGCGGTCGCCGGGCGGTCATGCTCCAGCATCTCCTTGATCAGGTAGATGCGCCCGCGCGGCGAATCGAGCTCGTCGCCGAGCAGCACGTAGGTCGGGCAGGTCGCGGTGCAGAAGCCGCAATGCACGCAGGTGCGCAGGATCCTGTCCGCCTCCGCAAGGTTCGGATCGGCGAGCTGGGCGAGGGAGAACGAGGTTTGCATGGTCACACCCCCGCCCACATGCGGCCCGGACCGAGCACGCCCTGCGGGTCGAAGCTCGCCTTGATGCGCCTGGTGAGCGCCGCAACGCCGCCCTGCTGCGGCTCGAAGATGGCGGCCAGCGCCCGCAGCGCCGCCGGCGCCCGCACCAGGTTGGCATGGCCGCCGCACTGGGCGACGGCGGCGCGGACCACCGAGGAGCCGGCATCCTGGCCCGGCGCGAGCGCCGCCCAGACGAGGCCGCCCGCCCAGTCGTAGATCAGCTCGGCGTCGGCGCGCGCGGCGATCAGCCGGGCCAGCTGCGCGCCCTTGGTCGGCGCGGTCGAGATGCGCCACACGACGCGGTCGCCACTGGAGCCCGCCGCCGCGAACGGCACCACGTCCCGGATCGCCCGCCACAGCGGGCGCGACTGTTCCGCATCGAGCTCGGCGTGCAGCCCGAACGGCGCCAGCAGCGCGCCGAGCGTGCGCTTGCGATGATCGACCGACGGCGCCACCCCCTCGAGCCGCAGCACCGTGACGGCACGGCCGCCCGGCAGGTGGTCCGAGGCACGCGCGGCCAGCGCGGGGGGCAGGTGCGCCGCGCCCGACACGTCACAGGACGAGCCCATGGCCGCAGCCATGGCCCTGATGGCGGCGGCCTCGTCGAGATCGAGCAGCAGCACGCTCGCCTCGGTCTCCGCGCGGGGCAGGACCTTGAGCGTGACCTCCGTCATCACCGCCAGCGTCCCCCACGAGCCGGCGATCAGCTTGCAGAGGTCGTAGCCGGTGACGTTCTTCACCACCCGGCCGCCCGACTTGAACACCTCGCCGCGCCCGGACACGGCGGTGAAACCGAGGAAATGGTCGCGCGCCGCACCCGCCTTGAGCCGCCGCGGACCGGACAGGTTGGTCGCAAGCGCCCCGCCGATCGTGCCGGCGCCAGCCGTGCCGCCGAGCAGGCTCGCGTAGTCCATCGGCTCGAACGCGAGCTCCTGGTCCTTGGACGCGACCAGGGCCTCGATCTCCGCGAGCGGCGTGCCGGCCTTGGCGGACAGCACCAGCTCTTCCGGCTCGTAGAGCGTGACGCCGCTGAGCCCCGACAGGTCGAGCGTTGCGTCCCACTGCGCCGGACGGCCAAGCGCGCGTTTCGAGCCATGGCCGACCACCTCGAGCGAGGTGTCATTGCCGAGCGCCCATTGCACGGCATCCTCGACGTCCTTGCCGTCACGGGGTTTCAGCGTGTCTGCCATGAGCACTTTTTGTCTCGAGCATGATCTTTTTCCGAAAACCGGTATCCACTTTTCGGGATCATGCTCTAGAACCGCGGAATGTCCGGGAACGCTACCCGCCCCGCATGCACGTGCATGCGCCCCAGCTCGGCGCAGCGATGCAGCGTCGGGAACACCTTGCCGGGATTGAGCAGGCCCTTGTCGTCGAACGCGCATTTGAGCCGCTGCTGCTGATTGAGGTCGAGCTCGGAAAACATCGCCGGCATCAGGTCGCGCTTCTCGACGCCGACGCCGTGCTCGCCGGTGAGAACGCCGCCGACCTCGACGCAGAGCTTCAGGATCTCGGCGCCGAATTCCTCGGTGCGCTCGAGCTCGCCCGGCTTGTTGGCGTCGTAGAGGATGAGCGGGTGGAGATTGCCGTCGCCGGCATGGAACACGTTGGCGACGCGCAGCCCATACTGCTCCGACAATGCGCGCATGCGGGCGAGCACCAGCGGCAGCTTGGCGCGCGGGATGGTGCCGTCCATGCAGTAATAGTCGGGCGAGATGCGGCCGACCGCGGGAAATGCCGCCTTGCGCCCGGCCCAGAACAGCAGCCGCTCCTGCTCCGAGGTCGAGGCGCGGCACGACACGGCGCGGCAGCTGCGCGCGATCTGGTCGACCCGCTCGATCAGGTGATCGACCTCGGCCTGCGGGCCGTCCAGCTCGACGATCAGCAGCGCCTCGACGTCGAGCGGATAGCCGGCATGGACGAACTCCTCCACGGCGTGGATCGCCGGCTTGTCCATCATCTCCATGCCGCCCGGGATGATGCCGGCGCCGATGATGCGGCTGACGCATTCGCCGGCGTCCTCGGACGACGAGAAGCCGACCAGCACGGCGCGCGCGGTCTCGGGCTTCTTGAGGATGCGCACGATGATCTCGGTGACGACGCCGAGCAGGCCCTCCGAGCCGGTCACGACGCCGAGCAGGTCATAGCCCTCGGCGTCGAGATGCTTGCCGCCGAGCCGGATCACCTCGCCGGTCATCAGCACCATCTCGCAGCCGAGCACGTTGTTGGTGGTCATGCCGTATTTGAGGCAATGCACCCCGCCCGAGTTCTCGGCGATATTGCCGCCGATGGTGCAGGCGATCTGCGATGAGGGATCGGGCGCGTAGTAGAAGCCCATGTGCTCGACCGCCTTGGTGACGGCGAGATTGGTCACGCCCGGCTCGACCACGGCGACGCGGTTGTCGAAGTCGATCTCGCGGATGCGATTGAACTTGGCCATGCCGAGCAGGACCCCGTCGGCGAGCGGCAGCGCTCCGCCCGACAGCGACGTGCCGGCGCCGCGCGGCACGACCTTGATGCCTTCCGCATGGCAGTAGGCGAGCACGCGCGATACCTGCTCGGTGGTCGAGGGAAGCACGACGATCATCGGCAACTGGCGGTAGGCGGTCAGCCCATCCGACTCGTAGGGCCGCATCTCGCGCTCGGACGAGATCACGCCTTCGCCCGGCACGATGGCCGACAGTGCCCGCACGATCGCGGCGCGGCGGGCCAGCACGGCCTGGTCCGGCTCGGGCATCACGACCGACATCCTGCGTCTCCAGCTTGTTGTTGGAGCATGATCTTTTCCGAAAACCGGCGTCCACTTTTCGGGATCATGCTCTGGTACCCCTTATATAGGCTCGGCCAAAGCCTGGACATTCGACTGTCTCACAGCTGCGACACCACACCCTCAGAACACCCCAGGGCCGTTGACTCTGGCGCTCCGGCCGGCCAATTCGAACGCGGGGGACGGCCCGGTTTGAAACGCAGCTGGATGGAGAGAATTGCATGCGAAGCCTGGTGATTGCATCGGTGCTGGTGGGAGTTTCGGCGGGCGCCGCGCTCGCTCAGGACCTCGAAGCCGGCGAGCGCTCGTTCAAGAAGTGCCTGCCGTGCCATTCGGTCGGCGAGGACGCCAAGAACAAGGTCGGCCCAGAGCTCAACGGTCTCGATGGCCGCAAGTCGGGGTCGGCGCCTGGCTACAGCTACAGCGACGCCAACAAGAGTTCCGGCCTGACCTGGGACGAGGCGACCTTCAAGGACTACATCAAGGACCCGAAGGCCAAGATCCCCGGCACCAAGATGATCTTCCCGGGCATCAAGAACGAGAAGGAGGTCAACGACCTCTGGTCCTATCTCGCGTCATACAAGCCGGACGGCAGCAAGAAATGAGGCTTCGGCCCCGTGGGGCCCTTGACCGCGCATGTCCCTTTCGGACATGCGCCGGCCCCACGGGATCAGCTTGACCTCGATCAAGGCTTGACCTCGATCAAGGCTTGACCTCGATCAAGGCTTGGGGGGCATGATGACCTTAGGTTTCGTAAGGTCAAATCATGAGCACCCCCGGGAGATCGAGCCATGATCAAGGACATTGTCGTCAGCCTCACCCTCGATGCAGCCCATGATCCGGCGGCGACTTACGCCGTCTCGCTCGCCGAGGCCTTCGAGGCCCATGTCGCCGGTATCGCCTTTGCGTTCGAGCCGGTGATCGCGCCCGCCGTGATGGGCGGCATCCCGGCCGAGATCATCGACGGCCAGCGCGCCGCGACCAAGCGCGCGGCCGACGACGCCGTGGCGCGGTTCGAGCAGGCGGCGAAGCGGTCCGGCCTGTCCGCCGAGCATCGCATCCTGTCGGCGACCCTGGCCGGCGCCGCCGACGCGTTCGGTCGGATCGCGCGGCGGTTCGACCTCTCCGTGGTCGGCCAGGGCGAGCCGAAAACACTCGCGCCGCAGGACCTGGTGATCGAAGCGGCCTTGTTCGAGTCCGGCCGGCCGGTCATCGTCGTGCCGTACATCCACAAGGGGCCGCTCAAGCTCGATCGCGTGGTGGTCGCCTGGGACGGCAGCCATACCGCGGCGCGGGCAATCTCCGATGCACTGCCGCTCCTCGCCCGCGCCAAGATGGTCGAGGTGCTGATGGTCGCCGGCGGGCGCACCAAGAGCGACGAGGTGCCCGGCGCCGACCTCGGCCAGCATCTCGCACGGCACGGCCTCAGGATCGACGTCAAGCGCATCGTCTCAACTGACGTCGACGTGCCGAACACCATCCTCTCGCACGTCGCGGACACCTCCACCGACTTCCTGGTGATGGGCGGCTACGGCCATTCGCGGCTGCGCGAGTTCGTGCTCGGCGGCGCGACGCGCGGCATCCTGAGCTCGATGACCGTGCCGGTGCTGATGTCGCACTAGCAAACAAGGCAAGAGGCGCTGCGGTCGCACCCCGCGGCGCCGCGGAACCAACTGAAATCAATCGCGTTGATGAGCGCCGGGCCGAAGCGGCCCGGCCTTTATTGAGGCCGAATTCCGGCAGGGCAAATCTTCCCGGGCCGCGGAGAGTTGCGTCCGCGGAACTAATAACGAGTCTGTTTCAACAACTTAGGACCCACGTGAACGGTCAGCCTCAATGCAGCCCGCTTTAAACGGAGCATGAGACGTCTGTAACGGGTGGGGTCGAATCACGAAAATTCCACATCGGAACCAGGGGTGGATCATGTCCGATGCATACAAATTCGGTATCGAGGAAGAGTATTTCCTGGTCGATGCCGAGACGAAATCCGTCGCGCCGACGCGACCGGAAGCCTTCTTCACCGCGGCGAAGGAAGCCGTCGGACCGCAGCTGACGGGCGAGATGCTGCAGTCGCAGCTCGAGGTCGCGACCACGCCGCACGTCGACATGGCGGCGGCGCGCGCCGAGCTGAAGGCGCTGCGCCAGACGCTCGCGGCGATCGCCGCCGAGCACGGCCTCGCCATCCTGGCCGCCGGCACGCATCCGACCGCCATCTGGGAGACGGCGCAGCAGTCGCCGGGCGCGCGCTACGACGCGGTGATGCACGACCTCCAGATCGTTGGCCAGCGCAACATGCTGTGCGGCCTGCACGTGCATGTCGAGCTGCCCAATTCCGACGACCGCGTCGACGTGATGTATCGCATGCTGCCCTACCTGCCGCTGTTCTTGGCGCTGTCGACCTCGTCGCCGTTCTGGCAGTCGCGGCCGACCGGCCTCAAGGGCTACCGGCTCGCCGCCTATGACGAGCTGCCGCGCACCGGCGTGCCCGAGCTGTTCCGCCGGCGCGAGGACTTCGACGCCTATATCGCGGCGCTGCAGCGCGCCGGCGTGATCGAGGATTCGAGCTATGTATGGTGGGCGATCCGTCCGTCGCTCAAGCACCCGACGCTGGAGCTGCGGGCGCCCGACTGCTGCACGCTGGTCGAGGACTCGATCGCGATCGCTGCGCTGTACCGCTCTCTGGTGCGCCGGCTGTGTCGCAATCCGTGGCTCAACTGGGACATGACCGCGGTGACCCGCGCCATCATCGTCGAGAACAAGTGGCGGGCGCAGCGCTACGGCATCCACGGCACGTTCGTGACCGAGGACGGCTCCGGCGCGGTGACCGTTCCGGCGATGCTCGAGCAGGTGCTCGACGACGTCGCCGAAGATGCCGAGGCGCTCAACTGCCTGTCCGAGGTGACCCGCTGCCGCACCATCGTCGGCGCCGGCACGTCGGCGGACGCGCAGATCGCGGTCTACGAGGCGCACGAGAAGAGCGAAAGTCGCGAAGGCGCGCTCAACGCGGTGACCGATTGGATTGCGCAGGCGACGCTGCAGTAACAACCAGAGAGGAAGCGCCGGTTCGGGCGGGATGACCTTCGCGGTCATCCCGCTCGAGCTATTTCGTCCGCCATCGGCAGCGCGGTCTGCACGACCAGCCCGCGCGCCCGCGCGTCGACGACGCCGAGCGCCCGCAGCGAGAGGAGCGTGAGCGTCTGCACCGCGCCGCGCGCCTTGGCCGTATCGTCCGCCGTGTCCGGCGCGAGCGGCCCGATCAATCCTTCGATCAACGCGCCGGTGAGCGCGACCGCGGCCGGGCCCGCATCGACCTCGGGCAGGTGCCTCGCCTCGATCGCCGCACGGATCCGCTTCTCGACTTCCCCCGCCAGCGTGCGTCGGCAGGACAGCCGGACCACCTCCACGTCGCCCTCGACCGGCTCGGCGAGTACCGCCCAGGCGAGCCGGCGGCCGCCGTGGATGCGCGCGGCGAACGTGGTGAGCGCGGCAGCGAGCGCCGAGAGCGGACCAGGCGCCGCGTCGGCGGCGCGCCGCATGGCGGCGACCTCGCGCTCGCAGACGGCCGTCATCAACGCGGCGACCAGGTCGGATTTGGCCGGGAAGTAGCGATAGACCGTGCCGGCGGCGATGCCGGCGCGCACGGCGACCGGCACGATCTGCACCGCCCCCATGCCGCTCTCGGCGGCGACCGCCTGGGCCGCCGCCACGATCGCGTCGTGACGCGCAGCGAGCCGCTGGAGGACCCGTTCGGTACGGCGATAGGCCAAGCGCTCTCCAAAGTGCGAATCAGTATGAAAAGACTGAACTATGATTCATCGATCCTTGCAAGTCGCGGCCCGCCCGAACGAAACGGCCCCGCGCGCCGGCGCGGAGCCGTTCGAAATCCAATGTCCGGCAACTATCGCGACGCCGTCTTCTTCTCGACGATGTCCTTCTTCATCGGCGCCAGGATCGCGACCAGCTCCTTCTGCTCCTTGGCCGGCACCTTGAACTTGTTCAGCGACTTGGCGAGGTCCTGCACCAGCGCGTCGAAGTCCTTGCCAGCGATGCCCATGCCGGCATGGGCGGTCTTCATGTCCTTGCCGCCATAGGTGCAAGGCCCGCCGCTGCCCTGGCAGATCTGCTCGACCAGGCGCTGCTTGAGGCGTGGAATATTGGCATTGGCGAAGAACGAGTTGATCCGCTTGTCGGCGGCGACATTGCCGACGAAGTCGTCGACCACCGCCGTGATGGCCTCCTTGCCGCCGAGCCGATCGTAAAGGCTCTTCTTCTGCGTCGCCATCTGGGCGTGCGCGACGGCAGCCGCGAACACGGTCGCGAGCGCGAGCGCCGCGACGGTCGAAGCAATGCGAAGTGTGCGCATGTTCTCCTCCTGCAGGTACATGATCCACACGCGCGCCCACGCAACGCGGGCACGGGGTCAGAGGCGGGATGCCCCGCAGGTTCTACGGACGGAGACTGGAAGGGTTTCAAAGTATGGGGCGTGCGAGATCGTAGGGCGCAATAGCGAAGCGTATTGCGCCGTGGGCACGTGATTGGCGGAATACGCTTCGCTATTCCGCCCTACGGCCTACTGAGGCCGCCGGCGCCGCTACTCGCCCTTATGCGCGGCCTGCGCCTTTGCGCGGATCGCGCTCAGCGTCTGCGTCGGCGTCACCGCCTCGGGATCGATCGTGAGGTGGATGATTGCCGGCAGTTTCGAGTCCTGCGCTGCCTTGAACGCTGCGCCGAAGTCCGCGGTCTTCTCGACCTTGACGCCGAAGCCGCCGAACGCCTTGGCATAGGCGACGAAGTCCGGATTGCGCAGCACCGTCGCCGACACGCGGCCCGGATATTCACGCTCCTGGTGCATGCGGATGGTGCCGTAGAGGCCATTGTCGGCGATCACGGTGACGATCGGCAGGTCGTACTGCACAGCAGTCGCGTATTCCTGGCCGTTCATCAGGAAGTCGCCGTCGCCGGCGATGCAGACGACCGTGCGCTGCGGATAGAGCCGCTTCATCGCCACCGCCGCCGGCACGCCGTAGCCCATCGAGCCGGACGTCGGCGCGATGTGCTGCGCGAAGCTCCGGAAGCGGAAGAAACGATGCACCCATGACGCGAAGTTGCCGGCGCCGTTGCAGATGATCGCGTCGGGGGGCAGGTTGTCGCGCAGCCAGGTCATCACCGCACCGAGGTTGACGGCGCCCGGCTGCTCGGTCGGCGTCTCGGTCCAGTCGAGATAGTCCTGGTGCGCAATCTTCGTCTCGGCGCGCCACTTGATCTCGTTCGGCGGCTGCAGGCCCTCGAGTGAGGCGGCGAACGCGGTCGGCGTCGCATTGATGGCGAGATGAGGCTGGTAGACGCGGCCGAGTTCCTCGGCGCCTGGATGCACGTGGACGAGCTTGGTTTGCGGCGTCGGAATATCGAACAGCGTGTAGCTCTGCGACGGCATCTCGCCGAGCCGCCCGCCGAGCAGGATCACCAGGTCCGACGCCTTGATGCGCGCGAGCAGCTTCGGGTTCGGCCCGATGCCGAGGTCGCCCGCGTAGCAGGGGTGCAGCGCGTCGAACAAATGTCCGCGCCGGAACGTGGTTGCGACCGGCAGCGCAAAGCGCTCGGCGAAGCGCGCGACCGCGGCGTGCGCGTCGGTCGACCAGCCGCTGCCGCCCAGCAGCATGACCGGCCGCTCGGCCGCCCAGAGCAGCTTCTGCAGCTTGGCCATGTCGGTGAGGCCGGGCCAGGTCTCGACCGGCTGGAACGGCGCGGCGTTCGGCAGGTCGACCCGCTCGGTCAGCATGTCCTCCGGCAGCGCGATGACGACCGGCCCGGGCCGCCCGTTGGTCGCGGTGTAGAACGCGCGCGCCACGATCTCCGGCACGCGCGCCGGATCGTCGATCTCGGTCGTCCACTTGGCGATCGAGCCGAACACCGCGCGGTAGTCGAGCTCCTGGAACGCCTCGCGCTCCTTCATCTCGCGCGCGACCTGGCCGACGAACATGATCAGCGGCGTCGAATCCTGGCGCGCGATGTGAATGCCGGGCGACGCATTGGTGGCGCCGGGCCCGCGCGTGACGAAGCAGATGCCCGGCCGGCCGGTCGCCTTGCCGATCGCCTCCGCCATCATCGCCGCGCCGCCTTCCTGCCGGCACACCGTCACCGCGAGATCGCGGTCGTGAAAAGCGTCGAGCACCGCGAGATAGCTCTCGCCGGGCACGCAGAACGCGTGCTTGGCGCCGTGGATGATCAACTGGTCGACCAGCACCTCGGCGGCGGTGCGCATATTGCCCTTGGCACGCATATCGGCGCTTCCCTCACAAAAACATTGCCCGGCGCGGGAGTCCCCACGCCGGGCAGAATACATGTTCAGCGCTTCAACGGCGCGAATTTTGCCGGGATCATCAGGCTGGTCTGCTGCCCGATCAGGTCGCCGGCCTCGCTGGTGAGTTTCAGATAGTTCTGCCACTCCGGGTCGGCGGCCATGGCGGCGCGGCGCTTCATGCGGTCGGCGGCGTCCTCATAGGCCCAGATGTGGACGATCGTGTTCACGTCGCCGGATTCGGCGAACAGGTAGGCGACCGGCTGGCCGAGATGGCGCGTCTGCGCGACAAAGCCGTGCTTTTCGTAGAGATCGAGATGCGCGAGAGTCTTGCCGGGCTTGATGCGATAGGTGCGGTGATCGACGTACACGCTGTCCTCCTGTTGAGTGGGAGCGCGTTCAGCAGGAGTGCCGGAAGCGCGCTTGCGGGCGCATCTTTCGAAGGCAACGGGTACTGGTCAATAGACTTGCGGGGGCCGGTCGGCGCATGGCGCGCCCAACAAAATGAGCGGGCCGCCGCGGCAGCCCGCTCGTTAACGCGTGCCGATGCGCCGGCGCGTCAGCTCTTGCGGATCTCGATCTTCTTTTCCTTCTTGGCGACCTCGGCCGGCTTGGGCAGGTGCACATGCAGCACACCCTTGTCGAACTTCGCCTCGACCTTGCTCTGGTCGGGATCGTAGGGCAGCCGGATCGACCGGCTGAACGAGCCGTAGCTGCGCTCGACCACGTGCCAGCTCTTGTCCTTGTCCTGCTCGTCGCGCTCGCTCTTCTTCTCGCCGCGGATGGTGAGCACGCCGTCGGTGAGTGTCACGTCGATGTCCTTCTCGTCGACGCCGGGCAGCTCCGCGGTCACGTCGATGCCGTCCTTGCCCTCCGCGACGTCGATCTTGGGCGCGGCCAGGCTCTCGCCGAACCCGGGGAAGCCCGCGAACGGCGTGCGCCGCGAGAAGTCCTCGAAGGTCTTCTCCACCTCGCGGAGCAGCGAGCCGATGTCGCCGTTTCGGCCGAACAATGATGGCAGATAGGAACCAGCCATGGTCACCTCCATCGATGGTTGCGATGTTTCGAATTCAGCGCTCCGGGCGGCCGCCATCGGCCGCGCGGGCTGGCTGCAAGATAAGATTGGGAGCCCGTCGCACCTTGACAAGGATCAAGCGGCGCGCTTGCGCCCCGATCAGGTCGCGGCTTCGACGGACGCGACCTGGAACGTGTGCATGTCGCCGTCCTCGTCCCGGATCGAGACATATTCTCCGGGACGGAACGCGTGCGCGCCGAACCGATAGCCGGCCTCGTCGTCGTCCTCCGCGGCCTGGTCGTAGTCGAACACCCAGCGCGCATGCTCCTTGCCGCCGGATTTGTGCACCAGCATGCCGACCTCGTCAGGCTCGCCGTTCCAGAACCGTCGCACGCGGCAATGCGCGCGGTGCTTGCGCCACAGCTCGACGTCGATATGGCTGTCACCGTCGAGCGGGGCGACGAACTCGTAGCCGTGACGGGAGGACCCGCTGGGAAATTCCTTGGAGCGGGCGAGATTGAGCCGGATGCGCTTGAACACGTGCGGAAGCTGGGTCATGGGCGCGGACTCCCAAGTTGCAGGGCCGATCCGGACCCTGCGCGCACTCTGCCAGATCGCCCTCTCCTACGGCGTTGATATCGCTCAACGTCCCGGCCATATCGATGGCGTAGCCGAATCTAGGCCGCGCGCCGCAACCGCACCAGAGGACAGAATGTCCACCAGCCAGGATGACGTGCTCGCCTTCCTGGCCCGTCCCGCGGCCCACGGCGGCACGCCGGTCAAGCGCGTCGACACCCACGCAGCTGCGGTGTTCCTCACCGGCGATCGGGCGCTGAAGCTCAAGCGCGCGGTGCGCTTCTCGTTCCTCGACTATTCCACGCTCGACAAGCGCAAGGCCGCCTGCGAGGCGGAGATCGAGGTCAATCGTCCGTTCGCGCCGGATATTTATCGCGGCGTGGTGGCGATCACGCGCGAAGCGGACGGGCGGTTGGCCATTGGCGGCCGCGGCAAGCCGGTCGAGTGGGCGGTCGACATGCACCGCTTCGATGAGGAGCGCACCCTCGACCGGCTGGCCGAGCGTGAGGGCATCGACGCGGCGTTGGCCGACGCGCTCGCGCGCGTGGTCGCGAAGGCGCACGAACGGGCACCGGTCGTCGAGGCGGCGCCGTGGATCGCGGCACTCACGACATTTCTCGACCAGAATGCCGCCGCCTTCGCCGAGACACCGGATCTGTTTCCGGTGAACGACGCGGCGGCGCTCGACCGCGCGAGCCGTGCGGCGCTTGCCCGTGTCACACCGCTGCTCGCGGCGCGCGGCGCGCGCGGTCTCGTCCGCCGCGGCCATGGCGACCTGCATCTCGGCAATATCGCCCAGATCGACGGCAAGCCCCTGCCCTTCGATGCGATCGAGTTCGACCCGCTGATCGCCGCCGGCGACGTGCTCTACGATCTGGCTTTCCTGCTGATGGACCTGATCGAGCGGAAGCTCGACGCCGCCGCCAACGTGGTGCTCAATCGCTATCTCGCCGAGACGTGCCGCGACGACGATCTCGATGCGCTCACGGCGCTGCCGCTGTTCCTGTCGCTGCGCGCGGCGATCCGCGCCAAGGTCATCGCCGCGAAGATCGCCAATGTCGCCGCGTCCGAACGCGAGGGGGTCATGGCGGCGGCCCGCACCTATTTCCGGCTGGCGTGCCGGCTGGTTGCACCGTCGGCGCCGCAGCTTGTCGCCGTCGGCGGCCTGTCCGGCACCGGAAAATCGGTGCTCGCGCGCATGCTCGCACCGAAGCTCCAACCGGCGCCCGGCGCGGTGATCCTGCGCTCCGATGTCGAGCGCAAGGCGATGTTCGGCCTCGGCGAGACGGACCGCCTGCCGCCGGACGGCTATGCGCCGGGCGTGACCGAGCGCATCTATGCGCTGCTCAATGAGAAGGCACGGCGCGTCGTTGCGGCGGGCCATTCGGCGATCGTCGACGCAGTGTTCGCACGACCGGATGAGCGCGCGGCGGTGGCGCGCGGTGCCGCATCTGTTTCGTTCGTGGGCCTGTTCCTGACAGCGGACCTGGATATCCGGCTCGCCCGTATCGGCGGGCGCACGCGCGATGCGTCCGACGCTGACACCAAGGTCGCGCTGGCGCAGGAGAGCTATGCGATCGGCGCTCTCGACTGGGCCGAGGTCGATGCCTCAGGTACGGCGGAGCAGACGCTGGCGCGCGCCGAAACGGCGCTCGAGCGGTAAAACCGGTATCATGACCACATGGCCCGCGATTATCGGCGCATCGCCATTGCCATTGCCGGCTTCTGCGCCTTCCTGAACCTCTACTCGCCGCAGGCGCTGCTGCCCGCCTTGGCGCGCGAGTTCTCGGTCGGCGCCGCGCAGATCAGCGCGATCATGACGGCGAGCACGTTTGCCATCGCCTTGACCGCGCCGTTCACCGGCGCCATCGCCGACGTGCTCGGCCGCAAGCGCGTCATCACCGTCGCGGCGGTCATGAGCGTCGTGCCGATGCTCATACAGGCGACCGCGACGAGCGTCGACGCGCTGGTGTTCTGGCGCTTCGTACAGGGCGTGTTGCTGCCGGGGATCTTCGCCGTCACCGTCGCCTATATCGGCGATGAATGGCCGCCGGCGCAGGTCGCCGGCGTCGCCGGCCTGTTCATCTCCGGATCGAGCCTCGGCGGTTTCTCCGGCCGTATGCTGCCGGGCGCGCTCGCCGACCTGATCGGCTGGCGCTTCGCATTCCTCACGCTCGCCGCGCTCACCCTCGCCTGCGCCATCGCGATTGCGTGGCTGCTCACGCCCGAAAAGCGCTTCGTACGCTCGGAGGGCCTCGCCGCCTCGGCGCGACACATGCTCAAGCACCTCCGCAACCCGCAGCTCATTGCGACCTATGCGGTCGGCTTCGGCGTGCTGTTCAATTTCATCTCGGTGTTCACCTATGCGAGCTTCCACCTCGCGGCGCCTCCGTTCAACTTTTCCTCGACCCTGCTCGGCGCGATCTTCGTCACCTATCTGGTCGGCACCGTCATCTCGCCGTGGACCGGCTGGGCGGTGACGCGGTTCGGCCGCCGCAATCTTGTGATCGGCCTCGTTGGCCTGTGGATCTGCGGCGCGCTGCTGCTGCTCGCGCCGCAGGTCGCGGTGATCATGCTCGGACTGATGGTGTGCGCCGGATGCGGAATGCTGTGCCAGGCGGTGTCGACCAGCTACGTGACGGCGACCGCCAAGGAAGGCCGCTCCTCGGCGGTCGGGCTCTACGTGACCTCGTTCTATATCGGCGGCAGCGCCGGCGCGTTCTTTCCGGGCCGCGCCTGGGAGGCGTGGGGCTGGCCGGCGGTGGTCGCGATCGCGATTGGCATGCTCATCGTGATGGCGCTGATCGTCGCGCTCGCCTGGACGCGACAGCCGCCGAAACAGGCGTAGTGCGCTCACTGCAGACGTCCCAGGCGCGCGCCCGAATTTGTCACAGCCCTGTCGTGACGAACCCCACACTCTGACACCACTCAGCCATAAAGTCATAGCCAGCGCGTGTGGCCGCGCTATGTTGAACGGCTAAGTACGCGTGACGTGGGGGGTTGTTCATGGCGTCTGCAAGTCCGGCCGTCGCATCAAGGCGACGTTTCCGCCTGATCCTGGTGAAGCCTACCCACTATTGCGACGATGGCTATCCGATCCGCTGGTTTCGCTCCGCCATTCCGTCGAACTCGCTCGCAGCGCTCTACGGCATTGCGCGCGACTGTGCCGACCGCAAGGTGCTCGGCGACGACGTTGAGATCGAGATCGACGCGCTTGACGAATCCAACACGCGCATCCGGCCGGACCGCATCGCCGCGCTGATCAAATCCGCCGACGCCGGCATGGTCATGCTGGTCGGCGTGCAGTCGAACCAGACGCCGCGTGCGCTCGACATCGCGCGCCGGCTGCGCGCGCAGGGCATCGCGGTCGGCATCGGCGGCTTCCACATGTCGGGCGTGATCTCCATGATCGATGGCGACGATCCGTGGCTGCGCGAGGCGCAGGCCATGGGTCTCGCGGTGTTCGCCGGCGAAGCCGAGGGACGCCTCGACGAGATCCTGTGCGATGCCCATGCCGGCCGGTTGAAGCCGCTCTACAACTACATGTCGGACCTGCCGGGCATCGACGGCGCGCCCTACCCGCTGCTCGCGCGTGAGCGCATCAAACGCACCAGCGGCGGCACCACCAGCTTCGATGCCGGACGCGGCTGCCCCTACCAGTGCTCGTTCTGCACCATCATCAACGTGCAGGGCCGCAAGTCGCGCCGGCGCTCCCCGGACGACATCGAGAATATCGTGCGCGCCAACGTCGCCCAGGGCGTCGCGCGGTTCTTCATCACCGACGACAACTTCGCGCGCAACAAGGACTGGGAGGCGATCCTCGACCGGCTGATCCACCTGCGCGAGGTCGAGAAGCTGAACCTCAGCCTGATCATCCAGGTCGACACGATGTGTCACAAGCTGCCGAACTTCATCACGAAGTGCCGGCGCGCGGGCGTGAAGAAGGCCTATATCGGCCTCGAGAACATCAACCCGGCCAACCTGATGGCCGCGAAGAAGAAGCAGAACAAGATTACCGAATACCGCAAAATGCTGCTCGAATGGCAGAAGGCCGGCATCCTGGTCTATGCCGGCTACATCACCGGCTTTCCGAACGACACGGCGGAATCGATCCTCAAGGACCTCGACGTCATCAAGCGCGAGCTGCCGATCGACGTGCTGGAGATCCACTACCTCACGCCGCTGCCGGGCTCCGAGGATCATCAGAAACTGTTCCGCGCCGGCAAGTGGATGGACCCGGACCTCAACAAGTACGACCTCCATCACATCACCTGCGAGCACCCGCTGATGTCGAAGGAGGAATGGGCCTATGCCTATCGGGAAAGCTGGAAACGCTACTATTCCTACGACCACTGCGAGCGGGTGATGCGGCGGGCCGCGGCCATCCGCGCGTTCGGCAACGTCCTGTTCGTGATGACCTGGTTCAAGGCGTCGTTCGAGCTCGAGAACTGTCATCCGGTCGAGAGCGGGCTCCTCCGCCTCAAGTCGCGCCGCGACCGCCGACCGGGAACGCCGGTCGAGCCGATCTGGAGCTTCTATCCGAAGTACTGTGCCGAGATGATCCGCAAGACCGTCGGCTGGGCCACCATCTATCTCCGGCTGCGGCGGATCTACCTGAGCATCAAGTACGATCCCAAGCGATACGAGTACACCGATCTCGCCATCACGCCGGTGACCGACGACGAGATCGCGACGCACGAGATGTTCCACACTGACGCGGCGCGGGCCTATGTGGAGCAGGAGCGCAAGATCGACCAGATCATCCATCCCCCTGCGGCGGTGGCCTGAACGCGGAGCAGCCGCGGCCCGCGCTGGCGTCTGGTCTGGCCCCTGCAGATGATCTAGAACCCTTCCCGACCGCCGGGGAGGGTTGTCAATGACCGCGTCGCTCACCAAGAGCCAAGCCGAATTCCTGCAATCGATCGACACGCCGACCGTGTGCAACCTGCTCGAGATCGTGGCGCCGGAACGCCGCGGCTTCGGTTACACGGTGCGCCACCTGCACTGCCCGTTCCCCGACCTGCCGCCGATGGTCGGCTTCGCCAAAACGGTGACGATGCGGGCGCAGGACAAGGTCCCGCTCGGCGAGGCGGGCTACATGGCGAAGCGGCTCGATTACCTCGACTATGTCGCTGCGGCGCCACAGCCAAGCATCGCCGTCATCCAGGATCTCGATGACATCGTCGGCTTCGGCGCCTTCTGGGGCGAGGTGCAATCGAATGTGCACAAGGCGCTCGGCTGCCTCGGCACCATCACCAACGGCTCGATCCGCGACATTCCGATGATCCCGGCGGGCTTCCAGATGCTGGCCGGCTCGATCTCGCCGTCGCACGCCTATGTGCACGTGGTCGACTTCGGTGGGAACGTCAACATCCACGGCATGGCGGTGAAGAGCGGCGAGTTGATCCACGCCGACCGGCACGGCGCCGTCGTGGTGCCGCTCGAGACCATCGATCCGATGAAGGCCGCCGCCGACGGGCTCGCCGCCAAAGAAGCCAAGATCATCAATGCGGCCAAGTCCGGCGCCGGCCTCGAGGCCATCAAGGCGGCGATGCGCGGCTAGTGCCCCATTTCCGACGCGCGTGATACATTGCAGCACCCTCTGAACACGCGCGTCGGAAACAAAGGGGCACTAGCAACTATATGATTCTAGTGCCGCTTATCGATTTGAAGTTCGTGAACGAGCGTGCTGCGAGTGGTGCACGACCTTCAAATCGGCGGCACTAGGCTGGTCGTTTCCAGCTTCTTCATCCTCGACAACCGGCTCGGGCGCTGGCTGCAGCACGGCCACCGGATCGGACGCCGGAAACGTGTCTTCCAAGGCTTGATCCAGCAGCTTGTCGAGATGCCGGCGTCGTGATCGGTCGTCGTTGTCCGACGGCGGCCGTTCTTTTGCACGTTGGGTCATGGCGGCTCCGCGTCCGCCCCCAGCCTTCTGCAACATGGGGAGCAAGTCCGCCGAAGTGAAGCCGCCGAAGCCTGAGTCTGGCATGCGACGTGCACGCCAAGTTCCACGCGACTGACCATACGAAAGACACGAACTGCGGCTCCGTGAGCATGCCGCCGGGTCTGGCAAACCCGCGGCGGCTCTGTATCTTACGTGCCAACAGGAAAGAAACCTCTCCATGACGTGCGGCGGCGTACGCGCGCTGTTTGTTGGTCTGGCGCTTGCTCTCTCGCTCAATGCTGTCGCCGTCGCCCGCGAACGTCCCCCGACGCTGCCTCCGCCCGATCCGGAAATCCTGCGGCTCGCCCTGTGGCTGACCGGCGACTATGACGGCATGTTCGACGGCAAACCAACCCGCAAAGATCTGACCGAGCCGCTCAAGGCGTTTCGCGCCCGCGCCGGCCTGCCCGCCGGCGGTGAGCCGACCGCGGCGGATGTCGCCGCGCTCAGAACCGCGGCAGCGCAGGCCGCGACCGCGCTCGGCCTCGAGCCGGCAATCGACGCCACCCACAACATCATCCTGCAGGTGCCGCGGGCGCTGCTGACGAAGACGGGGCGCGGCCAGGACGGCAGCAGATACTTCGCGAGCGAGGACGGCCAGGCGGTGCTGACGACCTTTGCCAAGCCGGGCGGGCGGCCGGTGCTCGGACAATTGCGTGACGAGCTGCTTGCGAGTCATCCCGGCGATCCCGCTGCGCTGACCGCGGACACCCTGTCATTCACGGGCAAGAACCGCGAGACGGTGGTGCACGTGCGCGCGTTCGAGATCGCCGGCATGGTCAAGGGCATCCGCTTCACCTATCCGACTGCGCAGGCGCCGCGCTATGCGCGCGTCGCGCGCTACATGCTGGCGGCGGTCGATCCGCGGCCGCAATTGCCGCAGCGCCCGGCGGCGCTCTCGGTCGCCGCGCTGGATCGCCTGGCGTCGCCGCGTGGGGCGGCCTCCGCCATCCTCAAGCCCGGCGAGGCGCCGAGCGCACAGGTCACGCGCGGTCGCGTCTCCGCTCGCCTGTCGCTGACCAAGCATCCCGAAGGTCCCGCCCGCGAGCCGCCGCAGCCGATGCTCGAGGTCAAAGCCGACGATACGACCGTCGCCTCGGTCCACATCGCCTCGATCGCGCGGCCCTGGACGTCGGCCGTGGTCGAGGTCGCGCCGCTCGATCCCAAGGCGGCGCTGCCGGCGGTGGTGTTCGCGGTCTCCTCGGCCGACGTGGACGGCTGCTGCACCGAGGTGCGCATCGCGATCGCCGCCGAAAACGGCTGGCGCACGCTGGAAGCCGGTCCGTTCCGTGGCGTGCCGCGCCTGCTCGATGACCCGGAGCAGCCGGGCGGACAGGTGCTGGTCGGCGAACTGTCCGCGTTCCACGACGCATTCGGGCCGTCGGAGATCGCCACCGCGCCGCTGACAATCCTGCGCCTCGACGGCGAGTGGCTCAACGACGTGACGCGCGACCCCGCGTTTCGCCCGCTGCACGCGCTGCAACTCGCCGCGAGCCTCGCCGAGGCCAAGGCGGGCGCGTTCCGGGCCAACAGCGTGTGGCCGGGCATCATCGCCAGCGCGCGCCTGACCGGCGAGGGCGACGAGGCGGCCGCGCTGATGGAAGCGCATCATGATCCGGCCGCGACTCAGGGCCGCGAGATCTGCGTGGCGCGCATGATGGGCGCGGTCTGCCCGGCGGACCGCATCCGCACGCGACCGCTGGCCGCAGCGATCGATTCGCTCTTGTCGGAGGCCGGATTCGGCCCTTAGCCGGGCCTTGCTCGGCCGCATGCCCTTATCGGAAAACCGGTGTCGGGTTCCGGGCCATGCTCCAGCTAGGGTACGGAATCCACAGGCGTTTTTGCCGGCTTTGCGGCCGCGGTCTATCATGCAGGTGGTTTCCGAGAATGATGGCTACCGGCGGGAGTCCCTCGCTGCTCGGCACTGTTGAATGCCGTTCGGAGAAGTGAATGCACGCGTCGCGCTGGTTATTGCTCCTGATGACTGCGGTGGCGGGCCTTGCCCCGGCGCCCGCACATGCCGACGACTGGGACACGTGCAAGGACGAGAAGGTCACCGCCGACACCTCGATCGCGGCCTGCACGCGGGCCATCAACTCCAAGCGATTCAAGGTGCGCGACCTGTCGACGCTGCACTACAACCGCGCGATCTCCTATCGCCAGCAGGGCCAGCTCGACCTCGCCATCGCCGACTACGGCGAGGCCATCAAGGCCGATCCGAAATACGAGAAGCCCTACAACAACCGCGGCGTGATCTACAAAGAGCGCGGCGAGCTCGACAAGGCGATCGCCGACTACACCGAAGCCATCAAGCTCAAGCCGGACTACGCCTTCGCGCTGACCAACCGCGCCGACGTCTACGACGACAAGGGCGACGGCGACAAGGCGATTGCCGATCTCGATCAGGCGATCCGCGCCGACCCGGGCTACGCGCGCGCCTACAACGTCCGCGGCCTCGTCTGGCGCAAGAAGGGCAATCTCGACCGCGCACTGGCCGACTTCAACAATGCGATCCGCGTCGATGCGAAATATCACTTCGCCTACTCGAACCGCGGCCTGGTCTGGCAGGAGAAGGGCGATTTCGACCGCGCCATCGCCGACTTCGGCGAGGTGATCAATCTCGACCCGAAGTCAGACGTCGCCTACATGCGCCGCGCCATGGCCTGGATCAAGAAAGGCGACAGCCTCGCCGCGCTGCGCGACGCCGATCACGCGGTGATGCTGGATCCGAACGACCCGTCGAATCTGATGGTGCGCGGCGCGGTGATGAAATCGCTCAACCGCTCAAACGACGCGGTCCTGGAATACCGCAAGGCGATCCAGCTACGGCCCGATCCGGAGCGCCGCAAGCAGGCCGAGCAGGCATTGCTCGATCTGGGCGTGCAGCCCTAGCGCATGGGAGCGGCCGACGACAGCGCGGTCAGACCAGCGCGTAGGCCTTGGCCGCCTGTGCAGCGGTGACGCCGGTCGGCGTCATGTTCCAGCCGATCGCCGCCATCACGGCGATGTCGTTGCCGGACATCCTTTCGACCACGCCGGGGCTCGAGAAGCCGAACGGGTCGTTCACCATCGTGCCGTTCCAGTCGCCGTAGTCGAGGCTGCCATCCGACGCGTTGAAGCCGCCGAGATTGGTGGCGCCGCCGTCGATGGAGAAGTAGGCGACGTCGCCGCTCTGCTGGGTGAGCGCCCGAATCGGCGTGCCGTTCTGCGGGTTGACGTTGTCGGTCGAGGTGTAGCGGAACAGGTCGAGCGCCGTGTAGACGCCGGCGCCGAACCAGGCGCCGACCGATCCGGTGCGTCCCATCGCCTCGGTCATCTCATGCTGAAATGCTCCGATCGCATCGAACTTTCCAGCCGCGGCGGTCCGGTTGAACTCGAATGGTATCGCGGACGACAGGCCGATATAGCCGTCCGGTCCGGACGATCCGCCGCCGAGACCGAGCGCCCTCGCCTGCGCGGTGCTCACCGCGAAGCTTCCGCCGCTGGTCGGATCGGAGGCGCCGATGCTGGCGGCAGCCGTCGCCTGCACGGACGAGTTGCCCGAATAGGCCTGCAAGGCGCCGCGCAGGGCCGAGTAGGTCACGCCGGTCATTCGGGACTCGGTTGACGCGGCGGCGCCGGGCGAAATGGCGCTGCCGTGGACCTCGCCGTAGCCGAGCTGGAGCGAGACGGTCGTGTTGTTGCTCAGGTTCGCCGACAGCTCGGCAGCGGCAGCGATCGCCGCGCTGCGGAACCCCGCCGGAGCGTCGCTTACGCTCGCATCCCAGTTCAGCTCGAACCGCAGCCCGTTGGTGGCGCCGACGACCGATGTCGTGGCGACCTGCGTGCCGCTGAGCGACGAAATCTGATCGACCGACAGCTTGTCGGCATGCGTCGCCAGAAGCGACCGCGTCTGCGATGTCGACAGCGATGCCAGTGTCGTGGTCGCGAGGCCGCTGACCGTGGTGCCGTTCAGCGTGCCAAGGTTCAGTGCCTTGACGCTGTCCGGGCTCATGGAATTGACCTGGGTCGCGGTCAGCACGGCGCTCTGCGCCTGGGTGAGGCCGCCCACCTGCGAGGCGGCCAGGTTGGCGACCGTGCTTGCGCTGAGCCCCGCGATCTGCCGCGCGGCCAGCGCGGTCACGTTCAATCGTTGCAGGTTGTCCTTGGTGAGGTTGTTCAGCTGGCTCGTGGTCAGCCCTTGCACCTGCGGCGTCGACAGCGCACCGCCTTGCGACGCGATGACGGAGCCGATCTGCGCATCGGTCATGTTGCCGATCGCGCCGGCGCTGAGCCCTGCAATCTGGTTCTTGGTCAGGTACGCGACATTGACGGCCTGCAGATCGGCAGTGCCGAGCGCATTGAGTTGCGCCGACGACATCAGCTTGATCTGCTCCGGCTTGAGGGCGGTGATCTGTGAGGAGGTGAAGTTGGCGGTCTGCGTGCCCGCGAGGGACATGAAGGTGCCGTAGGAGATCGCGCTGACCTGCCGGGCCGACATGGACTGGAGCGCCGACATGGACAGGCTGTTCATTTGCGACGCCGTCAGGCCCGCAACCTGCTCCGCACTCATCTCTCCGATGTCGGTGCTTGTGAAGCCCGCCACCGTCGAGACCGACAGTGCCGAGATCTGCTGAGCCGACAATCCTGCGACGATGGACGTCATGTCTATATCGCGTGCCCGAACGAGCGTCTGCGCATGTCCGCAGCCTCGTTTCCCCACGCCAGCTATAGCGCAGGACGATTAACAAACGAGTATCGTTGACTGAAGGTGCACGCGCCTCGCGGCGCTATTCGCCAATTTCGAGATGAAACATTAACCATGACTGCAAGGATTGCGGTGCGCGCAAAGGGGCGCGGCCGCGCGCTCACACGCGCGGTCGCACCACAGACATCCCGACCCGCGAACGGCGGTCGGCTTGTCGCCTAGAGCCCTTTGAACAGGCAGCCGATGCAGAGCACGACGTAGCCCGCGATCGCCAGCCAGAACTGATAGACCGTAACGAACTGGATGTGCGCGAAGTGTCCGATCAGTGCCAGAGCCGCAAGTACAAGTGAAACAACGAAAACCGGAAGCGTCGGTGCGCTGAGATTCATGTCGCCCTCCCCTCGAGCCCGCCACAATAGGGCGGGTCTCGATGACGACGCTACCGCCGGCGCCACATGACCATCAAGTATGCCGCACGCAGAAGTGGCCGAGTGCATCATTGTTGCCACACCGGCGGGCGGCGCAGCAGCAGCGGACCGTACACGACAACAAAGCCACCGAATGCCGCAACCCAGGCGAACGCCGCGACGTGCAGCAGCTCGAACGCACCGCCGAACGCCGCGGCGATGCGCGCCGTGACGGCAATGAGCGCGCACAGATAGATCAGCTGCGTGGCAAGCGACGCGGCGAGCGAGCGTCCGGTGTGGCCGAGGGTGGCGCGTGTCATCACCGCAAGCGTCATCAGCCCGATCGCGCCGGCCGTCCAGGCGTGCAGGCCGGCACTGCGCGGCACCTCGCCGGGCAACAGGATCGACGCGCCGAGCAACACGAAGCCGAGCGGCACGAAACCGTAGGCGACATGCAGCACCAGCACGAGCCGGTCGGCAACGGTGCGGTCGCCAGCCCAGCGGCCGAGCCGCACCGCGTGCAACGCAGCGGCAACGAGCAGCAGCGCGCCGGCCACGACGTGTTCGGGAAACGCGATCCACGCGATCAGCGCAACCACCGCGCCGGCGAGACTGACCGCATCGAAGCGCGAGAACGGCGCCGGCAGCCGGCCGGGATTGACGCGCACCAGCCAGTTGCGCGTGAAGCTCGGCACGATGCGGCCGCCGATCAGCATGACGAGGGTGACGATCGCGGCGAGGCCGATACGAATGCCGTAATCGCTCACGCCGGCACGCATCACCTCAGCGTGAAACACGATGTTGCCGGCGATCAGCACGGCGAGCACGATGAGGACGCGCAAGTTCCGCCAGTTCTTGCCGACGAGAATCTCACGCAGCGCGACCGCGGCGAGCGTCGCCAGGAACGAGATGTCGACCGCGGCCGTGACCGCGAGGCCAAGCTTGGCCGAGGTGAGCATGGCGACGCGGCCAGCGAGCCACAGGAACGCGAGCAGCCCGAGCGACACGCCGCTGACCGGCAGGCGGCCGGTCCAGTTCGGGATTGCGGTGAGAAGGAAACCGGCGATGACGGCGGCGACGTAGCCGTAGAGCATCTCGTGGATGTGCCAGTCGAGCGGCGCGAAGGCGATGGGCAGCGTGACCTCGCCGAAATATTGCGGCAGCCAGAGAAGCACGCCGAGCGCGGCCCAGGTCGCCCCGGCCAGGAAGAACGGACGAAACCCGTAGGACAGCAGCGCCGGACCCGCATAGTCGCGGCGGCGCGCCAGGGCGGCAGGGATCGACATGTCGTCAACTCGTTTGTTGCTTGGATGAACATGCGGCTCATGCGTTGCCCACGCCTTGACATAAGTCATGCTTGGCGGACCATGCCGGGTTCCAGCCGGGTCAACCACAATGACAACGCCACAGGCGAGTGATCGGCACGTCCCCCTTCAACGGGACCGCCGCGAGACCAATCCGGCGTTCAGCACGCGCCGGCTCAAGCTCGGCACGTTCCAGACCAATCTCGACAGCGGCTGCGTGATGTCCGACCTCGACGGCCGGCTCGACATCACCTGGCCGAACACCGTCGCGCTCGCCAGGCTCGCCGACGAGATGGAGTTCGAGGCGATCGTGCCGGTGGCGCGCTGGCAGGGGTTCGGCGGCGCGACCAATCCGCAGGGGCCGGGCTTCGAGACGTACACGTGGGCGGCCGGCCTCGCCGCCTCGACAAGTACGGCGGGCATCTTCTCGACCTCGCACGTCTCGCTCAACCATCCGATCATCGCCGCCAAGCAATCGACGGTGATCGATCACATCTCGAACGGACGCTACGCGCTCAACATCGTCACCGGCTGGAACCAGCCGGAGATTGACATGTTCGGCGCACCGATGCTGCCGCATGCGGAGCGTTACGACTGCTCGGAGGAATGGATCGACATCGTCAAGCGGCTGTGGAGCGAGGACGAGAGCTTCGACTTCGAGGGCAAGTACTACAAGATCGCAAAGGGCTACCTGCAGCCGAAGCCGATCCAGAAGCCCTACCCGGCGATCATGAACGCCGGCTCGTCGGAGCGCGGCCGCCACTTCGCCGCCAAGCATTGCGACCTCGTCTACACGATCGTGCGCGGCGGCGGGACCGTCGCCGACTACACGGCGCATGTCGACGCCTATCGCAAGCTCGCGCGCGACGAATACGGCCGCGAGGTCCGCGTGTGGACCCTCGTCAACGTCGTGCAGGGCGAGACGGAGAAAGAGGCGCGCGAGTTCTACGACTACTATGTCCATCAGCGAGGCGACTGGGCGGCGGCGCGAAACGTGGTCGACACGTTCATGCTGGAGGCCAACGCGCGCAACATCCCGCCCGAGCGCATCAAGCCGATGCAGGAAATGTTCATCGCCGGCTGGGGCGGATTTCAGTTGATCGGCACCAAGGAGCAGGTCGTCGACGGCCTTGCGATGCTGTCACGCGCCGGCCTCGACGGCGTGCTGTTGTGCTGGCCGCGCTTCGAAGCGGGCATGCGCGAGTTTCGCGACGTGACCTTTCCGCTGCTCAAGCAGGCGGGCCTGCGGGATTTCAGGTGATGCGCCGTAGGGTGGGTTAGGCGGCATCCACGGCACTCAGATTCAACACGCATAGCGCCGCCGCCGTAACCCACCACGTGAGTCAGCCGGTGGGTTACGGCGCCCGCGCCTTGCGTGTTTGAACGTCAGTGCGCGTGAGGCCGCCTAACCCACCCTACGGCGCAGTGCGGCGTTGCACCCGCCCATCCGCCGTGATGTGCAGCCCGCACTCCTTCTTGCTCTCGTCCTCCCACCACCAGCGGCCGGCGCGCTCCGGCTCGCCCGCCGCGATCGCCCGCGTGCAGGGCGCGCAGCCGATCGACGCGAAGCCTTTGGCGTGCAGCGGATTGACGGGCACGTCGTGCTCGGTCGCGAACGCGAGCGCCGCATCTCGCGTCCAGTCGACCAGCGGGTTGAGCTTGAGCAGGTTGCGCTCGGTGTCGACGCTGACCAGCGCGGTCGCACCACGGTGGCTCGACTGATCGGCGCGCAGCCCGGTGATCCAGCCCGCGGCGCCGGCGAGCGCGCGGTTGAGCGGCTCGACCTTGCGCACATGGCAGCAGGACAGCCGCGCCTCGCGCGAGCCGTAGAAGCCGTTGATGCCCTGCTTCTCGACCAGCGCCTCCAGCGCCGCCGTTTGCGGATAGAACGCCCGGATGCGGTGGCCATAGCGCCGCTCGGTGTCCGCCCACAGGTCGTAGGTCTCCGGGAACAGCCGCCCGGTGTCGAGCGTCGCGATGTCGGCATCGACCGCGGCCTCGGCGATCAGGTGCGTGAGCACCTGGTCCTCCAGCCCGAAGCTGGTGGTGAACACCACCCTGCCCTCGACCGCGCGGCGGAAGCGCGCGATACGCTCGCCCGGCGGCAAGCCGGCGAGCTCGCGATTGAGTTTCTCCGCCAGAGCGTGGAGATCGCCCGTGCGCGACGGCACCGCGTCGGTGGACAGGATCAGGCCGCCGCCGGCGATGCGGCCGTTGCGCTCGAGCACGACGCGGCCGGTGCGCGGATTGAGCGCGTAGACGTCGGCGCCGATCGGCTGCGTCAGCGCGATCTCGATCTCGCCGACATGGTTCTGCGCGATGGCGGCCGCCTCGGTCGCCGCGAGCTGGCCCGGATCGACCGCGTTGTCGATCAGCGCGACGGTGCCGCGGCCCTCGGCGGTGCCGATCCGCACCGTGATGGCATCGCCCGTGCCGAGCGGCGCCTCGTGCAGCCAGAACACGCGAGCGCGGAAGCGGTGGGTCGCCTTGGCCGGCGCGTCGGCTGCCGCGATGAGGTCGCCGCGGTCGACGAAGATCTCGTCGTCGAGGGTGATGCCGACCGACTGGCCAGCCAGCGCATCGCGCGGCACCTGCGACTCGTTCGGCACCGGCCACGCCTCGATCGACCGGACCCGCGCAGCGCGACCGCGCGGCATGACCAAGACCTCGTCGCCGACCGCAATGCGGCCGCTCTCGACGCGCCCGGCGATGATGCGCCGGTCGTCGAACTTGTAGACCGCCTGAACCGGGATGCGGAATGGCAGCTTGGTTGCCGCGGGCGGCGGCGCGAAACGGTCGAGCACGTCGAGCACGGTCGGGCCGATGTGCCAGGCGATCGGCGGCGTCACCTTGGCGATGCCGTCGCCATGCCGCGCCGAGATCGGGATGATCGCGGTGGCGTTGAGGCCGAGCCCGGACAGATGGCCGACGATCTCGGCTTCGATCTCGTGGAAGCGCTGCTCGTCGAAATCGACGCGGTCCATCTTGTTGATGACCACGGCGACCTGGTGGATGCCGAGAAGATGGAGGAGATAGCAGTGCCGCCGCGTCTGGTCGCGCACGCCCTCGGCGGCGTCGACGATCAGCAGCGCCGCGTCGGCCTGCGCCGCGCCGGTGATCATGTTGCGCAGGAACTCGGCGTGGCCGGGCGCGTCGATCAGCACGATGTCGCGCGACGTGGTGCGGAAATGGACCTGGCTGGTATCGAGGGTGATGCCCTGGTCTCGCTCGGTCTGCAGCGCGTCGAGCAGGAACGACCATTCGAACGGCATGCCGCGGCGGACGCTCGAGGCTTTCAGCGCCTCGACCTTGCCGTCGGGCAGGCTGCCGGTCTCGTGCAGCAGCCGGCCGATCAGCGTCGACTTGCCGTGATCGACATGGCCGACGATGACAACGCGGACCAGCGGACGGCCGCTGCGGCCAATGGCGGGCTCGGTCAGCTGGCGGGGCGGAAGCTCGGTGACGTGGATGTTCATGGCCGCAGTCTTCTTGTTTGGGGGGTCAGAGGTATCCGGACGTGCGCAGGCGCTCGAACGCGTCCTCCGCCTCGTGATCCATCGCGCGCCCGGCGCGCTCGGGCGTCTTGGTGGCTTCGAGTTCGGTGATGATGGCGTCGATCGTGTTCGCCCGCGACGGTACCGGAAACGTGATGTCGGCGTCGCCGAGCGAACGGTAACGCTTGCCGTCACGCGCCAGGTAGAGCGGGATGATGGGGATGCCCTCGCGCCGCGTGTAGTTCCAGATGTCGAGCTCGGTCCATTGCAGGATCGGATGGATGCGCAGATGCGCGCCCTGCGGCAGCGACGCGTTGAACTGGTCCCAGAACTCCGGCGGCTGGTCGCGCACGTCCCACTGGCCTTCGAGGCCGCGCGGCGAGAACACGCGCTCCTTGGCGCGGGTCGGCTCCTCGTCACGGCGGATGCCGGCGATCAGGCCGTCGAAGCCGTGCTTGGCGAGCGCGAGCTTCAAGCCCTCGGTCTTGCGCGCCGCCGAGCGCGCGGCCGGCGGCAAGGTCGGATCGACCGCGTCAATAGGCGGGCAGTGCTCGACCACGAGATCGAGGTCCCATTCCCCCGCGTAGCGGTCGCGGAACGCGTACATCTCGGGAAACTTCTTGCCGGTATCGACGTGCATGACTGGGAACGGCACCCGGCCGAAGAACGCCTTGCGGGCGATCCAGATCATGACGTTGGAATCCTTGCCGAGCGACCACAGCAGCGCGATCCGCTTCATGCGGGCAAAACCCTCGCGGAAGATGAAGATGCTCTGCGCTTCGAGCTCGTCCAGCCGATCCAAGACACTCACTCCACATTCACCTTCAGATCGGCCGCAGCAGCAGGGGAAGAATAGTCTCCAGGTAGACTACTTTCGCGTTGCTTCATTCCAAGGCAGCAGACCCGTGTGGTAGAATTTTTATTTCGTAGATTTCGAACGAAACCTATCTATAGGCAAAATCGTTCTGGTCAACTTAAAAACGCGACGCCGCCATTGTGAGAACCAAATTGCAAGAAATGCCCATCATTCAGCATGTTCTCATGTGTATTTGCGCAACGGTAGGAACCGAAATAACCATTCCAAAACCTATTCATTCTGCAGAACCTACGTTTTATCCGACGACAAAATAAATAACCCCATTTCGTTGACGCTGCGACTCGGCATGCGCAGTTTAGGCCGAGCGGCGGCGGACGCCGTCCATGCATTGTGGAGAACATCGATGCGACGACTCATTGCCGGCCTTGCCGCGAGCCTGCTGCTGGCGGGTGCCGCGCAGGCAGCGGACGTGAACCTGCTCAACGTCTCCTATGATCCGACGCGCGAGCTCTACATCGCATTGAACAAGGCATTCGGGGCCAAGTACAAGGCCGAGACCGGCAAGACCATCGAGATCAAGCAATCGCATGGCGGCTCGGGCAAGCAGGCCCGCTCGGTCATCGACGGGCTGGAGGCCGACGTGGTGACGCTCGCTCTCGCCTATGACGTCGACGCCATCGCCGAGCGCGGCCTCATTGCGGCAGACTGGCAGAAGAAGCTGCCGAGCAACGCAGCGCCCTACACCTCGACCATCGTGTTCCTGGTACGCAAGGGCAATCCGAAAGGTGTCAAGGACTGGGACGACCTGGTGAGGCCGGGCGTCAAGGTGATCACGCCGAACCCGAAGACGTCCGGCGGCGCGCGCTGGAACTACCTCGCGGCCTGGGGCTACGCCCAGAAGAAATTCGGCTCGCAGGACAAGGCGCGCGATTTCGTGCGCGACATCTACAAGAACGTGCCGGTACTCGATACCGGTGCGCGCGGCTCGACCGTGACCTTCGTCGAGCGCAATATCGGCGACGTGCTGATCGCCTGGGAGAACGAGGCGTATCTCGCGATCGACGAGTTCGGCAAGGACAAGTTCGAGATCGTCACGCCGTCGGTCTCTATCCTGGCCGAGCCCACCGTCGCGATCGTCGACAAGGTGGTGGACAAGAAGGGCACCCGCGCTGCGGCCGAGGCCTATTTCAAGTTCATCTACTCGCCCGAGGGCCAGGAGATCGCGGCACAGAACCACTACCGCCCGCGTGATCCGGCCGTCGCCAGTAAGCACGAGAACGCCTTTGCCAAGGTCGAGCTGTTCACGATCGACGAGGTGTTCGGCGGCTGGCAGAAGGCGCAGGCGACGCATTTCAATGACGCCGGCCTGTTCGACAAGATCTACACGCAGTAGAGCATGGGCGCGACAGCAGCGATCCGCAGACGCCGGGTCATCCCCGGCTTCGGGATCACGATGGGCGTGAGCCTGCTCTGGCTCTCGCTCATCGTGCTGATCCCGCTCGCCGCCTTGTTCGCGAAAACCGCCGAGCTGTCGGCGGCACATTTCATCGAGATCATCACCAGCCGACGCGTGCTGCACGCGCTGCAGCTGTCGTTCGCACTCTCCTTCGCCGCGGCCGCTGTCAACCTGGTGTTCGGCACGCTCGTGGTGTGGGCGCTGGTGCGCTACCGCTTCCCGGGCCGGCGGCTGTTCGACGCCATCGTCGACATTCCGTTCGCGCTGCCGACCGCGGTCGCCGGCATCGCGCTGACCAACCTGTATGCGGAGAGCGGCTGGATCGGCAGCCTGCTCGCCCCGCTCGGCATCCAGGTGGCATTCACGCCGCTCGGCATCTTTGTCGCGCTCGTGTTCATCGGCCTGCCCTTCGTGGTGCGCACGGTGCAGCCGGTGCTCGAAGACCTCGAGAAGGAGCTCGAGGAGGCGGCCGCGTCGCTCGGCGCCAGCCGCTGGACCATCTTCTGCCGCGTGGTGCTGCCGAGCATCGTCCCTGCCCTGCTGACCGGCTTTGCGCTCGCGCTCGCCCGCGCAGTCGGCGAGTACGGCTCGGTCATCTTCATCGCCGGCAACCTGCCGAATGTATCGGAGATCGCGCCGCTCCTCATCGTCATTCGCCTGCAGGAATTCCGCTATGCCGACGCCACCGCCATCGCCGCGGTGATGCTGGTAGCATCCTTCCTGTTGCTGTTCCTGATCAACACGCTGCAGCGCTGGTCGGAAGGCCGGACCGGGAAGCGCCTGTGAGCGTCGTCCCCCTCTACGACCCGGCCGCGGAGATGGAGATCGGCGTCACCGCCGCGACGGCGCACGCGCGCGCCACGCAGCGGCGCAAGGTCGACGTGCGCGACGATCCGGCCTGGGTGCGCTGGACCATCATCTCGGTCAGCATCGCCTTCCTCGGCATCTTCGTCGTGCTGCCGCTGATCAATGTGTTCGCGCAGGCCTTCGCCAAGGGCATCGCCGTCTATGTCGACGCGCTGACCAACGCGGAGACGCTCGCCGCCATCCGGCTTACGCTTGCCGTCGCCGCCACATCCGTGGTGCTCAATGGCCTGTTCGGCCTCACCGCTGCCTGGGCGATCGCCAAGTTCGAATTCCGCGGCAAGAATTTCCTGATCACGCTGGTCGATCTTCCCTTTTCGGTGTCGCCGGTGATCGCCGGGCTGGTGTTCGTCCTGTTGTTCGGCCTGCAGGGCCTGTTCGGGCCATGGCTCGCCGCGCACGACGTCAAGATCATCTTCGCGTTTCCCGGCATCCTGCTGGCGACCATCTTCGTCACCTTCCCGTTCATCGTGCGCGAGCTCATCCCGCTGATGCAGGAGCAGGGCACCGAGGAGGAGGAGGCCGCGGTGTCGCTCGGCGCATCCGGCCTGCGGACGTTCGTCCGCGTGACCTTGCCCAACGTGAAATGGGCGCTGCTCTACGGCGTGCTGATCTGCAACGCCCGCGCCATGGGGGAGTTCGGCGCGGTGTCGGTCGTGTCCGGCCATATCCGCGGCGAGACCAACACCATGCCGCTCCACATCGAGGCGCTTTACGAGGGCTACCAGGCGGCGCCGGCCTTCGCGGTGGCGTCGCTCCTGGCGCTGCTCGCGCTGGTCACATTGATCGTCAAGGCCGTTCTTGAAAAGCGCATCCCGAAGGACTGACCGATGCGGATCTCCATCCAGAACGTCACCAAGCGGTTCGACGATTTCACCGCGCTCGACCAGGTCAAGCTCGATATCCGCTCCGGCGAGCTGATCGCGCTGCTCGGCCCGTCCGGCTCCGGCAAGACCACGCTGCTGCGCATCGTCGCGGGCTTCGAGTGGCCCGACGAGGGCGAGGTGCAGTTCGACGGCGAGGACGCGCTGACGCACAGCGTCGGCGAGCGCAATGTCGGCTTCGTGTTCCAGCACTATGCGCTGTTCCGGCACATGAGCGTGTTCGAGAACGTCGCGTTCGGCCTGCGCGCGCGGCCGCGCCGCCATCGCCACAGCGAGGCGGAGATCCGCCGGCGGGTCGAGCGCCTGCTCGACCTGGTGCAGCTCAAATGGCTCGCCGAACGCTATCCGCAGCAGCTGTCCGGCGGGCAGCGCCAGCGCGTCGCGCTCGCCCGCGCGCTGGCGATCGAGCCGCGCGTGCTGCTGCTCGACGAGCCGTTCGGCGCGCTCGACGCCAAGGTGCGCAAGGAGCTGCGCCGCTGGCTGCGCAACCTGCACACCGAGATTTCGGTGACCTCGATCTTCGTCACCCACGATCAGGAGGAAGCGCTGGAGGTCGCCGACCGCGTCGTGGTGATGGACAAGGGGCGCATCCAGCAGGCCGGAACGCCGCAGCAGGTCTACGACCATCCGCATACATCGGCGGTGCACGAGTTCATCGGCGAGTCGATCGTGGTGCCGGTGGTGATCGAACAGGGCGACGTGCGCTTTGGCGGCGAGCCGCTCGGGCTCGATCCGCAGGGCGTCGCCAGCGGCGACGCCCTGCTGTTCGCGCGGCCGCACGACATCACAATCGTGCCGTCGAGCGGCGAGCAGCGGCTGCGCGGCGTGGTGAAGCGGATCCACGGCATCGGCCCGGCGCGTCGCGTCGAGATCGCGCTCGGAAGCGAAACCGCGGAGACGCTGATCGAGGTCGATGCGCTGCGCACGCAGCCGCTGCGGGTCGGACAGCTGGTCGGGCTGCGGCCGGATCAGTATCGGATTTTTTCCAAAGACGGCGGCTGATCCGACGAGTCGCGCTTCCGATTAACCACTTATTTACTCTTCGCTTCGCGTTCGCGGCGATGTGTGTCAATGTGATCAGGTCATCGACGAGGAGGGTTGATGATCTTTCAGACATCGAGACACGTGCAGCGCGCCAGGACATGGCGGCTGAATCCAGGTCGCCTGATCGACAGGCTGCTGGACCGGCTCGAGAGGCGGACCATCATTGTCGTGCCGGTCGGAATCGAAAGTCCGCTCTATGGCGAGGCGCACGTCGAAGCGCGCTTCAGGCAGTTCCAGATGTAACGCCGACAACGGGGGCGCGCCGAGGTCACGCCCCCGTTCTGCTTCGATCATCCCTTGTAGCCGAACATCCATGGCAGCCACAGCGTGATCGCCGGGAAGGCGATCAGCAGCAGCAGCACGATCGTCAGCGGCACGCAGAACTGCCAGATCTCGCGGTTGATCTCGCGCATCGGCACACCGGTCAGCGCCGACAGCACGAACAGGATCAGGCCGTAGGGCGGCGTGATCTGCGCGATCATGAAGTTGAGAATGACCACCAGGCCGAAGTGCACGAGATCGATACCGAGGCTCTTCGCCGCCGGCAGGAGCACCGGCACGAACACGAGCAGCATCACCGCGCCATCGAGCACGGTGCCGAGCAGCAGGAACATCGCGTTGACCGCGAGCTGGAAGCCGAGCGCCGACAGCTGCCACCCGACGATCCAATTGGCGAGCGCCTGCGCGACGCCCTCACGCTCCAGCGCGAAATTGACGATGAACGACGAGACGATCAGCATCATCACCACGGTCGACTGGCGCGCGGAGAGCGCGAACACCGCGTAGAGCGTTTTCAGCCCAAGATTGCGATAGATCACCGCGCCGATAACGATCGCCCAGAACGCGGCGACCGCGGCCGCTTCCGTCGGCGTGAAAACGCCGCCCCAGATACCGCCGAGCAGCACGACCGGCAGCGTCAGCGGCACCAGCGCACGGGCGAACACGCGCGGCAGCTCGGCGAGGGGCACCGCGTTGCCGAACGGGAGGCCGCGGCGGTTGCCGATCCAGGCGACCATCAGCATCAGGCTCACCGCCAGCAGGAGCCCCGGCACGATGCCGGCGAGGAACAGCGCGCCCACGGATGCCCCGCTCAGGATCGCGTAGATGACCATCGGGATCGACGGCGGAATGATCGGCCCGAGGCAGGACGACGCGGCCGTAATCGCAACCGCGAGCCCGGCCGGATAGTTGCCGACCTTGCGCATCATCTGGATCGCCACCATGCCGGCGCCGGCGGCGTCGCTCACCGCGCTGCCCGACATGCTGGAGATGACGACATTCATCAGCACGGTGACGTGGCCGAGCCCGGCGCGCAGGCGGCCGATCACCGCATCGGCGGCGGCCCAGATGCGCTCGGAGATGGTCGCCGCGTTCATGGCATTGCCGGCGAGCACGAACATCGGGATCGCGAGGAGCACGTTGAGCTGGAAGCTCGAATTGAGCGTCTGGTCGACCAGCAGGCCGATGTCCTGCTTGCTCGCCCATAGATAGACCAGGCCGCAGCCGAACATCATCAGCGCGATGGAAAGCCGCAGCATCGCGAACACGACGAACGCCGCGCACATCAGCAGGATGGGGTCGCGCCACATGTCAGCCCAGGACATTCGCGCGTTCGTCCGCACGGGCGATCGCGACCTCGTCGCGCCACCCCGGCCCGGCAAGACGGATGAGCTTCAGCACGGCGCGCACGGCGACGGCGGCCCAGAAGACCACGAAGCAGAAATAGACGTAGTCGAGCCGCCACTGCAGCGCGACGGTGCGCTCGCGCCACAAGAACCGCACGTAATCGAGCACGGTCGGCAGCGCGATCAGGAACATCGCCGCGATGACCAGCGCCCCGGCGGCCTGGATGACGCGGCGCCAGCGCTCGCCGACCAGGTCGTAGATGCCGTCGAAGGTGACTTGCTCGCGCTCAGTGATGACGAAGGCCTCGGTGAGGAACACCATCCACAGAAAGATCACCATGATCAGCTCGTCCGACCAGACGAGCGGATGGTTCAGCACGTAGCGCGCGAAGATGCCGGCGAGAAACAGCAGGAACATGCCGGCAAAGGCCGCGGCCGACAAAACCTCCGCGGCCGTCGCGAGAAGACGAAGCGCGCGCGCGAGCATCGCTCAGCCGGGTGTGCTCATGTGGCGGCTCATTTGACGGCGATGGTTTGCTGCAACAGGTCCTTATTCCAGGCCTTGGCCAGGTCCGACGCGGCGTAGACCCTGTCGGCATTGTCGTGGAACGGTTTCATGTCGACGACGGTGACGGTCAGGCCTTGCGTCTTCAGCCGCTCCGCCACCTGCTGCTCGTCGGCGAGCCGCGCCTCGGTGTTCTGCTTCGTCGCCACCTCGGCCGCCGCCTGGATCACCTTCTTCTGCTCGGCCGAGAGCGCCTCCCAGGTCTCCTTGCGCAGCGCGTAGAACACCGGCTGCACCAGATGCGCGGTGAGCACGACCTGCTCGGTCACCTCGTAGAACTTCGCCGCGTTCATGATGGTCAGCGGGTTCTCCTGCCCGTCGATCGAGCCGGTCTTGAGCGAGAGGTAGACCTCGGGCATCGCCATCGGCGTCGGCGTGACGCCGAGCGCCTCGCCGAGCAGCAGCCATTCCGGCCCGCCGGCCATGCGCAGCTTGACGCCCTTGAGGTCGGCCGGCGCCTTCACCTCGCGCTTCGCCCGCAGATTGAGCTGGCGCGTGCCGAGATAGGTCGGCGCCAGGATGACGATGCCCATCTTCTCGGCGACGTCCTTGCGGTAGCGCTCGCCGATCGGCCCGCTCATCACCTTGGCGACGTGGTCCCAGTCGCGGAACAGGAAGGCACGGTTGAAGAAGCCCCACTCGGGGACCTGCTGCGCCACCTCGAACGTGGTCATGGTGCTCAGCTCGAGATTGCCGCGCTGGATCGCCGGCACCTCGGTGCCCTGGCGGAACAGGCTCGAGCCCGGATGCAGACGGATCTCGAACTGCTCGGGCGCGGCCTTGTCGACCTCCTCCTTGAACCGCTCCAGCGATTTCGACAGGAAATCAGGCGGCGGCGCCGCGGTGGAGAAGCGCAGCAGGACCTTGTTTTGCGCCTGCGCCGGAGCGGATGCCGCAACGGCCGCAGCGAGCACGAGACCGACGAAGCGAAGCATGGCGTTCATGACTTGTCTCCTACATCTCAGTCCCGACCGATGGTGTCCGAGCTAAACCGGCGGCTTGATCTCGACGCTGAGCTTGCCGATGCCGGCGATCTCCGCGTCGATCCTGTCGCCGGGAGCGAGGAACGTGCCCTTCGGCACGCCGACGCCGGCGGGCGTGCCGGTGAGGATCACGTCGCCCGGGTCGAGCGTCATCAGCTCGGAGGCGCGCGCGATCTGCTCCGCCACCGAGTAGATCATCTGCCGGGTGCTGCTGTCCTGCTTGACGATGCCGTTGACGGCGAGCTTCAGTGCGACGTCCTGCGGGTCCGGGACGGCCGCTGCCGGAACGATCCACGGCCCCATCGGGCACGCGGTGTCGGTCGCTTTGCCCGCCACCCAGTCGAACTTGTAGAACTGGTCCGGCGCCTGGTTGAAGTCGCGCGCCGACATGTCGATCGCGATGGTGTAGCCGGCGACGTGGTCGAGCGCCCGCTCGACCGGCACATAGCGGGCGGTGCGCCCGATCACCGCGGCAAGCTCGATCTCCCAGTCGTATTTCTTCGTACCGCGGGGCATCACGACGGTCGCGCCGGGACCGACCACCGCGTTGCGCGGCGGCTTGAAGAAGAAGAACAGCCGCTGGCTCTCCTTCTTGACGCCGGGAAAGCCCATCTCGGCCATGTGGTCGTAGTAATTGGCACCGGCACACAGCACCTTGCCGGGATAAAGGAGCGGCGCCGCGTAGCTCGCGAGCGCCGCATCGGAATTGGCGACGCAGCTCGTGGCCGCCGACGCGGCGAGCTCCGCCACGATCGGCCCATTGCGCACCCAGTCGGCGAACAGGTCGGTCATGGTGAGCGGCAGCGTCTTGCCGGCCGCCGAAGCGAGGCCGGCGAGCGGATAGATCCGGCCGTCGACGATGAGCCCGGTCGGCGGCTTTGTCCCGTTGATGGTCGCCAACGCCCACATGGCTGTACCCCTTCCCGTCGCCTCGATCCTTCGATGGTCCCGGGCCTGAGTCAAGGATTTTGGAAAACTTCCGGATTTTGGAAAATCGTTGACGCAACCGCTGATCGCGGCTTTGATGCGCCATGACCACGATTGCTCACGCCGCGAGCCGCACCGTCGCCGAGCAGACCTACGACACGCTCAAGGGCGACCTGCTTGCCGGCGCCTTCGCGCCCGGCTCGGCGCTGCTGACGCGCGAGCTGCTCGCCCGCTACGGCTGCGGCATCAGCCCGCTGCGCGAGGCGATCGCGCGGCTGGTCGGCGAAGGCTTGCTGGCGGCTTCGGGACATCGCGGCGTACGCGTGCCGCTGCCGTCGGTCAGCGATCTCGACGAGCTCTATCGCATCCGCACCCTGCTCGAATGCGAGGCGCTCAAGCTGGCCATGCAGCACGGCGACGATCAGTGGGAGGCGCAGATCGTCGCCGCCTGCTATCGGCTCGAGCGTGCGCCGCTGCCGCAGGCCAAGACCAGGCAAGGCACCACGGTGATCGAGTGGGAGCAGCGGCATCGCGCCTTTCACGCGGCGCTGATCGCCGCGGCCGGCGCGCCGCGGCTCCTGCGCATGATCGAGCAGCTGGTCGACCAGACCGAGCGTTATCGTGCGGTGCGGCTGACCAAGGTCGACACGAAGAAGCTGGCGCGTGATGTGTCCGCCGAGCATCGCGCGCTCGCCGACGCGGTGGTGGCGCGCGAGGCGCGCGCGCTGACCTTGCTGGCGGAGCACCTCGACCGCACCCGCGCGTTCGTGGCGCGGGTGTTCATCGGGCACTGACTCTTCACCGAGCACTGACTCGTAGGGTGGGTTAGGCGCCTCACGCGCACTGACGTTCAACATGCAAAACGCAGGCGCCGTAACCCACCGGCTGACTCACATGGTGGTTACGGCGCCAAGCACGTCGTGGTGAGAAGGAGTGCCGTGGACGGCGCCTAACCCACCCTACGGCTCAGCACTTGCGGCGGCGCATCGCGTCTCGCTAAAGCCCCGACAGACGCATGCGCGCCACCATTCATCGCGGCGCGCCGCGCGGCGTCCACCAGTGTCGCCGCGGCCCGCCCGGCCGCAATCGCATAATCCGGATCGCGATGAATGAGGATGTGGGTGATGGCGCCGTCCAGCAGCACCATCAATTGCCGCGCCACGAGGCGACGGTCGGCGACGTCCTCCGCCGCCAGCAAGTCAGCGAGCCACGCTTCGAACGTGCGCTTGTGCTTTGCTGCCGCGGCGATGGCGGGATGGCCCGGCAGCCCGGCGAGCTCGGCCGCCGCCCGGGCGAAGCCGCAGCCCTTCCACCTCGGGTTCGCGGCGAACCTGGCGAGCTCCGCAAAGACACCGGCGATTCTTTCGCTCAGCGTGCCGGGAATGCTCTCGAACCAGGCCCGGTAGCGGCCGAGCGTCGGCTCGTTGCGCGCCTCCAGATAGGCCGCGATCAGGTCGTCCTTGCTGGCGAAGTGATAATATAGCGTCCGCTTGGTCACACCGGCACGCTCGGCGATCGCATCGACGCTCGCGCTACGCACACCCTCTCCATAGAACAGCGCGTCAGCGGCTTCGATAATCCTGCGCCGCGTGCCCGCCGGGTCCTTGTTCATGGCAACCTCCGGACCGACAGTATAAGGCCTGGCCGGCGGCGTGATCCTCACTCGTGAGTATACATGCGAGCCGGCGCTCTCTCCGAACGCTACGCCCTGCGCGGGTCCGGCGCCCAATTCAATTTCAAGATCATTTCCATCACGGCCGGCGATTTCCGGTCGAGCCGGCGGGCGTCAATCCGTGCAGCGGCCGCGCTTACGGCCTGTATACCAACTAGTGTGAGTTGTCGGCTGCACATCGCGGATAGCCTCCATCAACCGAATGAGGGTTCCATGATGTGCGATACCTCAGCGTCCGCTCCCAAGCCTCGTTTGCCGATGCGCGCCGTGATCGTTCTCGTCGTCGCGGCGACGATCATCTCGTTGAGCATGGGCATGCGCCAAAGCCTCGGTCTGTTTCTGCCGCCGCTCAACGCCGAGCTTGCGGTCTCGGCGACGACGTTCGGATTTGCCATGGCGCTGCAGAACATCGTGTGGGGCGTCGGGCAGCCGATCGTCGGCATGTTCGGCGATCGCTACGGCGCGCGTCCGGTGCTGATCGTCAGCGCCGCGATCTACGCGCTCGGATTGCTGTTCCTCGCCACCGACGGGTCGCCGATTGGCCTCGACTGCGGGCTCGGTGTGATGGTCGGCCTCGGCGTCGCCGGCACCGGATATGGCGTGCTGATCGGCTCGGTGTCGCGCGCCGTGCCGCCGGAGCGTCGCACCGAGATGGTCGGCCTCGTCGCCGCGGCGGGCTCGCTCGCGACCTTCGTGCTCGCGCCGTTCGGCCAATATGTCATCGGCGCGCACGGATGGCGGACGGCCCTGGTCGTGTTTGCCGCGGTCGCGCTGGCGATGGGCCTGCTCGCCGTCGCGATCGGGCGCGAAGGCGCCGCCGACGATCCGGAGGCGGCCGCCAGCGCAAACCTCTCGATCGGCGATGCGCTGCGCAGCGCCGTGGCGCATGGCGGCTTCATGGCCATGACCGTCGCGTTCTTCGCCTGCGGATTCCAGCTGATGTTCATCACCACGCATCTCGCGCAGTTCCTGGCGCTGTGCGGCGTCGCCTCCTCGGTCAGCGCGACGGCGCTCGGCGTGATCGGGCTGAGCAACGCGATTGGCTCCTACCTGTTCGGCCGGCTGGGCGCCCGCTACAGCCAGAAGCGGCTGCTCGCGTCCATTTATCTGCTGCGCACCGCGGCGATCGCCCTGTTCCTCGCCGCGCCGGTGAGCCCCACGTCGACGCTGCTGTTCGCGGCGGCGATGGGATTTCTGTGGCTCGGCGTCGTCCCGCTGGTGAGCGGCCTGATCCGCAAGATGTTCGGCCTGCGCTATTTCAACACGATCTTCGGCGTCGCGTTCTTCAGCCACCAGGTCGGCGGCTTCCTCGGCTCATGGCTGGGCGGCCTGACCTTCGACCTCACCGGCTCGTATTCGCGCGCCTGGCTATCGATGATCGCGGTCGGCCTGAGCGCGACCGTCATTCAATGGCTGATGGACGACCGCGCACGTCCCGACGGCGGGCGGCCCGCGCCGATGCCACAGCCGGCTTGATGGTCTGGCGTTATGCATGCGGCGCGGATCAGCCAGCCGATGCTTGTAGACGCACTAGTGTCTGTCGCGCGCGGCCGGCACGACCTAGATCAACTTCATGAGCACGATCGACTCGGGATTCATGCCGTGCACCGGCGCGGCGGCCGAACATCCGCGGGCACGCGACCGCCATGATGTCGGCGAGGCAGCAACAGTCCGGTTGGCCGAACGTATCCGTCGTTGGCTGCGCTATCGGCGCGCGATGTCGGTCCTGCGCTCCCTCGATGCCGAGACGCGGCAGGACCTTTGGCTGTACAGCGGCGACTTTCACGCCGTCGCCGGCGCCTTTGCGCGCGGTGAGCGCTACCGGCCCATCGGCACGCTCAGCCTGCAGCGCCTGACGCGCGCCGACCTCGCGAGCTGCATGCGCTTTGCGGCGAGCTTGAGCATGGCGGACATACGCTCGCGTTTCGGTCGCGCCATCGACCTGACGGATGCGAGCCTGTGTGCAAGCTATCTGCTCGGGCCGGACGACGTGCCCGCGTTCGCGTATGTCGACCTGCTCGGCGACGTGCTCGCCATCGGCCATTTCGCGCCGGTCTCGGATACGTCCGCCGAAGTGGCCGTCGTCGTCGGACCGGATTACCGCAACAAGACGCTGGGCGGCAGCATGATCAGCAGCATGATGCGCTACGCGCGCCAGCACGGTTTTGCCGAGCTCATCGCCTGCATCGAATGGTCGAACCCGCCGGCGGTCCGGATGCTGCGCCGGCTCGGATTCGTGTCGGACGCGCCGCGCCAGATCGCACGGCAGACGTTTCGAAAACGATTGGTGTGACCACTCAGGTGTCGCCGCTTGAATGCCATTGCGGGCGATATCCGACGGCGAGTACGGCAAGGATGGCCGGCGGCGTCAACACATCGGCGACGCCGCGCGGGCGCCGCCGGCGCGACGCATAGCCCGCCGGCGTCCACTGCAACAGCACGTCGCCACGCAACGCCCAGGCGCCATCGGGCAGCGCGAGACATGCGCCGTCGGGGAGATCGTCGATCGGAAGGCGATGACGCCGCTTGGCGCGTCCGTCGAGGCGCTCCGCCTGCAGCACGCGGTCCATCTCGTCGACGTACGGACGCTCCGTCGCCCGATTTGCGCGCGCCCAGGCCTGCGCAAAGGCGAGCGCGTCGGCGCGCCGGCATTCGAAACACGGCCGATGACCGGCGGCGAGCGCGGTGACCTCGTCGAGAAAGAACAGCTCGGTGAAGCCCCTGCCCCACACCGTGCGATGCCGGCCTTTGAATTCGAGAACGCAGCAGATCCAGGCGCGGCTCACCCAGCGGCGCCGCCCGAGCGTGCGCTCGTCGCGATGAAAGCGTCCACCGCGATTGCCGAACAGCGTGCCGCGCGCGGACGTCGCGAACAACTCACCAAACGGATCGACGCGGCTCTGCAGCGGCATGCGGCCGATGATGGCCGCGCCGGCATGCGCGCGCCACCCGATTTCGCGCGCAACGATACGAGCGAGATCGAAGCGTTACTGGCTGTCGAGGTTCGACACCTGCCGCACCGACGCGGCCGGACGCTGCGGCGCCGCCGGCTGCTGGCCGACCGGCGGCGGGACGAAGCCGCCGGCGCGCGCAGCCGACAGGAGCGCCGACTGCTCGGCCGTCGGCGAGGCGTTCGGCGCGTCATCGTCGAGGCCGTAGATGTCGTCGCGGAACTGGATCGTCCCGTCCTTCATCATCCAGCCGGTGAGATAGACCCAGGCGACCGGGATCTTGACGGCGAGCCTGATCTCCTTGCGCGGCCCGGCGGCGACGCCGGCGTCGATCTGCGCGCGCGACCAGCCGGGCGTGTCCTTGAGCACCCACTCCGCGAAGGCGCGCACGTCGTCGACGCGCGTGCAGCCGTGCGACAGGAACCGGTATTCGGCGTCGAAGAAATTCTTCAGGTTGGTGTCGTGCATGTAGACCGAATATGGATTCGGCATGTCGATCTTGATCGAGCCGAGCGCATTGCCGGCGCCGGAATCCTGGCGGATATTGAAGTTCGGCGAGCGGTCGGACGCCCAATTGACGGAGCGCGGATCAATCTCGCGATCATTGGCGTCGAGCACCTTCATGCGCATGCGGGCGAGATAATTCGGGTCGCGCCGCATGTGCGGGATGATCTCTTTCTTGGTGATGGACAGCGGCACCGTCCAGGTCGGATTGAGGATGACCGAGGTGATCTGCGTCGTCAGCGTCGGCGACGGATGCGCGCGGCTGCCGACCACCACCACGTGGCGCCGCTCGACCTGGCCATCGACGACCCCCTCGACCAGGGTCGACGGCAGGTTCACGACCACGTAGCGCTGCGCGAACAGGAAACTCATGCCGACCAGCCGGTCGAGCGAGGCCTGCAGCGAGCGCAAGCGGATCTGCACCGGCACGTTCATCGCGTCGAGCGTCTTCTTGCCGATGCTGCCGGTCGGCTCGAGCCCATGCCGCACCTGAAAGCGCTTCACCGCCTCGACGAGATCCTCGTCGTAGACGTCGCCCGCCTCCTTCTCAGCCGGCAGATCGTCCACCAGCGCGAGGCGCTGGCGCAGCAGCGCGACATGCGGACCGCTCGCGCCCGGCTCGAACTTGACGTTCGCGGGCAGCTTCGGCCAGCCGCCGCGCAGCTGCAGCGCCGAGTAGCTCAGCATGGCCTGGCTGATGCGCTGATAGGTGCCTTCGTCGAGGATCGGCTCGCGGGTCGCGGCGAGCGCCGCCGCGGAGCGTGAAGCCGGCGTCCTCGCGGGTTGCGCCGGCTTGGCAGGCTGCTTGGCAGCCGGGGCCGCAGCGGCCGGACCGGCCGGTCTCGGGGCCGCGGCCTGCGCAAATACAGGGGCCGTCGATAGCGCCAGAAGCGCGCCCGCAATGGCCACGCGTCGCATCAGATCCTCCCGCCCAAGCTCAACGACACCCACCGAGGATATAGCCCGCCATGGATATGACTTTATTAAGATCAACGGCCGCCTGAGGAGGCGGCCGTTGATTTCACTCATTGATTTGTCGCTTGCCGGCGGTAGCCGGTTCACTCAGGCCTGCGGCTGCGGCTCCATGCCGCCGGACGGGCCGGGCCGCGGCCGCGGCTTGCCGGCGCTCGGCACCGCGGAGGAGCGCGGCGTCGACGGCTCGATCACCGATTCGCGATTCGGCTTCTTGCCGTTGAGCAGGTCCTTGATCTCGTCGCCCGAGAGCGTCTCGAACTCGAGCAGGCCCTTGGCCAGGATCTCGAGGTCCTCGCGCTTCTCGTGCAGGATGCGGTTCGCCTCCGAATAGCCGTCCTCGACCAGCCGCTTGATCTCGGCGTCGATCAGCTGCGCGGTCGATTCGGAGATGTTCTGCTGGCGCGCCACCGAGTAGCCGAGGAAGACCTCTTCCTGGTTCTCGCCATAGGCCACCGCGCCGAGCGCGTCGGACAGGCCCCAGCGCGTCACCATCATGCGAGCGAGCTTGGTGGCCTGCTCGATGTCGGACGCGGCGCCGGACGTGACCTTCTCCTTGCCGAACACCATCTCCTCGGCGACGCGGCCGCCCATCATGATGGCGAGGCGCGAGGTCATCTGCTCGCGGCTCATGGAGAGCTTGTCGCGTTCGGGCAGCTGCATGACCATGCCGAGCGCGCGGCCGCGCGGAATGATCGTCGCCTTGTGCACCGGATCGGTCGCCTTGACGTTGAGCGCGACGATGGCATGGCCGCCTTCGTGATAGGCGGTGAGGAGCTTCTCCTCCTCCGTCATCACCAGCGACTTGCGCTCGGCGCCCATCATCACCTTGTCCTTGGCGTCCTCGAATTCCTGCTGCGTGACCATGCGCTTGTTGCGCCGGGCCGCCATCAGCGCCGCCTCGTTGACCAGGTTCATCAGATCGGCGCCGGAGAAGCCGGGCGTGCCGCGCGCGACGACCTTCAGGTTCACGTCGGGCGCGAGCGGCACCTTGCGCACGTGGACCTTGAGGATGCTCTCGCGGCCGACGATGTCAGGGTTCGGCACCACGACCTGGCGGTCGAAGCGGCCGGGCCGCAGCAGCGCCGGATCGAGCACGTCGGGCCGGTTGGTGGCGGCGATCAGGATGATGCCCTCGTTGGCCTCGAAGCCGTCCATCTCGACGAGCAGCTGGTTCAATGTCTGCTCGCGCTCGTCATTGCCGCCGCCGAGGCCGGCGCCGCGATGACGGCCGACCGCGTCGATTTCGTCGATGAAGATGATGCACGGCGCGTTCTTCTTGGCCTGCTCGAACATGTCGCGCACGCGCGACGCGCCGACGCCGACGAACATCTCGACGAAGTCGGAGCCCGAGATCGTGAAGAACGGCACGTTCGCCTCGCCGGCGATCGCGCGCGCGAGCAAGGTCTTGCCGGTGCCGGGAGGCCCGACGAGGAGCACGCCCTTCGGGATCTTGCCGCCGAGGCGCTGGAACTTGTGCGGGTCGCGCAGGAACTCGACGATCTCCTCGAGCTCCTGCTTGGCCTCGTCGATGCCCGCCACGTCATCGAAGGTCACGCGGCCGACCTTCTCGGTGAGCAGGCGCGCGCGCGACTTGCCGAAGCCCAGCGCGCGGCCGCCGCCCGACTGCATCTGGCGCATGAAGAACACCCACACGCCGATCAGCAGCAGGAACGGGAACCACGAGGCCAGGATCGAGAGCAGCGGATGCACCTGCTCGTCCGCCGGGCGCGCCATCACGCGAACGTTACGCTCGGTCAGGCGCTGCACCAGGTTGGGATCGTTGGGCGCGTAGGTGGTGAAGGAGCGGCCGTCGACCCAGTGGCCGTTGATCGAGTTGCCCTGGATCGTGACGTCGGCGACGCGGTTGGTGTCGACCGCGGTCAGGAACTCGGAATACGGCAGCGGGGAACTCGGCCCGCGCGAGCCGCCGGGGCCCTGGAACAGGTTGAACAGGGCGATCAGCAACAGGCCGATGATCACCCAGAGCGCGAGATTCTTGCCGAAATTGTTCAAAGCCTTGGCCCCATCGTACGTCCGCGATCACAACGCGGATCGCGCCGCGGACATTCAGCCCCGATAAGGGCCGCGGCCCCTCCTGAACGGGGCGTCACACCGCCAGGAAGCCGGCATCGGCAAGGGCATGCCGGGGCCGGAACCGCACAAAAACCGCTGAAAACCTATCAGCACCCTGGTCCCGCCGTCTATAGAAGAGGTGGGGTACGGCGCAAACCCCGTCAAGGTCCCATAGCGCTGGTAAAGAAGGTCTAACCGCCGCCGGAACGGCAGACGAACGCAGCGCCGGCGCCGCGCGCGCGACCTCCGCCCAGCCGGCCGCCCCGAGCGCCGCGACGGTGACG